>Ga0163152_10000062_pt1 | contig 163201 bp, 128 predicted proteins | sample OliLakLV19MP8IB2_FD_148635 | JGI IMG/M metagenome (GOLD analysis project Ga0163152, IMG submission 148635) | Freshwater microbial mat bacterial communities from Lake Vanda, McMurdo Dry Valleys, Antarctica - Oligotrophic Lake LV.19.MP8.IB-2 | ecosystem: Environmental > Aquatic > Freshwater >... | reverse complement strand
CCGTCTCAAGAGACACTACCGGCAACACCGAGGACTGGCCATTCATAACCGAGAAAACGACTTCGCATGGTACTGTAAACTCCGCCCAAAATGAATAACTTACCAACACTTTTTGGCTATTATGCCCGTTGCGAGGAGCGATTCTGAGAGGGACGTGGCAATCTCATATTGATCTCCGTGCGATTCCGCCAGCGGCGAACTGCAGTGCAACAATGACGTGGTGTCGGGCGCCCTCGCCCGACACTATACTTCAACTGTCAGGTGGGGGCGCCTGACAGCGCAGATGTGAGAAGGCAGCCATTGCAACCTTCCGTCTGGTCTTGCCAACCTTACTTAGGGCGATGTGATCTGACGGTCTCCACCGTCCCCCGCGCCAGCAACGAACTTCTAATTCACCGCTGTCAAATACGCGGTAATGGCGTCGATTTTTTGCTCTGATAAATGCGCAAGTTCTCCATAGCGCTGTACAAGTGTCGGCCACTGGTCATCTGTCCACTTGGCAGGATTAGGAAGTGAATGACATGTCTGACAGGAACTGCGAAAGGCGATCTCTCCATCGGTTCGCCCTTCATTTGATTGTGCCGCACGATTGCCCTGGCAGGCAACCAATGCAATAGCCGATGCCAGCCCTACAATCGGCAAAAGTATTAATTTACATTTCATCAAAGATTTTCGGTCCGCTTGGATAACTACATATTATAAATGAAAGCCCATAAGGAACCGTACACGGGCGTCATCGCTCTCATCGGTCAAACCGCCGGCATAGCCGACTGTGTAGTAGGCGCTTCCTGTGGCCAATGAAAGTGTCGGGCCGAAATATGACGAGGTCTCACCATCGGCCAATTTCACAAATTCACGCCGTGATGTTGACTCAATGCCCAATGAGAAGCGGTACGAAAGCTCGTATGATAATCCAACATCGAGTCCGACTTCGTGAACCGGTTCACCCGGCGCAAAGAAAAATTCATAGACCGGATTTATGGAGAGGTTGATCTTTTGGAAGTCACGAGCAAGAATAAGTTTGGCTTCAAGTTTGTTCTGTTTGGTCAGGTCTATTTTTCGGTTGTATTCAAGATAGAGCAGGGGATCAAAAAAGAATCGTCCGGGCGCAGCAAGTTTATATCGTGTGCGAAGCTGGAAGGCGTCCCATTTCAATGACTGGCCTTCCCCTTGGACAAATATCTGGTAGACCGAAAAATCCCAGCGGTCGGTAATGCCTTGCTCAAGCTCAACTCTATACTCCCAGCTTTTTGTCTCGCCAATTTTTGTGGTCTGATAGAACTCAAGTTCTGTCGCATCAGCGGGCATGGTTAAAAACTGATAAGTCCAGACGTATTTACGACGGTCGGCGCGGGCCTCGGGTGTGAACATTGCGACTCCAAAGAGCGCTATGAGAGCTATGGCAATTCGGCGATTCAACAAAACTTCCTCCTGATAAGTACATTTCATTTGCACAGTCTAAATGAAATTCGTTTTCATTTGACTGGTATGTCGCGTGAACTTAGTAGGCGCAAGAAATCAAGTCAAGCCTAATCTTTACATTATTATAAGGTTTTAATCAGGTGGACTATTCTACCTATTTTGTGCACACCTATTCTGGCGCGAATTGTCGTTTGAACTATTTTTGTGCGGGAGTCATTTGTGTGTTTTGTCGAAGATGCGTGTGAGGGCATTGAGTTTTGGACAAAGAAAAACCCAGATAGATGGTCAATCTACCTGGGTGGACGATATTAGGTAATCCACAGAAAGAGTAACACTTTCCGATTGCACTTCAATAATAACACAATAGAAAAATCTGTCAAGAAGAAAATTGAAGTTTTTTAAGAAAAAGTTTGGTTGTGGGAGGCCAAGGCTTAGACGGATGGGTTCGTGTAGGGATAACCTTCTATGTGGCTTTGATTTAGGACAGACAACATAAGGGGGTTGTGGAATAGAACAACTGGGGAATAGCTACAAGACTTCGTGGGGGACGTCCCGGTCGCGCACCAGAGTTGACTGTCAGGTCATCCGCCTGCAGCGGACTTCGGAAGCCTTAGCACCTATATCCTTGCTCACGCAACGATATAGCCAAGACCTGACGTAAGGGGGAAATGTGGTGCAGGCCAGAGACGGCCTGCAGAAGATGCAGTAGAGTTCCAGCGCACAAATACATCTGAGTAAATGCAAATAAGAACGCCGGGCCATTGCGGGCCCGGCGTCTTGTAACAAAACAAAAGGAAACTGAAAGACAAAACAAGGAAACAAAAATACAGAATGACAAAAGCGAGAATTTGTTAACCGAAAGAATTCATCAATCGAACGCAATTGTTAACGTGTCAAGATTTCTCAACAAAGTGTCAAAATCTCTTAACTACAGCCCGAAGTCGCTCCGCAGGCATCGCATTTTAAACATGTCCCGTTGCGAACCATCGTGAATGATCCGCACTCGCCGCACATGTCCCCTTCGTAGCCCCTCAGGCGCGCAAGTCGGATTTCCGATTGACGGCGGCGGAGGGTATCACCGGCACTTCCAGACGGTGACGACGCAACATACTCGAGCACCGCTTCCGGTTCTGAATCTGATTCAACTGTTGTCGTGTGCGCCATCTTCGCCGCATGTCCATTCCCTCCATTAGAATTTGTGTGAGTTGATTTTCCGTTTCCGCCATTTGCAAAGGGACGGAGACGGTTGGTGTGGATATCATTATCACCCCGGCTGGCTTTGGTCAATTGTCCGGTAATTGACGGAGTCGCCGGTACTTCTTCTTCAAATTCAATACCCTCTTCGGCAGGAGTGCCGATTGTGTCATGGCGGAGATCGTCATCGACCACATGCGCCAAATCGTTCCGGCCAAGGTAGGTGATGGCCAGCTCGCGGAAGATATAGTCGATAATCGAGGTCGACATCTTGATCGATTTGTTTCCTTCGACCATCCCGTTCGGCTCAAAGCGGCTGAACAAAAAGGCTTCGACAAATTCTTCGAGCGGCACACCATGCTGCAGTCCAAGCGAAACGGCAATCGCAAATGAGTTCATGAGCGAGCGGAAGGCGGCACCTTCGCGGTGCATATCCAGAAAAATTTCACCGAGTGTGCCGTCAGAGTATTCACCGGTGCGGAGATAGAGTTTGTGTCCACCGATGACTGATTTCTGGGTGTATCCGCCGCGCCGGTTGGGCAGTTTTCTCCGTTTAGCGAGGTAGCGGTAGATAATCCGCTCGGCCATCTTCTCCGAGACGGTGGCGACGGAGAGAGAGTCGGAAATGTCATCGCCGTCGTCACTGAGCAAAGATGAATTGAGTGGCTGGCTGAGTTTGCTTCCGTCGCGATAGAGCGCGACCGCTTTGTTCATGGTTTCCCACGAGAGGCGGTAGGCCTTTTTGACGTCGTCCATTGTGGCTTCAGCCGGCATATTGATAGTCTTGGAGATTGCGCCAGAGATAAAGGGCTGGGCCGCAGCCATCATGCGGATGTGCGATTCATACGAAATAAAGCGCGTTCCTTTTTTGCCGCATTTGTTGGCGCAGTCAAAGATCGAATAGTGGCTCTCTTTGAGATGAGGCGCGCCTTCGACTGTCATCGTGCCGCAGCAGTACTCGTTTGCGGCATCGATCTGATCGCGGGTGAAACCAATTTCCCTAAGCAGATTGAAATCCCAACGATCCATTGTGTCGGCATCAAATCCGAGAATCTCGGTCAGAAATTCTTCCCCAAGCGAGTACTTGTTAAAGGCGAAACTGATATCGAAAACATTAGGCAATGCGCTTTCGATTTTTTCAATTTCTACTGAGGTGAATCCTTTGGCTTGGAGGGATTCATGGTTGACATACGGAGCTCCTTTGAGGGTTCTATGTCCGGTCGCATAGGCGATAATCTGATCGACCTCGCTTTGGTTGTAGCCAAGTTTGGCAAGGGTGCGCGGGACGGAATTGTTGATGATTTTGAAGTATCCGCCGCCAGCAAGTTTTTTAAACTTCACCAGAGCAAAATCAGGCTCGATTCCAGTCGTGTCGCAATCCATGAGCAACCCGATAGTTCCGGTTGGCGCAATGACGGTCGTTTGGGCGTTACGGAAACCGTGCATGGTGCCAGACTGAAGGGCATGATCCCAGACCATGCGGGCGGTTTTAAGGATATCCTCAGGAATATATTCCGGATTTATGCCGGTCGGTTTTATGGTAAGACCTTCGTATTCAGTCTTGTCGGCATTCAGCGCGGCCCGGCGGTGATTGCGGATGACTTTGAGCATCGATTCGCGGTTGCGGTAGTAGCCGGGGAATGCGCCATGCTCTTTGGCCATTTCCGCCGATGTTACATACGACTCGCCGGTCAAAATCGACGTCAGGGCCCCGCACCAGGCATAGCCGCGTGGGGAATCATAGGGGATGCCCATATTCATGAGCAGTGTGCCAAGATTTGCATAGCCGAGTCCCAATGTTCGGAACTCATAGCTTTTTTGGGCGATGGCTTTGGAAGGGAAAGCGGCCATGAGGACGGAGATCTCGAGAACCACTGTCCAGACTTTGACGGCGTGTAAATATCCGGCGATGTCAAAGTTACCTTTTTCACCGAGAAGCTTGACAAGATTTATCGAAGCAAGGTTACAGGCGGTGTCGTCGAGGAACATGTATTCCGAGCAGGGATTGGAGGCGTTTATCCGTCCGTCTTCGGGGCAGGTATGCCATTCATTGATTGTAGTATCAAACTGCACACCCGGGTCGGCGCAGGCCCAAGCCGCATAGCAGATTTTTCCCCATAGCTCCTGAGCTGGAATGCTTTGGATAGTCGTGCCGTTGGTGCGGCTTTTGAGATGCCAATCTTCACCGGCGTAGAGTCTTTCAAAGAACTCATTGGGAATTCGGACAGAATTATTGGAGTTCTGTCCCGAGACGGTGAGATAAGCCTCGCTGTCCCAATTGGTATCAAGCTGGACAAACTCGACATCATGGATGCCCTGTGTGGCGAGGTCGAGAACTTTCTTGATATAGTTTTCCGGCACAGCGAATCGTCGCGCCATTTTGAGCGCGTCTTTGAGCTGTTTGTTCTTGTTTGGGTCGATTTCGAAAACGGAATCGCCGTTATGGCCGGAAATGCGAGCGGCATTGAAAATTTCTTTGAGCCGCTCACCGATTATCTTTGAACCGGCAACCAATGCGGCCACTTTTTGTTCTTCGATGACTTTCCAGTTGATAAAATTCAGCACATCGGGGTGATCCAAATCAAGGCAGACCATTTTTGCGGCGCGGCGAGTTGTGCCGCCTGATTTGATAGCGCCTGCGGCTCGGTCGCCAATTTTGAGGAATGACATCAGTCCCGACGACTGTCCTCCGCCAGAGAGAGATTCGCCGGCTCCGCGGATACTCGAGAAATTGGTCCCGGTTCCGCTGCCATATTTGAAGAGCCGGGCTTCGCGCACCCAGAGGTCCATGATTCCGCCGGGGTTGACCAGATCATCGACCACTGATTGAATGAAGCAGGCATGGGGTTGGGGATGCTCATAGGCATTTTTGGCTTCGGTCATTGTATGTGAGGTTGGGTCCACATAAAAATGCCCCTGCGCAACACCAGTTATGCCATAGGCATAGTGCAGACCGGTGTTGAACCATTGCGGTGAGTTGGGCGCGGCCACTTGGTCGGCAAGCATGTAGCACAGCTCATCGTAGAAATTCTGCGCATCGGCTTTGGAATCGAAATAATTGTGCTTTTCACCCCATTGCGACCAGCATCCGGCAAGACGGTGGAAGACCTGACGGGCGTCGGTTTCACCGCCGGTTATCTGTTTGCCTTCGGAATCGATTTGCGGTCTGCCCGACTCGTCGATCTGCGGCACTCCGGCTTTGCGGAAATACTTTTGAGCGAGGATATCGACAGCTACCTGGGTCCAGTGCTCGGGAACATCGATATTTTCGAGCTTGAAAACAGTCGAACCATCGGGGTTTTTTATCTCTGATGTACGTTTGCCGAATGGCACATGGCTGTATGGCGATTCGCCTTGTTTGGTAAAGTACCGATCAATTTTCACATTCTACCTCCTGTACTCACTTTCCTCGCCTTGGGAAAGGAGGAATTCACGTCCTATGTATTGATAAGAAGATTCATTGAAATCTTCTCAGAAACTCGTTGCTTCCGCCATTCCGAAATCGCTATCCTGCCTGAGTCAGGATGAATATTCGAAGACGGCGGTTTTTCAGGAAGGTCGCTCAGAATAGCGTGTTCATCCGAACTAATTCGATAACACAGTAAAGGCATTCCCTTCTGACGAACACAATATCTAGTGGTCAACTGGTTGGAAACCACAAAAATTAGTGTTTTGCATCGAAATTTCGTATGCTATTGATTATCATCGAGGTAAACTTAAGAGATAAAAACGGGGGTAATTAATGTGTTCGGACAACCGAACACTTATGAAAAGCTAATATTTGTAACTCATTAAGTTCTAATAGTTTACACATTAAACTTTCCCATCCACACAATTCGTTGAAATTGTTTATGGAATATCAACATGTTAAAATGATGTGAGGCTTTAGGTTGAAGAGATGCGTTTAAGTTGTACACAAGGATGTGGATGAAATATTAACGAAAGTGAGCATAAAGTCGGGGATATCTGGCAAGGAGGGTGGTTCTGTCTGTCACCTTGACGGCCAAAGAGCGGAGGGTTGTTACATTGAAACAGCAAAGTTAGTTAAAAAATTCACAAACTAACTCTGGCGCAGTGATGTTTTATATTTATATATTGGCCTCACAGAAAAGAGGATACTGTGCGATCACATATAAGTGATTATCTATCGTTAACAAAGCCGACTATAATGTTGCTGGTGCTATTTACCGGCGCGTCGGCATTGGTTATCGAAGGGAGTTTCCTCACCCAGCCTCTCAATTTTCTTCTTGTCTTAGTTGGTTTGTTTCTGACAGGCGGATCGGCCAATGCGCTAAATCAGTATTTTGAGAGGGAGATTGATGCCAAGATGTCTCGTACAAGCGCACGACGGTCACTTCCGCTCAAAAAAATCTCGCCTACACAGGCTCTCGTGTTTTCCATTTCAATCGGCGTGATTGGAGTGGCGCTTTTCGCATTCTTCTTCAATTGGCTGGTAGCCGGATTGGCTCTTGCGACGATTTTATTTTATTCTCTCTTCTACACGTTATGGCTTAAGCCGAACACGGCGCAGAATATAGTAATCGGCGGTGCGGCCGGGGCGATGGCTCCGGTAGGGGCATGGGCCGCGGCGACGGGATCAATGGCGGCCTTTCCTTGGATAATGTTCGCCATTGTTTTTTTCTGGACGCCTCCGCATTTTTGGGCGCTCGCGCTCTTTTGTAAAGACGACTACGTAAAAGCTAATCTTCCCATGATGCCAGTGGTCAAAGGAGATGCCTCGACACTCAATCAGATGCTCGTTTACGCTTTTATAGTCTCGGCGGTATCGCTCGTGCTTGTTCCACTTGGAGCAGGATGGCTCTATGGAATTGCGGCGACGGTACTTGGCGTGATGTTTATCGCCCGATGTTTCAAGGCACGGCGCGAGATGAGTGAGTCGAGTGCGCGGTCGCTTTTTGGTTATTCGATTGTTTATTTGTTTGCGTTGTTTTTGGCGATGGTGGCGGATAGTTTGGTGAGGGTGTTTCTGTAATATGGTGGGGGGAAGGTTGGTGCACGTGGATGTATACCAACCACGGATAAGACGTCAGGACCCAAAGGGTCACTGACCTACGAATATCTGAGAAGGTTTTAGGGGTTGACACTATTTTTTAGCCTCTATATATTCTCGCCTTGAAATGGCGAATACCGTGAGAGAAAAACAGGAATAGATCAAGAAATTGATCAGGAATATATAAAGAGCTGGTTAGAGAATTTTTCTACGCACGTACTTGTGAAACTTTTAACAAAGAGCGTTTTCGCTGGCACAGATTTTTCCAAAATCGTTTAATAATTTGCCGCTTGTCACTGTGCTCGCGCTTGGCTTTTTATTAACCGGGGCGGTCGGCGGAATATGGTATTATGGCTCACCGAAATATACCGATGTCGGCTATCGTCCGGAACAGCCCGTTCCGTACAGTCATAAACTCCATGTCGGAGATTTGGGAATGGATTGCCGTTATTGCCACACAACAGTCGAGCGTTCGGCCAAGGCGAATATCCCGCCGACAGCGACATGCATGAACTGCCACACTTTGGTTCGTCCCACAAGCGAAGCGCTTGCGCCAATTCGAGCCAGTTTTGCAGAGAATAAGCCGATGGAATGGATTCGTGTCCATGACCTTCCCGATTTTGCTTATTTTAGCCATAGCTCGCATATCCGGGTTGGAGTTGGCTGTGAGTCATGTCATGGGAATGTTGCTCAAATGGAAATTGTCCAGCAGACTGAACCGCTCAGTATGGGGTGGTGCCTTGACTGCCACCGCAATCCCGATCAACATTTGCGTCCAATGAGCGAAATTACAACTATGGGCTGGGTTCCTCCGGATAATCAGGCAGAGTTTGCCGCACGAGTTAAAGCTGAAAAAAATATCAACCCGCCCGAGGACTGCTCGGCTTGTCACCGCTGAGTTACATAACAGAAGACCTATGAATGACGATTTGAAACCACAGAGCAAAGATTACTGGCGAAGTCTCGATGAGCTTGCCGATACTCCGCAGTTCCGGGAGTTTTTACATCGCGAGTTTCCAAAAGGGACGGGCGAAGAGTTAGCCGACAAGAACAATTGGTCGCGCCGTAATTTCCTGACGCTCATGGGGGCGTCGCTTGCGATGGCGGGGCTTGCAAGTTGCAGGCGCCCAATCGAGAAGATCGTGCCGCATGTTGTTCTTCCTGAAGTTTACGAGCCTGGAACGCCTATACATTATGCGACCTCGATGCCGTTCGGACTTGATTCGTATGGCTTGCTGGTAAAGAGCAATGACGGTCGTCCGACTAAAATCGAAGGGAACCCTGAACATCCTTCGACTATAGGGAGAGCAGATATCTGGATTCAGGCCGCGATTCTTGGATTGTATGATCCCGACCGTGCAAAAAATATTACGCATTCGGGGAAAGAAGTGGCATGGGATGATTTTGTGGCCGATTGGTCGACACAATTCACCAAGTTCAGCGCAAATCGAGGCCAAGGTCTTGCTGTAATGAGTGAGCAGTTTTCTTCGCCGACTCTTGCGCGGCTCAAAGAAGAATTCATGGAGGCGTTTCCATCGGCGCAGTTTGTCAGCTACGAGCCGGTCAATGATGAGACAATCTATGACGGCATTGAAGCTGTTGCCGGAGCGCGTTTACAGCCACTGCACAGTTTACACCTGGCTAAAGTTATTCTGTCAATCGATTCGGATTTTGTATTTAGCGAAACTGGACATATTGTCGATGCGATGGGCTTCGCCGATGGCCGCCGGGTTCATTCGCAGCAGGACGAAATGAACCGCCTGTATGCTGTTGAGTCGGCCTATACGTTGACTGGCTCGAAAGCCGATCACCGTCTTGCGCTGAAACCATCGCAGGTTGGCGGATTTGTGCTGGCATTGGCGCGGGAGTTGTCGAGTCAGGGTTTGTCAATAGGGCGGTTTGATGCGCCATCGGCCAATACGGCCGACACGGGAATCGACCAAAAATTTGTCAATGTATTGGCCAAAGATCTACTCGCATCCAAAGGTCAAAATGTTATTCTGGCCGGACGGCGTCAGCCTGCTGAAGTTCACTCGCTGGTATTTGCGCTCAATGAGGCGCTTGGAAATGTTGGACAGACTGTCACTTATATAGCACCGCTGGACAGATCTGAGTCATCGACTACCGGTCTTGAAAAATTAGTGGCTGATATGAAATCGGGAGCTGTGGAGACCTTAGTTGTCCTCGGTGGAAATCCGGTTTACACTGTGCCGGTTGAGTTTGGGTTTGCCGATGCGCTCAAAGGTGTGGCGAATAAAATTCAACTGAGCAGTCATCATGATGAAACAAGCGCGTTGGTTGATTGGCATCTTCATCAGTCTCATTTTCTTGAAAGCTGGGGGGATGGCCGTTCGCTCGATGGGACGGTGAGCGTAATTCAGCCGCTTATCGATCCGCTCTATGCGAGTGTGAGCGATGTGGAACTGCTTGCGCTTGTCGCTTCCGGAAAAATTGTCAAAGGGTACGATGCTGTGCGCGAGACATGGAACAGTTTTATCACTTCTGACTTTGAAAACCAGTGGAGAAAGATTCTCCATGATGGATTTGTTCCTAAAAGCGCTATTGGAATCATTACTCCAAAGACAAATGCTTCATCGCTTGCCGCGTCGGCCCGAAGTTTGGCATCGGTTGAGACTGGCCGTGAACTGGAACTTGTATTGCTACCAAGCAATTTGTATGATGGCCGTTATGCCAACAATGGCTGGTTGCAGGAACTTCCCGAACCGATCAATAAGTTTACCTGGGATAATTTTGCTCAATTTAGTTTCCGCACCGCGCAAAGGCTGGGTGTGGCGACAGGCGACCTGGTGAAGCTTGAGATAGCGGGACGCTCGATTAACATTCCGGCCTGGATTACGCCGGGACAGGCCAATGACACAATTGTTATCGCTCTTGGGTATGGCAGAAAAAATGTCGGGTCGGTCGCAAATGATGTCGGTTCCAATGCCTATCTTCTTACGAGCGCAAAGAACTCAGGCGTCGCGAGCGTGACAAAGATTCCGGGTACTCATTTTATAGCGCAGACGCAGGAACATGGCACGATGGGCGGCTTTGAGCTTGGAGATCCACTTCAGGAAAAGCAGAAGCGCCCAATTCTCCGTGAGAACACGCTCAGCAAATTCAGAGAAAACGGCCTGCTGTTTCCACTGCATCCTGAGATTCCAACTCAGCAGTCAATATATACAGAACCTGCATATACCTCCGACCTTCAATGGGGTATGACGATTGATCTCAATGCCTGTGTTGGATGTGGGGCATGTGTGGTTGCCTGCCAGAGCGAGAATAATATTCCAGTTGTTGGCAAAGAGCAAGTTTCCAAAGGGCGCGAGATGCATTGGATACGGGTCGATCGGTATTATTCCGGCGATCTCGACACACCCGAAATCGCGCTTCAACCGGTTACCTGTCAGCATTGCGAGAATGCGCCATGCGAGCCGGTCTGTCCGGTAGGCGCGACAGTGCACGACGACCAGGGCCTCAATGTCATGATCTACAATCGCTGTGTGGGAACGCGTTATTGTTCAAATAATTGTCCGTATAAAGTTCGTCGTTTTAACTTCTTCAATTACGCGCTTGAGATTCCTGAGACCGTTCAGATGCAGAAGAATCCCGATGTGACGGTTCGTTCGCGAGGTGTGATGGAGAAGTGTACCTTCTGTATTCAGCGAATCGAAGTCACGCGCCTCAAGGCGAAACTTGAGACGCGCAATGTTGGCGGCGATGAAGTCCACACCGCTTGCCAGCAGGCATGCCCGACCGATGCCATAGTTTTTGGCAATATCAAAGACCCCAACAGCAATGTAGCCCGATTGAAAAAGAGTCCCAGAAATTATCAGCTTCTTGAAGAATTGAACACCAAGCCGAGACTGACTTATTTGGGTTTACTGCGAAATCCTCATCCTGAATTAGAAATGTCGACCGAGAGTTAAGAGAATATAGCTAGACTATGAAATCTGTCAGCGAACATCATTCGAGCGAAAACACGGGCAGGGCTTTGCCGCTTATCACTGGTAATCAGACGTTTAATTCTGTTACCGAAGCGGTGTCTCGTATCGCCGAGCGCAAAACGACCATGCTCTGGCTGTTGACCTTTGGTGTGACTGGTTCGCTGGTTTTGATTCTGCTCGGTTCAATTGGTTATCTTGTCTACGAAGGAACAGGAATCTGGGGAATCAATATTCCTGTAGGGTGGGGCTGGGCGATTGTCAACTTTGTGTTCTGGGTTGGTATCGGCCACGCGGGAACACTCATCTCGGCCATTCTTTTTCTCTTCCGTCAAAAGTGGCGAACTTCGATTAATAGATTTGCCGAAGCCATGACGCTCTTTGCCGTTATCTGCGCCTTGATATTTCCCACAATTCACGTGGGACGCGTATGGCTGCTCTACTGGGTTTTCCCGCTTCCGAACTCGATGAACCTTTGGCCGAATTTCAAAAGCCCTCTGCTGTGGGACTTTTTTGCGGTGAGCATTTACTTTACCTGTTCATTGATTTTTTGGTATGTCGGGCTGATTCCAGATTTGGCGACGTTACGTGACCGCGCCCAAACCCGCATCCGCAAAGTTGTTCTGGGAGTTCTCTCGCTCGGGTGGCGTGGAGGAAATCGTCAGTGGAAAAATTACGAGTTGGCCTATCTTGTCTTGGCCGGTGTCTCGACCCCGCTTGTGCTTTCGGTTCACTCAATCGTTTCGACCGACTTTGCGATAAGTATAGTTCCGGGGTGGCATACAACAATATTCCCGCCGTACTTTGTCGCAGGCGCAATTTTCTCGGGCTTTGCGATGGTCTTGACCCTTGGTATTATCGTTCGCAAGATTTTCCATCTCGAGGATTTTATTACCATCAAGCATTTGGAAAATATGAATATGATCATGCTTCTCACTGGCATGATGGTCGGATATGCCTACGGCTGTGAGTTCTTTATTTCATGGTACAGCGGCAATCCGTACGAAGCCTTTACTTTTGTTAACCGAGCTTTTGGGCCTTATGCCTGGGCGTACTGGACCATGGTAACCTGCAATGTTCTGGTTCCACAGGTGTTCTGGATTAAGAAATGGCGTACGTCGATTGCCGTTATGTTTGTCGCCTCGCTGCTTATTAATGTGGGAATGTGGTTTGAGCGCTTTGTTATTGTCATGTCCCTTGCCCGCGATTATCTGCCATCATCATGGGACTATTATTCGCCGACTATTTGGGATGTATTGACATTTATTGGATCATTTGGTCTTTTCCTGACATTATTTCTGCTTTTCGTGCGCTTTGCGCCAATCATTGCCATGTCCGAAGTTAAAGGCGTGCTGCCTCAGGCCGACCCGCATCATAGGGAGCCGCAGACTCAGCTGGAGCGGACGCACTGATGGAACGTGTAACAAAAACAGCGCCGCACCGTGTGTATGGAATACTCGCGGAATTTTCAAGCCCCGGAGACTTGTTGCATGCCGCTGAGAAGATGCGGGATGCGGGCTTCAGTCGCTTTGACTGCCATTCGCCATTCCCGATACACGGTATGGATCATGCCATGGGACTGAAGCGCTCGATTGTCGGCTATGTCGCCGGAGTGAGCGCATTTATCGGCGGCGGGTTAATTCTTCTGCTTCAGTGGTGGGCCAGTTCGATCGATTACCCGATTATCATTGGCGGTAAGCCGTTTTTCTCCTATCCGGCGTATGTGCCAGTGACGTTCGGTGTGACAATTCTTTTTGCCGCGCTTGGCGCAGTCATCGCGATGCTTGTTGCCAACCGACTGCCGCAGCCGTTTCATGGTCTTTTCTATTCAGACAGATTTGCTAAATTCAGCAACGATGGATTTTTTGTTTCTGTTGAGTCAGAAGATCCAAAATTTGACGAGCATAAAACAAAATCTTTTCTTGAATCAATTGGCGGCAGACATGCCGAGATTGTGAGCGGCGAATGAGACATCGCGTTGGTTTGCGCTTGGCAATTTTCGCCGCGGGTCTTGTGGCTGCTGGATGTGTGCGTGATCTGCCGTCGAATTTGCCGCCTATCCACATCAATCCAAATATGGATGATCAGCCGAAATACGAAGCGCAGGAGAAAAGCGCATTCTTTGCCGATGGCTCAACGATGCGGCCGCCGGTCTTTGGCACTGTTGCCCGCGGGCAGCTCAATGATAATATTGGATATATGACCGGAATTGATGCCAAGGGTGACACGCTCAGGAACTCGCCGGTTCCGCTAACTGCAGAACTTCTCGCCCGAGGCGAAGAGCGCTATAAGATTTATTGCACACCGTGCCATGGCTTAACCGGCGGGGCGGACAACATTAAGGGTTTAGTAATTCAACGCGGAATGCTTCCGCCTCCATCGTATCATGAGCAGAGGCTACTGGACGCTGGCGATGGATATATTTTTTGGGTGATGACTAATGGCAAAGGGAACATGCGGCCGTATCGCTTTCAAGTCCCTGTAGCCGACAGGTGGGCGATTGTTGCCTACCTGAGAACATTGCAATTAAGTCAGAATGCGACAGCCGCCGATGTGCCTGCAGACCAACGCGGATCAGGTAATTGAGGTAGGTGAAAGACAATAACATGAGTGTAAACATCAGACAGTTTCAGATCGCCGAAAGAGGGAATTTCGGAACCATCGCCCTCGGAGTTGCAGTGGTTGGCGTAATCGGATGTATCGCCGGATATGTAATGGATCATGACCGTTTCTTTCACGCCTATCTGACCGGGTTTGCCTATTGGGTATCGCTCTGTCTTGGCGCGCTGTTTTTTACAATGCTCCAGCATTTGACCGGCGCCCATTGGAGTGTGGTGGTGCGGCGCATTTCAGAAACGCTTATGGCTTGTCTGCCAGTCATGTTCCTCCTAAGTATTCCGATGTTCCTCGGCATTCATTCGCTGTATCATTGGAGCCACGAGGATGCTGTCGCCACTGATGCACTGCTAAAGTGGAAGAGTCCATTTCTTAATTCTCCGTTTTTTATCGCCCGTACGATTGTCTATTTCCTTATCTGGTCGACGCTGTCATATTTTCTCCACAAGACTTCGCTCGAGCAGGACAGGGGATTCAAGGAAGATCAATTGATCAGACTCCGGCGGTTGAGCGCGGGCGGAATGGTTCTGTTTGCGGTTACTATAACCGTTGCTGCTTTTGATTGGCTGATGTCACTCAACCCGCACTGGTACTCGACTATATATGGAGTCTACTTTTTCTCAGGCTCATTCCTCGGGAGTCTCGCTCTGATAACTGCAATAGCCTTGCGGCTCAGGTCACGTAATATTTTGAAGGACACGATTACAGTCGAGCATTACCATGATCTGGGCAAGTTGCTCTTTGCGTTCACGGTCTTTTGGACGTACATCGGATTCTCACAGTTTTTTATCATTTGGTATGGCAACATTCCCGAGGAGACAATCTGGTATATCAGTCGATGGAACAATGGCTGGAAGGGCGTTTCGCTTGTGATAATCTTCGGCCATTTTGTGTTTCCATTCCTGGTCATGCTCTTCCGCGCAGTAAAGCGAAGTTACATAATGCTCACGGTCATGACGACCTGGTATTTGATTATGCACTGGGTGGATCTGTACTGGCTGGTCTATCCGAACCATTACGACAGTGGGCCGGTCTTTTCCTGGATAGAGATCATGCCAATGTTGGCTATTGGCGGAATTGTGCTCTGGTTTTTCTGGACAAAATATTCTCGGAACGCCCTCGTGCCGGTGAATGATCCCAAACTTGAGCAATCGTTACATTTTGTGAATCATTAGAAATGGCGAAGAATTAGATATGTCTGAACCTTTACATATGGAACATCCTTCGGGATACGAGAAGCGCGATGTCAACATCAAGATTATCTTCGTTCTTACCTTTATTGGCGTCGCGCTTATTGGCGTGTTTGTCTTTACCTTGGACAGTTATTTTATCTGGTATAAGGAAAAGCAAATACATGAGATGTATCTCGTTCCGACTGATCCGAGATTAAAAGAGACACGAAGCAAAGAAAGTCAGATTCTCCACGAGTATAAAATGGTTGATACGACCAACAAGACATACCGTATTCCGATTGAGCGCGCGAAGGAGTTGATGCTTGAAAGAAAAGCCGCGCCGGCTCCCCCAGACGGGGGGACATCCAAATGACAATGTGTTATCGGTTCTGGTTTACGCGCGAACTATCGTCTGGAACTCATGTTGAGGTTAATGGACGAAGGAGACTAAAGTTATGAAATCACACGGTCAATATATTCGAATTGTTTGCACTCTGTTGCTCACAGTAGCGCTGTCTGGGTTATTAAGCGGCGCGTCTGTTTTTGCTCAAGTTATAACGGATCAGAATCCGCAACTGCAAAAGATCGATATTATCGAACATCTCGGTGACACAATACCTCTTGATTTGACATTTACTGACGACCTCGGACAAGTTGTCCGACTCGGAGATTATTTCCACAAAGGGAAGCCGATCATACTGACATTGGGTTATTACCGCTGTCCGATGTTGTGTAATCTTGTGATGAATGGTCTGAACAAAGGCGTCAAACAACTCGAATGGACTCCCGGCGACCAATTTCAGATGGTGACAATCAGCATCAATCCGGAGGAGACGCCGGAACTCGCACTGGCTAAAAAACAAACGTATATTGTTGAGTTCGGCAAACCGGGCTTGGAGCAAGGCTGGTCGTTTCTTGTCGGTAAGGAGTCACAATCGCAAACAATCGCTGATGCCATCGGTTTCAAGTATTTTTTTGATGAATCGCGAGACGAATACGCTCATGCCGCCGCCGCATTTGTCCTGACCGAAGACGGCCGGATTTCCCGATATCTGTACGGGATAGATTTTAAAGAGCGGGATCTGAAACTTGCGCTCATCGAAGCCTCCGAAGGAAAGATCGGGAGTACTTTCGACCGGCTGATATTGTACTGTTTCCACTATGATCCCGATGCTCAGTCGTATGTTCTCTTCGCCGGAAACCTGATGAAAATTGCCGGCTTGTTGACTGTGATGATTGTCGGGACATTCCTTGCCATATTTTGGATCCGTGAACGTCGAAAGATTCAACAGCAGGCAAATACGGGTATCCCGATTCCCGAGGGATCGACGATAACTTCCAAGGACCGCACTATTTATGGATAGTACTGCCACATTCTGGCTTCCTCCTCAGCATTCGACCATTTCGACTGAGATCGATCCGCTTTTCGATTTTCTTCTCTATGCCAGTATCGTGATGTTTTTTATCGTGGTTGGCTTAATGACGTATTTCACGATAAAGTACCGACGGCAGGGGAAAGACCAACTTACATCGGGTGTCGACCACAATCTGGGGTTAGAAATAGCCTGGACTGCAATTCCGACAGTTCTTGTTCTCATCGTTTTCTTCTGGGGTTTCAGCGGTTTTGTGAAGCTTCATATCACACCTGCGAACGCAATCGAGATAAAAACCACAGGCGCGAAATGGTTCTGGACATTCGCCTACGCTGAAGGCGCCTCGAGCGTCAACCAACTTGTCGTTCCGGTAAACCGTCCGGTTCGTCTGCTCCTGTCATCAAGCGATGTTCTTCACAGCTTCTATGTTCCCAATTTTCGTATAAAGATGGATGTCCTGCCGAATCGTTATACCACGGCCTGGTTTGAAGCGACAGCAATCGGGGAGTTCGACCTTTTCTGCACCGAGTATTGCGGGAAGGGACATTCGGAGATGATTGGCAAAGTGCGGGTAATGAATGACTCGGCCTACGCGGCCTGGCTTGAGAAGGCAAACAACGAAGGAATGGATCTTCCTCCGGCAGTATATGGAAAGCAATTGTACACAAGCAAAGCCTGCGTTACTTGTCATAGTCTGGATGGAAGTGTAATTCAAGGTCCGAGCTTTGTCGGTTATTACGGCACCGAGATACAATTGGCAAACGGAACGACAGTACTTATGGATGAAAATTATATACGCGAATCGATCCTTAATCCACAGGCAAAAGTCCATGCCGGATTCCAGCCGGTGATGCCGACCTTTCAGGGTGTACTCCGTGACCGTCAGATCGATGCGCTTATTGCATTCATTAAATCTCTAAATGAGTCGGGGTCATAAATGAGTCTTGTGCAACCAAATTATTTGAGTGAACCGCAAGGGCTGAAATCATGGCTGTTGACTCTTGATCACAAGCGTATCGGCGTAATGTATTTCACTGCCGTCATGTTCTTCTTTTTTGTCGCAGGCGCGCTCGCGATTATTCTCAGAACCGAACTGCTCAATCCGGGACGCGATCTCATGGATGCCCAGACATATAATCAGCTCTTCACGCTCCATGGCGGAATAATGATTTTTCTCTTCATTATTCCCTCAATTCCGGCGGCCATCGGCAATTTTGTTCTGCCGATGATGTTAGGGGCAAAAGATGTTGCCTTTCCCAGGCTTAATCTGGGAAGCTGGTACATTTATGTCTTTGGCGCGCTTTTCTGCCTCTATTCGATAGTGGCCGGAGCCGTTGACACAGGTTGGACATTTTACACGCCGTACAGCACGACGACAGATACTGCGGTGCTATCCATGACACTCGGCGTCTTTATTCTCGGTTTCTCTTCGATTTTGACCGGATTGAACTTTATTGTCACAATACACAAGCTCAGGGCTCCGGGGATGACATGGTTCAAAATGCCGCTTATGGTCTGGGGGCTGTATGCCACCGCTCTCATACAGGTTATGGCTACACCTGTCCTTGCCATTACGCTTCTGCTTCTGATACTCGAGCGTTCTTTCGGCATCGGTATCTTTGACCCGGCTCTTGGCGGCGACCCGGTTCTGTACCAGCACTTCTTCTGGTTTTATTCACATCCGGCGGTCTACATTATGATTTTGCCCGGGATGGCTATCATCAGCGAGCTCATCGCGACCTTTTCGCATAAACGGATTTTCGGCTACAGGGCTATCGGTTATTCCTCGCTCGGGATTGCCTTTACAAGTTTTCTTGTTTGGGCGCATCACATGTTTACCAGCGGCCAGTCTGAATTCGCCGCGATGATATTTTCGTTTCTTACTTTCTTCGTCGGTATCCCGTCTGGCATAAAAGTTTTCAACTGGGTGGTAACCATGTACAAGGGATCCATTGATTTAAAAACACCTATGCTCTATGCCTTGTCATTTTTGTTCCTCTTTACTATCGGCGGACTCACCGGGATTTTCCTCGGAGCTCTGTCTGTCGATGTCCACCTGCATGACACCTATTTTATTGTCGCGCACTTTCATTATGTTATGATGGGCGGAACAGTGATGGCGCTTTTAGGCGGCATACACTACTGGTGGCCCAAGATGTTCGGCAAGATGTACAATGAAGTCTGGGGAAGAATCGCCTGTATAATTATTTTTATCGGCTTCAACATGACCTTTTTCACGCAGTTTATACTCGGCTCACAGGGAATGCCGCGCCGTTATTATACGTATGTCGATCAGTACCAGCCGCTCCATGCTTTTTCATCTGTCGGCTCATACGTGCTTGGACTCGGATTTCTCATCATGGTCATCTATCTTATTTATTCTCTATTTAAAGGCGCGCCCGCTCCGAGCAATCCATGGGGTTCCTTGACAATGGAATGGGAAACGACTTCACCGCCTCATCCTCATAACTTTGAGCATGAGCCGGTTGTCAAACACGGCCCGTATGACTATGATACGGTGCTGATCGACCGCGAGGCCGAGCAGACAAATTTTCGGGTAAGAAGGTAAAGCTCCCAGATGGCAATAGAGACAGCTGAAGATCACCACAAAACAAAGCACGCCAGCCACGTTCAGCACCATTTTGCCAATTCCGAACAGCAGGCGGATTCGGCCAAACTCGGCATGTGGGTCTTTTTGCTTACTGAAGTTCTTATGTTCGGCGGGCTGTTTTGCGCGTACGCAATCTTTCGGGCATGGAAACCTGAGATGTTCTCGGAAGCTCACAAACAGTTGGATGTTGTTCTGGGAGCAACCAACACCGTGGTGCTGATTGTCTCATCGGTTACAATGGCCCTTGCCATTCGCTATATGCAGCTGGGCAAGAAGCGGATCACGCTCATTAATCTCTGGCTGACATTGGGCTTGGCCGGGACATTTTTGGTTATCAAGTACTTTGAATACGCCCACAAATTTCATCTCGGTCAATTGCCGGGGAAATTTTACACCTTCCAGGGAATCGAAGGTACCAATCCCCATATCTTTTTCTCGATTTATTTTGCGATGACGGGACTGCATGGAATTCACGTCATTGCCGGAATGGTCATGATTAGCTGGCTGATATACAAGACCTCGCGCAATACATTTTCGAGCCAGTATTATACGCCGATTGAAATGACCGGACTGTTTTGGCATTTGGTCGACTTGGTCTGGATTTTCCTTTTCCCGTTATTGTATTTGATAGCCTAACAATTGTGAGAGCGAATATATTATGAGCGATACATCGTCAAAAGGCCACCATCACATCCTTCCGATGAAAATCTATCTCGGCGTGGGAGGGGCATTGTTGTTTCTCACCTTAGTCACGGTGTGGGTAGCGCAATTTAATTTCGGAACGCTCAATCTCATTGTGGCAATGGTGATAGCCGCAATAAAGGCCTCGCTGGTTGTTCTCTTTTTCATGCATTTGCTCTATGACAACAAAATATATCTGACTGTCTTTCTTCTGGCGCTTGCGACATTGGCGACTTTTATCGCGTTCACAATGGCCGATACCATGCGGCGCGGCGAACTCGACAAAGTCTCGGCGAGGCCAATAAACCCTAAAGCCGATATGTATAATATTCAGCAGGCCCCGCCTGCCGCTCATGGCTCGGGCGGAAATTCTGCCAGTACAAAAAAAGAAGTCGGAATTGGGGGCAATCCAACCGACAGCATGGCATCGGCGGTAACCAACCAAGGAAAACAGCCGGTTCCGACAGACTCAAGCGACTCAGGCGGTCACCGCTGAGAAGCGCGTTCTCCATGACATACAATACGTTTGATTTAATTTTCTTTCACTCCCGCCATTGCTGGCTTTAATTCATCTCCGCCTTACTTAAGGGTGGGTGTAGACATGTCCTCGTTCCGTAAACTTGCCCTGACCGCCACCGCATCGACCTACTTTCTTGTCTTTGTCGGTGGATTGGTGCGTGTCTCTGGCGCAGGAATGGGCTGTCCCGACTGGCCAAAATGTTTTGGCCGATGGATTCCGCCCCTTTCTCTTTCACAGATTCCGCCCGATATTGATCCGACCAGTTTTAATATGACGTTGGCATGGATTGAATATGTCAACCGGCTCGTTGGCATGTCGGTCGGCATAATCATCGCCGCATTGGCCATTATGGCGCTGGTTAAATACCGATCGTATCCAAAACTGCTCTATCCGAGTATCGGGGCCGCGCTCCTGGTTGCATACCAAGGCTGGCAGGGAAGCCAGGTGGTCGCATCGGATTTACAGCCGATTGTAGTCACCCTCCATCTGTTGATTGCCTTGCTTATTGTCAGCCTGCTCATGTTCGTCTCGCAACACGCTTATTGTATAGACAAGGGCCTTCAGCTTTCAAACGATCCACAATCAAAACGAATGCGCATGTGGATAGGCTTGCTTTGGTTAGGCGCTATAGCGCAGATAGTCCTCGGTACACAGGTTCGGGCAGAAGTCGAGATCGCCGCGGCTGAATTTCCACTTCTGTCATCGCTGGCTTGGCTGTCCAAGGTTGGGGCAACCTACGGTCTTCATCTCGTCACCGGCATAATCCTGATCGTTGGGACTATTGCCGTCTCGTTTGGTTTGTTATTTCAGGGAGAAAAGCAATCGACACCGCTTGGTATCGCGGCCTTTTCATTGTCAGGGATAGCGTTCTTGCAGATGTTTCTCGGCCTCGGACTAATAACATTCGGCCTGTCTCCCATAACGCAACTCTTTCATCTCTGGCTGGCCTCGCTTTTGATTGGCCTCATCCTTGTCGCGTTCACCTTGGTCTCGTACCGCGAGGAATCGACGAATGCGCCTGGAAGGATAAGTATGCGGATTTTTGTCGCGATAGCGTCGCTGATTCTGTTGCTGGCTGTGGGGTCGTATGCCATAGTCGCACAGGCTGAACGCTCGAGAGCCGCACTGCCTATTATCACAACTGCTCCGCAGTTTCATTTTGATAGCGCGCGTGTGGGGGAAATTGACAACTCTGTTTTCGACGGAAAAGTCACAGTTGTCGATTTTGTCTTTACTCACTGCAAAGGCGCCTGCCCGGCTATGGCGATAGAGATGGCTTCGTTATATAATCGTTACGCGCACTCGGACAAAGTTCAGTTCCTATCATTTACTGTCGATCCCGAAAACGACACACCGGACGTCTTGCAGGCGTATGCTGAGGGACTTGGCGTAAATGATATGCGCTGGCTGTTTCTGAGGCATGAGTCGCCGGATACAATAAAACAATTATGCGAGTCCGGTTATCTGGTAAGCGGCGATTTGCCGGGGATGCACAGTACGAAATTTATTCTTGTTGATCCAGATGGCCGAATACGCGGATACTACGAACATAGCGATCGCGCCAAAATGGACATACTTCGCACTCATATAGAAGCGCTGGCCAAAGAAATTGATGATTGAACAAGATATGCGTGATGGAGGGAATGAATAATGTCAGTTGAACAATTGCCGACGGTCAATGCGATGTTGAACTTTATTGCAACGATATTCCTCGTATTGGGATTTATCAGAATCAGGCGCGGCGATATTGCGACGCATAAAAAGTTCATGGTCTCGGCGCTTATCTCATCGGTTTTATTTCTGACATGCTATCTCTATTATCATTACCATGTTGGTTCAGTTCCGTATCCACACTACGACTGGACGCGCCCGCTGTATTTCTTGATCCTTATTCCGCATATTATCCTCGCGGCTATCATGACTCCGTTCATTATCGCGATTGTCTGGTTTGCCTTGAGGGGCAGTTTTGTCAAACATAAACGGCTCGCGCGATGGGTCTGGCCGGTCTGGATGTATGTATCTGTGACCGGTGTGATTGTTTATCTGATGTTGTATCGGTTGTGAAGGGGAAGCTTTGTGCAGGCCAGAGACGATCTGCACGAAGATCCAAAGTAGAATTATGCTGTACAAATGGCTTCGTACGGGGTGTCCTGCGCCAAATTCAGCGAACAGTCTATTCTCACACCGGGCAAGTGTATGACCGGTTACATAGTTGACAAATCTATCAAGGGATATCCTTAACACTTTTGTGGTTTTGTCATCTTTCTGTCAGTTCCTGTACCCCCCCACAAAAAAACCGCCGCTACAAGTGTAACGGCGGAACAAACAAACACACAAACACAAAGGGAAAACAGAATCTATTTTCTCACACGCAAATAATCTATTTTGTCACTGGCGAATAATGTTTGGCCTGATATTTCTCATACAGTTCTTTATGGCGATTACTCAAATCCACGAGACGGCCTTCGATATACATGTTGGTAACTTTTTGACCAAGCATATCCATAACATCCCCATCGGAAACAAAGAGTGTGGCGTTCTTGCCGACATCAAGCGAGCCTTGCGTTTTATCGATGCCAAGGATTTCGGCGGTGGAGAGAGTCAGAGCGCGGAGCGCGTCTTCTTTGCTCAGGCCAAAGGCCGCAGCTTGGCCGCCCTGGAATGCCAGATTACGAACATCCCAGCTTCCGGAATGGCCTAAACAGAATTGAATACCGGCCTCTTTCAGCATTTTGGGAAGTTTGAACCGCTGGTCGTAATCATCGTCGGTTCGCATTGGGAGCGATGTTGTTGTGCCGAGAATCACAGGTATGCTATGCTTTTTTAACAGGTCGATCGCCTTCCATGCCTCGGCTCCGCTTACTAAGACCATACGGATTTTTTGTTCTTCAGCAAATGCAATGGCTTCGCTGATCTGGCGATAATCATCAGCCAGAATATAGACCGGAAGTTCGCCGCTTATGAATGGCATCATAGCTTCCCAGCGCTGGTCGCGGCCGATGTTCTGCATCGCTTTTCGGGCCAGAGCATAGGCTCGCGCATTTTCGAATGTCTGGCGAAGCTTCACACGGGCTTCGGCCATATTTTTCTTCTGCTCTTCCGGCGTCTGGGTAACCCACCAGCCGGTTGAGACAGCAACCGACGGCCATGACATATAGAGGCCGTCGAGCAGTTTCACTGCCGCGTCCTCTTTGGTCCAGCCATCGAGGTTCATAATACAAGAACGACCGTTTATGAGAGAATTGGCGGGCGCAACCTGCACTGTGGTAACGCCATTTGACCGAATAGTCGGCAGTAATTCAGAATCGGGATTGTAGGCAATATGCGAGCAGACTTCGGGAGTAATGTTGCCGACCTCGGACTGGTCATTGGTCGCGCGAACGGCGCCGATTTCGATAAGGCCGACTGTTGTATTGGGGGCGATAAGTCCGGGATAGACGCGTTTGCCAGCGACATCGATGACTTCGGTGTTCTCAGCCGGTACAATGTCCTTTTCGATGCGAGTGATTTTACCATTCTCAAAGAGGAGGTCAGTCTGCATGAGAACACTGCCGGAGACAGTGTAAATATCTCCGCCTTTGAGCAGAATCGGGTGATCCTGTTTGGCTCCGGGAACGAGATTGTTGGCATACGAAACAGTGGTTGTCAAAGCGAGAGCGAGCGCCCAGCCAAGAACTGTTCTACTTGTTATTGTTGAGCGCATCCCAGACGTCTCCTCTATCTTCGCATTCATAAGCTTTTTCATCTTTAACCTGACTGTAGCTTGCGGCGCCTCCTCCAGAAGGAGATTTGCCGTTGAGGGCTTTTTGAATCAGGGCATTTTTTTCTTTTCTATTGGATTCGCGCATTTGGGCATCTTTCTCAATCGAGAAATAGCAGGCGCCTTCAATCCAGGTCTGCTCGGCATGGGCATACATTGAGAGTGGATTATCATTCCATATCACAAAGTCAGCGTCCTTGCCGGCTTTGAGGCTTCCGACGCGATCGTTAATTTTGAGCATGATTGCCGGATTGAGCGTTGCAAATTTGATGGCCTCGGCTTCGGGAATGCCGCAATACATCACTGATTTGGCGGCTTCCTGGTTGAGCCGGCGTCCCATTTCAGGGGAATCGGAATTGATGCAAGTCAGCACTCCCCGCTCATGCATGAGACAGGTGTTGTAAGGAATGGCATCGTAAACCTCGAATTTGTAGGCCCACCAGTCTGAGAAAGAGGAAGCGGATGCGCCGTGGGCAGCCATTTCATCGGCGACTTTATAGCCTTCGAGGATATGAGTGAAGGTTGTGATTTTAAATCCAAAATCCTCGGCGAGTCGCATGAGCATCAAGATTTCGGTCTGGACATAGGAGTGGCAGTGGACAAACATGCGGGAGCTGAGGATGTCTACAAGGGCATCGAGCTGGATATCCCGACGGGGCGGAATGGTGGTTTCTTTGGCCCCTTTGCCAAGGGTGTTGTATGCCCGCCAAGCGGCTTCGTATTCAAGCGCTGCCTGAAAACCGTCTTTCATTATCGTTTCGACACCCATACGGGTCTGGGGATAACGAATAGTGTTGTCGTCGCCCCAGTTGGATTGTTTGACATTTTCTCCGAGTGCGAATTTTATCGAGGGGGGCGCGGCGGCAAATTTCATTTTCTCCGGCGACTGCCCCCATTTGAGCTTTATTACCTGGGCCTGACCGCCAATTGGATTGGCTGAACCATGAAGCAGTTGGACTGCTGTCACTCCGCCGGCAAGCGCGCGGTAGGTGTTAATGTCATCTGAGTTGACAACGTCGCCAATGCGGACTTCGGCAGTGACAGCATGCGAGCCTTCGTTCACCCCTTTAGAAATGGCGATATGCGAATGCTCGTCGATAATCCCCGCTGTCAGATGTTTTCCGGCGGCGTCGATAACCCGGGCGCCGGATGCGGCAGTCAGGTTTTTGCCGATCTTGCTGATTTTACCATTGATGACAAGCATATCGGTATTTTCAAGAGTGCCTTGGTCGTCGCAGGTCCAGATAGTGGCATTTTTGATTAGGACATTTTCCGATGTCGGGATAGTGGGATACCCGAAGGCCATATCAGGGAAGGTTTGCATTGAGACGAGGGTGGTATCTTTTTTCTCATCCTCTTTCTTGGAGGTATCAGCTTCGGCCACAAACGGCCCGGTCTGGGCTATGGTCATATTGAGGGTACGGCCATCGGCAAGTGAGGCCGTGCCGACATAATGGTTGTTCACCGAAAGAAGTGTGAATCGGGTTGTTCCGGGCATTGCAAGGCTGTCGGTCGGGGCGGAGAAATAAATCCGGTCATAGGCCATCGAAAGGTCTTCAAGCTTCGCCTTTTTATCGCCCTCTTTGAGTTCGCCCTTGGGATCGCTCATTTTCCCTTTGAGATTGAGTGAAAGCGTTCGGTTGTCAAATGAGAGCGAATATTGGCCGCGGAAATCTTTTTGATGGATCGAGACATTTTCTTTCTCGTTGTTGCCGCGAATCCAGACCGAATAGATTTTCGCGCTGTCGGAGAATATGTCATAGTCCGAGATAAAGAAATTGGCGAGTTTCCCTTTTTCCAGAGTCCCGATCTCGCTTGAGACGCCGCACAGTTGCGCCGGAATCGTGGTCAGCGCAGCCAAGGCCGCGGCGGGGGACAGACCGCTCTCGATAGTCTGTCGGACATTTTTGAGGAAGTCTGATTTGTCTTTGAGCTTCAATGTTGTGAAGGCAAACGGCACTTTGTTTTTCTCAAGCACCGATGCGTTGTAGGGCGCGCGCTCCCAGTGGCGAAGGTCGCCGAGGTTGACATCGAGCGCATCCTCAAAACTTTTCACTTCAGGTTTTTTCGGGAAAACAACCGGCAGAATCACCGGGGCGCCGACCGCCGCAATCTCGGCGATACGGGCATATTCCAGGTTGCTGCCTATATAGACAAATGGGACACTGAATTCTTTGGACAGAATGGCTGCGCGAAGCAGGGTCAGTTCGTCTTCGACCTCAAAAAATATCGGCCCTTTGTTTTCGGCGATAGCGGCGATGGCACTGTTGAATTCGGGCAGTTTCTGGCCGCTGTTTTTGGCATAGGCCGTGTGGGCTTTGGCGTACCAGTCGGCATCAATGAAGCTCTGGCGGATAAGCGCGATACTTCCCATGAGGGAGCTTGGATATTGCTGGTTGGATGTTCCCTTGTTAAATGAGCCAAAATGGGCCGCATGGGCTTTGATGACGGCCTCGTTGGAAAGACCCTGCGACAGGTCAGTTACAAAAGAACGCCCGCGGAAGATGCCGTCCATTTTGGACGACTGCACAACCGTGATGCCCTGTTCGAGAAATTTATCGGCGGCTTCTTTTTCGGGTTTGAAATCATCGACCCAGTTGCGCTCGGCATGTATAGCATCGTTCCAGGCATTGGCGCCGACACGGGTGCCTTCATATTTGGGCGCCTGACTTTTGGTGTCCTCGTTGAGTTTGCCGACATCTTTCAGGCCATACTCACCATACGGCTCAATAAAGCCGGGGTAGATTCGCTTCCCTTTGAGGTCGTACTCGAAGGCTCCTGCCGGTACGGGAATGTTTGTCCCGACAGCAACAACCCGTCCGTCCTTGATTATCATCGTTCCATTCTCGATAGTCTGGGTGGGCGAGATAATAATGGTGGCGTGGGTGAACGCTTTGCTTTCGGAGTTTTTCGACCGTATTCCCTGCGGGGGAGTGGTCTGGGCTGTGGCGCCGCCGGCGATAAGCAGTGCAATGATGATGGATGGTGTTTTCATATAGAATACGATAGAAGATTGCCCGAAAAAAGGCAAGAGGAATGTGGGGAGGGGGGAGTTCGAAACTACTCCTTCAATCTATTATTGTGCAATCCGCGGGACACAATTCAGCAGATTTGGACTGTAGGTCAAAACTTCTGAAAACATAAGACTATTCACTGGCCAGGGTCTATTTCGTGACCATTTGCTCACAGGGTATGAAGCGCTTAGTCGGGTGAAGTCCCCGAAAAGTCATTCTTTTGAATAATACCGGATAAGTCGTTGCGCGGTAGTTGTGTGAGCAGTACTTTATCTCAATCTGATGGTTTGACATTATCTCTGAAAGAAAGAAGCGAATCTCTCGACGAGACTACCAATCGGAATCGCAAAACAAAGTTTGTCGGTTCCTCGAGCGATAATCCCCACGATGGCATATTTATTCCCTAATTCATAAAATACTGCAGAACCGCTACTTCCCCCGATAACCGGAATATCAAAAACTTGAAAACCTTGGTTGGTACCACTGTACCGACCCCATCTAAATTCTGGATACATCGCGCTTTGTTGGTTTATTCCTTTTGAGGGATATCCGATCGCAGTGTAAATAGAGGTGCTGTCTAAAAGGACATTTACTATTTCAGATTTATTCACTGTGTTGGCGTTTATCCAGAAGACGCTATCTGGTATAGTCGGATCCAATATGAATCCGTTCCCTTCCGTGCAATCAACAATCACAATATCCATTTGTTTGTCTTCCGATAGATAAACTTGTGAAGACTGATCCACTTTGAGACGGAGGCATACTTTCCTTGGTCCAGAGATTACTTCGTTTGTACCGCTGTGGCTGTTGAGGAATACCCACAACGAATCACTTAGCTTTCCTTTGCTATTAAATGTCATGTGAGCGTTGGTAACTAGAAAACACCCTTTAATCGAATCTCTCAGCATCACTGCTGTACCCTGTAAAGTTTTTTCTGGGTTAAACTGTACGATCCGATAGACTGAACTCGGAAGCGCATTAGGCATTTGCGGTTGAGCATTTAGTCCGCAGCTAAAAAGGATCGCCCCAAACCAATAGATGACAAAGCTCTGGTGGAAGATTGCTCTCATATTGCTTATCATTTAATTAATATCCTCCGCTTCTCTAAAGAAGTTAATGGTAGCACCCCGAAAAAATTTAGGGCAAAATTTGCTTGAGCATAGTAAAATCGGGTGCTCTTGTTTCACAGAAGTATATCACCGTCTCTCGAACTTGCAATCACATTTTAACGGTTTTGAACAAAACAGCACTAAATTTGTAGCTCAGCTCTATAAAATTTCCCGCTTGGCATTTCAATTCTAATGATAGGCGAAATCACCTCCCCTCTACCCCAACTCCGCCAATCCCTTAAACTGATTTAGTGAGTTTGGATTTGATAATGCTTCTCTGTTGAGGACAGAATCGCCATGGATAATCTTTGTCACAGCCACTTCCACTTTTTTCCCATTGAGCGTGCGCGGGATTTCATTCACCTGCAAAATCAAAACAGGCAGATGGCGGGGTGTCGCTTTTTGGCGGATGGTCGTTCTGATTTTTTCTTTGAGCGAATCCGTCAGTGTTTCACCAGATTGCAAGACGACAAAAAGGACGATACGAATGTCATCGAGCCATTTCTGCCCCACCACAATCGAATCGGCGATTTCGGGCATACTTTCCACAGGGTTGTAAATCTCCGCCGTGCCGATTCGCACTCCGCCCGGATTCAAAGTTGCATCGGAACGACCATAGACAATCACTCCGCCGCGCTCAGTGATTTTGATATAATCCCCGTGCCGCCAGATACCGGGGTAATGCTCGAAATAGGCCTCGTGATATTTTTCGCCGTCGGGGTCGTTCCAAAATGAAACCGGCATCGATGGAAAGGCCGCGGCGCAAACCAACTCGCCGACTTGGTTGACGACACTATGTCCGTTGTCATCATACGTCTCGACTTTCATCCCCAGCCCCCGGCATTGAATTTCTTCGGAGTAGACGGGCAGAGTCGGGTTGCCGAGCATGAAGCAGGAGATAATATCTGTCCCGCCTGAGATGGATGAGAGGCAGACATCTTTTTTGACACAGTCGTAGACGTAGTTGAAATTATCCGCCGAAAGGGGTGAGCCGGTCGAGAGGATAGTTTTGAGCGAAGAGAGGTCATAGGTCGTCCCGGGGAGCAATTTGGCCTGTTGGCAGAAGGAAAGATATTTGGGACTTGTTCCGAAAATCGTTATGCCTTCTTCTTCGACCGCCGACCAAAGGATGCCCGAATCAGGATGAACTGGCGAGCCGTCATAGAGAAAGATTGTCGCGCCGATCTGAAGTCCGCTCACCAGCCAGTTCCACATCATCCAGCCGCACGTCGTATAGTAGAAAAGAATATCTTCGCGCTTGAGGTCGGTATGCAATTTATGTTCTTTCCAGTGCTGAAGCAGGGTGCCGCCCGCGCCATGGACGATGCATTTTGGCACACCGGTTGTGCCTGAGGAATACATGATGTAGACCGGATGATCGAATGGAAGCTGTGCGAATTCGATCTCGTGCGCGTTGTTTGCAAGAAGTTCATTCCAAAGCATGGACTTGCATTTGGGCAGGCGAGGAAATTGGTCGAGGTATGGAATGAGAATAACTTTCTCGATTGAAGAGATGCTTTCAGCTATGGTTTCAATTCGTTCTATTGTGCTATGCGACCTTCCTTGGTAACGATAACCATCGGTGGCAAACAGAACTTTTGGTTGTATCTGTCCGAACCGGTCGTGAATACCCTGTGCGCCAAAATCCGGCGAACATAATGACCAGAGCGCGCCGATTGATGTGGCCGCAAGCATTGCGATTACGGTTTCGGGGATGTTCGGCAGGAATCCTGCGACACGGTCGCCCGGTCTGAGACCGAGTTCGCGCAAACCATGAGCGCAGCATGCAACCTGAGCAAAGAGATCGGCGTAGCTGATTTTCTGCTGAGGCCGGCATTCGTTCCATGCGATGATCGCCGTCTTTGAATCGCAAAAGCGCAACAGATTTTCTGCAAAATTGAGTTTTGCGCCGGAGAACCATTTTGCGCCGGGCATTATTCGTTTGTCAAGAATTTGTGTGTATGGCGCGGAGTGAATGATTGCTGCCTCATGCCAGACCAATTCCCAAAACTGCTCGATTTCAGCCGTCGACCAGTTATAGAGATCGGTATACGATGGAAACTGTCTGCCTGCAGCTTGCTCGGCTTTGCGGGTGAACGCGGTGGTATTCGCTTGGGCGATACGTGCGGTCGATGGTGTCCAGAGTGGGGTGGGCGCAGACATGGAATATCAGTTAAAATATTATTTGAGCGTATGTGAATACAAAAGCGTTTTCCATGCGAAGTCATGGTTGTCAAAATCGAGCGCGCGTTTGGCTGTCAGAACCAACAATCGTCGTCTTTCGCATGCCTCTATTTTATCAATAGAGAGCGAGACCGAAAGCATATTGTGATATTCGCCGAGTCGTTCATAGCGGTGGAACGATTCAAGCGTTGCAGAAGTTGACACAGTAACCGTCTTAATGAAGGCTGTTATTTCATCTGATGATGGTATCCGTTCGATATTGCCGAGTTGGCCGAGATTATTGGCGGTTAAGACTTGGGACTTGCGGATAAACTCAGGGATATGGTCATAGCCAACCCCGCATGTTGTTATCGGTTTTTTGACCACAAATACGGCATCTCCGCTCGCGCGGCAGTAAAAGTCTCTCCCCATTCGGGCGACCAAGTCGATTCTATTGGGATTAATAATGCCATCGACAAAAATATCTTCTGCGATATGAAATTTGACCACTTCGCAGATTGCGAGATTTCCTGAGGCATGTTTTCCGCCAAGTTCTATCATCTGAACCAGTTTGCACTCCATCTGAAAGGGAGATTCGGATACTCGGGGCGGAGCGACGAGGTCGGATGGAATCGGAGTCAGGCCGCTTTTCTCAAATTCATTGATCCCTTCGGCAAACTCAGTCGATGCAAGACTCACCTGCTGGATCATGGCATAAGTCACAGCCTGAATCACACATTCTTTTGTCACTTTCAGGTTTTCGTAGGTGTGCTTGGTCGTATTATCCCGAAGCCGTCTTGAGGGGGAAAAAGCAACAGTGGGCGGATTGCTGCCAAAGGCATTGAAAAATGAAAAGGGAGAAAGATTGACTTTGTCGTCGATTGAAATTGTCGAAACCAGAGCGACCGGGCGCGGGCCGATGCCTCCGAGGAGGTAGTCAAAAACTTCTTTGACGGGAACATTTTTTGGTTCGATATGGCGCATGGTCTATCTTAACCATGGCGGGTTATACTTTGCAAGGAGATTCTGGGGGGGAACCGTGCGCAGGAGGATGCCCGACACTCTTATCCTCCGAAAGTAGGGCGGGCCCGTCCGCGAACCCGCCAATTATATGACCGTCAAGTCACACCGCCCTTGGAAGGGCGGCACGGGCAGACGGAAAGGTTACAAAGGCTGTCCTCTCACATCTGTGCTGTCAGGGCGACCCCGCCTGACAGTTTATTTATAGTGTCGGGCGAGGGCGCCCGACACCACGTTTTGTATTTTTCGTGCGGGACGTCTCTGTTGCGCGCGAAATATAAAGAAAATATGAGATTGCCGTTACACCCCCCTTCACCCCTTTCTCCTCCCCCGTTTCCCCTTGCATTTTGGGCTGTCTGGCTCTATTTTATCCTTCCGCTGTATATTAATGAGCAGGGGACGAAAATCGGTTGGACTGAAACTTTTGGTGTACAACCATATAGAAGATAATGAGGTAGATATGGCAGATGTAATTGGTATTCGCGGATATGATTATGTAGAGTTCTATGTCGGCTCGGCAAAGGCGACCAGCTATTGGTTTGCCAAAGCGCTTGGACTGGATATCGTCGGCTATCTCGGGCCGGAAACCGGAGTCCGGGACCGTCATTCATTTTATTTGAAGAAAAACGACCTCCAAATCGTTATCACATCGGCACTTCAGCCCGGAACGTTTGATGTCTTTGGCTGGGTGAACAAGCATGGTGATGGTGTGAAACGCTGGTCGGTCGAAGTTGACGATGTCGGCGCGGCATTCCGATACGCCACCAGCCATGGTGCCGTTATGGTGACCCGCCCTTACAAAATGGAAGACCACAATGGGTATGTCGAAGAAGCGGCTGTGCGGCTCTACGACGACACCGAGTTGTGCTATATAAATCGCGACAACTACAAAGGGATATTCAAACCCCGCTACTGCAAGCCGATGCAGAATATCCAATTGACGCATGTCGAAACCGGCATCCAAGGGATAGACCACATAGTTGGTAATGTGCGTGAAAACGAAATGAATCTCTGGGCGGATTATTTTAATCGCACAATGGGTTTCGAGACCTTTATCGATTTCAAAGCGGGCGACATTGGAACCAAATATTCGGCTTTGCTCTCAAAAGTTGTGCGTACCAAAGACAGCAAAATTCGCAATCCAATCAACGAACCGTTTGAAGGCTTAAAAAAATCGCAGATCGAAGAATATATCGAGCAATACCAAGGTTCAGGCGTACAGCATATCGCGCTTCGCACCAACGACATCGTCCAGACAATCGAAGCCCTTCGCAAAAACGGCATCGAATTTCTCAATATTCCTGATACCTACTATGATATGCTCCGCAAGCGGCCTGATGTTAAGATCGAAGAGTCAATCGATGAGCTTCAGCGTATGGGAATACTGTGCGATATCGAAGGCGGCGGATACCTGCTTCAGCTATTCACCAAGCCTATCTGCGACCGGCCGACATTCTTCTTTGAGTTTATTCAGCGACATGGAGACAGCCAAGGGTTCGGCAAAGGAAATTTCCAGTCGCTTTTTGAATCGATAGAATTAGACCAGAAGCTTCGCGGGAATCTTGAGCGCGAAGCGGTCGATGTTATGCCGCCGTGCTGAACAATTGGTCAACGATTTTGGTTGTAAACGATAGAGACTGGTAATACAGAGGAAATAATACGATGCCGTTCTACCACAAATTAGGCGAGATTCCGAGGGTAAAGCACACGACGTTTTATAAAGAGGACGGCAAATCCCTCTATCGCGAGGAGCTTTTCTCAAGTAAAGGTTTCAGCGGGGTCTATTCAAATAAGTATCATTTTAATTTGCCCACAAGTGTCAAGACAGCGCGTGAGATTCCAATGGGAAACAATATCGACTGGCCCGATGCGCCGGTGCTCTATTTTCATTTCTTTACCGAGCAAAAGCAGACGCCAGGCGATTTTATTCGCGCACGAAATGTCTTTCTGAGAAACGCCCATTGTGTTATTTCGACTGCGCATGTCAACAAAGAGACCGAGGATTTTTTCCGCAACGCCTATGGCACAGAGTATGTCTTTGTGCATTATGGCACAGGCGAATTTTTAAGCGAGTTCGGACGCATCCCGTTCGAGCCAGGGGACCAGTTTATAATCCCAAGAGCCGTAACATACCAATTCAAATTCGATGACTATTCGGCCAATAATAAACTTGTCTTTGTCGAATCAGATACCGCTTTCGAAATCCCGAAGCATTACCACAACGAATACGGCCAGCTTGAGGAACATGCCCCGTACTGCGAACGTGACATAAAAGTACCGCAGTATATGGAACCGCGATCCGATCAAACCGATTTTCGGGTTATCCTGAAGGCAGGAGAGAAATATTTCGAGCATATTGTTCCCCATCACCCCTTTGGTGTGGTCGGCTGGGACGGATTTCTTTATCCTTTCGCGCTTAATATAAAATCATATCATCCGAAGGTTGGACGCATCCACCTGCCGCCGCCAGCGCATCTCTGTTTCAAAACTGGCCATTTTATATTGTGTAACTTTGTGCCCAGACTTTTTGATTTTTATCCGAGCGCTATCCCGGCGCCGTATTTTCATTCCAATATCGACAGCGATGAAGTGCTCTACTACGTCGAAGGGGACTTCATGTCCCGCAAGGGTGTGAAAGAAGGCTCGATTACACTTCATCCGGGCGGCATGCCTCATGGCCCCCAGCCGGGGAAAACCGAGGAATCGATCGGGGCCAGAGAAACAAATGAATATGCCCTGATGATCGACACTTATGCGCCATTGCGTCCGACAATCAACGTCCGCGACACACTTGACAGGGATTATGCGCAGTCCTGGCTGGTGAAAAGCTAAAGAGACGACTCTTTTTTGCCGAAAATAAGGTAAAAAGAGCGAGACAACAAAAAGACTGAACATAGTATGAAATTCAAAATTCCCCAGCACATACAAACGCTTCAGCCATACATTGCCGGCAAACCGATCGATGAATTGAGGCGCGAGAAGAAGCTTGATAGAATTGTCAAACTCGCCTCAAACGAAAATCCATTGGGGTCCTCGCCCAAAGGCCTCGCGGCGGCGATTCGCTCTTTGTCAATCACCTCGCGCTATGTCGACCCGGGCGGCTACTCCCTCATTCAAGCCTTGTCAAAGTTTTATAACAAACCGGCCGATCAGATTATCGCCGGAGCGGGGACAGATTCGCTGATTTCGTATATGGTGAAAGCCCTCACCGAAGAGACCGATGAAATTCTGACGGCTGAGTCCACTTTCATTGGTATCTATGTCAGTACTCGGAAACACAATCGGAATCTGAAAACGATTAAGCTCAAAGACTATGGTTTTGACCTTGAAAAGATAGCCGATTCTATCACACCGAAAACTCGTCTGATTTTTCTAGCCAATGCCAACAATCCGACCGGGACAATTTTCACCAAAACACAATTCGAGCAGTTTATGACTCGTGTGCCATCCGATGTATTTGTCGTCCTCGATGAAGCCTATTTCAATTACTCGTCGCACCTGCCGGATTATCCGAACGGTTTGGAGTACAACTACGACAATTTGATTGTCACTCGCACGATGTCGAAAGATTACGGTTTGGCCGGGCTTCGCATTGGTTTTGCTTTTGCCCATCCAGAAATTATTCATCAGCTCTATAAAGTGAAGCTTCCCTTTGAGCCGTCTCTGCCGGCGCAGTGGGCCGGAGTCGCGGCGCTTGAAGACGCTGAATTTGTAACCAAGACCCTTGAGTTAAATCGGCGCATGTTGCTTCTCATGTCCGACCGCTTCGCCAAACTCGGCATTCGCCAGGTCCCTTCGGCGTCAAATTTTATACTGCTGCTTATGCCTTCTGAAGAATTTGCCTTTGCCTTTAACAATGCCTGTCTTGACCATGGCCTCATCGTGCGCCATGTAAAATCATTCGGTATCCCCAACGGCATTCGTATCAACACCGGCACGGAAGATGAGACCGCATTCGCGCTTGATATTGTCGAAAGCGTCTTTACCAAGCTGTTCAAACTAATGCCCGAGGCAGTTCTCTTCGCAGGCGCAAAAGGATAAGATTGAAGTTCGTTTCTTTTCTCAATTCTGTCGGCGAAGAACGCGCGGGGCTTTTCCTTAATAATCAAGTTATCGACCTTCAAAAAAATGCCGCGACCCTTGGTTTGCAGCTTCCATCGGCTATGGCCGAGATCCTTAAGGGCTGGGAGCGAAATCTGAAGCTTGCCAAAATGGTCGAGAGAGCGGTGTCGGATAAGAAACTTCCAGACTTAAAAAGCTTTAAAGTCGATAAATTGCTCGCGCCAGTTCCCCATCCGATATCATGCCGCGATGGCTACGCTTTTCGGCAGCATGTCGCGACCGCGCGACGCAACCGGAATGTCGAGATGATTCCCGAATTTGACCAGTACCCGATCTTCTATTTCACCAATCACAATAGCATTGTCGGCGAGGGCGAAGTCAGTGTCGAAATCGATCATCTCCAACAGCTTGATTTTGAACTCGAGGCCGCAATCGTCATCGGCAAAGCCGGACGCAATATCGAGTCAAAAGACGCCGACTCCCATATCGCTGGATTTACCATTATGAATGACCTCTCCGCGCGCGTACTTCAAATGGAAGAGATGAAACTCAATCTTGGCCCGGCGAAGGGGAAGGATTTTGCGACCGCGATTGGGCCTTGGATAGTCACACCCGATGAACTTGAACAGTACCGTCTCCCGACTCCGTTTGGCAACACATACGACCTTGAGATGAAAGCTTTCCATAACGGCAAAGAAATATCTCGCGGCAACCTCAAAGATATGAATTGGACATTTGCCGAGATAATTGAACGGGCAAGTTACGGTGTCGATTTGTATCCCGGCGATGTTATCGGTTCAGGCACGGTCGGAACCGGTTGTTATTTAGAATTGAATGGAACATGGGCGCTCGAGGCAAAAGCCACGGGCGCGGCGCACACTCCTGTTTGGCTAAACGACGGCGATTCGATTGACCTTGAGATAACGGGACTTGGCCGGTTGAAGAACACAATAGTCAAAGTCTCGCGTGATTATTCGATACTGGCAAAGAAGAAGGCGCTTCCGACATAGGTCTGACATCCCCCGTACGTCATTGCGAGTTTCGCCTCTGAGTCCGCCCCGCCACAGCGGGCAGGCGTGGCGGATGGCAATCTCATATTTTCCGATTTTCGCAGATCAGCGATCCCCGTGATCCTGACAACTGCCCTCGTCTGTGCTGTCCACCCTCAATTTTGTCACCCCAGCTATCTTTGTCATTCCCGCGAACGCGGGAATCCAGGGTAAATAGACGTGCAGGCCATCTTCGGCCTGCACCACATATTAGAACCCACTATGAGCGGTGGCATACCCGAATGAATAGAAGATGGATTCTCCGCCGTGGCGGACTGGAATGACACTACAATGAGTCGTTGCGAGGAGCGACTTCCGAGGAGTGACCCTCCACGGCGGGCAGGCGCGGCAATGACCAAAGGGAATGGTGCGACCGAAGGGAGTGGTGCGACCGAAGGGAGTGGTGGAACCGTAACCATCTCAGTTCATCTACGTCTTGTCATTCCAGCGAAAGCTGGAATCCAGGGTAAATAGACGTGCAGGCCATCTTCGGCCTGCACCACATATTAGAACCCACTATGAGCGGTGTGGTACAAAAATTCGACGCCCGATGCCACAGAACAAATAAGGGCAGGCACGGGGACCTGCCCCTACAAATACAGACCGACTCTATCAATGCCGCCCATCCGATATTTCGTCGACATTCCTCCGATATTCCGTAGGGGCAACCCCCTGTGCTTGCCCGCCATCGGAGGGCTTGCCCGATACCACATGAATCAAATATCCCTTCTTGACATATTTGGAAAATCTATTATCATTTACACACGGTAAACGTAGCACACAGACCAAAAACTTAAAGATGGATTGGGGGAATAGCCTCATGAAGTATCGCTCACTGCTGACATACTGTCTGCTCACATGTACTCTGCTGTGCGGGACAGCCTATTCACAAGAATCGGGTGCACCCGATTCTGTAATTATGGTAATCACACCGCCTAATGCCGCTGATGCTGTTCCGAAAATGAAGGCGGAACTCTATTTCAAGAATGATTTCAATATCGTCAGCGCATCAGTCGGTTTTAATTGGGTTAACGAAAACGCTGTCATGACTTCAGCTGTGGTTTCTACCGCGGCAATTGCCGCATTTAATCTGTCCCAATTTGTCTATCGCAATAACAATATTGATTCGACTAACTTATACAATCAATTCTTGTTTAATGGAGCGCGCATTTTTGGCAATGGCTTAGACACGTCGTCAACCAAGCAACTTATAGCGACCTACAACTGGAATGTCCCGGGCTGGACGGTTAATGACTCCATTGTCATTGATACCAATGCCTTCTCCTCCGGCGCGATTATGAAATTTGTCCCCTTGGTTGGTCTATCCTTTAAACCGAGCTGGGGGCAAAGGATTGTTGTCCGAGATGTCAATTGGACGGAGGGTCGCCCTCCGATGACCCTTCGTGTCCCGAGCGAGTATGCGACCATACAGATGGCGGTCGATTCGTCAGTAAACGGAGATACGATTTTAGTTGCAGATGGCATTTATAATGAATCCGTTTTGATTGAAAATCGCGATCTACTTCTTATATCCGTGAATGGCAAGGTAGCATCTTCGATCAATAGGAGTCAACCAGATTCTGGTAACGCACTACGAATAATCGATTCATCAAATCTTGTTATTCGTGGATTCTCATTATATGGCGAAGGAATTTATGGCTATGAGGGTGGGGCAATCCATTTGATCAGATCAGAACTCACGCTTGAAAATTGTAATGTCGGCGGATATGCTCGTTGGTATGGCGGAGGGCTCTTCATGGACGCATCGACAGTGACCCTAAGCGAAGTTCTGTTTAATGGCTGCAAATCTGGTCGTGGTACTTCTCGCTGCTTCGGAGGAGCAATTTCGGGATCAGGAACACTTATTGCAACAGAATGCAACTTCGTCGACAACATCGCGGAACCTACTATCCCGTTTTCCGGAGGTCCACAGACTGGATATGGCGGAGCCATTAATTTTTCAGGAGACTCTTTAATCCTGCGACAGTGTTCTTTTACTGGCAACGGAGCACCGTTCGGTAGCGGCAGTGCAAGAACGAATAGAGCAGAGTCTGAGCAAAATAAGGCTGTGCACCCGGTTGTCTATGATTGCCAGGGGGGCGCGATTTCCGGCGGGGCTAATATTGTCAGGATTGATAGCTGTCTATTTGGCAATAATGAAATTTATTCGAATGATGGTGACGGAGGCGGATACGGAAAGCGAGGCGGAGCCTTAAATCTGAACTGTGGTTCGCTAATTATTGAGGGTTGTATTTTTGAGAATAATTCGATAGCTGTGTACCAAGGTTCATCGTTCCTTCCTTTTCCAGGTGCCAGAGGAGGCGCGGCATTCTTGAATGCGGCTAATATGATATTAAGAGACAACGTTTTTAACGATAATAGCTGCAGTGCTACTGGCGGAACATTCGCTGGTTCTAGCTCTATCATAGATGCCAAAGGCGGCGCGTTATTTCTAAGCGGAAACGGTCTATTAGAGAATAATAGCTTCATTGCCAATCGATGCAGTGCTTCCTCTGATGGGGAGTTTGGTTATGATTCGACTGCTTACTTTACAGTTTTCGCCGAAGGTGGAACTGTTTATAAAAATGCGGGCTTCGAGGTCAGAAATTGCGTATTTGCAGCCAATAGGACCTCTGCAACATGCGGGGCCAATGAATCAAATTTGTGCTCATCTTCGACAAGCGATTTTGGCCCACTCAGTGGATATGACTCAATATTCTGCAATATTTTTTACGACAACATGCTTGTTCACAATAATGATACAAACCGAATGATTATTGGTGAGCTCAACCCTCTCTTCTGCGATACGGCGAATGGGGATTTTACCATCAAAAACTCATCCCCCTGTGCGCCGGGCAATAATAGCTGTGGAGTACTTATCGGAGCCTTCGGTATCGGCTGTCAGAATCTTGCGCCAGCTGTTTCATCTGCCATTTCCGACACAGCCACCGAAGCCTCGCTCTTTGTTTATCATGCCACCAGCGTTGACCCGGATGGGCCATCGGCGACATATAGCTTTATCAATAAACCGACTTGGATGGCATCCAGTGTTGATTCCATCTACGGAAGTCCGGTCTTTCCGGTAGCCGATACGAGCTTTACCGTTATTGTCTCAGACGGTTTTCTTGCCGACACGCAGGTTGTCAGCTTGGCGGTTCTACAGGTCACACCCGAAGTCGATTCCCTGCTGGTCGATAACATAGCCGCCAATTTCAATGTCATTGACCATACGCCTGAATTTGTATGGGATTATTTTGACCCAACCGGAGTCTCGCCGCAAACACAAGTTGAGTTTGCGGTCGGCACAAACAACAACTGGGCATTCGCCGAGATGTGGAATCCGGCTCCGTTTATTAGTTCTGATAGTTTTCTCATATACAATGGTTCGCCATTGGTCGACGGCGCGACATATTATCTTAGAATCAGAGTTTATAATGGAAGCCAGTGGTCGCCGTGGCGGGAGGAAGTTTTCCGCATGAACTCTGTGCCGACGATCCCAGCCTTATCATCGCCTGTCAGCAATACCATAGTCGGCAGTTCGCCGAGCTTGATTGTGACCAACTCCACTGATGCTGAAAGTGATCTATTGGTCTATGGCTACGAAGTTTATTCCGATAGCGCATTGAATACGCTTGTGACTTCGGTGAATGATATTGGTCAGACGCCGACTTCGACCAGCTGGGCAGTTGATATTGTGCTGACCGAAAACAGCCGCTACTTTTGGCGAAGCCGCGTATATGATGGCTACGAATATTCTGGCTGGAGTAATTCCGCGAGTTTCCGTGTCAACGGTTCGCCGGAGGCGCCGGCATCGTTTAGCCTTATCCCGCTACATAGTCCCGGCTTGCCGAGTTTTAATTTCTTGCCGACGCTTTCATGGACAGCCGCACTTGATGCCGACCCCGGTGACACGGTTCGGTATAAATTGCGGTTGGCGATTGACCAGAATTTCATTTTTCAAAGTGTAAAAGACTCGCTTTTGACTCCCAACTTTACTGTCCCTGATTCGCTTGATTTTGGAACGCGCTATTGGTGGAAGGTGACGGCTTATGATAAGACTGGTCTGACGACATTATCTTCGCCACTTGTCGAAGATTTCTGGACGTGGGAGTTGGGGGATGTTAATCATTCGCATGTTACCGATATTTCAGATTTGACGGCAATGATAGACTATCTGTTTATCAGTCTGGCTCCGATTAGTCCTGAGTTTGTGGCAGATGTGGATGGAGACTGTGTGGCGGATATTGCGGATTTAACGAGGCTGATAGATTATTTGTTTATTAGTTTAGGGCCGTTGGATGTGGGCTGCGAGTAGTAAAAAGGCGTCAGTCCGCGGCGGGGCGGACTGACCTACCTTGTACCACACTGCTTGCGGTGTGATCTTAATGTTTGTGCAGGCCAGAGATTTTCGAATCCGCCAATGGAGGACGGCCTGCACGTCTATTTACCCTGGATTCCTCCGCCACGCCTGCCCGCTGTGGCGGGGCGGACTGGAATGACATAGAAGAAAGAATCGCTGAACACACAGTCCGCCGAGGCAGGAAATATTCGTGCTGGACGTCTCTGTCGCGCACCAAAATAAAAGAGAATATGAGATTGCCATCCGCCGCGCCTGCCCGCTGTGGCGGGGCGGACTGACCTACGAATATCGGAGAACTGAGATGGTTACGGTTCCACCACTCCCTTCGGTCGCACCATTCCCTTTGGTCATTGCCGCGTCGCGGCACGAACGCCCACCAATCACAAAATATTAAATTTGGAAAGCCAAAAAAAGATCGTCACTCGACGTTTTTAAGAACACTCAGATATTCACGCGCCCACTGGTCGCGGTGATGGTGGCGGTCGGCATGTGAGCGATATTTTTCGCCGAGTTCCTCGCCGTCAATAGCTCCTGATTTGAGTTTGAGAATGAGGTCGCACAGGTGATCGACATCATCAACATGAAATGCCAGCGCTCCGCCAGCTTTCTCAAGTTCTCTCACCGCTTCGCCATCGGGCGCGCCAAAAAGTATTGGCCGCCCGGAAGCCATATACTCGAATAATTTTGCCGGGAAAGTACTTCGGGTCAGAGGGACATTCTTGAGCGACTCAATAAGGACATTTGATGCTTGAAGGAAATGGGGAATTGTCTCAAGCGGCTGCGAACCAACAAAGGCGACATTTTTCAGACCGTAATCACGAACCATTCCTTCAAGGGCGCCGCGCTTTTCGCCGTCGCCGACAAAGACAAACATGATCTCAGGCTGGTCGGTGAGCTGACGCGCGGCTTCAATGACCGACTCAAGCGAGTGAGCCCAGCCGAGGGTGCCGGTACGGCAGATAATGAATTTTTCGTCCCAGCCGAATTTTTTACGGATACCGTTGTAATCGGCGTTCATAAACTCTTTTGAAAACCCGGACTTGACGGTCGTAATCCGCGATGGCGGGTCAGGCAAAGCTCTCAGGTAGTCGGTCATGCCGTCGGTAACTGAGACAATCCAATCTGCTTTGCGATACAGGCCATGCATGACTTTTTTCAGGCCGCGGGTCATCCATGATTTGCTCAGGTTGCCAAAATCTTCGCTCGATTCAGGCTGGAGATCACGGACTTCGATGATGAATTTACTTCCCTTGATTTTGCTTAAAATCCAACCAATGACCGGGGTGTTGACCGGGGGGGTCGAGGCAAGCACGACATCGAATTTTTTATCAAGTCGGAAGGAATTGATGAGGCTTGTGAGAAAGAAGGTGGCAAAGCCGATCATGCGCTTGCCCGGGTTGCGGTTGGAAGCCGCTAAAACCCAACAGCGGTATATTTTGACCCCTTCAATCTCTTCATATAAGAAGAATTTGCCTCGATATTTTTCAGGAACAATGCCATCAGGATAGTTCGGCATAGCCGTGAGAACGGAAACCGTGTGTCCGTTTTGGGCGAAATATCGGGCGAATTCAAAGAGGCGTCTGACAGCGCCTCGTTCGGGCGGAAAATGTTGCGTGACAATGAGTATATTCATAACTTACCCTGCGAATGGTACCTGTTTTTGGTATTACTGGCAAGGAATATTCCCTATTTCATGGATTATCGGCATTTATAGGCCAACAAACGAGGCCATTCTTTAGTTGGGAAACAGGGACTAATCTTGTCAGTTTGATGACAGATTAGCCGCGAGTTATGGGAAATGTTCGGATCGAAACCCAATTTTGGTCGGCAACCGGAGCAATCAAATCAACCGACTGAGGAGAGAATTTTTCATCAGGAAGGTAGGGGAAAAGCTCCTCTTTTATAAGCATCACGCGATGCGGCGAGATCTCTTTGGCAACTGTGACATGGGCGCAGTATTTTTTGTGCGGAAGCGGGATATCGAGCCGGGCATGGAGTACCAGACAAAGTTTTTTCAAGTGCTCGTTCTGTTTGACCTGCCAGAAAATAATAGGGAAATCCGGATAGAAATCTCCGATTGAATCAAGTTCAAGCTGAAAAGCGCCAAGCTTGACTATCTCCTGTGAAATAATCGAGGCGACTTCGTCAAGGCTTCGTTTGGTCTGGAAGGGAAAGACAAGCGAAACATGGGAAGAAATAAGTTTAAAATCCGGATCATACTTCTCACGGAGTGGCGCGATTATTCCATCCAAGGTGGCTGGGAGAAATATGACCACCGCGTATTGTTTTGGATTGCGCGCAGCAAGCAGATCGGGACTGTAACTGTAGGCGAGTTCTTCTGACATATTTTTTTTATTTATAAAAAATAATTTCTATCCGTCGGTTTTTAGCTCTTCCATTGGCGTTTTGATTTGAAGCCATAAAATTGCTCTCCCCTCTTCCAAATGTCTTTATCCTCTCGGCGGCAACACCAAGCGTTATCAGATAATCGCGAAGCCGGTTGGCTCGGCGTTCCGACAATTGTCGGTTGGCTGGCTCAGGGCCAATATCATCCGTGTAGCCGTTGATCTCCAGTTTAATAGTAGGAACCAAAATTAGCAAGCCGCTAAGTTTCTTAATTCGCTCTTTGCTTCGCGGGTCTATTTCAAACGAGCCGGACAGATAGTCAATATGCAAAACCATGGGGGCGGCAAAAACAGCCAGATCAATACAGCCATTGGCGTCTACTTGTATGTTTGGAAGTGTGCCGGGGCAGTCGTCCAAACCGTCAGAAACGCCATCACCGTCAGAATCGACCGAACAGCCGTTTTCGTCGACAACCGAGCCAAGAGTAGAGTTGACGCAGTTATCTCCATAATCGGCAACACCATCGGCGTCGGTATCATACGGACAGCCGTGAATGTCAACCATGCTTTTGGCCTCGGATGTCGTGCCGGGGCAGTCATCCAAACCGTCGGGGATGCCATCTCTGTCGGTATCAACCGGACAGCCGGACTTATCGACCAGTGTGCCCCATCTGGTATCGAGGCATGTATCGGTCTCATCGGCTACTCCGTCCCCATCACCATCTCTGGCCGATGCCGCACGGTTGGCAGGCGCCTGACTTTGGCTGGATTTCTTGTCGGGCTTTTTGGTCTGGCTTGCGATGACTTTTTCGTTATTCTCTTTTTCGGTTTCCCTTTTGTCCTTCCAGGCCTCGTCTGATTTCCACTCGTCTTGTTTAGGACCGCGATGGCCAAAGTGAAAATTCAACTGCCCGAGGCCGCTGTATATCCAGCGGTCACGTTTTGAATTGAAATCCGACTCGAAGTCCGCCCCGGCGCCGGTGAGATAGTCTGCCTGAGCAGAAACGCCTAAAGAGAGAAATGATGTCACATGTAAGTCGAGGCCCGCGGAGGCTGAGGCAAAGAGTTCAGATGCGGCAAAATCTGTCGGCTGGCTGTTCTTGCTCAATACAGAGAGCCGCGAATTATCAGGCGCTCGTGTCTGTTCCCAGTCAGACAGGCCCGCGCCGATTCCGAGTTTGAGATTTATTCTGTTCTCATAGGAAAGGAGAAAACGCTGCAAAGTTACTCCAAAACGCGAAGCGAATAATTCCGAAACGAGGGAACTGTTAGGAGCAAATGCGAGAGTGTCGGAAATTACGGCATCAACCTGCATCTGGTCATAGGAAAATTCAATCTCCCATTGATTTCCGAGACGCAATCCGAGTTGACCGCCGAGGGATCTGCCATCGTCGAACCCAAAAAGCTTCCCTCCGTCGATTTTGACGATTCCGCCCCGAGCGCCGAGAGTGAAACGATAATCATGCGCAGATACCGATGTCCCGGAAAGCGTGACTATCACAGCGGCTAATAGGGCAATCGAATTGAATCCGGCGCAGATAGTCTTCAACGTTACAACCTGATCAGTAAAGGCGTTTGATATCAATGCCGGTATAGTACAGTTTCAGGATATCCTCATACGTCCAGCCTTGGCGGGCTTTGCCAATCGCGCCGCATTGACACATTCCGACACCATGTCCGTATCCGTGACCATTGATTGAGAAACCCGTAAAATGGCTTTGGGCGTCTCTGTCGATTGCAATATCAAAGCGTGCCGACGGAAGAATCAGATCAGGATTTGATGTCCGTCCCATAACCCACCGGATTCTGTCCTTGCGGAAATGGTATATATCCTCATCGGTACGAATTGAAAACTTCTCTATGCGTCCCCCTGCTGTTCGCAGTCCGATTATGGCATCGGTCACTTCTCCCAAACGCAAATCTCGCCCGCGGTCATTTGAAAGATACTGCTCAACACGACTGCGGATCTGACTCTCGGTAAAGTATTCTTTCCACGAGAAGTATTTTGACCATGAACAAGCCGCGCTGTCATTCACCGCTTTCAAATATGGCTGTTCCCGTTTTTCCCACACATCTTCAATGTCATCAGTCATACCTCCACAGGTCGAATGGTAATAGGCATCAATCAGGGCATCATGATAGACAATGACCATTCCCGGTGTCTGGTCGATAGCTGAATTGACGAGCGCGTTTTCGATTCCGGCCCCGTTGTAAACTTGGTCGAGTATACTTGCTTTGAGGTCATACGGCTCGGCTCCATACTGACCAAGACGTGACATGGCATATGTCCGCGCAGCAAGAGCCTGAGCCTTTATCGCCTCAATTTCGTCGTCTGAGCGCAGTCCAAGCTCAGGCGGCACCACTCCGCGTAAATAATCTTCCATGTAGATAAGATTTATAATCTGAACCGTCTCGCCGTTGGGAAGGACTTTGACAATTCCGCGATAGCGTTTATCCGCCACGTTGATTCGGTTGTTATTTCCGCGCGGAATGATGTTCACTTCGTCAAGATTTGCCTGAATGATTTCATCCCGTTCATTGCGAATTTCGAGTTTGCCGCGAATAACCCGAGCGACAATCGGGCTGGCCGAGTAATAGACGTCCTGCTTACCCTGTGCGAGACATTCGATGGCGTACGAGTCATCGGTCGACAACTCGGTCTGGTCTTTTCCTTCCTGAATGAGCACACGCACAAACGGAACGCGCAAGGCATTGTTGAGTCCGTCATCGCGAAGACTCGCGACACTTCCGCAACTGAGAAATAAAACAAACAGAGCCAGAAGAGCGGCTCCGCGAGATATAAGCGATGCAGTACGCGTAATGGAGATGTTTAGCACGAACGACCGTCTTTCTTTATTTTATTCCTGCCTTCACAACAGAGACAGGCGGCTGGGCTATTTTGCCCAGCACTGCCATTTGTTTTACTCGTCCACCTCCCGAATAGTTGGTAGGCATCGGCGCAGAGCGAACTGTCCGCTCAGCCATCACGGCATAGGCCGCGGCTTCCACCCATTGAGTCGGAACGCCAAGGTTGTCAATTGGCTCAATAGTCAGCTCAGGCAGTTCTTGTACAAGCCGTCTAACAAAAAATTTGTTTCTTATTCCGCCGCCAGTCAAATACAATTTTTTGATATTATTGTCCTTCGCTATGAGCGGCTTAATCGATGCCAGTATACCATGCACGGTAAGTTCCGACAGTGTCGCGATAATATCGTCTTTTTTAAGCGAATGTGTTTTGGCGTAGGCTAAAGCTTGCTTGAGCAATTCAGCGCCGAATTCCTCTCGACCTGTCGAGATATTTTTACTTCTGAAAAAGGAATGCCGTTTTAAGATATTGAGAAGCGGAACAGACACCTTCCCTGCAGAGGCATGGCGGCCAGAACGATCATATTTTTCATTAAACAATTTCAGCGAAAGTAAATCTGAGAGGGAGTTGCCTGGGCCGCTGTCGGCGGCGTTTATTTTATGGGCTGAGCTACCAGCCGGAAAATAGAAATAATTCGCGATGCCGCCAATGTTCACGATAAGCCTTGATTCGTCTCTATCACTGAAGAGATAATTCATGGCCGCAACCGTGATCGGAGCGCCTTCGTTTCCAAGCGCGATATCGGCCTGCCGGAAATCCCCGCAGACAACTTTGCCTGTTTGCTCCGCTATCTGTTCAAGTGATCCGAGTTGGAGTGTGCCATTGACTACTGCGCCAAGATATTTTGCGCGCTGAGGGAGATGTCTGACAGTTTGACCGTGTGAACCAATAACGTCGACAATGATTCCTTGCTTTGCGAGTCGCCGGATAAACGAGACCGCCGTTCGGCCGTAAAAACGCCCAAGTGTCTGATCGAGATACATCTGTCTGCTCAACTGAGGAGCGTCCTCATTTGAGAAGGCAAGTATTTCATTTCGAAGTTTAGCGGGGTATGCCTGCGAACGTCCGCTTTCGAGGCGATACGTCACGGATTGATTTTTATCTTTTGTAATTGTCAGAGCGGTCATATCCAGACCATCTGCCGATGTTCCCGAATTCAGACCGAGCGCAACCAACGTCTTTTTTTTCAGCAGGTCGGCGAGCGTCATATTTTAGCGCAAGAGCGACCGCTCGAGTTTATATTTCAATCCGCCTACACGCTGCAATGATGAGCGAAGTCGGGCATGGTCTATCTCGCCGCGATCCACACTTTCGACAAAGTAGTCGAAGGCCTCCATTGAGGCCTCATAGTTTCTGCCATAAAGAAGCATATCATGGCCCGCCTGAAAGGCCGCGACCGTCCGCTCGCCGAACGAGCCAAGTTCATCGGCTCCAGCCATAGTGAGATCGTCGGTGATAACCGGGCCGTCGAAATCAAGTTCTCCTCGGAGGAGGGTATTGATAATCTTGGAAGAGCCCGTTACAATTTTTGAATCCAGTTTCGGCAAACGGAGATGAGTTGTCATAATCAAATCGACGCCCGCTTTGATTGCGACAGAGAAAGGTACTTTTTCGCGTTGATTCCACACAAACTGGTCATAGTCTGATTCTGCAGTTGCAATGTGGGGGTCAAAGCCGGTGTCGCCAAGTCCCGGAAAATGTTTCGCGCAGGATAGCAGTCCGTTGGCGTTTGAAACCTGAATAGAGGCGAGGACGAAGCGGCTGACAAGTTCGGGGTTGTCTCCGAAACAGCGTCCGGCAAGACAGCTGTTTGCGGGATTCAGGAAAATATCGGCGACGGGTGTAAAGTTAAGGTTAATTCCCAATGACTCCATGTACCCTGCCGAGCGTGAGTAGTCCTCGGTGAACCGCTCGACATTTCCCAGTTGGCCATAGTCCGCCGCCGCCTGATATTCAGCAGGGGCGCCGCGGAGTCGGCAGACGCGTCCGCCTTCCTGATCAATCGCAATGAAGGGATTGTCTGGCTGCAAGGCGCGGCGGATGGTCTCTATGTTTTCAAGAGTCGCTTGATAGCCCGGGCAGTTTTCTTCAAAGAGAATGACTCCGCCGATCTTTTCCTCCGAGATGAATGAAAGAAACTGATCTGGCGGTTTGGCCCCGGGAAATCCGAGAATAAAAAGCTGGCCGAGTTGTTTTCTTATCTTTTCCATTTATTTACCCCTGAAACACTTTAACGCTATCCGGGTTCGTCTATACTCTACGCTGTTTTTAGACATTATGCAACACAGACAAGATTTTTGCCTGAACCTTTCGCGCGGTAAAGAGCCTGATCGGCGATCGTAAGGAGCTCTTCGTGTGATTTCCCGTTCTCAGGGAATGACGACACGCCGACCGAAACGGTAACTTTGACCTTCCCTGATGAACCGGCATCGATAATTGTCAGCTCTGATTGGGCGCGAATTCGCTCGCCAATTTGCTTGGCTTCGATTTCCGGCGTCTGCGGGAGAATAATCACAAATTCCTCGCCGCCATATCGCGCAAAAATATCAACATCGCGGATACACTGCTTTATCACTCTGGAGAGCGCGCGGAGAACAATATTGCCGACCTCGTGGCCGTATGAGTCATTGAGTTTTTTGAACCAATCGAGATCGACCATGATGATTGACAGCGGAAGGCTGTAACGGATGGCTCGCTTTTTTTCCTCTTCCAATTTACGCACAAAATAGCGGTAGTTATAGGTCTCTGTCAATTCATCGATAATTGTCAACTCTTCGGTTCGCCGATGAAGTTCCGCATTTTCCAGAGCCAGTGCGGCAGACCGTGAGACAATAGCCAGCATCTGTTGATCTCGTTCGCGGAACCGGTCGATCTCGGGAGATTCAGCCACAAGCAATCCGTGGGTACGCCCGTGGGATGTAAGCGGGATGATAATTACCGAACGGGTCTGCGGATGGAGAGCCACGTAATCTGTGCGTCCCCGAATATCTTTGATTCGAATCATCTCCTGCATTTCGGCCACTTTACTGATGAGGCTGATCTGACTCGATTCAATTGCTTTGGGATGAAAATTCTCATGTTTGTCAACTGAACGCGCCCGGAAATAAAATCCTTCCGACTTGTTACGAAATACAATCGCGTATGTTCCGTACTGGAGCGTGCCGCCCATGAGCCGCATAATCTCTTTGACCACAGCCTCGGGGTCGAGAATCGAGGCCAGATTACGGGTATTTTCATAGATCATCTCAAGCTGGGTTTGTGAATGTTCAAGCTCTGCGGTACGAAGATTCAGAGTATCAAAAAGTTTCAGCACTCGAGTTTCGGTTCGCCGCATATAGACCGAGACATACGAGATGGTCAGAAAAAAAGCCCAAAGAAATCCGATGCGCATCACAATATCAAATCCCTGTTCGGGGCTTATCTCTCCGTAAACAATAGCGAGATAGGCGACAGTCACGAGAGCCCCAACGAGAATCGCAAACCAGAAAGTGAGGATATAGGCCGCGACTGAAACGGTCATGTAAAAAAGAAGATAGAGCGATGAGTCAACGCCGCCGGTGAAGAGAATATAGACCGGGATAAAAATCAGATCATAGATGATGGATGAAAGATAGGCTAATTTGAGATCGAACTTGTCCTTGGTCGCGCCATAGAAAATTGCCAAATGCATGGCATAGGTGCCGATTATGGTGTAGACAAGCATATCCCCTATCGGCCGAGCCTGCCAGAAAAATGCAAGCCAGCAAAAACCGAGGAGAACCATGAACCGCGTGATGAGATAAATCGAATCAATCTGCGGCAGGAGAGTTTTTGGGCGGCCTAAAAATAGCTTCATTATGTATGCAGCGCTTCCATAGCGATTATATCGGCTAAATGACCAGTTTATTTATTGAACAGCATGAGATTGCCACGGGCAGGCAGGCGGGGGATTTTAAGGGGTCAAAATAGCTCTGACATCTAATAACTCGGCTGCGTATCAATAATGCATCACCAGAGGATTGCGGCTAAAGGTATCGAAGACCAAAGGAAGCAATGACTGACCTTCCCCCTGTTTACTGACACAACAAGAAGATGGGGTTATATTCCTATCCGGAGGTGTGTATATGTCAAATCAGACGCGTCGTAGGTATGACCGGCAGTTCAAACTGGAGGCCGTTCGGCTGAGTTATGAACCTGGTCGGAGCGTGTCCGGGGGGGCGCCCGCGATCTCATCCGCCGGCTCAAACACAGTTATCCCAAAGGAGCCGCTGATGCCTCTTATGAAACCTGGGATTTAGTGACGCGGAATACGCAGTTGGCGGTATCGGGGTTGTATTACTGGGTGGTTGAATCAGAGGGAAGAAGCCAGATCGGGAAGCTGACGATAATAAAGTGAACCGTGTGGTGTCGGGCCGCGGCGGCGGATGCCCGACACGTCGAGACAGTCAGGCCGAGACGCCCGACTGCACGGACGAAGATGGATTCTCCGCCGTGGCGGACTGGAATGACAAAATAGAAGGCTGACTGCACTTCTTAATTCTTCGTGCGGGACGTCTCTGTCGCGCACCATTCGGCCGTCAGGTCACCCGCCCCGCCACAGCGGGCAGGCGTGGAGGGGCGTGCCGGAGACGGCACTCCTCGCAACGACTCAGATACTAAGGGTACACCATGTGGAGATAATGAGGACATTCAGCAATATATGGGTGACCAAAACTCAGCCCTTCTTTTTTCTATTCGAGACAAAATCCCACAAGACATAACTGCCAAGATTATCCACCGAACTGAAATATGCCCGGCCATGATTCAGTTCAGTCAATCGCTCGACGAACTGCTGGAGATACGGGTCGTCGGTCACCATAAAAGTCGTAATCGGGATTTTCTTTTTTCTGCAGATAACGGCTTCGTCAAGGGTGCGATTCACAATCCGTGGATCTAGGCCATTTGGATTTTTGTAAATCTCTCCGTTTGAACGAGTGATCATCGATGGTTTACCATCAGTGACCATGAATATCTGTTTGTTCACATGCTTCTTAGTCAGCAAAATCTGACGCGCCAAGCGGAGGCCGGCCTGGGTATTTGTATGAAACGGCCCGACTGAAAGATAGGATAAATCCTTTATCTGTACTTCTTTTGCCTCGTCGCCGAAGGTCACAATCGAGAGGTGGTCTTTAGGGTATTTAGTCAAAATCAATTCAGTAAAAGCCATTGCGACCTGTTTGGCAGGTGTGATACGGTCTTCGCCATAGAGAATCATCGAATGCGAAATATCAATCATAAGCACAGTCGCGCACGAGCTCGCTTTTTCAGTCTCGAAAACCTCAAGGTCTTTCTCGATCATATTGAGCCCAAGGTCAGCGGTGCGTTTTATGGAATTAAAGAGCGAACTGCTGAAATCGATATTACTCGGGTTGTCGCCGAAAGCATACGGCCGCTTCTCGGGCAGAGCTTCCTCGGAACTGCCGCCTTCATAGGGCAGTCGGTGATCTCCTTTGCCGGCCGAGCGGAGTTTTGTGAAGATCGCTTCGAAAGCTGATTGCCGGAGCGATTTTTCTCCCTTGGGGGCCAGTTTGAATCCATCTTTGGTCTTGCGAACCATGTCTGATTTCTCAAGATTCTTTTTGAATTCGTTGAGGTCATATTTGCTGTCGAGAATTCCCTGCTGCTGCAGACGCTCCATGAGCTTGAGAGTGGCATCGACGTTACCATTGAGGCGCATGAGAAGATAATTGAAAATAGCCATCAGATCGGAGAGGTTTTTCAGTTTGGAAAAGAGCGCCTCATCCCATTCGGTATAGAGAAATCTCATTTAGACTCCGCCCATCCCTTTGAGCATATCCGAGAAAATATCGCCATAACGAATGACCGAATCGAGTTCAGCGCGGGCAATGATATTATTGTGATGAAGTCCTTCGAGCACCAATTCCATCCTCAGCAAAAGCTCGCGTTCATCTTTGGTCTGGAAATTGCGCTGGACAATTTCTTTCAAGCCGGGCAGTGATGTGAGGCGTTTTTTGTATTCAGCAAAGGGCATCTCATCGGAAAGTTCCAACTGTTTGCCGCCGGAGAAATAATCGGTCACGGCTTCGTAGGGATTTTCAACCGGTGCGACATCTTTACGAGTGTGTTCTTTTACAGGCGCGGGAAAATATTCAAGGAAAACAGTATTGATTGCTTTGCCGATAAGATTGTTCGCCACTAAAAGCGAGCCTTCTTGTTCTCCTTCATAAACCAATTCAATTTTGCCGGTCACCGATGGGATAATCGCATAAAGGTCGCTCATGCGGGGGTAGAGGTCGTTGTCATTAAAGTGGTGCGACCGACGCTCGACATTTGAAAGGAAATTCTCATAGGCCGAAATAGATAGACGCGCTGATACTCCTGATGTCTGGTCGACATATTCGCTGGTGCGGGCTTGGAGCGAGACTTCCTCGATAATATCGCGCATGAACTCCGGTACGGTTACTTTGGGGCCAGCTTTGCCAGAAGCATCTTTTGTGACTTCGCCCATAGTGATCGCTTTGGCATCATCGCGGCTCCGCGGATAATGGGTGATAATTTGCGAATCAATACGGTCTTTGAGCGGGGTGATTATGTTTCCGCGATTGGTGTAGTCTTCGGGGTTAGCCGAAAAGACCATGCAGATATCGAGCGGAATGCGAAGTGGGAATCCGCGTACCTGAATGTCGGCCTCTTCGAGGATATTTAGCAATCCCACCTGAATACGCGGCTGGAGGTCGGGCAGTTCGTTGATAGCAAAGATACCACGATTCGTGCGGGGGATTATACCCCAGTGAATTACTTCTTCGTTTGAAATATCGAGCTTCTCCCGGGCAGCTTTGATTGGATCAATATCACCGATGAGGTCAGCGATTGAAACATCGGGAGTGGCCAATTTCTCATGATAGCGCTCGTCACGCGCTCGCCACACTATCGGCGTGTTATCTCCGAGTTGGGCGACATGCTTCTGGGCGCGGGGCGAAATGGGATGGAATGGGTCTTCATTGAGGTAGCTCTCGGTCAGCGATGGCTGGTGTTCGTCAAGAAGCGTTTGGAGTTGACGGATAATACGGGTCTTTGCCTGACCGCGGAGTCCAAGAAGTATAAAGTGGTGCTTTGAGAGGATTGCGTTTATCAGTTGGGGAATGACGGTCTTATCGAAGCCGACAATGCCCGGAAAGAGTGTCTCGCCGGATTTTATCTTGTCGATTAAATTCTCACGCATTTCCTCTTTGACGGTACGGCTCTTCCAGCCGCTCGTTCTCAATTCACCTATTGTTGTGGCAAGTTTACTACTCACACGTCTCCTTTATCAGATTACCTCTATTATGCCTATTCCGGCGTTGCTTATGGAGATAACAACCAAAGACAGGGATTGGTTGCAGGCAATTCTCCGGGTTGAATTGACGAAATATATACAATTGGCGTGTGAGTGCAACCGAAAGCAGAGCTTTGTCTATGATGAAAAATTCGGATTCAGCCCCAAAAGAGACTGTCTAAAAGATGTGGTTGGGGATAAAAGAGGGGGGTTAGAGTTCCTCAAGTTCTTTGAAATACCTACCCCGCACGTCTTTGGAGACAGAACCGGAGGGGACATCAAGGACTTCGGCGCGAAAAGGATGGCTTCCCTTAATGACAATAATATCGTTAAACTTGACTTCGTAAGAGGCTTTGACTGGACGGCCATTAACTTGAATGAGCCCGTTAGTTGCCATCTCTTTTGCAACTGTGCGACGTCTGATTATTCCGACGGTCGAGAGGAAATCGTCAACCCGCATCAACTATCCAGGCGGTATTCGATGTAGGTGCGGTCTTTGATATCGGCAATCCACTTATCAACAAGTTTGCCGGTCTTATCCTGTCGGGCAAGCTCTTTGACTTGATCGAAATCACCGACGAGATCCAATTTCTTTGCTGATTGATATTCAAGGAGTTTAAGAATATGGACGCCAAACTGCGAAAGAATTGGTCCTTTGATTTCACCGGCGGTCTGCCAACCTTGAAGCGGCTCAACAAAGTCCTGCGGCAGTTGATTGGTCGCAAACCAGCCAAGTTCGCCGCCTTGGGCACGGCTTTGATCATCTGTTGAAAACGTCTTTGCCAACTCCTGAAAATCAGTTCCTGAGCGCGCTTCTTCAATGAGTGAATCAGCAAGCGCCATCGTGGCCGCTGTGTCTTGGGCTGATGGCACAACTGCGAGGAGAATATGCCGGAGCCTTGCTTGGTCGTCGCGTTTTCCCTCGAGGCGGATTATATGGTACCCGAACTGGGTTCGAACCGCGCCCGATATTTCCCCATCGTTGAGGGCAAATGCGGCGCGGGAGAATTCAGGGACGACATCATCGCGAGACACAAATCCTAAATCGCCGCCGTTGGCGCCAGCGCCCAAGCTTGCGTATTGAACCGCCAGAGCGGCAAAATCCTCGCCGCCAATGATTCGTTCACGCAGAGACATAGCCAGTTGCTTCACAGAATCCTCGACACTATAGGCAGGTCGAATCTGAAGTAGAATATGCGAGAGCTTTGTTGCCTCGGGCTGGGTCGGAATAGAGTCTTCGAACTGCCGATAAAACTCTTCGACTTCATGTTTAGATACAGAGACACTGTACAATTTTTTCTGAATATGACGCTGGCGAAGCAGTTGATTTTCAATATCGGCACGGTACCGTTTCTGCAGGTCTCGAAGCGTCAACCCTTCCTGAGAAAGTCGGGATATGAAGGCTTCATTTGACTCGTAATTGGCGGCTATGCGGGCAATCTGTTCTTCGAGAGCCTTGTCTATTTCTTCGGTGCGGATCGATATCGACGTATCTTTCTGAGCTTCGAGTAAAAAAAGCTTGTCGGATATCATCTGCTCGAGCACTTCGATTTGGAATTGCTTTATTTCGTCTTGTGATGTCGGTTTCTTATTGGTTTGAAAAGCGACCAGTTCAATCTGGGCGGCGAGTTCGGTGGCGGTGATTGCTTCTTTCCCGACCACAGCGACGATCTTGTCAACGGTTTCGCGCTTTTGGGCCGATACATGAGCCGACATCGAAACGAGCGCGATTGCTGTAAGAAGAAAAATGGAGGGACGATTCATCTCTTAGTTATTACTCCCAGTTGAAGTGGTATCCTGAACGGTATATTTTTTGGTGTCGATGGCTTCACGAAGAACATCTTCATACACCTCGATCTTTGTTGTTGCCTTGCGTGCTTCGATCCACTGAGATATCGCACCGTTACGAGTATCATCAACCAATTTTGTGACAATTTCACGCTTTACGTCCAAGTAGTCTTTGAGGGCAGACGGGAGTTTATCGGCTACATAGAAAATTGAGTATTTGCCGGTAGTAAAGACCGGCCCTCCAATTGATCCCACTGGCAGTTTTGTTGCCTCGGCAAAAATTTCAGGAAACCATTGTTCTTCGATATATCCAAGGTCACCGTTGGTGCTTCGCTGTGCCGGACGCTCAGTATAGTCGACGGCTTTGTCTTTGAAGTTTTCAAGTGATTTTACATCGCCCACAAGCCGTTTGGCCAGCAGTTCATCGCCGGTTAAAATCTCAAAGACACGCACTTTTGCCGGTTCGGTAAACTCCTCGCGGTGCTCCTCATAGTATTTGCGTGAGGCAGAGTCAGTGACCATAAGTCCGGCAGGTATTGTATCAGTTCGCATGATATCCGCCATGCTCAGGTCTTTGAATAGTTGCATTTTTCGTTTGAACTCAGGTTCGTTCTCGAGACCTTCAAGACTGGCTTCATAGGCGAGAAAATCCGGCTTCTTTAGTTCGAAGATGAAAACCTCAAGCGAGTCGTAATCGTCGAAGTCGGGGCGGTACTGAGGAGGAATTTCTGCGGCACGGGTCAGGTAGTCAAAGAGCGAAATTTGGCCGCCATTCCATGTGGCGAGCACAAGTTCTTTTTCATTTCGGTCAAGCTGCTGAACATCGAAATCACTTTTCGGCAGCCCGGCAAGAAGCTGGGGAGGATAAAGGTTTTCGCGTTTGTGCAGGACATACTGGGAGGTTGCTGTATCGACTGTGACTGGATATTTGGCTGCGATCTGATCGAAATATTCGTATGTGACTGTGTTTCGCTTATTTCCCAAGACAGCTTCACGCAGTGAGGGTTTGAGTTGCTCGTATTCGCCTCGATTAGCGTTCGCTTTTTTGTCGATAAGTTTGATAATATGATACCCAAATCGGGATTTGATCGGCGGCGAGACTTCGCCCGGCTGAAGTGCGAAAGCTACTCTTTGAAATTCATCGACAGTCGCGCCCCATTCAAACCACCCAAGATCGCCGCGCGTGCGCTTTGCGGTTGCATCGGTGGAGTAATCATAGGCAAGCTGTTCGAAATTCTCGCCCGCCTTTACTTTTTCAAACACCAAATTGGCTGAGTCTTCGGTCCGAAGGAGAATCTGATAGGCATGGATGGTGTATTCGAGATTGTCATAAAATTCACGAATTTCGGCTTCGGTGACATCGACTTTGGAGGAAACATGCTTCTCATAGAGCATATCGAGCAAAAACTTGTCCTTGTTGGCCAAGACTACGCGGGCCACCTCCTCATGCTTGTCGATATTTTTCTCATAGGCTCCCTGGATAAGGAGGCGGCTGTGAATAATCGAATCAAGAACATTGCGCTTGGCCGTAAATTCTTCATCTGCGGTGCCAAAGTTGAAATTGACATTCCGCGTCATGTCATCCAGTTCCTGCAGAGTTATTTCATAGTCTCCAACCTCTGCGATAACATTGTTGTCCGATTTGCTGCATCCCGCAAAAAGAAATGCCGAAACTGTAATGGCGCCTATAAGGCTTTTAATTGCGCCTCTATTCATCTGAAAGTATCCTCCGCTCAATAATTGAGTCTTTTACCATATGTATACAACTTTGTTCCAGCCGCTACAAACGGCAGCCTTCAACATAGTAAAACGCAATTGGTAATCCAACAAGGAATTACGGTCTGTATTGGAGTGGAAATAGCCTTTCAAGCGGTCTATTCGGTTAGTCCAGTGAGCTCGATTGGCTCCCATAGATTACAACTTGCGGCGTTTTTCCATTTCCTGGGCAATGTCCAACGCATTGGTAGTTTCAATCTTTTTTAGTTCCGCAATGATGGCCTGATAATCCCGGTCATCTCGATTCTGGCTCAGTTTATATGCGGCCTCAGTTCTATCGATACTCATCTCGAAGCCGACAATTCCCTTGAGTTCTGTGCGTAGAAAGTCTTCCGGAAGATCGCTGAACTTGGCCGGTCGAAGGGAAGGTGATTCATACTTACTCATGAGGCGGGTAAGCATCGTGCGAAGAGCGTCGCCTTCGACAATACTTGCTTTTCCGTAAATGTGTATGGCAACATAATTCCAGGTGGGGACATTGACTTGATTGTACCAGCTCGAGGAAATATAGCTGTGCGGTCCGGTAAAAAGGGCAAGCAGTTCGCTTCCATCGCCAAGACTCTTTCTCTGTTTATTTCCGCGAGAAATATGTCCGGAAATGACTTTCTGGCCCGTCTCACTTGTCTCAAGTTCGAGCGGAAGATGAGTCGCTATTGGCACACCGTCACCGAAACTTATGAGGGTGGCAAAACTATTATTGGTGATGAATCGGGATATTTCGCTTGTGTCGGTCTCAAGAAATTGCTTGGGAATATACATATCTACTTGTGCCTTCAATTCTTATGGTTGCTCCATGGCATCAATTAAGAGCACACTCATGGAACAGGTCAAGAGATAATTGGCCTGTATGCTGAGGATTACTGATTTGTGTACAAAAGAATGAAAAGAGCTAATTGTTCTGCTCGATGATCCTTTCTTTATCTTTAGAGCAGTAAAGTTGTATAAGTCTCATGATGGTATTTCGGAGGTACTGAACTTGAGATGAAATATCACATTGGAACGTCCAGATCGTTCTACCACCAAAACAAGAAATCGTAAAACGGAGGTCATGCATTTATGGCTGAGCAGTATACCAAAAACATTATTGTCAATGGTAACATCTCGCAGGTCTACGGACTCTGGGAGCATTTCGACAATTTTCCGCGGTTCATGGAAAATGTGAAATCGGTGACAAAGAAAGACAACAAGCTGAGCCACTGGGTCGTCGAGGGCCCGATGGGCAAAGATATTGAATGGGATGCCATGATCACAAGTCTCGAACCAAACAAGAAAATCGCTTGGAGCAGTGTCGAAGGGGATATCAAGACGACTGGCGAAGTCCGCTTCAAAGAAATCTCGAATGAAAAGACCGAAGTGACATGCTTTCTTTCGTACGAACCCAAAGGTGTATTCGGAACAACTTTCGCGAAGTTATTCGATAATCCCGAAAAGAAACTTGAGCAGGATCTGATGAATTTCAGGGATTTCGCAGAACAACAGTTCAAAGGCGGCTCTTCTGATAATGTTGCTGGCGGTTTCAGAGGCACCGAGACCGGAACCCGCGGATCACGCGGCAGGAGCATCGGTGGTAGCGAAGACAATCCCGAAGGACTTCGCAACCGTACACCAGGTGGTATCGCGGATAACGAAGGCGAAGACGTCTAAGCACTATGTTTAGTTTGTTATAATTTCGGTTCGCGAGTGGAATTAACAACTCCCTTTCCCTCGCGAACCGAATCACATGTATGACTTCACACGACAACATCGTACCGAATGTACCGAACGCGGGTGCCCACACTCCGGTGGTTATATGTCCCGAATGTAATAGCACACAGATTCGATTTTGGCGCGCCTATGGGCGGTTTCGGGAGCGATGGGAATATTATCAGGGGACGGGCGGTCGCTCCGGTGCGTATATTCAGAAGGTCTGCGAAGATTGCAATTATGAGTGGCGCGAAGGAATTTATTATTGGGGAGGCGGGCCGAGGTAGGGGGGCTAATCTCCGGCTTACAAAACTGCAGGCGGCGGCACCTCTCAAAGTTGCGATAACTGCAAAACTTCCCTCTTTTATGTGCGAGGCTCTCCCTACCCTTTCTCCCATATCAGATATATAAATATCCCCTTGAGCAGAAGCTTCCCGCTTTGCGTGACTGTTGATTCGCACACACAAATGCTTGAGCCCGTTTTCAGTATATGTTCAATCAAAAAAGTGTGTTTTAGCTCTAAAAAACGATCTTCATCGAAGACCCAATTCCACACGAGGTTTTCGATTGCCCAGAGTCAGAATTGATGTTACATTGGTTAAGCACGAAAAGTCTTGTCTTTGTCACTCGTAACAGGCAGGGTTGCATGATAAGTATGCGAATCACCGTAATCTTGGCCGTTGTTCTAACAGTTTGCATGTTGACAGCCCCTCGATCTTCCGCACAGTATGTGAGTATCACAAGCGATGTCCCACCACCGATGAAAGAAGCATCGAAGGATTCGATATTAAGATCGACGTTTACCACCATTGTACACTATCCACATGAAGGGAGAATTCACGACTTAAAATCAATTGTCTGGCTTAAGGTTACCGTAGGGAAGAAAGGCAAAGCGAAGTCTATTCTGATTATCCATTGCGACAAACCAGGTTACGGATTTGAAGAAGAAGCTAAGGAGTCAGTAGAGGATATATATTTTAAAGTCAAATGGGACGGGCTTCGACCAGTTGAATACGAAGGATATTATCCAATAATATTCTATGACCCAGCGAGCACGAGTGTAATCGTTTTTGGAGCCGGACCCGAGAAACTTGCGCCTGGACTTGATGCTCCGATCATTGAACCGTTGACGCCTTTCGAACCAAAGTTTCCGGAGGCTGCACCCACCATAACAGGTGTGGCCAATGTAAATGTAAGAATGTTAATCAATCCGCGAGGAAAGGTGATTAACATCAAAATTATTTCCGCTTCTCATGAGGGGTACGGCTTCGAAGAATCGGCCAGAGAGGCAATTAAGAATGCTCTCTTTCCAATTTATGAAGATAAAGGTAAAAAGTTGGAATATCGTGCTTATACAACAGTGCCCTTTACAAACAATTCTGGGAAGTATGCCGAATCTGTATTGACAGCCTCAGCTATTGGTTCGCGTCCTGATAGTGTGACCGCTGAGCAAATTGAGATAATTCTACAAGATTCATTGTTAAGCCCAAGTCTCAAAGTTCCGCCAATTTATCCCATTGAGGGTCTTTCATCGATTGATGATGCCAATGTCGTTGTAAAAGTTTATTTGCAAAGCAACGGTATACCTGACTCTTCTAGGGTCATTCATTGTAGCGTACCCGGATTGGGCTTTGAACATGCGGCGGCTCACGCTTCAATGCTCACTAAGTTTCGATCTAAGCACATAGATGCGAACACTCTGAGTGGCTATTACAAATATGTTTTCCCTTCTATGATCGAGCCTCCGGCTCAAATAGCTAACGAAACTATCGCAGAAAATATTTCTACAGACGACTCAAACAAGCAAGAGAACCTCGCCTCTGACCAGTTCGACCTTATTCTGCGAGATTCGATGGTTATAGTCAAAACCGTAGTCGCGCCGTCGTTTCCTATCAAAGCGTACGGCAAAGTAACTGATGCGACTGTGTTGCTCAGGCTGTTTGTGAATAGCTATGGGTTTGCAGATTCGGCGCAGGCTGTGTTTTGTTCTGTGCCCGATATGGGATTTGAGCAAGCCGCAATCTCAGCGGCGAAAACTCAACAACCTCAGTTTGAGGTGCAAGACAGACAGGCTTATGTCGGCTTTCACTCATCAATATTCCAGCACCGGACAAGGCCAATATCGGAGTCGGTAGCTGGTAAACCGAAGACCCTGCCAAAGAACTGTGGTCAACGGCGTTGAGTATCCGGACGTTGATGAGTTCGTTCCAGTCGATGTCCAGGCTGAGATGACTCACGAAGAAGGGCCAGATTATCCTCGATTGGCTCGTCAGGCCGAAATCCAAGGCGCAGTCTGGGTCACCGTACTTGTCGGTGAAGACGGTAAAGTGATAGAGAAGAGACTATATAAGTCGAGCGGCACAACAGCGCTTGACGATGCCGCGCTCGCAGTAGCAGATAAGAATAGGTTCAATCCAGCACTCAAGGATGGGCATCCGGTTGCGGTGTGGGTGAAATATAAAGTCAAATTTTCGCTGGGTTATTAAAACAGTATTTCAAATACCGTTCGCTTCAATCCTCTACAACCACACTCCCTTTACCGAAAACAATTCGGGCAGAATCGCTCTCATCTGAAGCAATGATGTACAGATTAGCGTTTGGATAACCGCCGCATCTATAGGCGATATGCTTACCATCGGGCGAAATGCGGGCAAAAAAGGTCTTCTCCGGATTGGATTTCAATAGCAGTCGGGGCGAGGCCAGAGAATCCAGTGCCAACAAATAGAGTCGTCCGACAGTACTGTCGACATTGGCGCTGTACACAACAGATTTACTATCAGGCGCCCAGCCAGGAAAGATCTCGCGATAGGGCGTACGTGTGAGTCGACGGAGATTTGAGCCATCGGGATTTATGATAAACAATTCGTCATTGTCTTTGTCGATATTCCCGTAAAATAATATCTTTGTGCCATCGGGTGACCAGACGGGATTGTATTGTCCGATGCTGTCTGTGGTAATTGCTTTTGAAGGTGTGTCGCCGACCATTGTTGCGAGATCAAGCGCACGATTATTCATTACGAAAAGATCATACGCTCCGTTGACTTTCGAGGCAAATTACTGCTGAACCGGGACTGGTCGAGACCAGTTCCAATCCAAGCAGTTTGTTGATGTGGACTTGAGCAAAATCCTTGGTGTGTATGACACAATCTTCAGGATTGATTTTTGTTCTCTTCTATTAGTGACAGCGATCTCCCTTTAGCGAACTGAAGCTTGCCGAAAACGGGTCGGTGTAAGCCTCGTCTCCGCAGGGTATGGTCGGTGGAGTGATTGAGCCTGAGATTGAGCACGCAGTCAAATTAAGCTGCATGTTTATTTGTCCGTGCCCGTCATTCCACAAATATGGCTGAGTCCCAAAACCGTTCCGGAAGTTCATCTCACATGTGATACTGAGACTCGCCGAAGGATCGACGTTGCCGCCCCCCGAGCCGTACCATCCGTTGGGGGTTAAGTCGCGCGAGTAAAGAGAGTCGAGGTAGTACTTAACGGTCATATTCAAGCGAGTTCCATCGAACCAAATGTTAAAGTACGCCCAAGCAGAATCAACCGGCGTGTCGAACGGCGCGCATTCAATACCGGATATCGATGCCCACCCTGAAAAAGTACCACTCCAGCGATCGCGGCCATCCCCCTGCACAACTAATGTAGTATCGTACAGTATCGCATTACCGAAAGACAAAACTTCGAATTTTAACCGAGCTTCAGTGGCATCTCGAAAGAGGAAATAGTCGAGAGAGACCTCTCCGGATACGGGAGCAAAAAAATCTCTCACCCGCAAACCTGGTTCTCCTGTACTCCCAAGGGCCGCTCCGGTCAGAGTTAACCGACAATTATAGGCACCAAAGACGGTGTCCGTTCCAGTGACAATTCCTACCCTCACGCTCCGCAAGGGGTTGTCGACGTATGTCCGAGATGGATTGACAAGAGGGATAATCATGACAAAATGCGATTCTTCTGCACATTCAAATAGCTCATTACGAACTATGATATTACCTGTGAATAGTGAAGAGAACGCGTAGTACATTAAGATGTCGTAATCACTCAGGGCGAGCTCATTGAATTGTCTTGACAGGCCGCACACTTCTTTCGTGACAGTGCCCAACTGTGGTGGGGTGTTTACATCGAGATCGAAACCGGCTTTCTTTAATGAATCGCCCGTTATCCCATTACCATTGAGGTCGTACCGTGAATAGTCGGGGGTATTGGAGCCTGCCGGTCTGCTATTTTCAAACTCAAGAAACTTATTCAGAAGCAATTGAATATCTTTTTCGTTGAACACGCCATCGCTTCCTGGCGCACCTGTCGACCCGGAGACATCAAGTAGTTCTTTCCGAACTTTAGCTGTCGCAAGATTGTCATCAAGAGCGAGACAGCATGCAAAGGCATTGAGGATGCCGGTGCCTCCCTGCATAGTATTATAGACATGAAGAATGATATTCTTGGTGGCCGCGGGAGTAAGTGACGGTTTAAGATTCCACATGTAGGCGGCCAGGCCCGCAACCAGTGGAGTTGCCATCGAGGTGCCGCTATAGCGCGCGATTAATGCACCACCAACTGAGCGGCAATCATCCGGATCGCTTGAATTATCCGCCTTTGCGCATGGCCCGGCGACGGCCTCGCCAAGCACTCTTACCGGCGAGCCCGGATTAGAAAAACTGCTTTCCACTCCGGCTGTATCGGAACTGCCGACTACTATAATATTGTTGAGTTTGGCGGTGGCAAGTGGATCAACAAGCGTGTACGTGGCAATCAGCAGATCTAAGCGAAATTTCTGAAAAGCGGTAAGAGAATCCGGATCGATCAGATCATAGGGGTCATTAAAACCAGCGGCGAGGGCAAATTGGGAGTTCCAGACCGCGAATCGTGATTCATCATTATTCTGTCCCTCGTTGCCAGCCGAAGCGATGTGAAGAAAGTTATCGTAGCGTCCGGCATCGTCAAGCTGGATTCTCCAGCCGATGGCGGTGAGGATTCTGTCGAGTTTCGGGGTGACGCTCATATCGCCGAAGAACCCTAGACTGGTATTGAGGATGAATGGTCCGGTCGGCAGATTTGAAGCGATGGCATCTGAGATCTCAGAGGCCGAAAGTCCATCAAGTGCCAGCGAGGTTATTTTGAGTCGCGATGCCGGACCGGGATGCACGCCCGTGGTACGAAGATTGTCAAATTTTGCGCCGATGATTCCGGCGATGTGAAAACCATGGTTGCCGGGATAGAATCCAACGCTGTTTGCGATATTACTCACGCCTCCTGAGGTTGGCATGAATACTTGAGAGGGGATATCGGCATGGGGACTTTCCGAGTAAAACTCATCAGCCACAACGACAGTGACCTGTCCGAATGAACCTGCCATCTCTTTGACATTCCACGCGGCGGGCATCTTCATTTTTATAAGCGCCTGCATATTAAGCGTGTCACTTGGCGGCAAGACGGCTGAAATTGAGGCCGGTGCGCGGCTATCTCCGGGCAAAAGGGAGATGTTCGCGGTGAATGTGCCATAGGCAAAGAGAAAGGCTCCACTGTTGACGAGAATCTCGCCCAGACTGTCGGCTTCGGCTTTTGATGTGACGGCGGGAATAATAAGCGTCATCATCAGTTTGGCTTCGTTCATGGAAATAATCTTGGCATCGATCGAATCAAGTGCTGAATTCACCTGCCCCACAGTCGAGTTCGGGCTAATAATCGCATCTAGACGCGTGGTCATAAAGCCATTGTCGCCAATCTCTGATTCCGAGGCGGGCGTAGGATCAAGGTCATAGACAACCGTATCAGCGACCGCAGAGGTATCACCTCCTAGTAGGACGCCGGTTGGGGCAAGAGGCGGATTGTTTGGCGGAGAGTCGGTAGTATTTTTTGAACAACTAAAGAACGCGCCATTCGAAATAACCAAAAGCGTGAAAAGAAAAAAATACATTGAAACATGTGTTCGATTCATCATCGCGTCATTCCTCTCTAATTGGCTATTGCTATGGCATCACGCATGGATATGTTGAAAATAGCGGGTGCTACTTCCCAAAATAGTCATGCTTGAGAGACAATATATATAATAGGAGGAGAAGTATCAAAGAAAATTGTGACGAGTTGGGGGGTCTTAGACATGAGTGTGTGAAGGAATCTGCTACTTTATGAGTTTTCCAAGATGTATACGAGCCGAGTAAGCTGGGCAAGGCTTCGGAAGTAATAAATGGATGACACCTATTTCGATTCTTATGAGTAATTATTATAAGCTCACATTCACGCTGTCCGGCCTGGCCGCATTGCTTCTTGCCACTATTTCAATTGGCCTACCGGACAATGAGATCAGGGCAGTAGCTTTTGAGCCGACTGGCAAGACCACTCTTCAGACCAATATTTCAATAAAATTCTCAAAGGATATGGTATCGAAAGATAGTCTGGACATGCCAAGACTCGATCCGCCCGTTGTGTTTACCCCGGCAATACAAGGGATTGCTCGGTGGATTGAAACCGATGTGCTCAGATTCTTTCCGGACTCGGAACTGGGGCGAGCAACTGAATACAAAGCAACTATTGCATCGAACAAAACATGGGCATCCGGTTGCGGTGTGGGTGAAATATAAAGTCAAATTTTCGCTGGGTTATTAAAACAGTATTTCAAATACCGTTCGCTTCAATCCTCTACAACCACACTCCCTTTACCGAAAACAATTCGGGCAGAATCGCTCTCATCTGAAGCAATGATGTACAGATTAGCGTTTGGATAACCGCCGCATCTATAGGCGATATGCTTACCATCGGGCGAAATGCGGGCAAAAAAGGTCTTCTCCGGATTGGATTTCAATAGCAGTCGGGGCGAGGCCAGAGAATCCAGTGCCAACAAATAGAGTCGTCCGACAGTACTGTCGACATTGGCGCTGTACACAACAGATTTACTATCAGGCGCCCAGCCAGGAAAGATCTCGCGATAGGGCGTACGTGTGAGTCGACGGAGATTTGAGCCATCGGGATTTATGATAAACAATTCGTCATTGTCTTTGTCGATATTCCCGTAAAATAATATCTTTGTGCCATCGGGTGACCAGACGGGATTGTATTGTCCGATGCTGTCTGTGGTAATTGCTTTTGAAGGTGTGTCGCCGACCATTGTTGCGAGATCAAGCGCACGATTATTCATTACGAAAAGATCATACGCTCCGTTGACTTTCGAGGCAAATACAATCTGACTAAAGTCGGGCGAACATGATGGCGCCGTCGCGCCATTATGGAACTTAGCCCACTGAATAGTACTGCCATCATTTATGTTGTGAATGAACAGTTGAGTCATACCGTCTCTTTTCGACACAAAAATCAATCCACTGCCTCCCGATGCCCATGTCGTGTAGACATCCTGCATCGTATCGTTGGTAATATTTCTGATTAACTTTCCTTCAATATCAGTGATAAAAATATCCCACTGGCCGTCGACTCTGGCCGACAGGCTGAGATATTTGCTGTCGGGTGAAAAACAGGCTTCCTGCACAAACACTTCTTTGGATGGAGAAGCGCGGAGAGGAACCGAGATAGTAAGAACACAAAACAGAGCGAGGATTCGTGAAGAAATTATCTGTGGCATAAAGGTTTGCTCCTAAAGTATAGGATAGTTAAGTCGTGTCCCAATATCAATTCCTCTCTCTCTTCTGCAATTTCCCACTTGGCAATCCCTTCTAGACAAAAGTGTTTTGGCTTTGTTTTCGAAGTCTGACAGCCTACATTATCTGTTGAATACGTTTAACACGGGAGCGAGTTCCATGAAATCACTCATAATCATCGGAATCATTTTGATAATCGTCGGCGCCATCGGACTCATTTACGGAGGCATCACCTACACGACGAAAAAAGACGCCATCGATTTTGGCGGAATCGAATTTCAGATTAATGAAAGAGAGCGCATCGACATGCCTCCTATCCTCGGAGGTATCGCCATGGCTGTCGGGGTGGGCCTTGTGTTTATAGGCAGAAAGGGAAAATCGCGCGAATAGACACGCTGTGAGCCACGTTCGCACAATTGCTTGGGACGAGAGACGCAAAAATCTTTCGTCCTATTTTGTCTGTGAGCGCGTATATTGTAAGTGGGCCAATTGTTGGATGTTGTTCCGACAAGGAGAAAGAAAAGATGAATTCCAGCTTTCGCTGGAAAGACATTACAGCGGAAATGATACTACAAGGAGAACACTATGACAGATAGATTTGACGACAAACGAATTAACGATGCGCTTGCATTGCTCAATGAGGTCGCGCGCGACAAGAAAGCCGAGCTCCAGCAGACCATCGGCTCAAAATATTCCGAACTGAAATCACTCGCCGACACCTTCAGCGCCAGCGCCGAGGAACAACTCGCCGCGACACTCCATGCCGGCAAAGACAAAGCGAAAGAAATTGTGGCCGATGTCGACGCCAAGGTGCGAAATAATCCCTGGCCGTTTATTGGCGGCGCGGCAGTAGTCAGTCTGCTGCTGGGCATAATGCTCGGACGCTCGAAAAAATAATTGTAAAATGAAAACACGCATCAACACTTTAACGCGCAAGGCAAAGTATGTTGAATGAACTAATTTCCGGAATAGTGCGCTCGTTTGTGCAACCGTGGATTGATCTGGCCAAAACCAACGCCGTCATTTACTATATCGAAGGGATAAAAATTGTTCGCAACACTGCGCTTGCGGTGTGTGCGCTGATCTTTTGCACAACGCTCGCGGTAGCTGGGCTTCTGCTCTTGCCGCTTGGATTGTGTTTGTATATGCCCTGGACGCCGGAAACAAAAGCGATCGTGATTGTTGCTTTCGCGCTTCTGTATTTGGGAGTGGGGATTACCGTGGGGGCTATACTCTTCTCGGAAAAACGCTGGATGAAAATGACCGGCGCCAGCAGGATGCTGGAGAAGCTGTAATCAGATTATAGATTCAAATACAGAATTGAAATCATCAGTGGCTTTGCTTTGGGACCCTGCTCACCGTCTCCGCAGGAGAACGTACCCTTTAAATGAATCTATTTTCAGAGAGTCAGCCTCAAATCGTCCGGACAGTTCAAGGATTATGATTTGTGCATCAAAGCCCGATCCTGCAACGGAAAATGTCAACTCTTCATCTGGAACATGAACAAGGTTGACAAGGTCTGGCAGACTTTCAATCTGATTCGTTAGATGAAGGTATGCTGAATCTACCAGAACACCATCAGTGATAATATTGATAGACAAATGTCCACTTTGCAGATTAAACTTTATGGAACATGAATCTCCATTTTTTAATTTTGATCCATAGCTAACATTCTCCAATGGGTCGGCAAGATAGCGTGGCATCTCAATGAGATACTCAAAATCTTTGATATTAACGGCTGTCCCCTTATTCGCATAAAGAGAAAGACGCCGCTGAGTGTCCGTATTATCAGGCGATGAATATTCGAACCCAAGTTTCTCTGTCATTGACTTGACCGACGACCGGCCATAAGCAGTGTCTACTGAGATCAACACACTGTAATTCACCCACTTTGAAAATGCTTCTGCTCCATGCCAGTCAAGTAGATATTCTGTGATAGAGCTCATCTCTCTTCTATCTTCAATTGATAGCTGCGGTTGGGCAGAAGCCCGGATGCTGTCGGGCGGGAGATTGTACTTTGTTAAATATGCATCCAACCTCGCCAGCTGACTGTTCTCGGAAACCGAAAAGGCGCTCCACGGCCCGAACGCTGATATGAGTGCGATTGACGCAATAACTATCGGGATGGTTCGTATGTCTTTCCGGCGGCTGAAAACAAAATAGAAAACCACAACTGCGAGCCCGACCGCCATGGCGATCACCAAATATCGGTTGATCGTAATGCCATAATCGGAAATTCGCTCGAGCACTGCCAAAAAAAGCATAGCGATGAGAGGGATGAGCGCAAGGAAGAAGCGTTTGATGAAGGTACGGATCCATGTATTCTCAGCCTTATCTTTCAACGGCCACAAGAGCAGTAGAGAAAGAATCCCCACGACTGAAAACCCGAGAACAAGATGGGAAACCCAGCCTTTCGGCCAGTTCCACTGAGCAATAATCTTGAGTTCATAAATGTAGAGGATAACAAGATAAAGCCCGACCAGTGGCAGTAGGATATATTGGGCGAAGACGCTGAGACCCTTTGGATACTCATAATTGTCATTTAGTTCTGTAAGATTGCGAGGGACACCAGCAAGAAATATCCAGGTATTAACTATACCAGCGAGAACAATCCATAATTCGAAGTAGCTTTCCTCATCTATGTCAATGCCGAACAGGTGTTCAGCGGAAGACAAAGTGAGTATCAGTCCGAGGTATAGAACCGCTGAATAGAGCGCGGCAGTCAAAAAGCGAAGAAAGAGGGATTTGTTGTATTGCCAGAAACCATTGACCTGATCACCTCGAAGAAACGGCAGGAAGGCTACCAACAAATGAAAAACGACAGCCAGTAAGGCAAAGCGAACCAGATAGAGATTTGGCTCATAACTTTTTTCCGGAAGCGACAGGTAATACAAGAAGAGCAAAACCGCTCCGAAACTCTGGAGGATAATCGAAAATTTTCGGCTCCAATTTTGTTTCTCGGCGAATAAGGCCAACGCTGTAAAGAGCGAGAGACCAAGAACGCTCGCAAAACACATATTCTCAAATGTGTGCCGTGATGTGTTGTCCTGCCTCATTTCGACAAGAACAATTCCAAGAATTACCGAAACACAAGCGCTCAGCATGGTGAACGGAAAACGCGCGAAGGTCTCGATAGCGTCATTGTAAAGTTGATAAAACGAGGGGAATTTGGAGAAAAGCGACATACACCACTTATCCAACCAGAGGTTCTGTGTATTCGTTACTCGCAGAGAGTTGAACTGTTGTTAGAGTGTTATACATAGGCGTTGGCATGACAAGTTAAAAATGGAAGGAGATTCCCGGTGCAAGAAACGTGGTTGAAAATAGTTGGTGAGGAGAATAGGGGTCAATAGTCTGTCAATCCAGTGAATGCTCGAATCCACTATTCTCTTCCACTTCAGTTATTACCATGTGAAAAAGAGGTTTTGTCAGAAATTACCGAGTAGGTTTCATAAATATATGAGGGAACTCCTCAGCGCTCTTTTCCATCCGGCGGTTTCCAGTTCAATACCACATTCAACGGCGCAAGCACTGCCGGGCGGATAACTGTGTTGACCAAAAAGCGCGACCCGTCGGTCGTAACGTCATATTCCGCGCCACCCCCGTAGAAGCCATATGTCTTAATTGCAATCCCTGTGTTAAAAAGCATAACTGGCGAACTGAATTCAGACGGAGAGAGAGGATTGATTGTGACCTCCATGAGGTTCGCATTCAGATCAAGATAGTTAATCGCTTTTCCGTCCCGTCTCCACCGAGGGTTTAGCCCTCCGTTTGAAGAAATTTGCGAAAGTTCGCTCGTACCGGTCAGGGGCCGAATATAGATCTCAGGCCTCTCAGATTGATTTGACGAATAAACAATCCATTCGCCGTCCGGCGAGAATTGACCTTGAGATTGAAAGCTGCGCCCACCGGCAATAACTTTGATGGAGGCGATATCATCATATTTCATTATAGCCAGGTCTAACGATCCGGTCGAATCGGTGATTTGGAAAAGGATGGACTGTCCATCCGCAGACCAGTCTGACGGGTGTGGATTGCCGTTAGGCAACAGCAAACTAAGGTCTTCGTGGGTGAGAAGAGTGATTTCATTTCCTGAGCCGCTTGCAAGATGTTCCGCAATCCGGGCAGGGCTTCCGTCCTTGTGGGAGGCATACAGGAGTCTCTTGTCATCGGTAGACCAAATCGGGCTCTCATCACTGTTTTTGATATCAGCTGTAATTCGAGTGCTGATATTCTTTTTTAGGTCAATGGTCCAAAGACTGACGGGCTGTTCTCCTGCTTCGTGCGAATACCGGCTGTTTAGACGACACACCGCGGCGCGCTGGTTGTCATGAGAAAGACTCACCCCCACGTCAGTATTTGGTGCATCCGCATTGCCCAGCCTGTTTCCTTTTCTGTCAAACCAAACGAGCTGGGTGATGGGCTGTGACCCTCCCTGCCGATAAAGCAAAGTTCCATTTTCACCTGCCGCTATCGCGGCGGTTCCTGGAATGGGATTAATTGAAATATTGTCCGCCACCAGAACGGCGTTGCCTATTAACGAAGGGGGATCAAGTTCAATTCTTTGCGCCATCAAACTGGATCCCCGCATGAAGAGCAGATAGTCGGGTGGCAGAAAGCCGGCATTGTACTCATTCGCCAGCAGTTTCTTTCCCTCTTTTGATCCAAACTTTGCCAAATAAATTGATCTATTCCCTTCGGCGTCTGGAGGAACACGATAGATATAGTGCTTTTTGTCAGGAAGTAGAATTGGCCACGAGTGTCCGTTCTTCTCATGGACAGTCTCAATATCGAGAATTGGTTCAGGTGTGCCGCCATCCGCAGAAATACGCATGATGGGACGCCGTCCGCTTTCAAAGATAATAGTGCCATCTTCAAGCCAAACTACGCCTCCAAAACCGCCATCCAGGCTTTCATAGATATCCTGCGGAGAGCCTCCTGCAAGCGATACTTTGCTTATTCTGGCTGGATTAGAGCGTTCAAATCCGATGAAACTGCCATCTGGCGACCAGAACGGACCCTCCCCGCCTTCGGTCCCCTGAATGCGGATCATTCTATTGGACGAAAGCTGCCTCAGAGCAATATAGGACACGCCGAGCGAGTCTTGCATAGACATCGCTATTTTACTGCCATCGGGCGACAGTGCAAAGTCAGGAGTTGAGGAGCGTATGTATTTTGCATTCGGCTCTTCAGGAATCACAAACCTGATTTCCTTTGCAGTCGCGGAGTCTTCTGTTTTCATTACTAATTGTGAGACGGTGTACGCGAGACCGAAGACCAATACGGCGGCAAGGATCATCATCGGGGGTTTGTTTGATGTGAACGATCTGTCTTTCTCTGATGGAGTCTTGAGGTCAAAGTTTCCGTCAGAGAGCCATTTCAACTGCAGTTTCAAGTCATGCGCCGATTGGAATCTCTCATCAGGATCTTTTGAAAGACATGTCTTTACAATCCGTTCGACTGCAGGCGGGGACATAGGCTGGATGTCTGAGATCGGAGTCGGCTCACGTTCCAAAATTGCCGCTATCAGACTCGCCTGGCTCTTTCCTTCAAAAGCTCTCTTTCCGGTAGTCATCTCATAGAGCATCGCGCCAAAAGCAAATATATCGGAGCGGGCATCGGCCTCATTTCCCTCAAGTTGTTCCGGTGACATATATTGCAGGGTTCCAAGAATTGTCCCTTTGCCGGTCATGCCGGATGTTCTTGTCATGTCGGCTTGGCCCTGCACCGCCCCGCTTGTCTGAGTGAGCTTGGCCAGCCCGAAATCCAACAGCTTAGCTCCAGATTTAGTGAGCATGACATTTGCAGGTTTCAAATCCCGGTGTATGAGTCCTTGTCGATGTGCCTTGTCGAGGGCGTCAGCAATCTGGACTGCTATGCGGAGAAGTTCATCGGTCGCCAGCGGCCCTCGCGTTAGCCGAGCAGAAAGCGTTGTACCTTCAAGATATTCCATCACAAGATAGTCGATTCCATTCTCAGCGCCGACATCGTAGAGAGTACATATATTGGGATGGTTGAGGCTCGATACTGCGCGAGCTTCGCGCTCGAACCGCTGGCGCAGTTCGCCGTTGTCGGCAGTCTGTCCAAGCAGGACTTTGATCGCGACAATCCGATCAAGCCGGCTGTCGCGGGCTTTGTAGACTTCGCCCATCCCGCCGGCGCCGAGTGGGCTGAGGACTTCGTATGGCCCAAGTTTTGTGCCGGTTGTCAATGCCATGTCAATTCATCCTAACTTTCAAAATAGTACCCATTTCTTCCTCGGCAATGTACATGCAAGTCCATTATTGCCAAAAGAAAAAAACGAGACGGCTCGTGTCACAAATTGCCCCATTCCGCCCTTCCTTCCTTGACAAATCAACGCCTCGTTTATTACAATTACTCAGCAGAAATTAACCCATATCACAAGGAGCGCGGTTATCATGGGTAAAAAAGATGCGCGGGTCGATGCCTACATCGCCAAGTCGGCCGATTTCGCCAAACCGATTTTAGTCCACCTTCGTGAGACCGTCCACCATGCCTGCCCCGCCGTCGAAGAAACCATGAAGTGGAGTTTTCCGCACTTTGAATACAAAGGCGTGCTCTGCAGCATGGCATCATTCAAAGCGCATGCGTCGTTCGGTTTCTGGAAAGGAAGTCTGCTCGGTGAGAAAGAAGGGATGGTTGTTAAGGCGGATGATACGTCAATGGGACATCTTGGACGCATCACAAAAATCGCCGATTTGCCCAATAAAAAAACGATGACGCAACTCATCAAGGATGCGATGAAACTCAATGATGACGGCGTGAAAGTCCCCAAAACGCCGAGGGTAACAGCAACGACCCCGCTTGAGATACCAGATTATTTTATAAAGGCGCTCCGCAGGAACAAAGAGGCGCAGAAGGCTTTCGGCGCTTTTTCACCGAGCCACAAAAAAGAATATATCGAGTGGATAGTTGAAGCCAAATCCGATGCCACGCGCGAGAAACGCATTGAGCAGGCGCTTGAATGGATGTCCGAAGGCAAAAGCAGAAATTGGAAGTATGTGCGGAAATAGAGGGGAGGAAAGACGTACGTCGAAGCGTCAGGGCTTCAACAAGTGCGGGAATTTTGACTTTAGCCATGCCTGCAACTCAACGTATAATTCTTTTGCTATCGCAAGTGCTTCGTTCATCTCGGCTTCGGATACCGTGTCTGCGGCATCGTAGTTGACAACCGCGCGCTTTTTGCGGATCGTTTGCAATGCTGAGACAAGATTTTTATCCGGTTTGAGAGTATATCTGAGCGATTCGATTGTTCGGTAATGATGTCCTTCCACTTCGGGTGCGCGATAACCGCTCACGCGCAAGGCAATTGTCGCCAAGCCAAGTACGGCGTTGTAGGCAATAGCCAATCTCCAATCAAGGCCAATGGTCGTTTTTGTGGCTTCATCAATATCACGATTTACCTTGAGAAGCAAGACCTCGACTTCTTCTGCGCTCGAAGAATGTGATTTGAGCCAGCTACTTTTGAGCCAATCGTCCAAGGTCATTTTTTGTGCCAATAATAAAGAGTTTCTCGGATGCAACTACGCTACGAATAAAATGATTCTTGCTGCCTGCCTTGTCTGAAAACTCCTCAGGCGAGTACAAAGTTTGATTTATGGGACGCATGAGAGTTTCTTCGACTTTATTAAGCGCCGCAGCAAGTGCCCGCATTTCCACTTTTCCTACAATCATGATATCTATGTCGCTTTTGGATGTATCAGAGCTTCTGGCAATTGAACCGTACACAAAGGCCACAACGATGTCCTTTCGAAATTTTTCCAAGGATTCAGTAACTGTTTCTACCACTCCAAATGTCTTGATCACAATTGCTTTCAGGTCAGCATAAATCATGCACTCAGGATCGGCCCAATAATATTTCTGTCTGCCCACCTTCTCCGAGGACAGAATTCCAGCCTCCGTCAGTGATTTTAACTCTCTTTGAACTGTTCCTGGCGAAGCATTCACTAAGCGAGTAATTTCGCGGAAGTAATGCCGACTCTCGGATAGAAAGAACAGAGTAAAAAGCTGCCGCTTAATTTTCGGAAATAGAGATGCGCCAATGCTTATAGTTTTCTTCTGTTTCATGACTTTCCGCTTCGATCTCATATTGAGACCAATTGTACTCAAATTGAGATCAGATGTCAACTTTTTTCAATTGTTGCGAACCCTATCGAATACCTCGCGCCTTAAGCCAAATCGGATATTTTGTCCCAAGCCATTTTTTGCTTTCGCCAGCCTGCCGGACGCACTTTAGTTTAGTATGGATGTCCGTAGGCAAAAGCAAGAAACGGAAGTATGTGCGGAGGTAGGGGCGGGGATGTAGCTCTCTCTGCGCACACGAATCAGAACATTTAGTCGGTATTCATTATTTCGCCCATGCTATAAAGCTCTGACTTTTCGTGATCGCCGCTTTTGTTCCATAAAATCCATAAACCGTCCTTCTTGCCGTCGATTTTCAGGCCTACATTGATCCTGGAGCTTTCTATGGTCCATTCTGCCCATAAATCAAGATCAGAGTTGTAATACGGACTCCTTGAAGCGTCAAATGGGTGCTCGTAATTGTGAAAGCTTCCGTCTACAATGGGAACAAGGAGATCTCCATATAGATAAAATGATTGCGAATCAACTGTCAAACCGTCGTTCGCATTCTTAAATGCATTGACTAAGTTTCCTGACTTATTCCAGGTACAAAGCCCATGTAGTGTTCCACCGCGGTAGTGAAGCAATTTCCTGAAGGTGCCATCGAGATTCCATCCTATTTCGGGACCATCCTGTAGTCCGTTGAAATATGATAATTCTTCGACGCGGTGATCAGAGCTATCCCATCTAACCCAAGCACCGACTTTGGCTTCCTCGGCGTAGTGCCCATCCCATTCCAATTGGCCGTTTGCGTGCCACGATCGGAAAAAGCCATATTTCTTTGTAGTTTCGTTTCCTCCCCAATAGAGAGTTTGGTACTGCTCCTGAAGCTGGCCGTTTAAATAGCGTACTTCAACGGTATCAATTTTCGTTTCATGCCATGCGAAAATACTAGATGGGACAAAGATGCACAATGTAATCAGAATTATTAATTGCTTCATATCAATACTTTGCTCAATCTGCAAATTAGCATTTTAAGCGTCGTCGAGTAACAAAAAAAGCTTCCTATTTTTTTAGCTGCGGCTTTTAGCGCCTGCTCTGGGCCCCCCCGTAATTCACCTTGAAGACTGCTATAATTTACGCTATACTAATTGCAACTTACTCGAGCGACAGCGGGAAAGCGATGACCGAAACAAACCGTCAAAGCAGGAGCGAATGTCTATGCGCAGTTTTTATATTTACTCGGCCGTAATTGTCTGCGGGGCATCAGTCCTGGCAATTGAATTGCTCGGCACTCGTGTCATCGCGCCGTTCTATGGCGCAAGTCTCTATCTTTGGTCGGCGCTCATCAGCGTGACCCTTGCCGCTCTCAGTCTCGGCTATGCCATCGGCGGCCGCTTGGCCGACCGCGATGCTTCACTTGGCCGTTTTTGTACTATCATAGGCATTGCTGGGTTATGGATTGCTGTCATTCCCTTTTTGCGACTCCCTGTTCTTGGAATAACCGAAGCGCTCGGCCTGCGAACGGCGGTCCTTCTCACAGCCACAATCCTCTTCTTTCCGCCTCTTGCGCTATTAGGCATGATAAGTCCGTATGCGATTCGTCTCAAGGCCAGCAGTTTGGATGAGGTCGGACGTACAGCGGGCAATCTGTATGCTATCTCAACTTTGGCAAGTGTCGCCGCGGCGATTGCGACCGGCTTTTTTCTCATACCCAATATGGGCGTCTCCCGTCTGGTCTTTTTCATTGGGGTCATACTCATGGTGACTGCGCTTATCGGAATTGCCAGCCAAAGAAGATGGCGCGCGGCTACTGTTCCGTTGATACTCATCGCGGCGTTTGCTCTCTTGTTATTCTTTTCACCTGCGCAGGCGGCTGACCCTAAAATAGGTCTTGTCGCTATTGAAGAGAGCGCCTATGCCGAGATTCGCGTGGTCGACCGCAATGATTTGCGGTATATGATTATTGATGGAAGCACACACACCATTGTCGATCCAAGCACGTGGCAGTCGCACTTTCCTTACGTGAATGTAATGGAAATTGCCAAAGGCTTTTTTGATAAGCCTGAAAAAATGCTCTTAGTAGGGCTTGGCGGCGGTTCGGTCGCCAAAAATTTCGCCCGCGACGGATGGAATGTAGATGCGGTGGAGATCGACCCGGTCGTGACCAAAGTGGCTCGCGCTCATTTCGGCTTTAAACCTGACGATGCCGAAGTGTATGAGATGGACGCCCGCCAGTATCTGATAACTCATGAAAAAAAGTATAACCTGATCGTAATGGATGCTTTTGGAAGCAGTTCCATTCCGTTTCATCTGGTAACCAAGGAGGCGTTTGCGCTTATCAAATCACGCCTTGCCCCTGGTGGTGTTCTCGCGATGAATGTGGAGGCGATCGGCTGGCGCGATGTCCTTATTACTTCGCTTGCCGCAACAGCAAATCAGGAATTTAAGAATGTCATTGTTCTGCCTATAGCCGAGCCCCCAGACCAGATAGGGAATCTTGTGCTTTTGATGTCCGATAAGCCGCTCGTCTTGAAACAGGAACTGCCCGCTCCTACTGACCGCTTTTCGCCTGAATATGACCAAACCCATGCTTGGGACAATCGCTTTCAGGTGGATACAACAGGAATTCAGATTCTGACAGATGAACTCAATCCGGTTGATGTCTGGGCGGAACGAATCAATCTTGTTGCAAGAAAAGACCTTCACAAATATTTCCCTGAGAAAGGAATTGCTTGGTAGTCAGTTGCCGTCCAACGGCACTATTTCACCGCTAACAATGATATCCACCGGATGTCCTTCTATAGTCTTGGGAACCTTGCTGGTTATTTCCTCGGATTCTTCAAACACGAGCACCTGAATGCACGGTGTGCCATCTTCGAGTTGACCGACTGCGACACCAGTCACACCCGGTATTGCCATGAGCGAATCGACATGGGTGTCCATGACTTCGATGATATCTCGTATTGGCACTTGTTTCCCGCTTTCGCTGCTCTCATTTTTAGAATTGCATGAATACGCGATTATTGTAATCAAAATTAATAATATTACAAGTCCAACCCTTTGCAATCGCCTCGTATCATTTGTCATTGTGGCCTCTCTGGTTCACGCCTGGGTAATCTTCCATAATAGAAAATGCCTGCCCCCGATATTCATCAAGGGCAGGCGTATCAAATCTGTTTCAACTAGACTGAAACGAATAAATCCTTAGATTCCAACCATGCTAGCGCCAAAGAAGCTTAACACTTGTCCGATCGGATTCGCAACTGCAATACTGGAGCTTCCAGCGAAGAGAAGACCAACGGCGCGCGGATTACTGGTAACGTCCTGAACCATAAGGGAGCCGGAATCGCCGCCCGCGAGGAACCTGGATCCGGAATTGCTAATCAGAATCTGGCCCGTGAATGTCTTAGTGAATGCCGCACCGCCGGCGCATTCGTTATCGTAGGCAACGCTCACTGTGGCGTTTAAACCGCTGACGCTACTTCGCGTAAGACCGGTTGTACGGCCGCTCTTCTTGACAGCCTGGCCAACTGAAGCCGCGATTGTCGCAGATGTCAATGAGCCAACTTCAAGTATCGCGCCACTCGTGTTAACTGCGCCTGTGATAATAGTGGCGCTGGATGCATCGACATTACTTCCCGGCAAGGAACTGGACTTAACCAATGTTGCCACATTTTGTGCCGTTGCAGCGTTACAGCCTACATCGATAAGCCCTGGCTGGATTATATTATCGCCCGTAGTAGCCACGACTCCATTGCCTCCGTTGACAATGTCAGCCTCAAAAACGTGGTAGTTACTGAGGATTCGCTGCTGTGAGCCAACTTGGATTAAGGAGCCAAGGGTTCCGCCGCAACAGTAACCATTCGCGAGATCCTGGCGCCATCCGCCCGATGTACCGAGTTGAATCGGAAGCGTCTGCTTGGCTGTGTGACTTACACCGCCGCCCTTCATCGCGACGATTCTATCGGTCAGAACGACTTTGGTCTTAACGCCGTCGAGCACCAATGGTGCGCCCCTGCGGGCTCTCTCTGAAGTCACCAAAACCATGACTGCCGGTTCACCGTCATCACCAATTGTGGTCGCAGTACCGATGACATCTGGATCGGACATGAGCTGTTTGGTGTGCTTGTCCTGAACGGCCATAACTGATTGAACGCGTGGGTTTGAAGCGCTGAGCTCAATGCCGCCCCGAGGGTCTTGGATATCTGTATTTGGCGCAATTGGCGAGTCGCCATTACTGGAACAACCAGTCCAGACAATGGCGGCGGTGATAGCGAGGGCGCTCAAGAAAGTAAGCGCCTTGAATTTCATTGTCGATTTCTTCATCGTTACGTACTCCTAATCTATTTCTATCATCTTTTGACAACGTGAGGTTCCCAGAGAGGAAAGAGAAATTATCTTTATCCTATGAGAATAGCTCACCGCCCCTAATGCGGCTAATTGATGTCTTATTCTCCTTCCAGACTTTGGCGGTTAAAGACTTCTGCGCTTCTTCGCACTGTGCCATTTTCTAATGATGTATGAAGTCTGTACTTAAATATCTCCAGATTAGTATATAAGCTTTTTTTTAAAAAGCAACTTCAATCGCATCTTTGAGGAGCTTTTCTCTGCCCTCTATGACATCCGGAAGCAGTTGCCATCGGCCCCCGCACGGCTTACCTTGAGCGTCCAAAGCATGTGCGGATTGTATAACCATACAAGATTTGGGCAACAAAGCAAATAGGGAGAATCAGTCAGTATGAATATCTTAGTTATCGGCGGGACCGGAACAGTGGGAAGCCACATTGTCAGCGGCCTCTCGCAGAAAAAGATAAATGCGAAGGTTATGTTACGCTCAAACGCCAAGGCGGCTGAACTGCCCGCCGGAGCCTCGCCAGTCCTAGGTGACATTGAGCAACCATCGTGCCTAACGGATGTATTCGCAAGGATCGACAATCTTTTCTTTTTGACACCGGTCAGCCAGACCGAAACTGAGCAGGGCTTGGCGGTAGTAGATGCCGCAAAGAAGACCGGAATAAAGCGGATTGTCTATATGTCGGTGGCGCTTCCGAAGGGCTCGGAGCATATCCCGCACTTTGGCAGCAAAATACCAATCGAACAGGCGATCCTAAAATCCACTATCCCTTTCACCATCCTGAGACCGAACAATTTCATGCAGAACGATTTCTGGTATAAAGATGCAATTCTCAAATATAGCGTCTATCCTCAGCCGATTGGAAACAAAGGAATGAACAGAATTGACGTCCGGGATATTGCTGATGCAGCTGTTAACGCCCTCACCAGCCAAGCTCATGAAGGAAAGACATATACACTTCATGGTCCCGATGTCCATACCGGAATCGGCACTGCGAAAATCTACTCCAGATATCTTGAACGGCCGATCAACTATGGCGGCGATGATCTTGATGTTTGGTCAAAGCAGGCTCTCACGATGCTGCCCGAATGGATGGTACATGACTTCCGCATTATGTATGAGTATTTTCAGCAGAATGGGTTCACGGCCACGTACCAGGAATTGGCCGAACAGGAGAAAGTGATTGGTCACCTCCCTCGGACTTTTGAGACCTTTCTTGAGGAGATTACACCGAGTTGGAAAAGTTCGGTAACTGTGTGAGAGGGTGATACGCGTCGTCTATTCTCCGCTGAGTTTTATCTTTGTCTTGCCGACCCATTTGGGAGCGGAGTTGATTCGTAGACGGAGCAGGAGGTTCAACTGCGCCGTATGGTGCTGAACATGACGCATATTATAGAGCAACAGTTCGGCGATTGTCAGCTCGGGGCGGTTGAAATCGCACCGCTCATTGGCATTGTCATCGGTAAGAGACACAATTGCGGCGCGGGACTTGTTGCGTCCGTAATTCAGATAGCTCAGCATCTCATCTTTGGTGTACACACGTTCGGGCATGCCGCCTGCCGGGTCGAGTTCCGAGAGTGTAATAGGTGATGGCGGCGCAAATCCCTTGTCGGTACCGGAGGAGTAATAATCGAGAAAGAAGAGGGTGTGATAGACCCAATACCAATACTCATGGTACACACTGCGGTCGCCCCACAAATCTTCAGGGCAGGCGACGATCGCATTCTCTAGCATATCAATTGCCGCCCCGAATTGCTGCCAGATGATTGTTTGCCAGGTGGTGGTCATAGTGGATTGAAAATAGCTCTTTTAACGGCCTGCGTCAATTACATTATTGTCTGACAGTTTTAGTTACCCAAAGATACAAAATCGGCATGAATAGAATTTCCGCGATTAGAGATGCAAGTATGTCCTTACCATAAAGTATTAAATCTTTGTTTTTATCTCCTTCTAACATAGCTAGATTAGAAGCTTGCCAATAGTTAACTGTATCTTTAGGAACTAATGCATCCTGCTTTGCAGCATCAGTAAAATTCCCGTTTTTACCAGGCACAGGAACTTCAACCTCTTTTGAAGGTATATAATCGGGAGTGTAATTATAGAGTAGTATTGTAAGACCTACGATAAGAATCAATAAGCCTATTAAGATTTAGTAATTGAGAAATAACCTTAAGAAGGGTTTTGTCTTTTTCTTCTTGATTTTCCATTGTAATTTCTTTGTTAAGATTAATTTAGTGAGGAAGCTTGTCTTTTATAACACCGTAGAGATACGTTCCAATTAGAGCAAACAAAAAAACAATACCCATTGATAAGTAACCATATCCAATATTTACCACCATAGGCCCAGGGCAGGCACCTGATAAGGCCCATCCCAATCCGAATATTGTACCGCCTATAAGATAACAAGGAGTTGATTTATCTTTCGGGAAAAATTTAATCGGGTTTCCGCTAATATCACGCATATTAAATTTTTTTATTACTGCCACCCCAATAACTCCTAAAATAACCGCTGTGCCAATAATGCCATACATGTGGAACGCTTGAAAACGAAACATTTCCTGAATACGATACCACGAGAATGCTTCAGACTTAGCCATTACAATTCCAAACAATACGCCAGTAACTAAAAATTTTATTAGTTTCATATATAATTTATTTTAGTATATAGATAAAAAAATTAAGGGTAAAAAAATAAATGTCATTGCTAAACCGCCAATAAAAAAACCAACTACGGCAATTAGTGACGGGGCTTGTAAATCCGACAAGCCGCTTATGGCATGCCCCGATGTACAGCCGCCCGCGTATCTTGAACCAAAGCCAACCATTAAACCGCCAATAGCAAGAATTAGAAATCCTTTTAAAGAAAGTACGGCATCCCAACCAAAAATTTCCGGGGGTTGAACCGATGTAGGAGCCCCAATACCTAGTTTAGCTAAATCGTTAATAGTTGATGTTGCTATTTTTACAGGTTCATCGGTAGAAAGAAATTGGTGTGTAACAAAGCCTCCTACAATAGCGCCTATTAAAAAAACTAAATTCCAAATTTGTGATCTCCAATTAAAATCAAAAAATTTAACTTTCTTTCCTGCACCTGCAATAGCACACATTGTTCTTAAATTTGCCGAAAAACCAAAAGATTGACCGAAGAATAGCATCAAAAACATTATCAGTGAAATGATGATTCCGGATACGTACCACGTCCAGGGTTGCTGAATAAATTCTAACATATTTTTAATTTTTTAGATGAAATGAAATAATTGGTTTAAATAAATAATTGGTTAATTTTTCAGTTGCGCTGGCATGAAACAAGTTGCTTTTGCCGTGTGTACCAATGCATACAATGTCAACCTCTTGCATTTGATTGAAATGGATAACGCCATTTTCAACATCTAAATCATTTAATAAATGGTTTTCATAATTACTAGTACCATGTTCGTGTACTGCTCCCCATTAGTCAAGCAGATTTGAAGAGTGTCTCATTATACTGCTCCCCATTAGTGCGTAGCCGATGTTAAACGAGTAGCTCCTACTAATTTCACATAGGAGTTAGTCGTGGAGAAACGAAAGTGGGAGAGTGAGCGAAGACTTCCAGCGCTTTTTTAAAAATGTCACGCTCTTCAGTCACATGGATAAACCATTCCCTTTGGTCATCGGCCAACTGCCGACGCAACCGTCGCATATCCTCGGCTTCAGCCGATTGATGACCCGTACCGGGAAAGGCCGCCTCACCATCCCCTTTCAGCTTCGTCCGCTACACATGCAGAACATTCTCGCTGATTCCGAGATCGCGGGCGACCCCGGACACGCTCCGACCAGGTTCATAACTCAGCCGAACGGCCTCCAGTTTGAACTGCCGGTCATACGTACGACGCGTCTGATTTGACATGCACACACCTCCAGATAGGAATATAACCCCATCTTCTTGTTGTGTCCACTAAACCGGGGGAAGGTCAGAGTAACGACTTACAAGCTATTGCGATGATAAACAGCAATATCCAATTAAATAGGAGTAGGTTATGCAATAAATATGAGATATGCTGAGGAGTTAATATTAGTTTGAATTCGACCTTGTCGAAGTCTTGTCTAACACCCAACACTTCCCCATCGCCCAATTCTAATTGATCGCGCTTGTACGCGCTATTCCTCTAGATGTCTTAAAGTGACTGGCTTCGTCGTAAGTCCAGTACTCATTAAGACCAGTAAGAACGGAGGGTAGAATGAATATCTACATCGGCAACATGTCGTCTGAGACGACAGAAGATCAGTTGCGCCAGGCCTTTCAGGCATTTGGCGAAGTGTCAACCATCAACATCATTAAAGACAAAGACAGCGGTCAGCCAAAAGGGTTCGCCTTTGTCGAAATGCCGACGGCAAACGAAGGTACAGCGGCCATCACCGGCCTAAATGGCCAACAGTTAAATGGACGCGCGTTGAAAGTCAACGAAGCGAAAGCGCGCGTCTAAAGCGGCAACCGCAGCTGGTTACCGCTGCCAAAAGGAAATTACATGTCAAAAAAACTCAATCTATTTTTACTCGTTTCGCTGACGCTCTTTATTGCGTCGTGCGGTACTGACAGCACAACCGACTATTTTTACTCGTTTCGCTGACGCTCTTTATTGCGTCGTGCGGTACTGACAGCACAACCGATCAGAAAGCTGGCACGGCGCTAACCGAAACGGCGGTGAAAACGACCACCCATGTTACCATGCCGGAGAATACGGCTATCGCCGTCACTCTCATCGATTCAATCGATACTGATGTTCAGCAATCAGGCGAGGAATTTCTCGCCAGACTTTCCGAGCCCGTTGTCGTGGATGGACACACCCTGTTTGCAGATGGCGCCAAGGCAAAAGGGATACTGAACAAAGTTGTCGAGTCTGGCCGTCTCAAGACCCCCGCCGAACTGAATTTTAGTTTATCTGCCATTCAAGATAGAAGTGGCCGCTGGATTAATATCGCTACTGATATGATTATGGAAAAGCACGGCTCCCATACCAGCAGAGAAGTCGCGATGATAGGCGGCGGTGCTATAGTCGGCGGTGTAATCGGTAAGATAATAGACAAAAAAGGAAGCACGGAAATAGGCGCTGTGGCCGGCGCCATAGCAGGCACCGGACTGTCTGCCGCCACCGGTAAAAAAGACATCTTCTACGGGGCAGGCACTGAAGTTACCTTCTATTCGAGTCAGTCGACTCAGATCGCGTTGAGATAGCGATAGTGCGGATTAATCAACCGTCTTCTGTAAAAGAGAACCAGCCAAATCGTAAAAGGAATACATGATGAAAAAGATTCTTACACTCGTACTAACAGTAGGTTTGTTTTGCACCTTACCGGTCTCCTCACAGGCACGCCCCGCTGGCTTTCGCGGTATGGGACCGAGAGTCGGGTTAACGGTCAATCCCGATCAGTTTCACTTTGGCGGTCATATCGATTTCGGAGATATTGCTCCTCGATGGATGATGATTCCAAATATAGAAATAGGTGTCGGTGATGACTTTACCACAATTGCACCAACATTTGAACTCGATTATCGCTTCCGCGACAACTGGGGTGTCTGGACACCGTATCTCGGCGGCGGCATAGGTCCAATCTTTTACTCTCATAAAAACGGAGCCAGCGCCTCTGAAGTTGCCCTCTATCTGCAGTTTGGTATAGGTAAAGGCTCAGTTGCCGCTGAGACCGGGCATTTCTTTATCGAAGGGAAACTCGGTTTAGTTGATGCTCCTGATTTTAAAGCCACTGTCGGCTGGACATTCGGAAACTAAACTCTCCGTAAAACAATCATATCAAAGAGTTTCTATGCTGTGGACAATAGCTGTAATTCTGTTAATTCTATGGGCGCTTGGCTTGGTGACAGGCTATACGATAAGTGGTTTCATTCATATTCTGATAGTAATTGCCATTGTGGCTGTGCTGCTGAGGATAATTTCCGGCCGACGGGTTATGTGATGCGGTGTGGGTATCGTTGGGCAACACGGGCCAGCCCGCGGGGGCTTCGCATGAGCGCGGCCGGTTTACTTAGGGCTTTTTTGTATGAAGCGTGTTATCGGAAAAGAATCCGGCACGTTCAATGTATATAACTCGCGGGAGTTTGCGGCTATCAATTCTTTGGGGATAACGCCGCCGTTCCGCAACTGCAGTGTTTTCACAAGCAACTGCGATACTATCTTGAAACTGTGGGAAGGGAGCCGAGTGCGATTTTTCTGTCTTGAAGTTAAGAAACGAAACAATACGAAAAATGAGATGCAAATCTCATTTATAAAAGAAAGAAAAAGTATGAAAATGAAAATTCTGAATCATTTTATGAAGATTTCAAGTACGACGATGGTGATGGCGCTGCTCTTCACGGCGTTCATCGCCGGATGTGGAGACGACAATGGTCCGACGGGTGGAACTCCCGATACGACACCGCCAACGGTATTGTCCACAAACCCAATTAACGGCGGCACTGGTGTGGCCGTCATAAGTGCGACCTTCAGTGAGTCGATGAGCGCGTCATCCATCAGCCAGACATCGTTTACTGTTAAAGGCCCTGGTGTAACTGCAGTGGCAGGGACGGTCTCCTATGATGACGCCAACTACCGCGCGTCGTTTGTTCCATCGAGCGACCTCGCACCATCCACCTCCTTTACTGCGACGATTACGATCGCTGCCAAAGATGGTGCGGGTAATGCGCTGGCTGGTAACTATGTTTGGAGTTTCACAACTTTAGCTGCTGCAACAGTCCAACCGACGGTACCTCTGGCATCGTGTGTAAATTATGCGGTTCTAGCCGGATCCACAGTTACTAACACCGGCGCCACCAACATCACGGGAGATGTGGGTTTAAGCCCAGGCTCATCAATGACCGGCTTTCCTCCCGGAATAATTGTCGGTACGACACATATTGCCGATCCTTCCGCGGCTCAGGCAAAACTCGATTTGACTACTGCCTATAACAACGCCGCCGGGCGAACTTTGGGCCCTGTCTCTGTGGCCGGCAACATTGGCGGATTGACACTTCCTCCGGGCCTCTATAAATCCACCTCCGGGCTGGCGATTTCTTCTGGAGATCTCACTCTCGATGCCAAGGGAAACGCCAATGCCGTCTGGATATTCCAGATAGCATCTACACTTACCACTACCTCCGGTCGCAAAGTAATACTGAGCGGCGGCGCAAAGGCCGCCAACATCTTTTGGCAGGTCGGCACCTCGGCAACTCTGGGAACGACTTCAGTTCTCAAGGGAACCATCATGGCTGATCAGTCAATCACGATGAATACCGGTGCGTCATGCAGCACTTGAGTAGGATCGCAAACTCGACCTTTTTTGATCGCTTTACCCTTGGCTTGATCATTGTATCAAGTATTGTCATTGGACTCCTTAGCTATCCACAGGTCGTTGCAGCTGCTGGCTCATGGCTGATGCCCCTCGAAACAATCATCCTTTGGCTTTTCGTGCTGGAGATGGTGATCCGAATTGGAGCGTTATGGCCGCGGTCATGGAGATATCTGGCCAGCGGATGGAACATCTTCGACTTGCTCATCGTCATCGCTTCGGTGCTTCCGGTCCACAGCGAGGCTGCCTCGGTGTTTCGCTTGATACGAGTCCTACGGGCATTGCGCCTGCTCAAGGCAGTCCCGGGACTGCAGGTGGTCGTGCGCGGAATGATCAAGAGTGTGGGCTCACTTGGTTACGTGAGCCTTATTCTGTGCATTCATTTCTACATCTACGGTCTGGCTGGCATCAAACTGTTCGGAGTAATGGATCCCATTCACTTCGGCTCCCTATCAGAAGTCTTCCTCACCCTGTTTCAAGTGGTGACGCTGGAAGGATGGGTTGACGTTATGCGCGGATTGATAGCAGCCGGCGCCAGCCAACTAGTAGCTGGGATCTATTTTGTATCTTTCATACTGATCGGTACGATGGTCATCATGAACCTTGTCATTGGCGTTATTATCAACAACATGATGGAGTCCCAGAAAGAACTCCTGACGGACACAGCGCATGATGAGTCGTCACAAAATGCGGTAATCCGCGAAATCAATCAGCTTGAAGGGATAGTTGATTCTCTCAAGAGTGAAGTTGCGAAACTTCGGTCGCTCCTAACCGATCGCCAGCAGTAGCGGGATCGTTATTCGGAATGTGCCTCGATTCAAGTCTTGTGACCCGAATCGAAGGTACTTTTAACTGGTGCAGTCTCCTTACGCGGCCAGATGAGAGACGCAACGATTGAGCCAGCGATGATCAAGCCCACCACCCCCAGAGAAATGCCTATCGGGATCTTGTAAAGGTCCGACAGCACCATCTTGACTCCAACAAAGACCAGAATGATCGAGAGCCCATAGTGTAGATGGTGAAATAGCTTCATCACACCGGCCAATGCAAAATAGAGAGAGCGTAAGCCCAGAATAGCAAAGACATTGGCCGTGAATACAATGTACGGGTCTTTGGTCACTGCAAAAATGGCCGGAATCGAATCTACTGCGAATATGATGTCGCTTGACTCAACCAAGATCAATACGACGAATAATGGAGTGGCCAGCCATTTACCCCCCTCGCGTACAAAGAAGTGCTTTCCCCTGTAGTCGGCGGTAACGGCGACCATTTTCTGAAACAGTCGCAAGATAGGATTTCGTTCTGGATGGATCTGCTTGTCTTTTGCCCAAGCCATCTTGATGCCGGTGAAGACCAGGAACCCACCGAAGAGGTAGATGATGGCATGAAACTTCGCAATCAACAATGCCCCGAGCGCGATGAAGATGGCGCGGAAAATCAGCGCACCGATGATCCCCCAGAACAAGACTCGATGCTGATATTGTGCGGCCACATTGAAGTACGAGAAAATGAGGAGGAATACGAATACGTTGTCGATGCTGAGAGACTTCTCGATAAGGTAGCCGGTGAGAAACTCCAGGGCCGCTCCGGTACCCCGTCCGGGTGAAATTGTCTCGTATCGGTAGTAGACAAAGGCCATGAAAGCCAGTGCCAGAACAATCCAGACAGCGGTCCAGATTAACGACTCGCGAACGCTTACCACATGATCACGCCGGTGGAAGATCCCCAGGTCAAGCGCCAGCATGCCAAGCACAAATAGGATGAATGCTCCGTAGAGGAGAGTCTGATTCTGTAAGTACGCTTCCATAGCTCCGGAATATAGACTCACACCATCGAATTGCAAAGTCCAAACTGAGTGGTCTTCTCAGAACGTTAGTCAACATGATCCGTACCAGTAATTTACGGTCCAGTTCGGATGGTGTTCGATCAACCCTCAGTTAATACAACTAGGGGATTCGGTTGTCATGGTCGCCATGCCCGTACCAACGCACTGCCATGGAATTGAACGCCAATCCTGCACAATCCCCGCTCCTTGTGAAGCACACAGCGCAGAGACACACTCACGTACTTGGAAGTCCGTAAACATAATTCTTGAATTGCCTTACGCGAGCCGGTACATTATTTGTGAGATTATGGCAGATATCGACCGATCACATTTTGGTGGCCAGGGCGGAGAGCCCGATGGGGGTGGTGAATATGACCTTTCGGTAGAGGGGTGGATCCATCGCTTGATCGAGGACCAGTTGTACGGTGTGTTATGCACGCAGAGTGACGGACAGCCTTATGGATCAATGGTCGCTTTTGCCTTCAGCGAAGATCTCAAACACGTTGTCTTTGGAACGCCTAGAGCCACGAAGAAGTACCAAATCCTGGCGGCGTGCAGGAATGTTGCGCTTGTAGTGAACAACATGAGCAGGCACTCGAACGACTTGATGAAAGTTGAAGCGTTTACTGCGACCGGCAGAGCCAGCGAAATCACACAAACGGGAATCCCCTCGCAATGGGTTCAATCGCTGTTGAAGCGACATCCGAATCTGGAAGCGTTTGTCTTATCGTCTTCTACTGCCATATTCGAAATCTCAATTGCCCGATTCTTTTTGGTTCGCTCGTTTCAGAAAGTTACCGAGTGGACGCCTCCTTCTGGTATTGTATGATCTGAACGTAAGCGGATCGGCACCAGCTGACGTTGGAAAATTCTGGAACTACCCCCTGAAAGTAACAAGATCAATAGATTTTCTATTGGCTCAGTTAATCGAGATGTCGCAAATCGTCGCACTAACACATTGCGCGGCAATAGCATACCAACACCAGAAGTCGTAATAATCGAACCCCCGACTCGCATTGTGGGACAAGGATTTACACCATATTGTGACGAAATTGTGACGTTCGTGGTCGTAAGTTATTGGGAGATATTCGGCGATATTCAGGTCGGTGACATACAGATAAGTGGCTATAAAACAGCCACTTATCGTTGATTTTCATTGGGTTACTAGGAAATAGAAATTGGTGGAGGTGGGGGGAATCGAACCCCCGTCCGAGTGTACCGTCAGGCCGTCATCTACGTGTGTAGTCGATACTTTTTTTCTCGCGTATAAATGCCGTCGATCGACAAGACTACATCACACGCCAGCCTTTGTATGTTAAGCGGCTATTAAAGGCGTCAAGCCGCCGAGCCTCCAAGTTCGTCGCTCTATCCTGACCCTGAAGGCGAAAGTCAGGCAGAACGCGCTACCTAATTAGGCAGCGAGGGCGTAATTGTTGTCAATTACTATTTGCCTAGTTTGATAACGGGGGCCCAGACAACCCCGACACGCCAACAACCCCCCAACACACCCGTCGAATCCAGTTCACCCCCAGATCTCAATAACGGTCGTGAGAAGTTTTTTCCTCTCAGATGACAAAGAACAACCGAACCTGAAAACTCAAGATATACGCTTCTACATTGGATAGCTACTGTCAGTTCGGTACAATGACAACTACAGAATAGACGAAAGGTTCCGGAAATCAGGAATAGAGACGGGCAATACGCTCTTAAACTCGCACTCCTCGCAAGTTTAGGTGGAGACGAAGTTTATTGCCTTATCGGACCGTTATAAGCTATTCCCGCGAGGCATTTCTGCCTCGCGGAAACGATGTTGCGTAATTCGTTCAAAATAGTCTGTTCGACAGCGCATTCATGTTTATGGACAAGATATGAGCGGCGCTAAGCTGATAAAGAGATTGTCAATCAATACGGTCAAATCGCTAATATCAACCGGGCCGGCTCCATCGGTATTAGCCTCAGCTTCACAACAGAGAGGCGCAAGGCTTATGAAAAGATTATCGATAAGCGCTGTCAAATCAGAGATGTCTACAATATCATCGCCGCTGCAATCGACATTTCCTCTAAGACCGATACAGCAGCCGAGAAGGCTCGGATAGCAGATATGATTGAAGTTACCGCTGATATTTGTAATCTCACCATCGATGGCTTTCATACGGACAATAACCTGCTCTGGGCATATCGGAAGCAGCTTCGAACCAAAAATCTCACGGGTAGCGCCTCCTGGAATTTCAATCGTGTCTTTGTAAGCTCCAAGTACGAGAGTGTCGCTTTCGAACCAGGAGAATGCAATGGCCACTTTACGGGGCGTACCGCCTGGGTTGGTCGCATTCCCAACAAACCAGAGGTCTTTATGGTCAGGGAACTCGGGAAGGATATTTATATATGGGTCAGACGTTTGCTCCGAACCGGCAGTGGGCAGACCGAATGACGGAATTGGCTCGGTTTGCAAAAGTCCATTTTCGAGTACATCTCCGATACCATTTCCATTGAGGTCTTCCTGTCCGGGGTTGAAAGTGCCCGGCGCGTTGTCGACTCCATCGGTAACGCCGTCATGGTCGTTGTCGGCCGATTCAGAGAAGGCAAAACGAATTTCTTGGTTTGCTGCTCCAAGATTCACAATGGCGTCGGCGTCCAGATCGACTGCCCATGCTCTGACGCACTCCAATCCGGTAGAGTCACCCGGGTCGGTGCTGGTCTGCTGAGCGTCGTGGACATACCCCAGCCAAGGGATGCCGAGCGTTTTACCGCATTCGAATACTCGCACTGCATGACCGCCTGTCGGCACACCCGCCCCGTTGTCATAACTGAAGACGACTTCGACATCTTCTCCCTTGGCAAGCTCCGCGCAGATCCAGTCGAAAGTCACTTTCCCCCCGACCGATTCATCCTTGGAAGTACTGCCGCTAGAACTATAATCTCCGGGCGGCAATTGATTCCCGGCTCCGCCATATCCTTGCCCTTGGTGTTTGTTTACAATTTTCTTGTTAAGTCCGTTATCTTTAAGGTACTTGAATTTGCCGTCAACCATCGGGACAAACCAGACGCCGCTTCCGGTGCCGCGGCTTGGCGCGGTACGATTAGACGCAGAGTCAAGCTGGCCGACCAGCGTATTGTCCCCTTTCAATCCTTTCGTATGGTTGTGCGGTACCGGCAATCCATAACGATCCTCAAGATATTGCAAGCTGTTGGCAATCGACATGGGGAAACACTGATTTGTCGCAGTCTCAACATTAGATTTATTCGGTTGAGTAAGAGATTCAATGAGGCCGGCCAGACTGAAAGTGATGCTGTTCGGAGCTATCGGTGTCACCGGGACGAGGGTGGGCAAATCTCCGCCCCCTTCAGCGCTGAATCTGAAAGGCAGAACCGGGTAGAGACCTCGCAAACCATCTCCGAAACTGACAACCGGTGAAGTCGAAAGTTCAATATGAGCCGTGAGGGAAAGCACGTCTGTACCATCGAAGGGAGTAATTTGAAAATAGGTGACCAATTTATCAACACCGTCGGATGTGTCAAACTTAAGGTTTTGTATCACCCATCCTTCGTCGGTGTACATGTTCAAGAATCCTGAACTGCTTACAAGTTGCAATGCGATTATTTCAACATCTATAAGCATCCGGCCAGACGCCGAATTTTCGGTCGTGCTGCCGCCGAATATATAATCAACCTGGTTAATATTAACACCGGATAAGGGGGGGAGAATACAGGGATCCGGACAACAGAGGGTTCCATCTCCTTTATAATCGCTTCCTGTGAGAGATGCGCATGATGGTGTGGTGACCACACAACTCCCATCGAGCAGACATGTTGCGCCAAACTGCACAGGGGGCGTTCCGCAGATGTAACTGCTCAACCGAAGAAGAGGCCCTTCGAAGTTTTGACGCGACAATCCTACACAAACCGCGTTGTTGGCGTTATCGCATTGAAGCCCCCTATAACCGGCAAAGAAATTTGGAGTGCTTGGTCCTACCAGTACATTAGGCGTCAATGGATTCAGGTCATGGTCTACGGTGACTGTCGGGCCTGATTGGCAAGGCGCAAAGCTGGGGAAGCTTCCGTAATGCCAATGATTTTGGGTGTTAATCAAGATAAGCTGTAACGGATCAAGTACAATGGGAGGATTTATTGGCGGGGGGTTAATTCTTGTAAAAATGAATCTTGGAGTAATAGGCAACACCGCATCGTATGTTCCGCCATCGGTACAGCTTCGCTCGATAGTCATTTGCCCCTGCTGTTGCTGTACTTGGCTTGACAAGCCGACTTGGACATTCCACAGCTCTGGTCCGCCGGCGCCGGTAACAGTAATCGGTTGACAAGACACTAAGGAAAGCGCGACAAGTTCAATAGGAACGGTTTCGGGGGGGCCATTCAGCAGGAGGGAGATCGTCGTGTTCCGCCTGATAATAGCATCAGTCCGACCAAGACTATTAGGCGGATTTGTAGGAGCCGGGAGACCCTGCATTAATATCGGTCCACTAAAGGGATCGGAACCGGGGCCGAAAAACCCTGGGGGTATTGGCGGATTTGGAGGAGAAAACTGATTGCTGAAGGTGCAACTGTCAAATGGAGTATACCAAAGATCTACCCCCGCGTCAATTACGATTTCCGGCGGCTCAACCAGTATTCTTCCTATCATTGTTGGATGAAGAGAACAATGGTAGCCAAACGGGCCTGGGCCGTCGCTGGGGCTTATCACAATGCTAAACGTGCCGGTCGATTTGAGGCCTGAGTTCCAGACTTTTGGCGAGGAGGGATCTGAGGTGCTTGAATGTAAAAGCCCCGTCCATGTCCACCGGACAGTATCTCCCGGCGACACAGTAACTGAATTCGGCGTATAGATCATGTTGCCGACAGCTACATTATGGATTGTGGCAAAGGTGTCGCTTCCAAACGAAACGAGCAAAATGCCTGCGAGAATTGCAACAAAGCGCATATGGGAGCGCATAGATTACCTCCTACTAGCGAAAGTGGGTATTACGATTCAGTTTTTGCGTACATCATACTGCCTTCTTGGCCACGTTCTGGCGCGATAGACGAAGGGAAAGAAAGTCACCTAATATCACAGAAGCCGAATGAGAAGGACTTCTCAACCACTCCGACTATGCCCAAGTATGACAATTAATCTGGCTTCTGTCAAGCAAAAAAACGATCACACACCTCCCCCGGAGGAACGAATAGTGTGCGGCTTGCCAATAAGGAGTTGGAAATGGTGAGATTTCGGAAACTAACTTTTGCCGGAATCGGTTATACAGGAACCTTTTGCAGAAGATTTTCTTCCGCAAACTCAATTGCCTGGACAGATCGCTCGAAAATATGCTCAGTCGGCACTAACGATTGAAACTCCTTGCTGGCCAACAGCTGTTCCTCGACCCGTATTTGCAACCCGCTAAAGAGAACATAGATGCCGCGCCCTTTTCTTTCGCGCACAAAAGCTTTCAGACGTGTCTGTCCCGTTGCGTCAATAAATGGCACATGCTTCATCCGAATGAGGATTATCGGACGCGCCATATGCATATGCTCATTGACCTTCTTTTCAAAAATACTCATCGTGCCAAAAAAGAATGGGCCGTTGATTGTATAGACCGCCATTTTATCTTTCAGGAGGGGATGGGCATTGAGTGTCGCGCTGATAGTATCAGTCGGGTCATATTCTTCCAGCGCGCGAATGTCACTCGTGTTCACCAGCCGAACAAAGAGCAGAAATATAGCGAAGAACATTCCGATCTGTACAGCAAAGACCAAATCAGTTAGGACCGTCAGCCCCAATGTCACAAACAGAATAATCGTGTCCTGCCTGCTTATCCGCATTATCGTTTTTATCTCGTCGATATTAATCATTTTGAATGAGACAAACATGAGAATCCCAGCGAGAAACGCCTTTGGAATATGACTAACAATAGACGCAAAAACCAGCATGAAAGACAACAAAAAAAGCGCATGAATAATTCCCGCGCCTTTCGTTTTTGCGCCCTCACGCACATTCACTGCACTTCGCGCGATAGCCGCCGTACAGGGGATGCCGCCAAACCAAGGGAGAATCGCGTTAGCGATTCCCTGAGACTTTAATTCTTTGTCGCTGTCATGTTTGGTATTGGTCATACCATCGCACACCACAGCGCAGAGAAGAGCTTCGATTGAACCAAGCAGCGCGATGGTGAGTGCCGCTGGTAGGACTTGGCGCGCCAAGTCGAAATTAAAACTTAGTAAATTAAATGCCGGAAGCCCGCTCGGTACATCGCCGACTTCGGGAAGAATCCAGCCAAGATGCATCGTTGCCGCGACCGAAAGCGACAAGGGCACAAGCGATGGCGGCAAATTTTTCAATGGCCGAATTCGTTTGAACATCGAAGGCAAAAAGACCAGCATGAGAATAGTTCCTACTACGATTATCACGGCCGAGAGATTGACCGAATGAAACTCTTTCACGATGTCGACAACTGTGTGGCCGATAAATTCCTCAGCCGGGATGGAAATCCCCAGCCCGTTCGCAATTTGTCCGATAAAAATGATTATGCCGATTCCCGCCGTAAAACCCGAGACAACTGGCAATGGAATATATTTGACGAATGTTCCAACCTTGGCCACGCCAAAAGCAATTTGAATCAGACCGGCCAGAAGTCCCGCCATGAGAAGGCCTTCGATTCCAAATCGATTGACCGTGGCGAGTATAATTACAGTCATCGCGCCGGTCGGCCCGGTAATCGAGAACTTTGAGCCGCCGAATGTTGAGCCGAGTAGACCTGCAATGACCGCCGTGTATAATCCCATAATAGGGGGCACACCAGATGCGATGGCAAAAGCGATAGCAAGAGGCAAAGCGACTATGGCCGTGATGAATCCGGCTTTGATGTCAAAGAGAGCTGAGCCTTTTAAATAGGCTGTGATGTTCTGGTGTATATTCATTTAAACTTTTACATCGAAAGCCGGGCTGTCACTGAAACCATAAGGGTGGAAATAATAGTTTTCAGGATAATTTGCAAGAGATTAACAGGGGTGATTCCATATTTTTCAGGCCGGGTTCGTTTCTTAATATTCTGGTGGGCAACAATTCAAATCAAAGAAAAAGTCCTAACTGGCGTCGATAAACCAGATTCGTTATAGTTACAAAAAGTACACCAACACTAGTGGAGGACTCTTCATGAACAAACGACATAACATCTCATCCGGCGCAAAATGGGAGGATATTGTCGGTTACTCGCGAGCCGTTCGAATTGGCAATCTAATCGAAATCTCCGGCACCACGGCTGTCGATGAAGCGGGTAAAACAGTTGGCATCAACAATCCCTACGAGCAAACACGGTTTATTCTCCAGAAGATCGAAAGAGCGCTCAAGTCAGCCGGTGCGACCATAGCCGATGTTGTGCGAACGCGAGTGTATGTCATGGATATTACACAGTGGCAGGAAATCGGCCGGGCGCATGCCGAGTATTTCAAAGATATAAAACCGGCGACATCCATGATTCAGATTTCAGCGCTCATTGATCCGAGCTTACTGGTCGAAATTGAAGTCACAGCCGTTGTGAGCGACGGTATACCCGATGTCAGCTAATGATTAATCAGTGAAGTTTTGAGCGAGCCACTCCTGCCCCACAACGATATCCTCGCTTGTAAGTTGATGGCCGGTATCCAGCCAGTGAACCAGTACCTGCGCGCCGGACTGTTTGAGAATATCAGCAAGGTCTTCTCCGCTACCCGGAGGCATTGTCGGGTCATGACGCCCTTCGCAGATGAGAGCTTTTGTCCCGCTTAAATTCGGTCGGGGATGCGGGTCGAGTGTTTTCATGGCGCGTAAAAGCAAACCTCCAGCACAAAGCCCCGGGGCTTCCAACAAGAGTGCATTCGCAATATTAGCGCCATTGGAATAGCCGACAGCTACGATTCTATTTTTGTCGAAACCATACTCCTCGCTTGCCGAGGTAATGAATTGGGCGAGTTCATTGGCGCGGACTTTCAAATCCTCAAGGTCCAACACTCCTTCGGCGAATCTTCTAAAGAAGCGGGGCATCCCGTTTTCGAGAACTTTCCCGCGTGGGCTAAGTATTCCCGCCGATGGAGCGAGCATTTTTCCGAGCGGCAAAAGATCGGACTCATCACCGCCAGTGCCATGAAGCAGCAAAATTGTAAGTTTTGAAGCCGGATTCCCTGGAGGTATATATTTATGAATAAAATCAAGAGTCGGCTTGCTCATGAATCCTGCAACTTATGACTGTCTTTGCTTTTGCTTCGACGGCAGTGTCAGCGGAGGGAGCGCTGCTTCAAGCTGACTGCGCTTCGTCTCAAGATGGGGCGGTAGCAGCAGTTTACCGCCAAGCTTATCAAGCGGTTCATCTATGGCAAACCCAGGCTGATCAGTGGCAATCTCAAAGAGCACATGCCCCGGTTCACGAAAATAAACCGAATGAAAATAATTTCTGTCAATGACGGGTGTTACATTTTGGCCGGCTTTTACCAATGATTCGCGAAGCCGCAACTGGTGTGCGTCGTCTTTTGCCCGCCATGCGACATGATGAACAATTCCAGCTCCCATCCCGCCCATACGAAGATCTGGCTGGCAAAGAATATCGACAAACGATCCGGAGCCGCCATCGCCGCTTTCATATCTGAACAAATTACCATGCTGCGACCGTAAACGAAAGCCAAGCTGGGTTGTCATAAGACCTGCTGTCCGCTCGTATCCTTCGAGAGTAAGTGTCACACTGTGGAAACCGCGGATGCCATGTTCGGCTGGGACTTCGCCTTCACCCCATGCCTCTCGCGAATCAAAGGCGACTCCGACAAGCTGAAGCTCCATTCCATCGGGGTCTTCGAAAATGAGCGTCTGTTCACCGGACGCGGTCATCGTTTCCTCGAATTGAATTTGATTCCGAATCAACCTGTCGGCCCAATACTGGATGGACGAAGGAGGCACCGAAAAAGTGGTCGATGTCACTTGGCCGCTCCCTCGTCGTCCGCGCGGTATTTTCGGCCAAGGAAAGAATGTGAGCGCCGAACCGGGCGAGCCGATTTTATTGCCGTAGTAGAGATGATAGGTTCCCGGGTCGTCGTAATTGACGGTGAGTTTGAGCAGACGCATTCCGAGCAGATTCACATAAAAGTCAAGATTCCGCTGCGGATCGCTTGCAATTGCTGTCACATGGTGAATTCCAAGAACGCCATCTGTCATCTGCTTTTAAGTCCTCACACTGAGATTCTAACTTTTTCAATTATACAATAACGGGAAACCTGAGCAAATATTTTTTCTGCTGGCAGTCTGGCTGCCCCAATTGGTCCCACCACTCAAGCCAATCGGATCTGCCTAATGACCGCCCGAACTATAGTATTCCGCCAATGGTTTCACCATTCCCTTCGGTCACTGCTGGCCGTCGAGAGCCGGGATATGTTTGAAATGTCCTCGGCCCCATCAGCTCTGCTTCTGCTGAAACTGCTCGAGCGTTTCTATCAATTTATCGATATCTGATTCATCATTGAAGAGATGAACCGAGACCCTGATTGAACCCTCGCGGGTCACCAGAATGATCCCGGCCTTAAGTATCATCTTGTGAAGCTCTTCAAACTTCGGACAGGTGAAAGTGAAAATAGCCGAACGGTGTTTCTCCTCAAGCGATGAAGTGACAGTATAATATCCGCTGGACTTTACATAGTCGGCCAGCCGGTCAATGAGGACATGATTGTGTTTCTGAATGTTCTCAATTCCCAAATCAAGAAACAGATTCGCGCTTGCCTTCATGCCAAGGATATTGAGCACGGCATAATAGCCCAACTCATATTTCTGGGCCGAATCAAAGTAAGGCCTATCGTAATGAAACAAGTCCCCAAATTTCATTTCCCAATCGACTCCCAGCCAGCTCATAAATGGAATGCCGAGCCGTTTGCGGATTTGGTCAGAAAGGTAGAAAAAGCCGCAACCCTGGGGAGCAAGAAGCCATTTTTGACAGCCCGAAGTGAAAATATCAATTCCGATCTTGGTCACATCGACCGGCTCGACTCCCATCCCCTGAATACCGTCCACCACAAAATAGATATTATTCTCTTTGCAGATTTTTGATAAAGCCGCCAAATCATTTTTATAGCCATTAAAAAACTGCACGTATGACAGCGACAGTACTTTCGTCTTGGCCGTGATACATTCCTGAAATTTGTTTATGTCAAACTGTCTATCAGTCGAAGCCACAAAGCGGACCTTCAGACCGCGCGTTTGCGCCGCCGCCTGCCATGTATAGACTATTGCCGGAAATTCGATATCCGAGACAAGAATTTCATCGCCAGGCTCCAAGGGAAGTCCAAAAGCGGCTATATTAAGCCCAAAACTTGTATTCAGCCCAAGGCCAATTTGGCGACTATCTGCGCCAACAAGTGTAGCATAATCGCCTCGTAGCTGTTCTGCTGCTTCAAAGGTATCATGAGAATCATCCCGGTCCGCCGCGAGTCTGACGGCAATATTGGCTTCGATAGCTTTTTGCACGGGTGTGCAAAATGGTCCATACGAAGCAGAGTTAAAGTAGCTGATTGAATTCGTGTGAGGAAAAAGCAGCCTCGCCTGGCTGAATTTGTCCATCACTACTTTGTGGGTTGATACTTGCATCATAACAGATAAACATACCCGATAATTATTAAAGAACCGCCAAGTTTTATCAGTAGGCTAAGCATCAGAAATAAGAGCCATGAGAGTGGAAGCTTCAATCGTACCGAAAGGCTCATCAATGCCGGAGCCGCGCCAACAAGGAAAGCAAACAACGCAGCGGCCATTGCGGCCCGAGTCCCGGAAAAAGGGAGAACAAATGCAAAAAATCCGTAGGCGAGGGTCGGGATGACCACAAAAAAGAGTGATTCCATCATGAAATTCATCAACCACCAGACACCAGAAGATTCCTCGAGGATTTCAGATGGAATTGATTCCGTCAGCCGTAGTTTTTTCGATACATATTCGCTGAGAAGCGAGATGATTAGGAGATAAGCCCCTGCTGCGATCAGGCAGTAGATCAGCAGGGTCGAGGAAATCATTTAATCCATCCCCGCTCTTTGTACCAGTCGAAAGTGTCCTTCACTCCGCGCTCGAATGGAATAGAGGATTCAAATCCGAGCACGTCACGGGCTTTGTCGGTCGAGACCGACCACGGGGCGAGCAGTTCATTCGCCTTTTCGCGAGTGAGCATCGGCGTAGCGCGAACAGTTCGAAATCCCAGTTCAGAAATGGCAGCGATCCCCTCAAACAGCCAACCCGGCATGGGAAGTTTCAGCGCATTTTTCCCGCTTGCAGTTTCAATAGCGCTCATCATTTCTGACATTGTATAAGCGCGGTTCTCCGAAATGAAAAAAACCGAACCGGAGGCCGCTTTCGATACAGCAGCAAGATAGACGCCACGGCATAGATCGTCTACATGGACTAACTGAATTGGCCGTTCAGGATCCCCAAACATCGGTTTTATACGGCATTTGACGGTCTGAAAAATTGTCAGGATTTCTCTATCCCCAGGACCATAAACACCGGATGGGCGAATGATAAGAATAGGCAGTGTATCGGTATAGCGGGCGATAACCCTCTCGGCAGCAAGTTTCGAGCTGCCATAGGTAGTAATCGGAAGGGGCATGTCATTTTCTTTCGATGGGCGCCCGCCTATTGAAGGGCCAGCAACTGCAAGCGACGACAGATAGATGACATTTTTGACTTTCGGATTGTGTTGTGTGATCGCTTCGAGTAGATTGAATGTCCCGCGTTCATTTACCTCAAAAAAGGTTTTGTCCTCTTTCGCCTTTACCAGCCCGGCGTTATGAATAATATAGTCTGCATGTTTGACCATATCAATCAAAGTAGCCGGATCGCAAATATCACCGTAGCGATACTCGATAGAAACTCCATTGAGCAACTCAAGATTCGCCGTAGGGCGCACCCCGGCTATTATATGGAAGCCGCGTGTTGAGAACTCACGACAAAGCCGTGAGCCTATAAACCCGTTTGCGCCGGTGATGAGTACGGTTGGCTTTTTATCCATGCGATAAATGTAGCTCATTGAACACAAGCCGACAAGTAGTTATCTTTTGGCTATGCGATTCGGGTACACGTTGGTAAAAGACGCCCATGGCCGTATTGAGTACAAACAGCGGCCTGGGAAGAAAAAGCATTTCCATCTGGCGGTTTTTATTGACGAGCCCGATGACATTTTGAGCGCAATTAGACTTGTGGAATATCAACTGCATGAGACCTTCAAAGAACCCCTTCGCCACAATGACAATCGTGACGTGAGATTTGTCGAGACGTTTTTTACCTGGGGAAAGTTCAACATAGAAGCAACTGTCCTCTTTCTTAATGGCGCACGTGAAACATATAACTTCTACCTCGATTATGATTTACCGTCCGATTATGGACTTAATTATATCCAGCTTCCGGTGGAATAGTTGAGTGATTTCTGTACAAAATCGATGTAGAAAAGATGGTAATTCGGATTAACTCCAGGTATTATAAAGGAGCGATGTGTCATTGAAAATATCACTTGCCAAAGCAACACCAAGGCTGTTTCTTTTTTTCGTTAATATAGATCCGTTGGGGGTGGCGTAATACGACCGCCTGAGATCATACCCCCTAGACCTGATTCGGGTAATGCCGACGTAGGGAAACGGAGATGCTTACTACATCCCCTCCTGCCTAATTATGGGCAGACCTATCGACACAGGACGGAATCTTGCAAAACTTTTACCGTTTTACGCGAGGTTACTGTCATGAAATCTTCTTCAATCGCCGGATTGTTATCCGGCCTGTGGCTGGCGTTTATGCCATCCCCATCTCAAAGCGCGTCCTTTTCCGGAACCGTGGTTGACCCCGAACGGCATCCGCTCAGGTCAGTTACAGTTGCCGGGAATGTGAGAGGCCGCGGGGCAATCACTGACTCGCTCGGGCATTTCTTCATCGTCTCAGCCGAGGCGGCACCAGACTCGCCGCAACCGGGCGTTGCCCAGCTTACTCATCTGACTTTTTCATCGGTCGGATTTGCCCCGCGAAGATTCGCTGTGAGTCAGTTGCCCGACACCATTATTCTCTCTCCAATTTATTACGAGGGGAAAGAGATAACTGTCACTGCCAACCGGGCAAAAGCCGGAGTGACACCAGTTGCCTTCGAAAACATCTCGAGGGATGAAATCATGCGGGATTACACCGTCGGCGACCTGCCAACACTATTGCAGACATCTCCAAATCTTTATTCTTACTCCGATGCCGGTGGCGGACTTGGCTATACATATACCCAGATTCGTGGATTCGACGATAAACGTATAGCGACCTATCTCAATGGCGTTCCGCTCAACGACCCCGAAGACCAATATGCCTATTGGGTCGATTTGCCGGATTTCACCTCAAGTGTGAGTGATGTCCAGATCCAACGCGGTGTAGGGAATTCCCTTTATGGCGATGCCTCATTCGGGGGCTCAATCAACGTCGTCAGCGGCATCCTCGGGAAAGAACGCATGACTTCAGTCACATCGGGTTATGGAGAATTTTCAAGTAATAGCAAGGCAATCGGCAAAACGACAAAACAGACATTTGATTATGCGTCTGGTTTAATTGACGGCCAGTGGGCTTTTGGCGGACGGTTTTCAAAACAGAAAAGCGACGGCTACCGCGAACAAAGCTGGGTGGACAGCTGGGCATACCACCTCTCTCTTGCGCGTCTCGATCCGAATATGACGACTGAACTTCAGTTATTCGGCGGGCCGACAAGTCTGCATCTGGCGTATTATGGGATTCCGCGTGATACACCAAACCGACGCTCCAACCCGCTCACCTACGAAAACGAAACCGATAATTTTAACCAGCCGCACTATCATCTGCACAACACCTACCTGCTGTCCCAGAACGCGACATTGTACAACACCCTCTATTACATTCGCGGACGCGGTTATTTTGAGCAATATATCGGAGATGCGCTCTACAGCGATTATAATATAGATTCCACATTTACCGACAGCCTCAAAGCAAACGGGGATCTCATCCGAAGACAATCTGTTGCCAAATATCAAATCGGCTGGAATCCACGGTTTGATCTCGTTCATTCCCGCGGTAGTCATTCACTCGGCGGTTCGTACTATTTCTTCGAATCTGACCACATTGGGACTGTGGAATGGAGCGAAAACAGCAATAGATTAGTCCTGCCGGGACATCGATACTACCAATATTACGGCAAGAAGCATGTGGCCTCGTTCTATGCGCAGGAGTATTTCAAAATCACTGACAGACTTTCAACCCAGGCGACTGCGCAGCTTCGCTATCAGACCTACAGCTTTAATCAGGAAAGATTCGGCGCGTTTCAAGGCTATCAATATGACGTCCACTGGCTTTTCCTTTCCCCTCGTCTCGGATTTAATTATTTGTTGTCTGACAACGAGGAATCAAAGCTGAACGTGTATACGAACTTCGCTCTCGCCTCGCGCACGCCGACCGATGCCGCGCTTTATGATGCCAGCGATCCGTATATTACCCCATCGTTTGAAATCGACGATATCTTGCTTACCGCGTCGGGCGATTCGGCGGTTGTCTTTGGTGACCCGACTGCCCGCTCAGAGCGCGTTTATGATCTGGAGATTGGAAGCGTGTACCGAACCCAAAAATATTCATTCGGCGTAAATCTTTTCAGGATGGATTTCAAAGACGAGATTATCCCCTATGGTGGCATAAACCCAAGCACTGGTCAAGCGATAACGGTCAATGCCGACGGGTCGGTCAGATCGGGGATTGAATTGAACGGAAGCATTAACCTGACAAAACCTCTGAGTCTAAGCGGAAGTCTTGCTTTCAACCGCTATCGCATCAAAGATTTCGTGGATACAATCGATGTTTATGACGGAACCGGCGCCTTTTTCGGTCAAGCTGAAGTAAATCTCAATAATAGACGGGGACTTGGTTTCCCCGACATGCTCGGCTCATTCGTAGCGGATCTGCATAAAAATAGTTGGCGTCTGACATACCGCCTGCAGATGGTCGGAAAACAATATCTTGAGCTTGTCAATATTGAATCGCTCGCTATCGAAGCATTCACGGTCTCATCACTTTCTGCGCAGCTGACCCTGAAAAATGCTCTTAATATCGGCAACCTGACTCTATCCGGAACGATCGACAATCTTTTTGATCTCAAATACGAGCGTTCCGGCTATGGTTGGAATTATGGCGTAATAGACCCATCCACTGGCGGGGTAACTCTTGCCGGGGACGCAGAATATTATGTCGCTGCAGAACGGTCATTTTATGCGCAACTTCGCCTCGAACTGTTTTAACGTCCAATGCACCCTCTCGATATTGGCATAATTGCCTTCTATGCCGCCGCTATTTTATGGTTGGGGTTTCGCACACGACTCCAGCCCGAAAGTTCGACGAGCGAACTCATTCTTGGCGGACGTATGCTCACTGTGCCAGCTTTTGCCGCAAGTCTGGTCTCGACGTGGTACGGAGGAATACTCGGCATCGGAGAATACACCTACCGCTATGGCCTTTCGAACTGGCTCGTTTTCGGACTGCCGTATTATGTGGCGGCATTTCTCTTCGCGATTTTTCTGGCCAAAAAGGCTCGTCAGTCGGAGTTGCTGACTATTCCTGACCGCCTTGCAAAAATTTATGACACCAAAACCGCCGTCCTTGGGGCGTCGATTATCTACCTCATGACCGTCCCCGGCGCGTATATACTTATTCTGGGCGTTCTCTGCCAAACACTTTTCGGCTGGCCGTTTTGGACTGGCGCGGTCGCGGGGAGTCTCTTTTCAATTATCTATCTGTTTTTGGGAGGCTTCAAATCGGTCGTACGCACCGATATCTTTCAGACAGTCCTCATGTTCCTTGGATTCATCGTTCTTGTGATTTATCTTATCGCCACATACGGCGGATTTGAGTTTTTGCAGTCGCGTCTGCCCGAAAATCATCTGACTTGGCATGGCGGCCAACCGACATTCTATATTGCGACATGGTATGTCATCGCCCTTGCGACCTTGACCGAACCGGCTTTTTTTCAGCGTTGTTATGCCGCAAAATCAGGTTCCGTCGCGCGGAATGGCATCTTTCTTTCCATTGGCTTTTGGGCCTTGTTTGATTTTTTGACGACAACCTGTGGTTTGTATGCGCGCGTCCTTATGCCCGATTTGGCTGACCCGGTGACATCTTTTCCGGCGCTCGCCCAGCAGATACTTCCCGTTGGAGTGTTGGGGTTGTTTGTTCTGGCGATGTTTGCAACAGCGCAATCGACCGCAGATTCGTATTTTTTTATCGCCGCTACCACATTCAGTAATGATATAATTGGCCGCCTGCGAAAGCTCGACAATTCGTCCATTTTGAAATTCACACATATCGGATTGTGGCTGACCGCCGTTCTGGCCATTGTCTGTGTGCTTGTATTTCGCTCAGTCGTTGATATCTGGTATGCTTTCGGCTCGATTGGCACACCCGCCCTTCTGATACCTGTCTTTTTCAGTTTTGTCGGCAATCGGCGATTATCAGGCACATCGGCCTTTTGGACTATCGTATTGTCCGGCTCGTTATCCGCGGTCTGGTATTTATCCCAGTATTGGACGCCGGATAATAGCTTCTGGTTCGGCTTGCAGCCTATTTTCCCCGGGCTTGCCCTTTCTCTGTTCATCTATGGACTCTTTGCAAAACGGACGCCATCGCCGTTGCCTTCAGGATAATTTGAATGTATATTAGAGCCCTATGAGTGAACCTATCTATTTATCTAAAGAGGGCCGCATGAAAATGGAAGATGAGCTTAAAAAGCTCAAATTCGAATTGCGCCCAAAATTGGTCGCTGAAATCAAGCGAACCATGGAGCTTGGCGATTTATCCGAAAATGCGGAGTATCATGCCGCAAAGGACGCCCAGAAACATCTGGAGCGGAAAATTGCTGAGATTGAAGATAAGATGTCTCGCATTCGATCGGTCGACCCCGAGAAGATTCCGTCAGATAAAGTCTATCTTTTCGCTAAAGTGCTCGTGAAGGACCTTCGCAATAAAGAGGAAATTCTCTACACAATTGCCCCGGCTGAAGAAGCCGATGTCGACAACGATGTTATTTCGATTAAATCACCAATTGGGGCGGCGCTTCTGGGTAAAGTTGTTGGGGAGACCGTAGAAATCACTATCCCGACCGGTACGATTAAATATAAAGTACTGAATATCTCGCGCTCTTAGAATAAGAGCGAAAGAGGAAGGTCAGATTAAATCGTTGTCTCGTGGAGTCGATGTCGATAATAGATTATTCTTCCTCGCCGAAATACTCATCGATCATTTCTTCCTCGAAATATTCTTCTTCTTCAGGCTCGATTCCGGAAGCGAGATTGGCGCATTCGAGTGAGCAGTAATAGTCGGTTGCCTGTTTGATTGGCTTTCCAACAATTTTCTCCGTACAGTTAGCGCAAAACATAGATATTTCTATACCTCCCTCTTGACGTGTATAATTATCCAACCGGATGATTTTCCACACTCAATCTATTTCCCATTAGCGGTCTATGGTTATAGTCTGAATTCTTTTTTGTCAAATGTTTTTTTTCAAGAAATATCCAAAATTATCATTTTCTGCGAAGCCGCAGACTTTGCAGGCCATGAACTCAGTCTCAGATTTGACCTAAGTCCCGTAGGGGAATTGCTTGACAATTCCCGCTTCCTTCATAAATTATTATCAATTATTGAGTTGATGGAAAATTACGCCGATCCCATGTAACAAAGGGGCAACATGACAACAAACGTTTTAAGAAGCGAGACAGCCACGAAGATGGAAAAGACATTTTATGCTCATGATATAACCGAGGCAATCGGAAATACCCCCTTGGTCAAACTGCAGAGGATGACAAAGGAGCGGGGGATTGCGGCCACAGTGTTGGTAAAGCCCGAATTTCTTAACCCGACCGGGTCAGTAAAAGACCGAATGGCGGTCTACATCCTCCGCAAAGCCATTGCCTCCGGCGACCTTAAGCCCGGTGGGACAATTGTCGAAGCGACGTCAGGAAATACCGGCGCCGCAGTGGCCATGTTTGCCGCAGTGTACGGTTATAAGGCCATACTCAGCATCCCGGATAAAATGTCCAAAGAGAAAGTCGATACAATGCGGGCATTTGGCGCCGAAGTTCATATCTGCAAGACTGCCGTGCCAGCAGAATCACCTGAAAGTTACTATGAGACCGGGCGGAGAATCGCCGACCAGACCCCAAATTCGTATTTTATCGGTCAGTACAATAACTTGAATAACATCGAAGCGCACTATATGCTCACCGGCCCTGAAATATGGCGGCAGACCGGCGGTAAAATTGATGTCTTTGTCGGCGGCATCGGGACCGGCGGCACTGTCTCCGGAACTGCCCGATTCCTCAAAGAGAAAAATCCGAAAATCGAGGTCGTCGCTGCCGATCCTATCGGGTCAATTTACTATCAGTATCATAAAGACAAATCGATGATCGAGCCGCACACCTACCTTGTGGAGGGAATCGGCGAGGATATGATGTGCAAAGCTATAGACTTTACGGTTATCGATAAAATCTACCAAGTTAATGATCAGCAATGTTTTCTCGCGGGGAGGGATTTGGCCCGAAAAGAGGGAATGCTCGGCGGCGGTTCTTCCGGCGCGGCTGTCCATGTTGCGCTCGAGCACGCAAAAACACTTTCAGCGGACAAAATAATGGTCGTGATTCTGCCCGACAGTGGCACAAAATATATAAGCAAAATGTTTAACGATGACTGGATGCGCGAGAAAGGATTTCTATAACCATATATGAAAGACAGCAATTTCGACAAGAAAAAGTTCGCCACTCGCGCGATTCATGCCGGCCATGTCCCACAGGACGAAAGCGGCTCGGTCACCACACCAATCTATCCGTCATCGACCTACCGTGTCGGATTTCCCGGAGATGAATCCGGTTATGTCTACTCGCGCTGGTCAAATCCGACCCGAAACGCGCTCGAAGACGCGCTTGCCTCGCTTGAGGGAGGAAGTCACGCCTACGCCTTTGCATCGGGGCTGTCGGCAATGCATGCCGTGCTGTCACTTTTGAAAAGCGGCGACCATGTTGTTTCGGTCAGTGATCTGTACGGGGGGAGCCGAAGACAGTTTGAGCGGGTGATGAGAAATTTCGGGCTCGATTTCTCCTATGTCGATGGACGTGCGTCTCAGAACTTTGCCAAAGCCTGCAATGAGCACACCAAATTATTCTGGCTTGAGTCGCCCACCAATCCGCTCTTGCAACTGATAGACATTTCAGCCGTCGCAGCAATCGGCAAACCACGAGGGATTCTGACGGCAGTCGACAATACCTTTGCCACACCGTTTCTTCAGCGGCCGCTTGAAAGCGGGGCGGACATTGTCCATCACTCAGCCTCGAAATATCTGGCTGGGCACTGCGATGTTATCGCCGGAGCACTTATAGTCAACGACGAAAATTTGGCTGAACGGCTTAGATTTAATCAGTATGCTATCGGCGCGGTCTTGAGCCCGTTTGATTCCTGGCTGGTGTTGCGCGGTCTGAAGACGCTTCATCTTCGTATGGAGCGGCACAGCGAAAACGCCCAGAAAATAGCCGCCTATCTGAAGTCAGTTGATCTTGTTGAAACGGTATTCTATCCCGGACTGGATGGGAAACCCCTCCTGAACAAAATGTCTCTTCCCGGCGGGATGGTTTCATTTGTTCTCAAGGCTGATTTTGAGACGGTAAAAGCTTTTGTCATGGCGACTGAAGTCTTTGTTCTTGCTGAATCGCTGGGCGGTGTCGAGTCTCTTATCAATCACCCGGCATCGATGACCCATGCTTCGATTCCAAAAGAGATCCGCGAGAAGAATGGCATTAGCGACGGCCTTATCCGCCTATCGGTTGGGCTTGAGCACATTGACGACCTGATGACTGATCTCAAGGGCGCATTTGAGAAGGTTCGTCAGTTGGCAGTGAAGAGGTAGCGGGAACCCGACCCTCGACAGCGGGATGACGCGGCAATCTCATGTTTTCCGATATTCGTAGGTCAGCGATCCTTGTGATCCTGACGACTTCATTCGTAGGTGTCGGGCAGAGAGGCCCGACACCACGGAACCAACGGTAAGATCACACCGCAAGCGGTGTGCTACAAATGCTTGTGCAGGCTTGGGCCACCCCGCACGAAGATACGGTTGGCTCGGGCTTTTCGCCAGCGCAGGAAGTAAGGACAAAAAAACATCCTGCTACTTCATCTCCGGCTGTTCGACCAAACTCATCATATCCCCAATGAGCGGCGGCTCAAAAGCCGCAAAGCCAAGGCCGTATTTGCACCGTGCAAGCTGGCCGAATGAACGGGACATGGCCGTCAACTGTTCGATATAATCCCGTCCCTTGTCAGGGTTGAGAAACTGCGATTTATGCGCCGAGAGCGAGGCTATCCACTTGTCATAATGCACGGTTATGTCCACCACAAATGTCGGGAAAACGCCGGGCGGCAGAAAGTAATGAAAAACGCGCTGGACTTGGTGCGGTTCTCCCGGGACATCGGCTTTCCGAAGACTCGCGATATTGGCGGCATTGACTGTAATAATTCCAGCGGCGACATGATCCGGATGTGATTGTCGTCTGCCATGCGCAACCTGCGGATACGGAGTAAGAATTATTTTCGGTTTGGCAACTCGGATAATTCGCGCTATCTCAAGCCGGTTCGCAGATGTGTCTTCAAGCTTGGTATCGCCCCAATTGAAATGACCGAGAATGTCTGCGCCCAGAATAGATGCGGCATCCTTTGCTTCCTGCTTCCGGATATCCACCGAGCCGCCGGTTCCCATTTCACCGAGGGTCATGATAACCATGCCGCATGTGTAACCGTGGCTGGCCAGATCTATAAGAACGCCGCCGCAGCCGACTTCGATATCGTCAGGATGCGCTCCAATAGCGAGTAGATCGTATGACATGGTCTAAATTATTCCCGTTTAGGTTAAAAAAAACCCGGAGGACTTGTCCTCCGGGCGTATCATGCTAAAACTGTTATTACTCTTGAAAATTCTTTGAATGGAACATCAGCATTTCACGGAGCAAATCATTTACATACTGATCTTTGGTCGCGGGATTACCGAGGCGTCCACTGTATGAATATTCCTGAACGCGTCCAATACCGTAGATTCCTCTGAGGTAGTTCTTCCATGACTGGGTCATGTCATAATATCCATCGGCGGCCTCGGGGGTCGACGCCATGAAGATGTTGACTCCGTAGAGTGGTTTGTTGCTGACCGCGTCTTCATGCAATTGGGCAAGGTCGTTGTCCATCCACATGTCCCAAATAGGTTGATTAATGGCGCCCATGCTGTCGTAGGGGAGATGAATGCCAAAATAGTGCCTACCGCCGCCGCTCGTGGGGTGCAGGGTAACGGAGAAAATACTGTCGACTTTTGAAGCTGTGGCGCCTATTGTGTTAGGCGAGGAAAGAGTAACGCTGAGACGGGTGTGCACAAGAACGCCATTGATTATTACGTCTCTGTCAAGAATAGTACCAAGGGTGGCATTTGTGTCATTGGGAGAAAAGGCGAGCGATCCTCCGGTGAAGAGCATTGACAAAGGAATAGTCGCTGGATTAACAATGGGACTATTTACCGTCGTCCTGAAGCGTTTGGAAAACGAAGCTACAGTGTCTGTGGATGCATTCAGGGGCTCATTGCTTGCGCGGACAAACAAATTCTTGAGTCCACTGTTGCCTGTCGGACCGTCAAAGTCGAGCGGGCCATCGTTGGCGCTCACTGACCCATAGACGCCGGGACTTTTAATTGCGGCGCGGAACGCGCCATAACCGCCCATACCAATTCCTCCGATACCATGCTTGCTGGTCTGGGGAAGGACAATGTCGAGGCGATCTTTGATGTGGTCGAGCAGTTGCCCACCCAAAATATTGTCGTAAAATCCGCCGGGAATGCTATTGGCAAAGAAACTCCCGCCAAAGCTCGACTCATTAGTGAGACAGACAATAATCATCGGCTTAATCTCACCCTTTTGGATCATATCTTCAGCGAGTTCATAAAGACCGCGCTCAAAGTAATAGTACTGAGTTCCAAAAGCAGGGGGAAGAAGAACTAACACCGGCAGGGGCTGTCCCTGATCAAAAAATCTCTTGGGCGCGTAAATGGCCATTTTTTGCATTCCGGGGGAATTTCGCGGCTGGAAGTACAGGCCGGGAAAGTCAAAGACATGATCGGCGCCTAATCCGGCGATAATACCCTTCTCGTCCACATCGGATTTAACCGAGTAGGAACCGCGGTCTGAACAGCTCAAGGATAACAGAGCAATGATCAGAAGAAAACTGGCTGGCTTAAAAAATCTCGATATCATTATGATCTCTCCTCGTTCCTAAAATCGATGGCCGACAGAAATAATGGTTTCAAAACCCCGCGCGCCGTATGTGCCCGGGAAATTGTCATTGATTCCATCGTTATCAAGATCGATGAAACCGGAAATAGTCTGGTCTGGAAAATCTGTGAAACTTGTGACGAGGCCGAAATCCCAGCGCGAGAGATGGAACAGTCCGCCAAGATTAACTGTCAGCTTGTTACCGGTATCTACAAATTGCGGTTTGACCGCAATTCCTTCGCGCGCAACTGACTGATCAAGTGATGCGCCGGCCATGATGGTAAGCAAATTGTTCAATTTATAATTGAGCCCCGCCATAATTTTTCCTGAGTTATTCCACTCGACTGGAGATGAAAGGTCAGAGGTGAAAAATTCAGGGGTGGAGTCGATAGCTCGGTATTCAGAAATACGTGGGTAGGAAAAATCTGCATATTCGAATTCAAGACCATTGTATTTAGACCAAAGCGTATATTCGACATCAAAAGCCACATTCAGCTTTTCGTTGACATTATAGGCAATTCCAGCGGCAAGCGATGTCGGCAGTTTGAGGGTTGTTTCGAAATTGGCCGAGATGGGAACGAGGCTTCCGTTGGTGAAAAGAAACTCTTCGCTGCCGGGCTGATACTGCGGTGAGAGAAAGGTATTGCGCGGCATCAGGAAACTCAGGGTCGACTCACCGCTTATTTTAATATCAAAAGGAATCTTGACTGTTGCCGCGACATTCATCTTAGGGGTGACCTTCATCATCATACCGGCATTGATGCCGAACCCCCAGCCGCGACCGTCGTTGGAACTGAATTCAGGCACCAAATCTCGAGGCCGATCGGAAACCGGCGAGGCGAGTGGATTATTCCGGAAGGTAAGGTCGTTAAAGACAAGGTCTCCGCGAAGCAACTGGAGGCCGAGTCCAATAGAGAGTTTATCAGGAATGAACTCTCTGGCCGCGGTTAACTGAAAAGCGACAACGTCCAGATTGTTACTGAACTGCGAGGTCGGAATATCAAGTCGGTTTGTGTCGGCACCGTTTAATTGGACAAGGTCGTTGTAGGCCTCAGGCGGGGTATAGAGATTCCAGGAGATGTTATAGTCAAATGGCTCGAAAGCCGAAAGCCCAAAAACGGTCTCCTGCCATACCGGAAATCTTAGAAGAAAACCGGCTGAGGGAATATTGAGAATCTCATGGGAATTGTTGACCTGATGGTCATTGAAAACACCCGTTTCTACGCGATTTCCGAAATTATCACGGTATCCGTAATTCGGGGTGAGTTCATGCCGCAAATAAGGAAACGCCCAGTTGAGCCCGAGCTGGTTGTCCGGGATGAAGGCATATCCAGCCGGATTATAGTATGCGGCTGTCCAGTCATTTGCAGTGGCTCGAAAAGCCTCGCCCATACCCTTGGATGTAGCGCCAACACTTGTATTCTGAAAACCGGCGGCAGAAACCTGCAAGCAGGCAAAAAGCCCAAGAGACAAACCAAGCACTGTAAATTTAATCATCCCCATATACTTCTCCACTGAGTCTATAAGACATATAACAACTCCCAACCTATTAACCGAAAACCTTGGGCAGCCTCGAGAATGGCGGCCGCTTATCATTTCATAACCTAAGTCGATACATATAGACGCAGTCACCTGGGCATACGTCAAAATCAGAATTCTAAAGTAAATAATCCGTCGGGCAAAGTCAAGAGGACATCGCTTTTCGATACCCTAACTTCCGAATCATTGGCGTCGAGTCTGCTCTTTGAAGAGGGGCCTTGGCAGTCTGACAGGAGACCGAGAGTAAATTTGTTAACTGAAATAAGGAAAAAAAGACCATCCCATCCGGAAGAGCTTGCCTGTTTTGTATTAGGATAATCCATCTCAGTGATATTAAGGTCCGCGTATAGCCTTGTCTTCTATTGACTTCTGAAGCCGCCGCAGAGCTTGGCATTCTCCTTGCACTATGTTGGTTTAGCCCTCAAGGAAGGGGCTAAAGGATAAATGTGAGAATAGAGAAATTGTCAAAGGAAGGTAAAAGACAATGAAAAGGATTTTTCTGCTGTTACTACTGGTCATTGTGCTGGTATCATTGAATTGGTTCAAAGAGCTCTTTGCGCAGGACCTGTCATCGCTTTCGGCGGCTGAAAAGGAAGCATACGTAAAAAAGTATCAAAGTTCGCTTTCACAAGCCAAACCTGAGAACAACTCCTACAAAACCGCTTCGATCTATGACTCAACCGTAGAAACAAAATTGCCAGTCGTCTCCGAGCGAGTGTTCAATGGCGCAGGTCAGGGGAAAAATCTGTCTGATTCCAGCAACCAAACTGTCACAGAATCAGCCAATCTGACAGACCAAAAAGAGGGTGTATTGCGTCCGTTTGGAACTGAACTTTTCAACGCCCCGTTTGAGAGCGCCCCACCTAATGATATTGCATCGTCACCTGATTATATTCTTGGTCCCGGCGATAATGTCATTATCTATCTGTGGGGAAGAGTTGAAAAAGAATTCAATCTCACTATAGATAGGGAAGGAAAAATTTTCATCCCTAAAGTCGGCGAAGTTCTGGCCTATGGTATGTCGCTTGCTGATTTCAAAACGAGTGTGCGACGACAGCTCAGCGAAGTCTATACCGAGTTTGACCTCAATGTCTCGTTAGGCAAAATACGCTCAATACGTATCTATCTGACAGGCGAAGTGAATCGTCCCGGGGCATACACGGTCTCTTCATTGACCTCGCTCTTTAACGCCCTATTTCTTGCCGGCGGTCCCAATGAACATGGTTCCATGCGGGCAATACGGCTGATGAGAAACGGGGTCAAGGTCAAAGAGATTGACCTCTATAAATTTTTACTCGAAGGTGACAATAGCCTCGATACCAGACTTGAGTCTGGCGACGCAATCTTTGTCCCGGTCTCAGGCGCTCGTGTGGCGGTCTCTGGAAAAGTTATACGCCCCGCCCTCTATGAACTCAGAGGAGGTGAGACAGCCCTTCAAGTTCTCGCTTTGGCGGGCAATGCCACAGCCGATGCTCACCTTGACCGTGTGATGCTCGAGCGCATTGCCGATCGCGATGAATGGGAAGTCATTGATTTAAATCTCAGATCCGACAGTGCCGGAGGAGTAAGCGACCTTGAACTGCTTGACGGTGACAAACTGACCATTTTTTCTGTTTTTGAATCAAAGAATAATATGGTCTCCATTGGCGGGATGGTCAAACATCCCGGCTATTTTGAACGGAATGACTCCACTCGGATATCCGACCTGCTTGGCCGGTCGATACTTCAGCCCTATGATGTCCATTTTGAGCGCGCAAATCTTTTCCGACGCCACACCGACGGTAGCCGCGAAGTCGTACCTGTAAATTTGACTGCCATTCTGGCTGGCAATTCTGAACAGAACATCATTCTCAGAGATCGTGATTCATTGCATGTCTACTCGATGTCCGAAGTCACCCGCGAAAAATATGTCCAGATCGAGGGAGAAGTTCACAACCCCGGTAAATATCCCCTCTATGCCGACATGACCGTGAACGACCTCGTCTTCCTCGCCGGCTCTTTCACACGCGGAGCCTCGCGGCTTCAAGCTGAAATAGGGCGGGTTGATGTCAGCGGCGAGGTGTCATTGCAGTATATCAGCCTAAATAGCGAACAAGTGTCACTGGTAAAATTAGAACAAGATGATCGTGTCTACATCAGACAGATTCCGCAATGGCGCGTCCACCGCACCGTTGTCTTGGAGGGAGAGGTTAACTATCCCGGCGAATATCTTTTGAGCGGGGAACAGGAAACGCTCTACGACTTGCTTCTTCGTGCCGGTGGCTTCAGCCCAAGTTCATTCCCGAAAGGGACGATTTTCGAACGGAAAACAATAAGCAATAACCTTGACCGACTCCGTGTTCCCAGTCTGCTTGTCAAATCAAGCCCGATGGTAAAAGACTCGCTGGGCAATATTTCGAGAATCAAACCTTTTGAATACGACCCAAGCTCGGTCAATAGACTCGTTATAAATATGGATCAGATTGTAGCGAGCGAAGGCAAAATCGGCAATGTTGTCCTTGAGCCGGGCGATTATATCTATATTCCGGCGACTCCAAGCGGTATTTCGGTACTTGGGGCAGTTTCCTCCGATGGAACCATAAAGTATCAGGAAAAAAAGAATGTCAGCTTCTACATCAAACAAGCCGGCAATTTTTCTTTTCAGGCCGATAAAAAAGGGACAAATCTCATCAAGGCAAATGGCTCGGTCTATTCCGGCTCAGGCGCCCTCGGTAAACGCGTAGAGCCCGGCGATGTCATTGTTGTTCCGACCAAAATTCAGACGAGCAGAGATTGGACTAAAACACTTACGGCGGTGGTGACCACGACCGCAGGACTTCTAACTACAATACTCTTAATAGATAAACTTTAGAGCTTCACACAACGATTTCAGCTTCCTTTTCTTATCTCACCTTCCTTAAAATCACCGGAGGCTCTCTACCAGCCTCCGGTGATGATAGTTTTGGGAATAGATTTCCTGAACTGGGGAAAGAAGGTCTCGCTCAGGCGAAATTTCTTCTGTGCGTTAGAACATTTTGTCGGTCGTGCGGCCTGTTAACTCATTTTATTCCATAGCCTTACTGTGTGATGTTCGATTTCTGATCATCTCGGCACCTTCCTTGCAATTACCAAGTCAGCCGACCTAAAACAAAAGATAGAATCGGCCTCGCTCAACGGCGAGAGTGATGAGTAAGAAGAAGGAAAAAAGAATGAAAACTATTGAGAACCTACAGTTTCGCACGGCCGAAGAGTCACTGCAGCATATTCTTCCGCTTTTAGGCACACAGTTCAAAGTCGAGCCGAATTCGCTTTTGGTCTATAACGATTCGACCGATTTCATGACGGCCCTGCTGGCTGTCTGGAATGAACCTTCGACCAAGCTTGTTGTTGCGGGTCATTGCACACCCGATCTGGCAATCTCGGCCGACCGGGCCGGAATTGAAATAATTGAAGCGTTGTCTCTGTCCCCCTTTTCCGGTGATGTTGAAGCCGTCCTCTCCCAAATCGAAAGATCCGAAGACATTGTTTTCATTGCCAATCCTAACCGTCTGACTGGCTCCTCTTTTTCAATGGCTGATATTGAGCAGTTCGCACAAGCCGTGCCTCGTGGACTGGTTATTATAGATGAATACTATATCGATTACTTCGGGGCGACCGCACTGCCTTTGCTCCAACAATACACCAATCTCGTGATTCTGAGAAGCTTACACGGCCATACTACAGCCATTTCCCATGCAGCAGGAGTGCTTATTGGCAGCGCTTCGACGATGCGAAAGATTAGGAATGAAATTCGCCTGGAAAAAATTTCCAGTCAAACCATTGCTCTTGCAGCCAAAGCGATCGAAGCTGGATCAAGTGTTGCAGAACAGGTCATTTCGACACATGAGGAAATGCTTCGCATTGCCACCGTTTTAACAAAGCTTGGTGTACACTATCGTCTTGTCGCAACAGACTTTATGCTTATCCGGGTTGCCCAGCCGATTCAGGCCGGCAACTGGCTTGTTCGGGAAGGAGTCAATTTCGAGAATCTCGACGGCTATCCCGGCCTTGAAGGTTATCTCAGATATTCAATCCACTCCGTCAATATGAATGCTCTACTCACGCGGGCCTTTCAATCAATGCCGAAAGAGTCTTATGCCATTAATCGAATGGACAATCGGCCGGTCACACTTCGCAAGGGCACCAGCGAATCTGAGCCAATGCCTATGGCCAAAGAGTCAGTTTTTGATGTGCGGAGGGTCTCTGTGTATCGGGCGGATAAAAATGCCAAGGTTGAAATTTCATGACTCCTCCGGCGACAACCGCTGCCCCAGTCATGGATGAAATCGGTATCGGTTTAGAGGGTGAAATGGTACGCGAATCGATCACTGTTGAGGAAGTTGAGACCCCTTCACACACAGAAACCTCCATAAATAAAATCCGAAGTTCGGTTCAGGTCGAAATTGAATCGTCGACCTCTCGCTCGGCAAACTTCGAAAGAAAGAAAAATTTTCTGTTGGCATTTGCCGGACAGACAGGCGAAACGATTGTCGCAACGGCTTCTCTTATAACAGCTTTGCTTTTAACTTCAAACTGGCAGAGCTGGATGATGCAAGCGTTGATGGTCGGGATTGCTATTCGAGTAGGCTACTATATTACTCGCGGTCCCCAGCCTGCGCTCACTTTTTCACGGATTCGAAAGAGATTGGGCTGGCTGTTTGCGGATGAGGCAAAACTGAGTCTTGCATTTCTGGCCACGAGCTATCTTTTTGTCTGGCCGATTGATAGAACGGCAGTGGGACTTTTTATTCTTTTAAACCTTGCTTCACAATTAATATTGTATAACATTGCAAAAGTAATTTTGGATTACGTTCGTCGTCAACGGAACACTTTTGGTCTGCGAGCGAAAGGATTGCCCGACCAATTCTCTTCCGTCAGGAAGGTTCTCATCGTTGGGACAGGCGTTCAAGGAAGAACAGTTGCCGATATGATTTTTGATTCTCCAGAACTAAAAACGGATGTCACCGGTTTTGTTGATTTTCATCAGACCGGATTGTGGCGCTATCGGGATATCCCGCTTGCCGGACATCCTGATAATCTGGTCAAAATTATCGAGAAGGATCGGGCTGACGCTATTTTTGTGGCTGTTGAGCCGCAGGATCTCCCGCGCTCTCGCGCGCTTTTCGAAGCGGCTGAGAGAATGGGAGTGAGCCTTTTTGTCATGCCTGAGTTGTTCAAGCCACAGATAGCAGTTCCACGTTCAACTTATATAAATGGTTTGCCGGCATTTCTGTATCGTTCCGCGCCCACCAATCAGATTGCGCTTTTGGCCAAGGCTTTAGTCGATCGTATAGGTTCCGCCATTAGTCTGATGCTGCTGTCTCCGATTCTGTTGCTGATTGCGGCTGTTATTAAAATCGACAGCTGCGGGCCGATTTTTTTCAAGCAGGTCAGGGTCGGCCTCAACGGACGGCCGTTTATGCTCTATAAATTCAGGAGCATGTGCACCGATGCGGAGCAGAAGAAAGATGACCTGCTTGACCAAAATGAGATGTCAGGACCCGTGTTCAAAATTAAGGAGGATCCGCGAGTAACAAGACTCGGGAAATATCTCCGGGGATTTTCAATTGATGAGCTCCCTCAGCTTATCAATGTTTTCCGGGGCGAGATGTCTCTTGTCGGTCCCAGACCCGCGCTTCCGAACGAGGTGCGCAACTTTGAGCCGTGGCATCGCCGCAAACTCTCTGTAAAACCCGGCATGACTTGTATCTGGCAAGTCAGCGGACGAAATGCGATTGATTTTGACAATTGGATGAGACTCGACCTTGAATATATCGACCGCTGGTCGCTCTGGCTTGACGCAAAGCTGATTATGAAAACTATCCCGACCGTGATTAAAGGGACCGGGATGTAGGTTGTATCATCGAGAACAGTCATGCACTGGCTGTTCTCAAAAATCTGCGCCGTGCGCAATGTGTCATTTTCTTCGACCCATGAGACATTACCCTTCAACTTTTTTGCTCGTACTAATTGCCGCTTCGGCATTAAAACCAATTAGCGCTTCCGCTGGCGGAGTGTTGCCGCTTGGGCAGGCTGAATATAACTTTATTTATGACCGTCTTGAGAGACACGAAATATTTGCTTTGGACCGCTATGATTACCAGTGTGGACCATACCTCTGCAGCGACATAGACTGCTCCGTAGCGCCGTTTGCTGACATCCAAAATGTGCCTGCATCGAGACTGTCGCTGTTTGGTTTTATCGACGAAGATTTCCGATCAGGGAGATTTAGCCGACCGCAGGGTTTTGAGCGAATGAGGGGGGGGGGCTCAGGCGAACCATTGAATAATTTATTTATCTACTCAGCTTTTGTGCTCGACGAACGGCGTGCCCGCGATGAAAAGTATCGTGGCAAAAAGTGGCGAGGGTTCGCTGGAGATGTCGAATATGCTTTCGGCAGTTATCAGACAAATCGTGTCCATCTTCTCGTGGGGCGTTTTTCCCAATTCTGGGGAGAGCGGCAATCATTGTTTCTATCGCCTGAGCGCAAACTCGACGGCTTTGCCTATGCCTTAAAATGGGGGAACTTGACAGTTTCATATCGCTTGGCGCGTCTCGACGGTTTGAACACCGATATTGATGCAGTCGCGCAATTTGAGAATCGGTATTTCGCTGGACATCGTTTGGATATGCATTTTAGTCCTCAGTTTCGACTCGGATTGATTGAAACAGTTATTTTCGGCGGTGTAGGACGACAGCTTGATCTGTTTTATCTCAATCCGATTATTTTCTATCATGGCTCGCAGTTGAATGAGGATGTCAATGACAACACGCTGCTTGGGTTTGACTTTACCTACAAACCTGCGCGGGGATATAAATTCTTCGGCCAGTTGCTTATCGATGATATTCAGCTTGATAATAAGTCGCGCGGAGACAAAGAGCCGACTGAGATGGGAATCTTGTTAACCGGATATATCGCCGATGTTTTACCTTCATACGATCTCACCATGGATTACAGTAGGGTCACAAACTGGACATTTAATCAGATTGCTCCGAGAAACAGATACACAATCGATAATAATCTCATCGGAGCCGCGCTTGGCAACGACTATGACCTGAGCACAATCTCGCTCACACGCTGGTTTGGGACATCAGTAAATAGCTCACTCACATTTCGATATCTCCGTCAGGGCGAAGGAAGTATCGATGCGATCTGGAGCGAACCCTGGATTACAGCCGAAGGAGCCTATACCGAACCGTTTCCAACCGGGGTCGTTGAAAAGATTGCAATTGTTTCAGCGGGCTTGAAAGGCTTTGTAAAGACCTTTGGATTTTTCGATATTGAAACCGGCATAGAGCAGATAAGAAATCAGGGGCATGTGAACGGCAAAGAACAAACTGTGCCGTTTTTCCAGTTGAAGATTTCGACATTTTTTTCAAAGATAATTTCCATAGAGTAAGATAAAACTTCACTCTGTCTTCGTGGCGATTCTTCGGGCCAGAGAAGGATGCTGTCAGGCGAGGGCGCCTGACAGCACAGCATCTCAGTTCATCGTCTCTTTGTCTGGTAGCGCGGGTCATTCTTATGCCCCGCGGGTCTTTTTTCGTCTCCAAAATTTAATTAGCCCTCACCGCGTCCTCTCACAGCAGGGAAAGAGAAGATCACACCGCAAGCAGTGTGGTACAAGATTAAAGAGAAGATGGACCCCAGCTTTCCTGCCACAGCGGTCAGGCGCTTGGGTGACACTATGTATGTGGGTGACATTTTAACATCGTCATTGCGAGTCCCGATTCTGAGAGGGACGTGGCAATCTCATGTTCTCCTATACCCTCTTCAAGCCTGCCAAAACATCATAAAAGTATTTCTCCTATAGCCTTCTATTTCGTATAATAGCAACAGACTTTGAGCTTTGTAATACAAAGGGAAAATTGTTTGAAGCAGGCAGTTGAAACATCGCACTCGCACACAAATCGGCTCATCAGCGAAAACTCCCCGTATCTGCTGTCGCATGCTCACAATCCTGTCGACTGGTACCCTTGGGGATCTGAAGCGCTCTCCCGGGCCAAGGCGGAGAACAAGCCGATCTTTCTCTCTATTGGCTACGCTGCCTGTCATTGGTGTCACGTCATGGAGCGCGAGTCGTTTGAAAATCCTGAAATTGCCGAGATAATGAATCGTCTTTTTATAAGCATCAAAGTCGACCGTGAGCAGAGGCCCGATTTGGATCACATATACATGTCGTTCACCACAGCCATGACCGGACAGGGCGGATGGCCGATGTCTGTTTTTCTGACGCCGCAACTCAAACCCTTTTTTGCCGGGACCTATTTCCCACCGGATGATAGGTATGGCCGGCCGGGGTTCAAGAAAGTACTTACTGAACTTGGGCAGGCATACGGTGACCAAGCCGGGCAAATTATCGAGTCGTCTGAGGAGATTTTTGCGGAGGTCGAACGACACCTCTCTTCAACCGCCGAACCGACTTTACTAACCAAAGATGTGATAGCTTCCGGTGTGAAGCAATTGATTGGCACAATTGACCATCAATATGGCGGGTTTGGAACAGCGCCAAAGTTTCCTCATTCAGTCGAATTATCACTATTTCTCAGGCACTATCGCGCGTCCGGCGATCTTAGTTATCTGCAAGCCGCACAGAAAGCGCTTGTAGGAATGGGGCAAGGCGGAATCTATGATCATATCGGCGGGGGATTTTCACGGTATTCGGTCGATGCAATGTGGCTCGTTCCGCATTTTGAGAAAATGCTCTATGATAACGCTCTACTGGTGACGACCTACGTCGAAGCCTTTCAAATCACGGGCATAGATTTTTATCGCACAATAGTGTGTGGCGTTCTTGATTTTATCCTGCAAGAGATGACAGACTCGTCGGGCGGCTTTTATTCCGCGCTCGATGCAGACAGCGAAGGCGAAGAAGGAAAATTCTATGTTTGGTCGGCCGATGAAATCAAAAGTATCCTCGGAGCGGACGCCGACCTCTTCATGCAATATTATAATGTTACACAGGAGGGGAATTTCGAAGGACTCAATATCCTTAACATCAATCTGAACTCGGAAAATGTGCGGGAGTCGTGTGGCTTGACGCCTGACGCATTTATTGAAAAAATTGCGGAGTGCAGGTACAAACTATTTGAAGCGCGCGCCAAGCGTATTCGACCGTTGACCGATGACAAGATTTTGACTTCATGGAACGGACTCGCGCTCTCGGCTTTCTGCAAGGGGTACCAAATAACCTCAGAAACGCGCTACCTCGATGCCGCAATTGCCAATGCCGAATTTGTTTCCAAAAAGCTGCATCGCGACGGGAGGCTGACTCATTCCTTTCGAGAAGGCATTCATTCCGAAGGGCAGTTTCTCGAAGACTATGCCTACTATCTCCGCGGCCTGATTGATTTGTATGAGAGCGACATCAAAGACAACACAAAGTGGCTTGCATTTGCCCGACAGCTTGCCGATAGCGCCCTCGAGCTATTCATGGACGAAGGCGGTAATCTCTACCTGCGCGAAGCAAACCAAGCCGATCTGATTGTCCGTCCTAAGGAAGAAAATGATTCTGCACTTCCGGCCCCGGGGTCGTTTTTTATTGAAGCTCTTTTGAAACTGAATCGCATAACAGGCGAACAAAAGTATCTATCGGCGGCAGAAAATGGACTGAGAAAGCTTTCCGGCAAAATGGCCAAATATCCATCTGCGTTTTCGTCGGCCCTGCTCGCGCTGGACTACTGGCTTGGCGATAAAATTGAAATAGTTCTGGTCGGCAACTCAGCTGACGCATACGAAATGCGTCAAGAAGTTTATCGCCGGTATCTACCACACAAGGTGTTGTCAATGGCATTCGGCGACAAAGCCCAGCTCACATCATCGCCGCTCTTTGAAGGACGGCTGCCGACTAAGGGCAGGACCACAGCGTATGTTTGCCGCAATAGTACCTGTGAACTTCCTGTCACCGACCTTGAAGCTTTCAAAGCACAACTAAATAATCTCTGATTGTCAATTCCCGAAATTCTTTCAACTCGCGCTTGGATAAAATCTACAGTATATTTGCGATTGTGCGATTGAATGAGAGTAATAAACACCGTGACATAAGTGTGACCACGAAACAAACAATGAAGCTATAACGGATTATATGGAGACTATGTTGACCTATGAAACAGTCGCCTCTGGCGATGGCTACTCAATCACTCAATTTACTGATGAGCCTTTGTCGCATTATTCATATGCCATACTCGGCGAGCAGATGGCAATAATTGACCCGTCACGTGACGCGCAGACATATATCCAATTCGCCGCCAGTCATGATATTCCTATTACCGCCATAATCGAAACTCACCCCCATGCTGATTTTGTCAGCGGCCATCTTGAGATAGCCAAGTTGTCTGGAGCGAAGATTTATGCAAGCAAACTTATGTCGCCGGAATTTCCCTTTGTCCCTTTCGATGAAGGAGATGTTTTATCGCTTGGCTCGGTCACGCTGCATGCCTTGAACACACCCGGCCACTCTCCGGACAGCATTACCGTTTTGTTAAAGAACAGGTTTGTCCAGACCGTGGCGGTTTTCACTGGTGATACCCTTTTTATTGGCGATGTCGGACGGCCCGATTTGCGCGAGTCTGTAGGAGCGATAACCGCCGAGCGAAAGCAACTTGCCCGGCAGATGTTCCATTCGACCAGAACAAAACTTATGAACTTGCCGAACAGCGCGCTCGTATTTCCCGCGCATGGAGCCGGCAGTCTGTGCGGGAAAAATTTGAGCAAAGATCATTACAGCACGATTGAACGTGAACTCAAAACCAATTACGCTCTGCAGCCGATGAGCGAGGATAGGTTTGTCGAACTGCTCACCGCCGATCAGCCTTTTGTCCCGAAATATTTCTCATATAATGTGAATTTGAACAAACAAGGAGTGTCCGGGTTGGCTCGTGCGGCGCGGGATGTTCGTGTTGTCAATGACAAAAGCTTATTGGAGCCAGGCATACCAATCGTCGATGCCCGAACACGTGAGCAATTCGAAGCCGGACATCTCACCGGGGCGATACATATTCCGTCCAATTCCCGATTTGAAACTTGGCTGGGGTCGATCATTGCGCCCACGGAATCATTTTACGTAGTCATTGAAAATATTTTTGAAAAAAAGTCGATATTTGCCCGAATCTCCAAGATAGGATATGAAGTGAATCTCAAAGCTTTCATCTCAGGTCTTGATGCTGATATCAAGAGCCCGGGATTCAGTATTTCCAAAATTGCGGACGATGCTTCAGCGTTTACCATAGTCGATGTTCGAAACCCATCCGAAGTCCGTTTAGGAAAAGCATTTGAAAACAGCATTTCCATACCCCTCTATGAACTGCGCGAGCGAGTGCATGAAATCCCCCAAGGAAAGCCGATAGTTGTCCATTGCGCCGGCGGTTCGCGATCGACAACAGCCGCGAGCATAATTAGCGGCCTGCGCAGTGAACCTGTCTATGATATGAAAGAATCAGTGTGTCAATTTTTACCATAAAGCGTATGCGCTTCCAACCTTTGTGTAGAAAGCTTGATTTGTGTATGAAACATCTTTGTCTAGCCTTGGTCTGTGGTCTTGCGCTCGCTGGCTGCGGACCTAAGAAAATCGAAAATGTTGCGGTAAAATGGACTCCTTACAGCGAAGTGGCGAGTAGTTTCCCTGCCTACAGCAAACCGATCTTCTTATATGTCAATCAATCCCATTGCGAGCACTGCGAGAAAATGCAGGACACAATTTTTACCCGCCCTGAAGTGGCATGGTTTCTCAATGAGAATTTTACGTCAGTGAATGTTAATGTCGACACCGATCTGCCGATTGTTATCCAGGGCACACAATATGACTATGCCGGCTTTTGGAATCTGCTCAATATTGAAGGATTACCCACATACTATTTTTTTGACAGCACGGGGAAAGTCAATGGCCTGCTTCATGGCGCGCAGGATGTGCGAACCTTCAAACGTCTGCTGGTGTATGTGAAAAATAACCACTTTTATAAGACTCCGTGGCTTGACTGGCTCAAGACTGAAGAGGCCAACCTGGATACGCTGCCGGGAATTTTTTAAGACGCGAAGAGACTGGGGCCGCTGTCAGCGGATAGCAATCTCCTGTTTGTTCTATTCCGTCAGGTCTTGCCTTTGGCTAAGCGCAGAGAAGACAAAGGTGTGACCTGACGGTCACTTGGTGCGCGGCGAGAGCAATCTCTTGTTTGTTTTTCTTTGTCATCCCAGCGAAAGGTCGCTGTGCTGACGCAGAATAAGGAATTGCTGAACCGCAAGGGTTCAGCGCTACAAGATAATGAAATATGAGATTGCCACGCCCCGATAGGAATCGGGGCCCGCAATGACGGTGTTGAAAATTTCTCCTTTGAATCTTGTACCACACTCCGCCGTGGCGGAGTGACCGACCCCCCATTCAGCGTATCCTTCGCGCCACAAAACAGACTCTGGTAGACTTATTATTCGGTCGTTCGAGCGTAAAGCAATTGTAGATTCCTCTTACATGGAAACCAGCAACCGCCAGCAATTGTTTTATTCGACTGTTCGGATATGCGCATTCTGTATGCAGTTCTTCGAAACGCTCCCAAGAACCGGCTTGTCTGTAAAAGAATGTCGTATTGCAGGTCGCTATGCCCGTCACGGCATCAAATCTGTTCTGCCAAAACCAGGCAATGTCATCTTTGACGCCGCTCCAGTTGGTATTGTTCCAGATAGTAGCCAAAGCGTGAGGAGTGTTCATATCAAAAATAAAATAACCGTCGGCCTGAAGATGCCTGTACACTGCTCTGAATGTTTTGAGCAACTCCTTCTCGGTCAGGAGATAATTGAGCGCGTCATAAAACGATGTAATCAGATCAAAACGGGCAGTCTGAACTTTGTTATTTCTCTGGCGCGGTTGTAACTCAGAAATTGCTACATGAGGAAGCCGTTGACAGTAAAGCGGGATTTCGCGGCCAAGGAGCTTCTCATCCGCTCGGTCAAGCATCTCCTGGCTTCCATCAAGCCCGCTCATCTGGATCCCGCGCTGATCAAAGAGTTTGAGCGCTGTTCCGGTTCCACAGCAGAGATCCAGACATGTGGAAACATCCTTTTCAAAAACGGAAAGTAAAAGCATGGTATAATCGACCATTGCGATAGAATGTTTATCGGCTCCCATTTTGTCATAGACATCGGCAAAGCGAGAATAGGCCGCATACGAAGAAACCTTTTTTATCGTTTTGCCCATATGTAAACCACTTTCAAGAAGGTGAACAAGAGTCCTTGTCCGGTTCTTTCCGTTTTAAGTTGACATGGTGATTCGTTCAGAGCAATCATAGCAGAGAATTATTGAATCTTTATGCCGCGCGCAAGGCCTATTTATTCTCAAAGACCACGGTCGTTGAATATGGGCAGGGGCACGGCATGCAGAGAAGGAGAGCTGATGGAGACAATGTTTTGGATTTGGATGGCGGCGGCCGTGATATTTCTTATTCTTGAACTGCTCTTGCCGACGCTCTTCTTTGCCTGCTTTGCTGTGGGTGGTTTTGTGTCCGCCATCTATGCCCATTTTGCGGCAGATGAATATTACTGGCAGGTAGGAGTATTTATCATAGTCTCGGTTGCGCTGCTGCCATTGACCCGCCGATTTGCAAAACGCATCACCGTCGACCAGCCCGAGCACGCCAACATCGACAGAATGCGCGGCAAAATTGCCATTGTGGTTAAGGCGATTGACGCCGACAGCGGGGGACAAGTGAAATTTGAAGGTGAAGTCTGGAATGCGCGGGCGATGCAGAATATAGAAGAAAACGCCCGGGTGAAGATTGTGGATGTAACAGGCACACGGGTCAATGTGGAACGCGCATAGATTGTATACTCGCGCAAAAAGATACGAAGGAGCTTAGGAAATGAATCCGGTTATCATATTTCTCATAGTCGCGCTGGTCTTCTCTTTCATCATTGTCAGTTCATCAATTCGCATCATCCGTCCCTTTGAAAAGGGGCTGGTGGAGAGGCTGGGAAAATTTCAGCGTGTGCTCGACCCCGGGCTTAATATGATTCTCCCATTTTTTGACACGGTGCTGAAGGTGGATATGCGCGAAGTTGTCATCGAAGTTCCGCCGCAGTTGGTTATCACCCGTGACAATGTCAATGTCGAAGTCGACGGTATAATCTACTGCCAGGTGACCGATCCATTCCGGTCGCGTTATGAAATCACAAACTACATCCAAGCCGCAACCAAACTTGCTCAGACAAATCTGAGAAATGTTGTCGGAGAAATAGACCTCGATGCCGTGCTCTCCTCGCGCGAACGGATTAATTCCCAGCTTCGCGATGTAATGGATCAGGCGACCGATAAGTGGGGAGTTAAAGTCAATCGCATTGAACTACAGCGTATAGATCCACCGGTTGACATCACCAACGCGATGAGCCGCCAAATGAAAGCTGAGCGGGACAAACGCGCGACCATTCTCGATGCCGAAGCTGTCAAGCAGGCTGATATAACTAAATCGGAAGGCTCAAAGCTTTCGCAAATTCTCGAAGCTGAAGGTTATTCTTCTGCGGTCAGGCTCAAAGCTGATGCCGAAAAATACCGACAGCTGGCCGTAGCCGAAGGCGAAGCTGGCGCTATCGCGAGCGTTTTCAATGCCATTCAGACCGCGAATCCCGACGAAAAGGTTATTACCCTTAAATACCTTGAGATGCTCCCCAAACTTGCCGAAGGCTCAGCCAATAAGATTTTCCTGCCCTATGAGGCAAGCGGCATCCTGTCATCACTTTCAGCCATGGTAGCCTCGGTTTCAAATAGTGGCGGCGGCCCGCAGCCATCGAATAGATTGCCCGGTGTCCCCAAAAATCCCGCGTAGAAACGGATGTAGTTCTCAATTCATTTACTTTGTTTTCTCTCTGGTTGTAACTTAAGGAACTGCGCACCTAAAACTGTATATAAGCCATAGACAATCGATATGAGTCGCGGTTGACTCTCTATTTTGTATTATTTGAACTTCTTCTACAGTTTGTTCTGTTTTGGGACGCATCTATGAACGTATTTGACATTTGAACGGAAAGCAGTTACTTTCGCAAGTCACCTGCATAAAGAAAAGGACCAAGTGGAAAACCAGGATCATGACATTCGAAAACCAGCAGTGGCTGGGACATTTTATCCTTCCAATCCGGTCGAGCTGACTAAGACGATTGCTGGATTTTACGCCGATGTCGACAAGGTCACGCTTGGCGGACGACCTATGGGTCTCATCGCTCCCCATTCCGGTTATCCATATTCTGGTAAGATTGCCGCGAAAGCATTCAAGCTTCTCGAAGGCGAGCACTTTGATACGGTGGTCATCGTCTCTCCCTCGCACACCGTTTTCTTTCAAGGTTCATCCATCTACGGCGGGGCGGGCTACCAGACCCCGATTGGCGTCATTGAAACAGATATTGCGCTTGCCCAGAAAATTGCCGCTATTAATCCGAGCGCGGTTTACTTTTCGAATATGGGGCATTCAAGCGGCACAGCTCGCGGCGAACACTCACTCGAAGTACAGCTTCCATTCCTACAAATCGTACTCGGCAAATTCAAACTCGTCGCGATAGTTATGGGTGATCAGGACCCGGACTCAGGCCGATTGCTCGGTGAGACACTCGCCGCCGCGCTCAAAGGCACGAATACATTGCTTGTTGCAAGTACCGATCTGTCGCACTTTCATGCTGAAAAAGAAGCGCGACGACTCGACTTTGCGGTTCAGGATGCCATCGAAAAATATGACACTCAGCTTCTAATCGATACCCTCGACAGCGGGAGAGGCGAAGCCTGCGGAGGCGGCGCAGTGGCCTCGGTAATGCTGGCATCCAAACGGCTCGGCGGAAGCACAGTCAAATTTCTTGACTATGGGACATCCGGCTCTGTAACCGGAGATTTTGATGATGTTGTCGGCTATATGAGCGCGGCAATTGTCTCGGGTCGTCCTCCGGTTATGGAGAAGACTATTTTGGGCGCAATTCCTCTCCGAATAAAGGAAGCGAAAGACTTGACATCCGAGGACAAACGGCAAATTCGTGAGATCGCCCGAATGGCAATCGAAACGCGCGCCGACGGCAAATCATTTGTTCCGCCGCTGAGCGAGCGGCTCAATGTGCAATTCGGTCTGTTTATGCGCGTCCATGTCGATGACTCGGTCCATCTTCCGTATGGACGCATCCGGCCTGAGGGTACTATTTTGCATGCTTCGGCGGAGATTGCGCAGTTGGCGGCATTCGAAGACCCGCGCTATGACCCGCTCGCACCTGAGCAATTACAATCATACGGTCTTGATATCTATGTTCTCTCGAAGCTTGAACGCTTGCGTGAATTTGATGATATCAAAATCGGCCGTGATGGACTCATGGTAAAGCTTGATATGCACTCCGCGCTCATGCTTCCGGTTGAAGCCGCGGATAAAAGCTGGACTGCAGGTGAATTTTTTGAGCAAGTCTGCCTCAAAGCTGGTCTTCCACGCGGCGCATATAAAGAACGCTACGCCGAAGTGTATAAATTCACCACCGAAGTCTGCTGAAGACAATTCTATTCCAAAAATGAGTTTAGTCGGGCGGGTCTGCGGACAGACCTGCCGATTATTTCAATGTCATACCGGCGGAAGCCGATAACCAAATAACTCCACTATTAGTAGGTCAAGCTCTTTGTGATCCTGACTTCTCATTTTATGTCGGGCAGAGACGTCCGACGCCACAGAACAGCGGGCAGGCGCGGCAACCTCAGTTGATGTTCCGTCAGGTATTGGCTATATCGTTGCGTGAGCAAGGATATAGCCAATACCTGGACGGTCACTTGGCGCGCGACAGGGTCACCGTCCTCTGTCGGTGGCGTCTCACATAAAAAAACTGCCCGAACAATGCGTCCGGGCAGTTTTTCATTTACCAGCAAAGGTTCTTGTTCAGAAAGAGATTATTTGTTCTCCATCTGAGCCCTGAGCAATTCTCTCTCGGCTTGTTCAGCATCGAGCCGGGTGCGCAGAACCTTTAGTTCTAATTCACGAAGGTCAACTTTGTAAAAGTCATCTATCTTAACCGTCGTGATACTGTCGGTAGCAGAGGGCCAGTTGACATGCTCTCCCATCAGTACAAAATCAGCGCTACCGCGTCCGACAAAGCTCGCGACCGATCCATACGAGCTTGGAATATACAGGGCCGTTATACGTGGGGCCTGGATATTCGTAATTGCGTTTGAACCATTCATCGGGTGGGCCAAACCTTCGAATGCGAACGTGTAATTACCGGCTTCCTTATAAAAAATTTGCTCTGAACCGACATACATATAATGTCTGCGAGACGAGGCGTCGTTGTCGCCATTTCCGATTAGTCGAGACTGCGGACCCAACGCACCTGTGCTGGGCTCAGACCCGACTTGGACGTACGCCTGATTGCGCTGACTGGTTCCATATATCTCGAGATAAGCTTCACCCCGAACAAGGACATACCCGGCGGCTGGCAACACTATGGTTACACTCGTCAAGGCTTGTGTGGCAGTCGAACGCTGTGTCAAGGTGACTGTTGAGGAAACAACATTTGAAGCCAATCCTGGTTCATCGAGAATTTCAGGAGACGCTATCGCGTCATCAGGAAGGTTTACCGAGCCGTCGCCTCCCTCGCCAACAACATCCAATAAGCCAGTTGGATTATCCGTACCTATTCCGACACCGCCTCGAGCGCGGACGATGAATTGATCTTCACCGGTAGTCGAAAAGTCCTCGTCAAGTTGGTCTGCCCAGACAAAGGACCCATTATGCAGAGCTTTGGCGCGATAGCCGGCCGCAAGGGAATGGTCGCCATTTGCTTCGTTATTGTTACCGCCCGGGACTGTTGCATACGCGCCATCGGCCCCATTTTCAAATCCTCCGCTGATTGTAGAGTACAGTCCATCGGCTGAGTTGTGGGCGCCGCCGCCAATTGTTGCTCCTTCGGCTGTGGCCGAATTACTATAGCCACCGCCAACTACTGAGATCGTTCCCGACGCTGCATTTCCAGAACCGCCGCTGATTGTCGAAGAGTCGCCATCGCCAGCATTCTCAAAGCCAAATACGGTTGTGTTATTGCCATCGGTGCTGTTTTGACCCATGGTAATCTGCCCGATACCCGTAATGTCTCCGCCAGGAGAAACTACAAACGTTGTATCCTGCTCTGTTTCACCAAAAAAGGTCATTGACCCATCGCGAATTTCGATGCTTCTGGTCAATCCGGTGGCTCCACTGCGGGCACGTGAATCTACTGGTTCATAAATACCAAGTATCGGCGAACCAGTTCCTGAAAATCCGATCAGTATTCTCCCTACTTCGGCTACACTCTGATTCGTCGGTTCCCCTGCCGTGAAAAAGGATGGTCCCGACGGCGTGATTGATAGGCCGCCGATAATATTGCCTCCGGTTGTGTTATCAATAGTAGCAACCCGAAGAGCATATCCGCTCGATGTCAACCGTGTGCGAGGCAAAATTGTCTCGCCACCCACGCTGATCTCAAGATAGCGCTCTGTGCCTCTGAAAACCGAATCAACCAAGGGGACAAGTGAGCCAAGGACGACATTGAAAAGTCCGTCCATGACAAGCACGCCCGTATGCGGCTCAGACCATTTCGCCGCACCGCCAGTTGGCGCGTCATAAATGGAAAATGTGATATCATACTGGCTGTTTGGTACTGGCGCGCCTGAGAGCTCAAGCCGGCCTTGATAGCTCATAAGCGTCGGCGCTTCGGCGTGACCGCTCTGCGCTACAATCAGCGCGAGAGTGAGAGTGAAGAGAATCTTTCGCAATCTGTTCACATTTCCTTCCTGTTCTATTGGCAGCCCACTGCCTCAAAAAAGTTAGCTTGCCATTATCGTCTGCCTGCTCTCAACGTAACTGAAGCGGCCTTCATTAATGCCGCATCGCTCAGAGAAAGGCTACTTTTCTGTAGATTGCCTCAGGAAGAAATAAGCTTCAGAATGTTCGTCAACCTAAGTCAATCCAGGATACGTCCCCACGATAGAAATTCGAAAGTGTACCCTTCTAATGCCATAAAATCGCCTTTTTTTCAAAAATGTCAAGAGTAAATTGCGAGTGATTCGCATAAAAATGCGTTCAGGATGTAATGGATGAGTAGTTTCGTATTTCAATCCGAGGCTGACTTGGCTATCCTACCTGTACCATGCTTCTTAAACGACTCGGAATCTCCAAGAATGTCTTCGTCCTCGGATGGGTCAGCTTTTTTAATGACATCGCATCCGAAATGATTTACCCCCTCATTCCCATATTTTTAACAACAACTCTGGGCGCGCCGGTAAGTGTTGTCGGGCTGATCGAAGGGATAGCCGAAGCCATATCCAGCATTCTCAAAATAATTTCGGGCAGGGTGTCCGACAGAGTCAGGCTCCGAAAGCCCTTTGTTACAATTGGTTATCTGCTCAGTTCTGTCTCCAAAGCGTTGCTCGGCGCAGCAACCGGGTGGCCGCTCGTGTTGGCGGCTCGCTTTACAGATAGATTTGGCAAAGGTATTCGGACCTCGGCTCGCGACGCCCTCATTGCCGAAAGCTCTGAATTATATTCCATTGGCCGCTCATTTGGCTTTCATCGCGCTCTTGACACCCTTGGCGCAGTCATCGGCCCGCTGATCGGTTTGGCCATCCTCAGCGCGGTTCAAGGCAGCTATTCAATTGTGTTCCTTCTCTCGGCCATCCCCGGTTTGGTCGGTGTCGCGCTTTTGATTTCCTATGTGAAGGAAACGCGAACTATTAAGGCGGCCAGCCCATTGCCGAAATTCCAATGGAAGACCCTCAGTCCCTCGTATAAAATATTCTTGCTGATTATTATTATCTTTTCACTCGGTAACAGCTCCGATGCCTTTTTGATCCTTCGCGCCCAGCAGATGGGGATGTCCACAACAAACATCGTCTTACTCTATACGCTCTTCAATTTAGTCTACGCCCTCGGCTCAATTCCCGCCGGGATTCTGAGCGATCGCTTTGGCTCAAAGCGTATTCTGAATGCCGGGTTTTTTCTCTTTGCTTTGGTCTATGCCGCTTTTGGACTGATAACTGAAAGCGCATTACTCTGGCTTCTCTTCCCGCTCTACGGTCTCTATATGGCATTGACTGAGGGAGTGAGCAAAGCCTTTATCGCATCCCTTATTCCGCGCGAACAAAGCGGAACTGCTTTTGGTATCTTTCAGACGGCAATTGGTCTTTCCAGTTTGGTCGCGTCCGTTGTGGCGGGGATTCTGTGGACCGAAATCTCAGTCCCTGCACCGTTTCTTCTCGGCTCTGCCACAGCTCTTTTGGCGGCTTTGCTCTTTTTTTGGCTTATGAGAGCCCGTGCGATTACAGTAGATTGATCATGTGGAACTCTATTCGCATGACGCAAGACAAATAAGAAAAGGAAATCGATGAAGAAACAAGTGATATTAAAGTTTGAGCATCGCGGTCAGGACCTGCTTGCTAAGCATGTTTACCTTCGGAGGCTCACGGCCACTGTGTTTTTCTCCGCAGTGATACTGCTCCTCTGGCTTCTCGTTGGAATGTTTGGTTATCATTGGTTCGCTGATTTGTCTTGGATCGATGCATTTCTCAATGCATCAATGATAATGAGCGGCATGGGGCCGGTTGACACCATTCACCCTGCGGCCGCAAAGGCATTTGCCGGTTTCTATGCCATCTTGAGTGGAGTCATTTTCCTGGGAGTCTTTGGTCTGCTGGCCGCCCCTATCATTCATCGATTCCTTCATCGCTTCCACATCGATGAGAACAATCGCACATAAGCTCGTATAATCCTCTTGAGCTTTATTTCAAAGGGTGCCTACTCCCGATCTCTGTGGTGTCGGGCGGGGCGCCCGACACCACGTGTCCCGTCGTTGCGAGTCCGCCGCAGGCGGACTGACCTACTAATTGGATAGAGAGCTATTTTAGCCGTCTTAAAGCTCGATACGAACAGCACCGTGGACTTGCTGTTCATCATCGTACAAACTACTTGGCATGGTACTTCAAACTCTGACCGAAACGAATCAAGAACCCACACATTTTGATCATAATGCCCATTGCGACGAGTCCCGCTTCCTTAGCGGGACGAGGTGGCAATCTCATATTCCGCGTCGGTTTAATTTTATCTTAACAAGACCATCTTGCGCGAGGCAATCGATTCACCGGTCTTTAACTGATACAAGTACATTCCCGAGCCCACCTGTTCGCCGCGGTTGTTACGTCCGTCCCAGATCACTGAATGCCTTCCGGCAGACTGTCTTTCGTCTACCAGTTGACGTACTCTCTGCCCAAGAATATTCAGAACATCCAATTGAACAGTAGTTGGCTGGGAGAGGTCATATTCAATTCTCGTTTCCGGATTGAATGGATTTGGATAATTTTGATCGAGCGTAAAGGAAGCCGGCAGCGGCGCTTGTTCTCTCTCTGCATCAACAACAGACTCAAAAGTATAAAGATAGAGAGTATCTCCGCCGATGCCTGCCAAAAGAAGCTGTTTCTCTGGCGTCTGTCGTTCGACAAAACGCGGTGAGCGAATACAGTGATCGAGATAGTGGCTACCTGTGAGCCGACCGCTTTCCCACTGCATCACAACCACCTTGTCGCATCCGTGCATACCGACCAGACACGATTCCGGTTCATATTTTTCCATGAATTTCTGCCCGGTGAGTGGTGTAAACCATTTCTCTTCAATTATATCACGAGAATAGCTGTAACAAATAGCGTACCTTCCAGCATTCGCGTGGTTGCCTAACCAGTCAACGCCTGAGCCGTGATAAATAATTTCATGATAATTATCGCTTGGATCAAAATTACCAGAAAAGATTGGACCCCATTTAGAGCCATGTAGCCATTTTTTTCCGATAGCGGAGCCGTTCCTATTTGCGAGGGTCAATAGGCTCCCGGCACCATATAACACATTGGGATCATCGTAAGACTCCCTAAAATCGTGCCCGTAAACGTCCCATCGGTATCCCCATATTTCCTGCGTGCTGTCATCGGAGAAGTTGCCGCTCACATTGTTGGTCATGTTCCACTGGGCTTGAACAGTATCGAGGTAAGATGTAAATTCAGTTGTCAGAGTCCATGTGTACCACCACGGCCCTTGAGTGAGCTCATAACACTCGAAGTAATGTGAAAAACCCAAAGTAATGCTGTACGAGCCATCAGGCTTGGAATTAAACCGTATATGGTTTTCCAAGGTTTTTCCTGACATGCAGTGACCGGAGTAATTAGTTTTCCAGACCTGAGAAATACGCACTGTATCGTCTGTTATACGCAACATCAGCACACCGGGAAATCTCAACGATTCCTGATTTTCGTTCATTATATAGACCGCATAAATCACCAACGTATCGCGGTTGTCTGAGTAGCGATGAATAATTTTCCCCGGATGATGCGCCAGCGAAATCTCGCGCTTTACACCGCCAGCTCCGTCAAATACCGTGATTTTCTTGTTAGCCGAGTCAGATAAAATAAATCCGCTAATTTCCCCCATGTCACTTTGAAGAATATCAATATACTGAACACTGTCGATTCTATGAAGATGTTTTGAGAACAAGAGTTGTGGCGGCTCAAGAGCAAACGCATCGAATGCGACTGTGGACAATATGAGCGTGAGCAGTGCTGCTAAATTAGCTTTTCTCATGATACCCTCGCTTGAATCTTCGGCACTTATGCTCCGACCCAATGATTAGTATATTTTCTTCGCTACTCTGTGCCTCTTTCATTGTACACACACCTCATCCGACAGGAGGCACTTTCAATATAATTAACCGACAGAAATTAACCAGCGAATAATGAACCCACATCCCCAATATACCGCTTCGATATCGGGCCACTCCCCACCATTGGACATCTTCTCAAACCCTGCTGGCGGTGTTTCGGCAGGCTATGCTTGCGCCTGCGATTTTTGCGAGAGTGACGGGGGGGATTCTTAAGGCAGAAGATTTCTTCTACCGGCTGAGATCTTTTTCCCAATTGAGAGTTATCACAAAAGTCGCCTCTTGCTGATTGCCATCTGGAACATTAATGATAAATCGCTGGCCGTCTCTTGAAACATCGTAGCGATACATAAGACCGATTCCTTTCGTATTATATCTCCGGTTAAAGAGCTTCTGCGGCGCACCAATGGTAATTTTATCTCCATCGATGGAAACCGGAACTGCCATAAAATCCCATTCCGGTGTGACATAATATAGTTCCTTGCCGTCTGCTCGGAATTTTGGGGCAAATCCCTCAGAGGTTGAAACCTGCCATTTGCCGCTCGTGCCAGATGAATTCCGAATGTATATTTGGCTTGTTCCGGATTCGTCACTTTGATACGCGACAAACCGTCCGTTAGGCGTAAATGAACCGCGACGTTCCTGAAATTCCTTGTTCGTAGAAATTTCTTGAATTTTGCTCGTATCCTCAAGATTGAGGATGAAAATATTCCATTGGTCGGTCCACTTGTTAAAGAGCAAGAATTTCCCATCGCGCGAAGCCTCTGCCGCAGTACAGAAAGATTCTCCTGAGGCGAGTATACTTCGGGGATCGCCCGACCCGTCTGACCTTAGTGAGAAAATCTGTCCGGATCCACCGGCGTCGGAGGTGTAAAAAATCGACTCATTGTCGAATGACCATGCTGGGTGGAATTCGTTACCGCCGGAGAAAGTTAATTTTGAGGAAATATTTCGGGGAATATCGTGAACCCAAATGCTCACATCAAAATCGTCCCCACGCTCGTACACGCCATAAACCAATTTTTGATCGTCGAACGAAAGATCCACGTCGCCATAGTAATCGCTCCCGCCAATTCTACTCAGTTCTTTGCCTCCACGGTCGAACCAAATAAGGTTGGATTTAGAATTGCCGCTTCCTTGTTGGTAGGCGAGTGTGCCGTTTTGTGATACCGAGAATAGTCCCACAAGCTCTTCGACCGCTATATTGTCAGTGATCGCTGTTGCGTCGCCCACGAATTCTAAAACATCCTCGTCAAACTTCTGCATCACCAAAACACCGTCTCGAATGAAGATTACATGACCTGACGAAGTAAATTCTACGCGAGAGCCGACATCGAAGAAAGACTTATCTGCCGTGCCGTCTACTGCGCCCAGTTTGAGCATATTCGCACGAGAAGCGGCCGCACCCGTGTCAATAAAGGCGATATAAAAAAAGTGATTTCCATCGGGCAGAAAGGTAGGCCAGGCGTGAAATTTCTCTCCTTGAGCACGGTTTATTTTTGTTGCCCCTATTACTGCGCCGCCAGCTGCTGGCAACATCTGAATTGAATCAAAAGTCGACGCGTCAAAGATTACGACCCCATTCGTTCCCCAACTGCCGTCGCCGCCTCTCACCTGTACCACTTTTTGGGCAGGTCCTCCACTCACAAGGATTTTCTTAAATCCTTCTTGGCTGAAAAACCCGATAGACCGACTGTCCGGAGACCAGAACGGACGTTCCGCAATCTCGGTCCCGGGAAGTTTGTATGCTTGTAGCGCGTTCAGGGGACGAACCCATATACTTCTACTGCCGGATGAATCAGAACCCAAAAAAGAGAGCATTTTGCCGTCTGGTGAAAGTTTCGGACTACCGATCGATTCAAATTCCGGCATGGAAAGTGTAAATCGTGTAACTTCTACTTCTTCTTTCGGTTGGAAGAAGTATAGAGATGTAAAAACAACAGCCGTAATTATGCCGAGTGCCGCGACAATATTCGACATCCTGAATTGAAATCTTCTCTTCGAGGAAACTGAAAATGGTATTCCCGCCTGTGAACCAGATTGTGAAATCCAGCGAAGCTCATCGGTGAGGTCGCGAGCCGACTGCCATCTGTAGTGCGGGTCTTTTAAAAGACATTTTTTGACTACTCTATCGAGCGCGGGCGGGGTGAGAGGTTTAATTTCGGAAATCGACCTCGGTTCTCGCTCAATAATTGCGGCAATGAGACTCGCTTGGCTTTTTCCCTCGAACGGCCTGTTTCCCGTTATCATTTCATAGAGCAGTGCGCCAAAAGCAAAAATATCAGAGCGGGCATCGGCTTCACCCCCCTCGAGCTGTTCCGGCGACATATAGTTGAGCGTCCCCATAATTGCACCGGTACCCGTGAGCGGAGTCGACTGAGTCATGGCCGTGAGCGATTGGACAGCGCCCCCTTGCACGGTTATCTTTGCGAGCCCGAAATCGAGAAGCTTTGCGCCTTCACGAGTGAGAATGACATTGCCTGGTTTTAGGTCCCGGTGAATCAGTCCGCGCTCGTGAGCGGCGCTTAGCGCCGTGCCAATCTGAATTGCATAGTTCAGGACATCTTCGGTTGAGAGTGATGTCCTCTTGAGGCGCTCGGAAAGCGTTTCCCCTTCGAGATACTCCATGACAAAAAACGAAGTGCCATTTTCAAATCCGACATCATAGAGCGTGCAGATATTCGGATGGTTCAAGCTGGAGACAATTTTGGCTTCGCGTTCGAAACGGGCGCGAAGATCCTTGTCATGCGCCATGCGCTCCGGAAGGATTTTGAGAGCGACAATTCGGTCGAGCCGCGTATCCTTGGCTTTATAGACTTCGCCCATGCCGCCTGCGCCAATAGCAGATTCAATTATATATGGCCCGAGCTGTTGGCCTATTGTGAGAGACATTTCTTTCCTACCTTAATTTATCGTATCCGCGTGTTGTTCAATATAATCGATTCTCATGCTAAGATTCATAATTGAGTGGCCGGACAGCAAGGAGAAATTCGGACAGACCAAAGAATGCTTTTAGATCAACTGGGCACCCCAAACTTATATTTGTCTTAGCCCCGCTATGATCGTATGATATTATCAAATGAGAAGGCGGCAGAATCTGTATCACAACCACCCCCCCGAATCATAAACCATGCCAACATCGACAAAGCCAATCAAACTCTACATCCTTCGCTGTCGCGACAATAGTCTCTACACCGGAATTACAACCGATATCGACGAACGGCTTCGTGCCCACAACACCGGCAAAGGAGCAAAATACACTCGCGCACGTTTGCCTGTCAATTTGGTCTACACAGAACAGTGCGGTTCGCGATCACTTGCGCTCAAAAGAGAATGGCAGATCAAACGCTGGAACAAACAGAAAAAAGAGGCCTTCGTAAAAGCCTCATCTCAATAAATTATCAAAGCCGGATAGCCGCGTTAATATCGCTCATCCAACCGCCACATTTCTCTTTTAAGAAATAGTCCCGACAGGTTGGGCTCTTGTTCGGTCATTTCTCTGTCGATATATGTATTATGAATGGAACGACTCTTCTCATCGGTCTCATCACCGGATCGGTTGGCTCGGGATTCTTTATCTATGGCAAAAAGCAACGCAAATGGCTGCCGATGCTTTCTGGAGTCCTGCTATGTATCGCGCCCTATTTTGTCGAGAATCTGACACTGCTTGTGGGCCTGTCTATAGTTCTCTGCGCGGTCCCTTTTGTTATCAAGGGTGATTGACACTTCGAAAGCAGATGCAGGAAGAGCATATGCTGTCGCTCGTTGCAGCCCGGTATGACTTGCAGAGCCCCCTTGAAGTCGACCTTCTTGATCCCGCCCAAATTTTATTTGGATATCTGAGACCAAAAGAGTATCCTATTGGTATAGCCAGCGCTACCATGCGCTGGCCGATGTGGACTTCGTACCGATGCCAAACGTGAATAACATCACTCAGTTGCTGTCCTCCGTGCGCCGCCTGAGCCGCCGGATCGTCCGCCTCAGCCCCCGCCGCGTCCATAGCTAACATCACCGCCAGTTCCTCCGGGATCGACTTACGTATAAGTGACTCGAAGAATAGCTCAGTTATTCAACCTGTCGGTTTTTCTGTTCACGCTTAAGTTGACTCAGCCGCCAGTACGTGTAAATGACTGGAATGACCTCAAGGGTTAAAAAAGCAGAAGTTATGAGTCCGCCAACCATCGGGGCGGCGATTCGCTTCATAACGTCTGCTCCTGAGCCTGTAGCCCAGAGTAAAGGAATCAGCCCGAAGAGCATAGTACCGACTGTCATCAGCTTTGGACGAACTCGCATAACGGTGCCTTCCATGTGCGCCCAGATAATATCGTCGAGATTGCGAATCTTTCCTGCCTGTTTGCGCTTCTCATAGGCCTGGTCAAGATAGAGAATCATCACAATTCCAGTCTGAGTTGCTAATCCAACAAGGGCAATTATTCCTACCAATGTGGCGGTGGAATAGTGGTAGCCGAGGAAATACATCAGCCAGATGCTGCCGACTAATGCGAAGGGAACGGAAGTGAGGACAATAAGTGTTTCTGTAATATTACGGAAGTTCAAAAATAGGAGCACCATCACAAGAATAAGGGTAATTGGAATAACCAATTTCATTCGCGCAGCCATTTGCTCGTATAGCTCATATTGTCCTGTCCATTTGAGATGGAAGCCCGCGGGCATGTCGATTTCGCGCCTTACAGCGGCCTTTGCTTCATTCACATAACCGCCTATATCACGTTGACTCTGATCAATGTCGACGTACACATAGCCGACCAGCATGCCATCCTCGTCACGAATCATTGGCGGACCAGTGACAATCTTGACTTCAGCAATTTGCCCAAGAGGAATCGATGAACGACCTCGTGATACGTTTGGGTCATTTGCACGACTCCCTCCAGATGAACCAGACGAACTATTCATTGAAGATTTCGACCCTCCGCTCGGGGCAGATTGCAATGCTGAATACGGCGAATTCATAGGTAAGCCGCCCATACTTCCGCTGCCTGTTGAAGGAACTGACATGCCAGAAGGTTGATTGCCGGCAGATATAGATGACATTGAATTTCCACCAGATGACGTGTTTGAAATTGTCGTACTATTTTCTAAAGTCATCGGCAGAGGAACAAGAATCTGTTTCAACTGTTCTAGGTTGCTTCGGTATTCTCGCGGATAACGGACATTAATCGAAAAACGATTTCTACCGTCAACGGTTAAGCCAACCTGCGCGCCGCCAATGGCTGATTCGACAATGTCTTGTACATTTGAAACTGTCAAACCGTATCGAGCGATGGCCTTGCGATCCGGAATTATGTCTATAAAGTAACCGCCGGTGTTGCGATCTGAATAAACACTTCGTGTTCCTTCAAGTTTTGAAAGGGATTGTTCAAGCTGTTTGCCGATGCGTTCGATTTCTTCAAGATTGTTGCCGAATATTTTTACACCAATGGGTGTGCGAATTCCCGTGGAGAGCATATCGATACGTGTCTTAATGGGCATTGTCCAAGCATTTGTCCATCCAGGCATTTGCAGGGCTTTATCCATCTCAGTTGTCAGCTCATTCCACGTGATGTGCCTTGAGTCCGGCCAAATCGGTCGAAATACTGATTTCAGGAAGTCTGGCGACCACGATGAATACCATCGCCTTTGAGGCACTTTCCGCCACTGATCATTCGGTTTTAACTGAACCACTGTTTCGATCATGCTCAGCGGTGCGGGGTCAGTTGGTGTTTCCGCCCGTCCGGCTTTGCCAAAAACAGTTTGGACTTCGGGGAAGGATTTAATAACTCGATCCTGAAACTGTAAATACTGCTTTGCCGCCTCTATAGAAATGTTTGGAAAAGTTGTTGGCATATAGAGCATGTCGCCTTCATTGAGCGGAGGCATGAACTCCGAGCCAATTTTTGGAATCATAGGAAGAGCCGAGAGAATGGCCATAATACCGATTGCAACGGTGGTCTTGGGATTGCGGAGCGCGACATAGACAAATGGTTTGTAGATCCCAATAATAAATCGTGATACCGGATGTCGGGATTCTGGTCGAATTTTCCCCTTCAGTAAGGTGACCATAAGAGCTGGAGCGATCGTAATTGCAGTGATCGCTCCAAAGAACATTGCAAAGGTTTTGGTAAAGGCAAGCGGTTTGAAAAGCTTTCCCCCCTGACCGGTTAGCGCAAAAATCGGAAGAAACGATATTGTGATAATGAGCAGGGCAAAAAATATCGCAGGGCCTACTTCCTTAGCCGCAGCTATGATAACTTCCTTGCGATCAGTTTTATCTGTTGCATGCTCCAAGCGCTTATGCGCATTTTCGACCAAGACAATACTCGCATCGATCATCGCGCCCACTGCAATTGCAAGGCCTCCCAGACTCATAATATTTGAGTTAATGCCCAGCAGATACATTGGAATAAAAGATAGGCCGATTGCAATAGGAAGTGTCAGTATAGGCACAAGCGAGCTTCCGAAATGAAGTAAAAAGAGAATGATAACCAGCGCGACCACAATACCTTCTTCGATGAGACTATGGCGCAAAGTTTCAATACTCCTCTCGATTAATCCGCTGCGATCGTAGACTGTCCTGAGTTCAATACCAGTGGGAAAGGAGGGTTGAAGATCTTTAAGTTTTGTCTTAATCCTCTCGATTACCTCAAGGGCATTTTCGTTGTAGCGCATGACCACGATACCGCCAACAGCCTCTCCGATCCCATCAAATTCACCGAGACCGCGACGCATATCGGGTCCAAGCTTCACTGTTGCAACATTCTGAAGCAGAATAGGCGTTCCCGTTGCTGTTGAACCAAGTGATATCTCGCGAAGGTTATCTATGTTCTTAACATAGCCGCGGCCGCGTATAAAATACTCGCGCTCTGTCATCTCAAGGATACGTCCCCCGACATCCGAATTGCTTTGCCGAACAGCGCTTATAACATCGCTAATTGAAAGACTAAAAGCCTGCAGACGCACTGGGTCGACTTCAATTTGGTACTGCTGCTGGTATCCGCCCACCGTGGCAACTTCGGCGACACCTGGAATTGCAGACAATGCCAATCGGAGATTGAAGTCTTGATACGTCCTCAAATCAGCAAGGCTATGTTGGCCGGACGTATCGACAAGCGCATATTGGAATACCCAGCCAACGGCCGAAGCGTCAGGGCCAAGAAGAGGAGAGACACCTGGCGGCAGTTTCCCCTCGAATTGCTTCATGTATTCAAGAACTCTACTTCGCGCCCAGTATATATCAGTACCATCATCAAAGATGACATAGACGAACGACATGCCAAACATAGAATATCCGCGAACAGCCGAAACTGCTGGGGCGGACAGCAGAGCAGAGACAATGGGGTAGGTAATCTGGTCTTCAACCAAATCAGGGCTTCGACCCATCCATTCAGTCCAGAGAATTACCTGTACGTCAGAAATATCTGGAATCGCATCAAGAGGTATACTTTTGATGGCATACCACGACCCGATAGAAGCAAAAACGGTAGCTATAAGAACTACAGACCGATTGCGGGCACAGAAATCAATAATCGCTTTTATCATTGTGTTCTCTTTTACTCTTTCATTCCGCCGTGACCGGCGTGAGGGTCAGATTGAATCGAGGTCATACCGGCTAATGCGGCCTTCAAGCGGCTCTCTGAGTCAATCAAAAAGTTCGCGCTGTTTACTACAATCTCCCCTTCGCGCAGGCCCGAAAGTATTTCAATTCTGTCATCTGTGCGGCTGCCTGTAGTGATAAGTCGCGGTTCGAAATGGGAAGTATTATGCACAACAAATACATACTGTCGCGAACCTTCATCAACTATGGCGTCTGGCGAGATTGTAAGCGCATCGGCAGCTGTCTGTTTAAACCGAACCGTAACAAACATGCCCGGTTTGAAATGTCCCTCTGGATTCGATAATGGAATCCGCGCTTTGGCTGTACGAGTGCTCTCGTTCAGAGTCGGATAGATAAATTGGACTTTACCTTGTATTGGATTAGCGGATCTGCCAAGGGTGATTTCGGCTGATTGTCCAGAAGAGACTTTGGTAAGGTCTGTTTCGTAGATATCTGCCAATACCCAGACTATGCTGAGATCGGCGACAGTATAGAGGGCTTGGTCGGAGGTGATGGATTGACCCACATTGACCATCTTCTCAAGCACAATGCCGCTAATGGGTGAACGTAAGAGCAGCTCAGGATTAGTTTTTCCAGACTTGATTATTTCTTCTATTTCTTTTTCAGACAACCCAAGAAGGCCAAGTCTGTGGCGTGACGACAAGAGAAGCTCAGTTCTCGTTCTCTTTAATGTGCTGTCGCCAATTGATTGCGCAGCTGATTGGGCGGCAAGAAGAAACTCTTGCTGAGCTTGGAAGAGTTCTGGACTATAAAGAGACAGCAAAGGCTCACCACGTTCGATTCTCTGACCGGTTTCATTTATAAAAAGCTTTTGTACAAATCCATTCGTGCGGATGCTGACTGAAGCCGTTTTCGCTTCGTCAGCAACTATGTAACCAACAGTCTCGATATCTTCGCTCAGACTCTCGTGTTTAACTGTTTCGGTCTTGACGTTGATAAGTTGCAGACGTTGCGGTTCAATAGTCACCGATACCAACCCGGGCACATTGCCAACATTCATATCCATATCGCCATGCATTTCATGCTCTTCTGCATCGCGAGGAATCAAATCCATTCCGCATTTTGGACATTCTCCGGCACTGTCTGAGACAACTTCCGGATGCATTGGACAGTAGAATTTGGCTGAAGAGTTTGTAGCTTTCATCGCTGGCTCAAGATTCATGCCGCACTTGGGGCACTTGCCCATTGTGTCAGAAACAACTTCTGGGTGCATCGGACAGGTGTAGTAAACCGAGGTATCAGAAGTAGAGGTCATGTTTTCGGAAGGGGTATCCGCCATTATATGATCTTTGCCGCCAATTGGAACAAGGCTCATGCCACAGATGGGACAATCCCCAGGCTGATTGCTCACGTATGTGGGATGCATTGGGCAATGGTATTGAATTTTTGCATCGACCGTCGTCTGCCAAGGCGCCAGGTCAAATGCTGTTAGAACCATTACTATGGCAAAGAGGGTCATAGCGCCAAGAAGGCCCCATCGTACAATTGACATCGTTTTCGTACCGGGAGGAGGAGCTTCTTCGCCTTCTGGCATTGCATTTGGGTCATTAAAATTATGTACGTTGTGTTCTTCTGTCATATTGATTTGCCTTACTTATTCGATTGTATTGTTGGGTGAGATAGAAATCTCACCAGTTCGCATTCCCGCTTGAAGTAGTGTCATTGCCAAATCAAGCTTCAGTTGCTCAAGGGATATGGCGTTGTCTTGAACCGCTCTTGCCTGCTGGATTACAGAACTATATGGTGTACGATTGGAAGAATATCCAGACATTCCGATTCGGAGAGCGTCTTCTGAGGCAGGAAGAATGCGGTTCTCATAAAGATGAATTTGTTCCTGAATGCGAATTGCTTTCTCAAATAATGCTGTCAATTCGGCATAAAGTTCACGTCGGCGCTGGGAAAGCTCACGCTCAACGCTTTGACTCATTATTACCATGGAATGAGCCATCTTTTTCTGCGAACGACCATTGAAAAGCGGTAATGATACATTAGCGCCAAAACTGACCATATCATCGCGAGGCATTTCATCACCGCCCATCCCTATATCTGAACCGGAGCGAAATCCGTATTCTGTCCTCAGTTCAATCATAGGCCATGACATCCGTTTGTTGGCTTGTGCTGATAGTCTCAATGACTCACTCTGTCCCTGTAGTCGAATGAGTTCAGGATTATGCTTTTCTGCTTGATTTAGCCAAGCGATGGGCGATGTGGGCACTGGAAGGCTATCCGGCAAGAGCGCGACAACAGGTCGAGATAAATCCTCGTTTCCACGAAGGGCGTTAATTTGAATAGTTGCCTCGATAAGTTCCTGGCTATAATTGATTATTGCAGCTTCATGCCGCCATTTTTCACTTTCAAGCGCCAAGACCTCGTCCTGTCCTGCTAAGTTAGAACTAAATCGAGCATGAGCCGATGCGGTAAGCTGGTCATCAAGAGCATGCTGGCGGACAAGACGCTCCAATGTAGTCTGTCGAAAGTAGAGTTGATAGAACGCCATAATCGAAGCCGACTCCACCTCAAGCTCCTTCATCGCGCTGTCTGCAGCCGCTTGGTCAATCTCCGCAAACGAGGCCTTACGTTCAAAGCCTCGCCTGCCGGAATAGGGGAGCTCCCAAGAAAGACCAAGAGTCTTCATGGTCATTGGGTCTTGGTTAACGTCGAACGAGGTGGGCAAATTCTCAATGCCAACCATAAGCATTGGATCGGTCCAAGCGCCGGAAGCCGATGATTTCTCGCGAGCCGATTCTATCATGAGCCTTGATGCCGCCAAGCGGTCGTTTCGCTCAAGAACCTGCGAGAGGAGCGAGCTAATCGTCAGCGTATCGGCATAGAGAACGTCAGGTGTCTCATTCGTCACCTGCGCGTCTGCAATACCATTAAGAAATAGCAAACTTGCAACAACTCTAATGCAGATCTCAATTCCTATTTGAGGAACCATGTTCATTCCTTCAGCTATACTTCGTGCATAGCAAAGTTGATAGTTTTCGAAGATGTAGTGTTGCCCTTAGACAACAAAACGCCTTAACAATGTTGGTGTGGGATTAGCAGATCGTCCAGTTAAAAACGATCTGCAAGAAAAAATCAGAGGCGAAGAACTGAGAATGTCCCCGGTGAATGGTCGAAGAAGAGTTCAAGGGCATGAGCATTATATGTGGAATAATCTTCAAGAGAAGATTGCATACCTTGTATCAGGGAGGGCAAATACGGTCCGTAAGAAAGCAGAGATAAAGTATTGATCTCTCCGACTTGGTCGCCAGCCTTCAAGTAGTAGAACCACCCTGGGCAACAGCTATGACTACGTGAATGATCAGAGGAGGAATGACAGGGTGAAGTAGTACTTGAAGAGGTTTCACTGTGACAGCATGGAGAGGCCGGAGGCGTGTCCGTAGGCGAAGCAGTGGTTACCGCTTTTGAATCAGAAGGATAGACAATACTACAAATACATCTGGTCTCGAATAATGAGACCATCGCCAGCAGAGCGATAAAGAGTTGAAATTGTTTTAAAAGACTTTTCATATTTTAAAATAGTCTACACTAAGTGTCGACACAACTAATACATAAATCAAGAATAAAATGTTCATTTTATTTTGGGGGGACAATGTCGCAACTTTTGAGCGCGGAGATTCATCAGGATTGAGAAGAAATACTCAAAAGTGACCGCAATCTTGTATACTGCTCCCTCGTCCACAAGGGTATAATCCTTCTTTCGAGATTTAGTGTTTATTTTGGCTGAGTCACGAGATCTTGAAAGTGAAGTCAAAGTTTCTCTGAGCATATGATCCGGTAGAATTGCTCCAATGAAGAGAAGCGCGTCGTTTGCATGGCTGGTAACTAACCATTGTTTCCGCCACCTCTCAGGGGTGATATTGTAAAAGGATGTTTTAGCTTGCTTTTAAATAGAATTGGAATGATCTTTACTTAATCAATCAGATCGTACTCATCAAAACCTTAAAGGGATAATTCGAGTCATGGCACATGAATCATCATTTAAACCGGGCATGATGATTGGCTCTTATGAGATTGTACGGCTTGCTGGTTCGGGCGGGATGGGGGAAGTTTATCTTGCGAACGATACAAGACTTCATAGGAAGGTTGCGCTCAAGGTTCTGGCCATTGACCATCAGCGGCCAGTTGATGTCCGTATGCGGCTTCAGCAAGAAGCGCAAGCATTAGCGTCTGTGAGCCATCCAAACATTGGCTCTATTTATGATCTCGTTGAGATTGACAATCGGCTCGTGATGGTCATGGAGTGGATAGAAGGTAAACTCCTTTCCAGTATAGTAGGGAGTGTCTCACAAGATCAGCTGCAATCAATAGCTGTGGATGTTGCTGCCGCTCTTTCTGCGGCTCACCACGCAGGCATTTGTCACGGGGACATTAAGCCGTCCAACATTATTCGCGGTGACGATGGCCGGACTCGGGTATTTGATTTCGGAATAGCGCGGACGTTTGCCGATTCCCTGAGTTACGCTGACTATTCCGGCACAATATCCTATATGGCCCCTGAGCTGATTTCAGGAAATGCTCCGTCACCACAGTCTGACCAGTTCTCGCTGGGTGTGCTTTTGTACGAACTAGCAACCGGAACAAAGCCGTTCTCTGGTGACTACGAAGCGGTCGTTCAATACCAAATCCTGAATCTGACCCCCGCACCGATAACTACGCTCCGTTCTGATCTGCCTCAGTTTTTGATTGACACGATTAATCAATTGCTCGAAAAGAATCCGGATCAACGATTTGGTGATACGTCAGAGATTTGTGCAGCGCTCGGACAACAGACTGCGGAGCCCGCATCAGGCCTCTTGTGGCGGCGTTCAGTCCGGGTCGCTTTGTCAGCAATTATCGCGGTGATTATTTTAAGCGCAGGTACGGCCATAGTCCGGTACGGCGGGCATGAGGAAACAGATGATTCAGAACGAAGGACAATCGCCGTGCTCCCCTTCGAAAACACCGGAGGACCGTCGCAAGGATATTTCGCTGATGGCATGACTGATGCGATAATCGCAGGACTCGCCCAAGACACGGCCGTCAGCGTTATCTCACGGCAGAGCGTTATGAACTACAGAGGGAGCAGTAAGACTATTCAAGAGATCGGCCGCGAACTGGCGGTCGCCTTCATCCTGACCGGCGGCATTCAGAGAAGCGCCAATACGAACGGTGATAATCTCCGCATAAGCGCGAATCTTGCCGACGTTCGCACTGGTCGAATGAGATGGGCCAAAGTGTACGACAGAAATCTGAATGGACTATTTGCCGTTCAGAATGAACTCGCAGTTGATGTGAAAAAGGCCCTGCATCTGAGCGACACTACTGGCAGGAATCTACCACCGCCCACTTTTAGTCTGAGCGCATACGATTTCTTCTTAAGAGGCAACGACTACTTTAATCGGGGCTGGTCTCACGAGGACATTCGGTTCGCAATCGGAATGTACGAAAATGCGGTTGCCGAAGACTCGAGCTTTGCGATGGCTTATGCTATGCTTGCGCGATGTCACGCCAGTATGTTTTGGGAGTATTTTGATCGTACTGATAGTCGATGCCTCCGAGCGCGGCAAGCGGCAGATCGTGCGATGACGCTTAAAAGTGATCTTCCTGAAGCATACCTCGCACTCGGCTACTACTATTATCATTGCGAGCTTGACTATATACGAGCGCTAGAGCAATTCTATATTGCACTTCGGTTAGATCCTAATAATTGCGAATTGCTGAATGCCATCGCCGCCGTAGAACGGCGTCAGGGAAATCTCCCCATGGCTTTGGAGCATTTTAAACAGTCTCAAAAGATCGATCCACGCTCACATCTTAAAGCATTTGAAGTTGGGCTGACATATGGACTGATGCGGCAATATTCCGATGCGCACATATACCTCGATCGCGCCATAACGCTTTGTCCAGACTGGTCGCTGGCATATATTTATAAGGCATGGTTGTCCATTCTAGAGGACGGCGATATTGAAGCCGCGCGAGGGACACTTGCAAAAGCTCCACCTGAAGCAAATCTGCAAAGAAGTCACTACTATTGGTGGCTTCAGCGAATTGTCCAACCGAATGTATCTCCCGAAATGACCCATATCCCAGTTATGGATGACACCGCAGCGTACTATCTGTTTCTGAGTCAAATAAACCGATTGAGGTCCAATTCCTATATGCGGCGTGCTTATGCTGATTCGGCACGTAACTGGATAGCGCCGCGACTTGCCACCGCGCCGAACGCCGCCCGATATAACAGCTATCTTGGATTGGCTTATGCCGAATTGGGCGAGAAAGAAAAGGGGGTGCAATTCGGACAGAAGGCATTGGAATTATTGCCGACCTCTCGCGATTCATTTGATGCCCTTTTTCTTCTTCTTAATATGGCCGAAATTCTGGTGATTGTAGGAGAGCAGGAACAAGCGATTGGGCAGATTCAATATATGCTCAGCCTGCCGGGGTTTGTCTCGAAGCCATATTTCAAGGTCGATCCGTTATGGAGGTCATTAGAGGCGCAGCCAGAATATCGAAAGCTGATATATGGAAGCAGCAGTTGAGCATGCTTGATTAATCGGCAGGCAGCTTGAAACCGTAACGGACCATTTTGTCTTTCAGCCCCTTTCGAGTCAAACCCAACTGATCTGCTGTGCGCATGATATTGCCATTGGTTTCGGCAAGCGTTGACACAATCATGGTCTTCTCTAATTTTTCAACGGCCTGACGCATTTCCCCAAGCGAAGTACCAATACTTGAGATTTCCTCAGTCTCATCGTGGATTTCAGGAGATAGATGATAAGGCTTAATCTCAGTTTCTGGATTGCAGACGACCGCCGCGCGCTCGATCACATGTTCGAGCTGCCGAGCGTTTCCGGGCCAGGAATATCGGTAAAGGGTGTCAAGCGCTTCCGATGAGACAGCCAGATTTGGCGCATTGAGCTTGATGCGCAGCAAGGAAAGAGCATGTTGCACCAACAGCGGAATATCGTCGCGTCGTTCTCTCAATGGCGGCAGTTCGATCGTGAATGTGTTCAGTCGATAGTAAAGATCTTCCCGAAACGTGCCCTTGGCGATTTCGTCCTTAAGGTTGCGATTTGTGGCCGACAGGACTCGCACCTTTACTGTTTCGGTCTTACTTGCGCCAACTGGCCTGATTTCACCCGACTGGATGACACGCAAAATCGCAGCCTGGGTTGACAGCGGCGCATCCCCAATTTCATCAAGAAAGATAGTACCACCTTGAGCCTCTTTGAATAGTCCCGGCTTTTCCTTGTCTGCGCCGGTGAATGCTCCCCTGACGTGGCCGAAGAGCTCTGATTCAAGCAGCGACTCTGTTTTAATTGCGCAGTTTTTCACAACAAATGGCTGGTGCCGGAGATCGCTGTTCGCGTGAATTGCCCGGGCAATGAGTTCCTTCCCCGTGCCGGTTTCCCCTGTGATAAGTACCGGAGCGTTATTAGCGCTAAACTTTGACGCCAGCATAAGCACATGACGAATTGCGCGAGACGAACCGACGATATTCTCAAAAGAAGGGCCAACCCCAAGCTCCGTGCGCAATATTGCGTTTTCATCCTTAAGCTGTTTGTACGATAACTCAAGCAGTTCGTTGTTCTGAGCCAGGTCTTTCAAGAGCTGTGCGTTGGCGAGTATTTGCGCAGACTGGGCCGAAAGAATTCCAACTAAACGGCAATGGTCCTCGGTGAATGGTCCCTTCTGACGTGATCGCACTAGCGCTACTACTCCTATCGCCTCGTCCCGAACTAAGAGCGGGCAACAGATCGCCGACGTGAACCGCCCATTATCGGAATCGAGATCCTGAAAACGTCTGTCAGTGTCCAGATCATCAATCCGCGCTAACTGGCGGTGAGAGAGCACCCAGCCAGCAAGTGATTGGCTTATTTGAAAAGGAAGTTCAGAATTTCGTCGGTCATTATTGCGAATAACTGTCGTTAATGCGTCAGCTTGCTTTTTTGACACGATGCTTATGACTCCCTGATCCGCTTCGGTTACTCTTGTCAACTCAGTAAGAATGATATTCATGATGTGATTTACTTCGCGGACCTGACAAATACGGCCGACTACTGTGTTAATCAGACGCAGTTCCTCTACGGCCTGCCAATTTCTCGGATCGGGTTGCATTGCGCTCATTTTTCTCAATTTCTTTGGTGCGTGTCTTCCATCTCAAAATAGGAAGGCAATGCCGTGAGGTCAACCTTTTAGTACTGATTGATTGAAAGCAAGTAACCACCAATTCAGCCTCAATTGTATAGTTTCTATCCTCTCGCTATTAATTTCGTCTTGATCTTGCTGCTGTCCACACCCTTGTCTGGCTTTAGCTTCAGACAGTTTCGAGCAAGTCGAATGTCTTTGGCACTAACCTTGCCTTGCATAGAGACATGGTAAACAAAATGGCTCGAAAGGAAGAAATGAGTACGAACGAAACTCAGAGGGTTAGTACGACCAAACTCATACAATCAGCAATTAAAACAATGACAGGAGAAGGAACACTATGATTTCACGAATGATCGCTCTGTTTGTGTGTATGGCACTGGCATTAATAGCCGGCGCCTGCCAAGAGAATAAAAACCCCATGAATTATGCCGACAACTTCTCGGCGAGGGCCAACAACGAAAACGCCGCGCTGAGTCCGGCGGCCTCTGCTCCTGATCCGTCGGGGCAGGTGACGATATCGGCAGGCAGCAAATCACTGACGTTCTGGCCATTCACATCGAACAACTTCGAGGGAGAACCGCAAGACCCGATTAACCTAATCTTTTTTGGGAAATGCGATCCAAGACAAATTCGCGCCGCATTAATGGGTCTGGATGGTGACCGATCGGCATTGGGCTTTCCGGCTGTTGCGCCCTTTAACTCACGATGGGATGATGCTATTGGAGATGTTCAAACCAGTTACGGCGATGGCGGATGGACCGGCGGCGTTATTCAACTCGCCTGCGGTGATTATATGTCAGTCCGTTTTCATTTACGACTGTTTACTATGGGCGAGTGGACGGTCGGCAATGTTCATTTTGAAGCATTGATCCCCGGCACGGCCGATCACCAAGTCCTCAATTGGGAAGTTGCCGAGCAGTTCGTGGTCGGTGATTTTTTCCGAAGCGGCTTGCTTGACGCAACTACTCCGGTAATCCAGACCGAGCAGATAAATCCCTCTCCATTTCGAACGATACCAGCAATTATCTATAATGGTCTCCCGCACGAATTACAGGGACTTATCGGAGGACCGATTGGACAGGTGCAAAACGACGTTCCGATAGGAACCGACGGCCATGCGATGATTTTGAATCTTGCTCATGCCGTTCCCGTAGTTCCCGAAACCAAGGTTCAGGAATTCGTAGTGTTTTACGACCAGGTCATTCCGAAACCATTCTGCAACGATGGCGATGATTACCTCTACGCGCAGGGACCGGTTACACTCGAACAGGTAGTGACAATAACTCATGATCTCAATTATGAGTTATCTTTCAAAGCTGAAGGCACATTGACCCTGACTCCGGTCAATCCGTTGGACGGTCAGCCCCTTGGTCCATCTCTGAGGGCGAAAGTAATGGAAAAACATAGGGGACGATTCACAACACGTAACTGGACAGTGGGCAGTTCCAAGCTGCAAAAGATCACTCCCGCCAACGCGCCAGGGGCGGGCTCGCTCAAAAGCGATCTTGAAATAAACTCAAATGGCAAAAACGACTACTCTATTTTCATCCGGTGCGCCGATGAGGCGATCGCTGGGAAATAGAGCTCATTGACATTAAGACGGGCGCCAGAAGGTTGGTTTTCTGCCCATATCTCTGGCGCCGCGAATAGGAGAAGAAGAAACATGAAATATTATTTATCTTCGTCGGCCTTTATGTTCTGCATACTTGCGATTCTTAGCGCAGACAGCGCCACAGCCGCTTCGAAACGGTCAGCGGCAGAGCTTGCAGGTCTGCCTGCCGTCGACAGCGCGCTCAAGATTACAAAGGTGCACACACCGGTCAGTTTTCCGCGTCTGATCACAGGGCTGGGTATTGGGCTCGCTACGGCCGGTACATCTTCGATCAAATCAGGATTGGATACCGTGCTGGCCTCATATGGAGTTGCTGGCAACTCCCGTATTGGTGAGCCGTCCACTTCAATTACCGCGGGTTTCCGCTTTCAATTCTCGGAGCGGCTAGGAATCTTTTTAGATTTTCTAAATGGAGGCACCCCGAACGCAAACCAGTTCATCAAATCGGCCGCCAGTGTCGGGTTAGTTGTGACTCCGTTTCGAACTCGCACCGGTTCCGCCGCTGTTTCGTTTGGAAGCGGTATAACGGTTCAGAAACTCGAGTCACATACTACCTATAACCTCCCCATACCCTCCAGCTTTGGCACACTGGAATACATTAGGATCGAAACACACAGTACTCTCGGCGTCCCGCTGGTTGCGATGCTGGAATTGCCCGCCGCCGCGACCTCACGATACAGCATGATATTCACTGCGCGGCACGTCTTCTCACCCGACGCCAAAGTGGAGGAAAACTACTCCCCCGGCACAAATTTTAAGGTCAATATGTCGGGAAACTACTTTTCCATAATGCTGAACGCTGGCATAAATTAGATTTTAGGTTTATAGAAAGAAGAGAGACTATTATGAAAAAGATAACGCCTTCAACAATTACATTGATTCTGATGACATTTCTTATGCTCAATAGTTGCGTACCCTACCGGCAGTGGGTGCCGCCACAGGGTCTGACAGCGAACACTAAAGGCCGCATGGAAGTTCTGACAAGGAACGGCAATGTCTATCGATTATCCAATGGACGTTTTATGAATTACAATATCTTGGGGTTAGGATCGGTGACAACAACCGAAAATAAGACAGATGCATTTGGGGGAAGTATCCCATTGGACAGTATTGCGCTTGTGCAGGTGCACCGCGAAGATCTGTTCGCTGGCCTGTTATCTACGGCGAGCACACTCGCAGTCGTCGTCTTGGGCATTGTTGCAACTGCCGAAGGCCAGACTGGGGTGACTGTCGGTATCCGTTACCCTCCTAGCTCCGGCGGCGGGTGGGGTTCCTGTCCGCTCGCTTATTCGCTCAAGGATGACAGCCTTCATCTCGAATCCGAAACCTATGTAGGCGCAATTTGCGGCAAACTTGAGCGAACTGCAACCGATGTGCTGAGACACTTAGGGCCATCTGGTGACAGTCTGACTCTCAGTATTCGAAACGACTCGCCTGAAACTCATCTGACCAATTCGGTGAGCCTGATGGCAGTAGATCATCCGTTAGGGACAGAGGTCGTTACAGATATCTACGGCACACTACATACCGTTGGAGATCGTATTCCCTGCAGAATGGCTCGCGATGAACGAGGGCGCGATGTCACATCGCTGGTCGTATCCAGAGATAGCTCTTCGTATACAGCCAATCTGATTGAAATCGATCCTGAAAATGAGGAAGATCTTCGCGATGCCGTCACAGTTGAATTTAACTGTCCGCCCGAAGCACGCCGCGCCAAACTTATCGTGACCTGCATGAACTCAGACCTTGCCGACTACGCTCTCAACAAGCTCTTCTCGTTGCGCGGTCCATCAAAACTGCAGTACTATCACAAGCTCGACAATGACCGATCTGAATTTTTTAAGCTGGTTGGATGGATGTTTCGCGAGGGCGGGCTTGAAGTTTCGGTGTGGGATAATGACCATTGGGTCCGCAATGGTTCAATTGCAGGAGTAGGCGGACGAGTCTTTGGCGAGCGAATAGTTTTAATTGATCTTGCGGTAACTGACAGTAAAGTCCGTGTGAAACTTGAAGGGACATCCGGACTGTGGAAGGTCGATGCGGTTGAAATAGATTACTCCGAAGATGCCGCGTTCGAGCTTACGGAAGCTCACTTGCGTCAGGCGCTGACAAACAAGGGGGAAAATATTGCGTCAATTCTCGCTGACCAGGATCAGGACTACTTCCGGACAATCACAGATGAATGGGTCAATTTGTCATTTGATACTGTTAAGATCAAGTCCGGCTTCAGCCGAAGCTACATTTTGAAAACGACCGGCCACTACTTCGGCTGGTTTGAACAGGATGATCAGGACAATAGCGCTGTAGCCGATCGCATTTTGACCGAGCCATTGTACGGAAGTAAGCTCTATCTCAAAGACTGGCTGCGGGCGAAAGCGACGGTTGCGAAAAAATAAGCTTCGAAGAAAGGACCGCCTGCCTTCACACCATGGTGGACAGTGGTTCCGCCTTGGGTGTCAGTCTCGACGCGCTATTTTTACACTGACCGGGGAAGCTTAAGACATGAGTAAGGTCACTTGCGCTGAAATTTTCACTTTTCTCATTGGTCGATTCCATTAGTCTAAATGGATGAAAATGAATAATACCATTAGTAAAAGTGTAACGAAGTATTTTATCATTCAGTCACCCTTGATAACAAAGGGGACAGTGCAGAGAACTATCGACAGGCACACAAGCAGTGTCAGGTTCTCGACAAAATAAGGCGCGACACACAACAGGGCTCCTGAGAGCATCGGCAGCCACCGGCGTTGCTTTTTGCCATAGATGAAAAATCCGGAGCCAACCGATCCGGTGATGAGCCCGATAAGGAGAGTGGTTCCGGTCATTGTCTTTTCGTCCAGCGCTTAACGTTATTGATAGGTCAAACATATATACCTGCCGCAGGGAATTTTTCATCAAGGATTCACCGGGGCAGGTTACTTTACGTTTGACAGGATCATAGTAAATATATCGGGAGAAGATTGGCTGAGCATGAGCCCAACCAGTTGGGACTATTTGTCAAACAAGAGTCGTAATGCTCGAATCAGCGAAATCAATGCGGCTGTCCGGCCTTGATGAATGGTTGAGCAGACTCCTTCACAAACGCCTCTTTTTTCCGTTTGGTCCATCCTTTAATCTGCCATTCTCTTTTGAGAGCAAGTGATCGCGAACTGCACTGTTCTGTGTAGACCACATTGACCGGTAGACGAGCGCGAGTGTATTTGGCTGCATTACCAGCGTTGTGCGCACGAAGCCGCTCGTCTATATCAGTTGTTATTCCGGTATACAGACTATTATCGCGGCAGCGAAGAATGTAGAGTTTGAGCGGCTTTTTGTGCGCTGACATATTTTACAATCCGTGCATATCGTTTTGACGTATACTCTCTTGCCAGTCGGGCAATTCAATGTCTTCTCATCTACTATTATGATACCGCGTTCACTGAGCGAGGTCAAATGTTCTCGTTGAAGTCCTATATGGCAATATAAATTGTTGGGCGGCTGTAAAGAAGAATGTAACTCCAGAAAAAGTGAACCGTCAGGTGACACTTCTGCCTCGCTCAAATCGCGTCGCAAGCGAGAGCTGAGGGAACGGTTCTACCACTGCCCATGCGCCACCGAAAAGACCGCTTAGTCGAATTCATTCCTGGGATCGGCGGGGACCTGCGCCAATCCAATCCGACCCATTGCTATATTCGCTTGACTGTAGCTTTCTCCTTTCATCGGAGCGCCATGAAGACGCCGGAGCATCGCCAGTTGTCCGGTATGCGTCAGGGCATCGGCAATCGGCCCTTGGAAGATTTTCGTCAGATCCGTTGCAATCGGCCCCTCTGTAGAGAGTGCATCATCGAACTTGCCAAGTGCTTTAAAAAAGCGTTCGCATTCCTGCGTCCAAGGGAGAGGCGTGGCATCGTTCCACTTGATATTCCCGCTCACCATGGTGAATGCCCAGTCGAACACATCCCCCATGTGCGCCACAACCTGAACCGGAGTTTTTGAGGTAGGCCCCGGTTTAAAATCTGCAAATGACTCCGGTGCTCCGCGCATTGTCTTGGCCGCGCGGTATGCGAGAGTGGCTATTGTGTGTCTGAGAAACTCTCTATCGGTCATAAACTCTCCTGTTGGTATTCGCACCGTCTTGGCTCATCCGGAGCCGGGTGTTCCATTTCAATGTTCCGTCGGGCCTTGCCCATACCGAGGCTTTACCGAGGGATAAGTGTAACCTGAAGGAACATTTTTAACAAGATCACTTTAGAAATCTTCGAATTGCCTGAATTTTTGCCTAGTTCGCAAAATCGTTCTAAATAGCTCCCGCGGCAGGACTCGAACCTGCGACCCGCTGATTAACAGTCAGCTGCTCTACCAACTGAGCTACACGGGAGTGTCAGACAATGATTCAATTTGAACGACGCCCCCAAAAACAGCTACCCCGCTCTTGTGCTAACTGATTGTCTCACAAAAGCTCCGTAACCGCTTCAAAGGCAGGCAATAGTATATCCCTTTTCCGGCCGTTGTCAACGCCTTTTTCCGTCCTATTTTATCTATAATAAAAATTAAAATGCCCGCTTGAGCCTTGCGGAACAAATCAAAAAAACTCACGTACAACCGACCAGATATACGACCAACAACCACTTTTTTAAAGGAGTACTAACACTATGAAAAGGATTCTCCCGCAGTCTCTTATCTTTGCATTGGCTGTGCTTTTCATCGGCGGCGACACTATCGCCCAGACAAAATATCGCTCCAAACGCTCCCCGAACACCAATCATGCCCGCCTCGGTGTCTTTACCCAAACAGTCGATGACGACCTCGTGGACGCCTTCAAACTCAAAGTTGCTTATGGCGTCATTGTCAATTCCGTCGTCGATGACTCTCCCGCCGAAAAGGCCGGAATCGAAGAAGACGATATTATTATCGCCCTCAATGGCGACAGAATTACAGACGAAGATGAGCTTATTGCCAAAGTCTCTGCCGGAAAAGCCGGTGACGAAGTCACCGTCAAAATTATGCGCGACGGTAAAGAGCTGAACCTCAAAGCGACTCTTGATGAGCGCGATGACAACGATAATGACAATATGCGGATGTTTCGCAGTGATAATGCCCCTAAAGCCCCTCGCGCTCCGCAAACCCCAAATGCTCCGAATAGAATGAATACTTCTATGTCATTGCAGGGGTATATCGGCGTCTCGCTCTTTGAACTCAACGACCAGCTTTCGGACTATTTTGGCGTGACCGGCAAAGGCGGCGTGGTTGTGACCGAGGTCGAGAAAGATTCCCCGGCATCCAAGGCGGGTCTCAAAGCCGGCGATGTGATTATTTCAGCCGACGGCGATGAAATTTTTGATTCCGGCGATCTGCAATCGGTCATCCGCGACAAAAAAGACGGCGAAAAGGCCGAATTGTCTATCACTCGCAATAAAAATAAAATGATAATCTCGGTCACCGTCGAAGAGCGCGAATACGAATCGACCTGGGGAAATATGAATAACTTCTCGATACCCGATATGGGGAACTTCAATTTCAATATGCCAGCAATGCGCGGTCTCCATCGCGGGAATAATGATGACGGCTCATGGTCATTTGACTCTGATGAATACCAGCAAAGCATGAAAAAACTTCAGGCCGAGCTCGAAGAACTTCGCGCCCGGCTTCAGGCTCTTGAAAAGAAATAGACTTCTCGTTCTTAATACGGTGATGGCACAGCCCGCCAAAATCACAGAGGAACCCCGCTTCGGCGGGGTTTTTTAATAAATACAAGCTTGCCCCGTGTCGCATGATAATTCTATATTGATTTTACCATGGCGACTATAACAGTTGAACAACTCTACCTCTCGCGCACCAATGAACTTGAACTGACCCTCCTCAGTTCAAATTCCTCCGGCCTGCAAAAAGATATTCTCAATGCCGAAGTCCACCGGCCGGGACTTGCCCTCACCGGCTATTTCGAACGCTTTCCCAACAAACGCATTCAGGTCCTGGGTGAAACCGAGGTCGGCTACATGGCTCAGCTCGCCCAAGAACGCCTGCTTGAAATTTCGAATATGATGTTCGCCGCCGACATTCCGCTTGTGATAATATCCAAAGGGATCACGCCGCCGCTTGAGTTTATCGATTGCGGTGACAGGTATAACACGGCCATCATCTCCAGCCGATTGACAACGGCCGAGCTGACTAACCGGCTTTCGGCGTTTTTAGATCACAAATTTGCCCCTTCAACAAATGTCCATGGCACACTTGTCGATGTCTACGGTGTCGGACTGCTTTATACCGGCCGCTCGGGAATTGGAAAATCAGAAGTCGCCCTTGACCTCGTCGAGCGTGGGCATCGTTTGGTCGCCGATGATATCTGCAAGATTACTCGTGTGGCTCCCGATGTCATTATCGGCTCAGGCTCGGAACTGCTTGGGCATCATATGGAAATTCGCGGCGTGGGGATTATCGACCTTGAGGAGCTTTTCGGTATCCGCGCCATTCGTCTGCAGAAGCGTGTCGAAGTCGAAGTTCATCTGACCACATGGGATGAAACCGCGACCTATGAGCGGCTGGGGCTTGAAGACAACACGACAACTATTCTGGGGGTGCAAATCCCGATTCTCAATGTGCCGATATCGCCGGGGAAAAACATCACAGTTATATCCGAAGTTATCGCCATGAATCATATGCTCAAAGTCTATGGCGAAAACTCGGCGGTCGAATTTTCGAAAAAACTCTCTCAGCGTCTCTCCCGCCAATCGACTACCAAAGAGTACCTCGAATCCGATTACGAGTGATTTATGCTCATAATTGAAGCTATCCTTACCTCCCCATAAAATTCACCCGCCCCAATCTCTCAACTGGGACGGGCTTCCCCCCCACTGCGGGCGAATGCACACACGTCCTCCCGCGAGGGAAGGGTTATGTGTCATAAATTTTATGTATAGCAAAAGCTCCGGTCACGAGAACAGGCGCTCAAGTTGCCTGTGAGGCAACGATGGCGGATAAACAGCAAGACTTATACCGTTTCATGTTCGGTAAGCCTGATGCTTAGTCAGTGTGCGCGAGGAATTAACAACAGTCAGAGACGCAATTATAAAATCTTGAAGCCTTAATGTCAAGACAATAGTTGAAGTTGTGCGACATCTTTCATAGAAAAAATCATTTATGCATGGAATCGGGCTTTTATTCGTGCCGGTTTTTCAGTAAAATATGTCGAGTTTAACAAAAGAGGAAAATGGCAAAGCACACAATTACCCTTATCCCGGGCGATGGCATCGGCCCCGAAGTTACCGCCGCAACTGTGCGAATACTGGATGCCGCCCGAGTGGATATTGACTGGGATTACCAGCTTGGAGGACTCCAGGCGATTGAAAAATTTGGCTCGACCGTTCCCGATTCGCTTATTGAGTCCATTAGCAAAAATAAGATTGCTCTCAAAGGCCCCCTTACAACACCAATCGGCAAAGGCTTCAAATCGGCCAATGTCACTCTGAGACAAAAGCTGGACCTCTATGTGAATCTCCGTCCGGTCAAATCGATAAGCGGTCTGAATCGGCGCTACCATAATGTGAATTTGATAGTCGTGCGGGAAAACACCGAGGATCTCTATGCCGGCATAGAAACTGTCGTCTCGCCGGGCGTGACCCATGCCACAAAAGTAGTCACCGAAAAGGCATCGCGGCGGATTGCCAAATGGGCATTCGAATATGCCCGCGCCAATGGCCGCAAAAAGATTACGCTCGTTCACAAGGCCAATATCATGAAAATCACCGATGGGCTATTTCTGTCGGTTTTTGAGGAGGTCGCAAAAGACTATCCAGACATTGTCTCAAACAATCGGATAATCGACGCGCTCTGTATGGATTTGGTCCTGGATCCGACCCAATACGATATGCTCGTATTGGGCAATCTTTTCGGGGACATTGTCTCAGATTTGGCCGCCGGACTTGTCGGAGGATTGGGACTTGTCCCGGGCGCAAATATCGGCGAGAATTGCGCCCTGTTTGAGGCCGTTCATGGCACCGCGCCGGATATTGCCGGAAAAAATATCGCCAATCCGAGTGCGCTTATTTTTTCCGCCGTGCTGATGCTTCGCCATATCGGGGAGCACGAAGCCGCCAATAAAATCTGGCGGGCGATGATCTACACTCTGGCTGTTGACAATCACCTGACCCGCGATCTAGGCGGCACCTGCTCGACTGATGAGTTCGCCAACCAGATTATCCGTGAACTGAATTAGCGATATTAGAGAATTCTCTTAAAAAAATCCTACCGTTTCAGCAAAACTTACTTTTGCCCTTGGCGATTTCGGGCAATAGTATATATTTATTCAGGCGAAACGAAAGGATAGGCTATGGCAACAGACGGACTTATATGTTGGAATTGTGGGAAACCAACCGGCATTGCCGACCGGGTTAACCGAGCTGATGCCTGTGTTGCCTGCCTTGCTGATCTGCGTTGTTGCCGCGGATGCCGGCATTTTGACCCGACCCGACGCTTTCAGTGCATGGAACCGATCGAGACCAATATCCCTCACAAAGAGAAAAGTAATTTCTGTGATTTCTTCCAGATGCGTCTGGCCATTAAAGGACCCGGTGGACTTGTGAAAAAAACGGACACGAAAGATTCGCTCAAGAAAAAATTCGACGATCTCTTTAGCGACTGAATCCGGGTATAAGGCTCAGCAGAATATCTTTAATTTTCGTGTGGTCCGCCGCGGCGGACTGTCGCGCACAGTGTGGCCGTCAGGTCACACTCACATCTTCGATGTGTGCAAGACCTAACGGAACATCAACTGAAATTGCTTCATCGCGCCTCAGAAGTCATTCCTCGCAATGACTCATTGCAATGTCACCCCAGCGCCTGCCCGCTGTGGTGGGAAAGCTAGGGGGTCCATCTTCTCTTCAGTCTTGTACCACACTCAGCCGTGACGGACGGTGTGATTTTAACGTTGGTGTCGGGCAGAGAAGACTCGTGGGGCATAAGAATGACCCGCGCTCCAAGACGAAGAGAACTGAGATTGCCGCGTTTCGCTTTAGAAAGCGAAACGCGGCAATGACGGGTTGTGAGCCTGTTTCGATATCCCCCCTTACTCCGTCAGTTCTGCTCGGATCTTGCCGGACTCGGCTTGGATAAGTCTCTCCTCCACACCCACAGCCCGCAAAAGGAATTCCGAGAGCCCGACTGCCGCTTCGGCCTCTTCATAGCAGACCGATGTTGCGCCCAAATCTTCAAGCATCACCCTCTCTGCCAGATAGCGCGCTCTGACCAGAATAACGATACTGTCGTTCAGTTCTCTCGCGATCGATATGACCGGTATGCGGCTCAACAAATCGGGAATAGTGATAATAAGAAATTTCGCCTGTACCACCCCTGCGGCGGTGAGGATTTCAGGCCGCGCGGCATCGCCGTAAATGGATGTTATCCCCTGTGTGTTGAGCCTGTCGACCGTATCGATATTGAGTTCGACCACAACCGGATGAATGCCAAAATCCTCGAGTATCCGAGTAACCGTCTGACCCACCGGCCCATAGCCGATAACAATAGCGCGGTTTGTTTCATCCTCGGTGGAGAGCTTGGCAATGGCATCGATATTTGACTTTTTTGCACGGGCATCGGCTCGCTTGTGAAGCAACTTCCAAAGCGCCGGTCTGCCCCGCAACCACTTTTCAATTCCGGTAGATGCCCGAAAGAGCAATGGATTCACACTTATTGTGATAAGGGCTGCGGCGATAAGGGCATTCTGGCCGTCCTGCGAGAACAACCCAAGATTTAATGCGGTCGAGGAGAGAATGAAAGAGAACTCGCCTATCTGCGATAGAGCCAGTGCAACGGTAATGGCAGTTCGCACAGAATAGCCCAACAAAATAACCAGAACAAGCGCGATGAACGGTTTGGCGATGAGAATTATAGCCAGCACGGCGACAATCAAACCGGGATTGGCAATCAAGAAACTCGGATCAAAGAGCATTCCGACCGAGATGAAAAATAGCACCGCGAAAGCATCTCGCATGGGAAGAGCATCAGCCGCGGCCTGAAGTCCTGCTTTTGACTGGCCGACCACCATCCCGGCGAGAAAGGCGCCCAATGCGAAAGATGCTCCGAATATTATAGCCGAACCCGATGCTATCGCCAGAGCGAGCGCCAGTACTGTCAGGGTAAAGAGTTCGCGTGAACGCGTGCGAGCGACTTGGGTGAGAAGCCAAGGAATTGCTCTCTTGCCTGCAACAAGCACGATAGCGCTGAGGACGACCAATTTCAAAACTGCCGAGCCAAGGGCAAGAAATATGTTTGAGCCTCCATTTTCAGCATTGACAGATGAAGCAAATGCCGGTAGAAGCACAAGCACCAAAACCGTAAAAATATCTTCGACAATAAGCCAACCGACAGCGATATGGCCTTGGGGAGAATCCAGCACATTATTATCCATTAGGACACGGGTCAGCACAACCGTACTGGCAACAGAAATGGCTACACCGAGAATGATTCCGCTTCCGAGCGACCAGCCCCAGAAAGTCGCGACAAGCGCCCCGAGAACAGTTGCCGTCACTATCTGCCCTACGGCTCCGGGGATGGCGATCTTCCTGACAGCTATGAGGTCTTTTAGATGGAAGTGAAGTCCCACACCGAACATAAGGAGGATAACGCCGAACTCGGCGAGTTGTCCGGCTAATTCCGCATGGGCGACAAATCCCGGTGTGAACGGACCGACTACGATCCCGGCGAGGAGATAGCCGAGAATGGGGGAAAGTCCAAGGCGCTGTGTGATATACCCGAAAATCAGTGCGGCGGAAAAACCGATAGCAAGCATGAGTATGAGGTCAAAACTATGCATAATCTTTCGTCAACAATACAATCGCAAAAGGGCTGCGGGTTTGGGTTTACCAAGTGTAATTTGACGATGAATCTTATGCAAGTCTAAGATGAAGCCGCCAGCCTGCACGGATAAGCGAATTTGAGTTTGCCACGCCTGCCCGCCTGAAACAGGACACCTCTCAACGACTAACTATTAATGTCATTCCGGCGCAGGCCGGTAACCAGTGTTGATATTCTTGAGGGGTGTCACCCACCTCCGTCACGACGGACGGTGTGATCTTTTCTTTCCCACTATCTCTGGGATAGGTCATATTCATGAGACTAAGAATCGCTGAACCGTTCGCCTGCGGCGAACCGAGGCGGACTCGCTACAAGAGGAAGAGAATATGAGATTGCCATCCGCCACGGCGGACTCAGAAGGTGAAACTCGCAATGGGCATAATAGCCAAAAAGTGTTGGTAAATTTCTGATATCTTCTTGTTATACTTGGTATTTCACCTAAGATGACTGAGTCCTTTTAGTGACTCGTAAAAAAGTATTGTCTAAAGTGCGGCGCTTATG
>Ga0163152_10000058_pt1 | contig 167937 bp, 182 predicted proteins | sample OliLakLV19MP8IB2_FD_148635 | JGI IMG/M metagenome (GOLD analysis project Ga0163152, IMG submission 148635) | Freshwater microbial mat bacterial communities from Lake Vanda, McMurdo Dry Valleys, Antarctica - Oligotrophic Lake LV.19.MP8.IB-2 | ecosystem: Environmental > Aquatic > Freshwater >... | reverse complement strand
CCGACAATGACGCCGAAAAATTCGCCCTTGATCCACCACCAGCAGCAGCGATACTTACACCGCGCGCCGCCTGATGAGATTACACCGGCTGACGCCCTGAATTTACACCACTCAGGTGGACGTCACCACCTCGTCCGCATCCGGCTCTGGCATACCCCCGACTGGACCAACTACAGCACCTTGGATGACGCACGGCGCAGTATTCGGCGCGCGCGCGCCGCCGGCATGGAGGTGCTGCTCGATTTTCACTACTCCGACGATTGGGCTGACGGCGAAAAGCAATGGATTCCGCGCGCGTGGGAGAACATTGAATCGACCGAGGCGCTGGCCGAGGCTGTCTACGCCTACACGCTCGAGACCTTGCAGACGCTCGATCGCGAAGGGCTGATGCCCGAGATGGTGCAAGTCGGCAACGAGACCAATCGTGAAGTGCTGGGACGGCGCGATTGGGATTGGGCCAATCGCCCGATCGATTGGACCCGCAACGCCGCTTTGCTCAACGCCGGCATACGCGCCGTGCGGGAAGCCGGTCGCGGCTCATCGATCCAGCCGCTGGTGATGCTGCATGTCGCGCAACCCGAGAATGTCGAGCCGTGGTTTGCCGCCGCCGCGCAAGCGGGGCTCACGGATTTCGATCTGATCGGCATTTCGTATTATCGCAAATGGTCGACGCAAGGTTTGGAGGGGCTGGGCCAGGTCATCAATCGCGTGCGCCATCGCTACAATACCGGCGTCATCCTGGTTGAGACCTCCTACCCTTGGACGCACGATAGCGCCGATGCGGCCGCCAATCTGCTCGGGCCCGATACGCTGCTTGAAGGCTATCCCGCCACGCCCGAGGGGCAGCGGCGCTATATGGTCGATGTTACGCAGACGGTGATCTCGAATGGCGGCGTCGGCGTGGTCTATTGGGAGCCGGCGTGGGTCTCGACGCGCTGCGCAACGCGCTGGGGTCAAGGCTCGCATTGGGAAAACGCGACGTTCTTCGATTTCCATCGCGGCAATGAGATCTTGCCGGCCGCGCTTTATACCCGTCACGCTTACGAGCATTTGCAGCTCGTCACGCTTCGCTTTGAGGGCGCCGCGGCAGGCTTGGAACGGCTGTACCTGTGGGCGGACTTCTTCGGCTCGCGCCAGTTCGTCGCCTCTGTGGCGCGCAACGAAGACGGCGCCTTCGTCTACGAAACGCGCCTGCGCCCCGGCCAGGAAATCCGCTTCCAAATCTATGACCGGCTGCCCCTGGGCAATGGATTGCTTCCGCCGACAGATGCCCAAACACGCGCCGTCGTGGCGCGCATCCCAGCCGATGGCCGCCTGTCGTTTCGGCTACGATAGCAGGAACGGCATCCGGTTCATCGCCGCCCTCCATGGCGGGTTCGCCAATCTCGACATCGCTGCCGCCTGCTGCTCTATCTACCGCCAACAAGAGTGACGGCCTGGGGAGGGTGCGCATGCGATCGATGCTGAACTTGGTTGTGGTCGCGGCGGCGTTGGCGGCGTTTGCGCCCGCGCCCGAGGCGCCGCGCACCTGGAGCATGGACGATGGCGCGGTTTATCCCGCCGCGCGGGGGTTGCCCGCGCCGAAGATGGTCTCGCCCTCGGCGAAGGTCGCCTTCTCGTCATCGATCAAACCCACGGTCTGCGCCTGATCGAGGCGGATGAGACAATGCGCCCATTCGGACGCTTCGCCGAAGCTGGCTACGCGCATGCGCCGCCGGCGCAGATCGCTGGGCCGAATGGACTGGCGCTCGAACCAGATGGCGTCCATGCGCTGATCGCCGACGTGTTCACCGGCGCCATCTACCGCGTGAACATCCAAACCGAAGCGGTCGAGCTGATCTACACGCACCCGTTCGGCGTCAATACGGCGGTGGCCGATAGCGCTGGCGCGATCTGGTTCACGCAATCGGCCGCCAACGCAGCAGGGCCGCACTCCGAAGAACGCTTGTTCGAACCGCTCAACAATTACGCCGCCGAAGGCGTGCTCTTTCGCTTGCCGCCGCCCGGCGCCGATGGCGTGCGTCCGCCGCCGCAGCGCTTGGCTGACGGCTTTATGTTCGCCAACGGCATCGTTATCGACGAAGCGCGCGGTCAACTTTATTTCGCGGAGACGATGGGAGATCTGATCAACGCGTATCCTGTGACAGTGGCGAGCGGCGAACTCGGCGAAGGCCGCGTGCTCGCCAGCCTCGTCGGGCCGGACAATCTTGAACTCGATGAGCATGGCCAATTGTGGGTCGCGTCGCCGATCCAGAGCGCGCTCTTCGTGATCGATCCCGACACCGGCGACACGCGCTCCGCGTTTCGCGAAGTCACGCCCGAGAGCGAAGCGATTGTCGCCGAATGGAGCAGGCGGGCGGCAGCGCGTGAGGGCGCGCTTGAGCTCTTCACGCCGGCTTTGTGGGGGCGCTTGCCTGGCGCCGCAACCGGCATGATTCTGACTCCGGGCGACGGGCCGGTTTATGTGACCGGCCTCGGCGATGCGCTCGTGAAAATCGAGCGCTAGCGCTAAAGGCTGCGCGCGGGGGAACGGACGGGTGTGTTGCGGCGTTTGTGGCGTCGGAGGATCGTGTGCGCCCCAATTCGGTCAGGTCCCTCAGCGCGGTCATTTGCGCGTACAATGAAGCCGGCCGCATTGGCCATGTGCTCAAGTCCGTCGTCCACCATCCCTTTATTGGCGAAGTCATCGTCGTTGATGACGGCTCCAGCGACGCCACTGCCGCCGAGGCGCGCAGCTTCGCGGGCGTGACCGTGCTCACCAATACTCAGAACCGCGGCAAGTCCTGGTCGTTGGCGCGCGGCGTCGCCGCCTGCAGCTTCGATCACGTCATGCTGCTCGACGCCGATCTCGTCGGCCTCAGCCCCGATCATCTCACCTCGCTCGCAGCGCCCGTGCTGGACGGGGATGCCGATGTCACCATCAGTTTGCGCCGCGACAGCTTCTACCGCGCCATCGGCATCGATTTCGTTTCGGGCGAGCGTGTATTGCCGCGCGCTGTGTTGATGCACGTGTTGGCCGAACTGCACAGTGCATCGCGCTGGAGCGCTGAGGTGCTGATCAATCAATTGATCATCGAGCGCAAACTCCGGCTGGCCATCGTCGATTGGGATGCGGTGACGCACGCGTCAAAGCTCAGCAAGCAGGGCCTGGCCGGCGCCTTCGCCGATCTCCGCATGGTGCACGACATCCTCGCCGAACTCAGCGCCGTCGGCCTCGTCCGCCAAACCCTCGCCCTCCGCAACGCCGCGCGGCTGAGCTGAGTTTATTTGCGATCGAGTTCGTAGACGCCGTCCCAATCTGCGGGCGTGATTGTGCGGGCGGCTTCGAGGCGCTCAGCGTAGTTTTGATAGAGCGCTTTGAGTTCGGTTGCGTTGGTTTGAAGATGCGTGAGCAAACGCGCGGCATCGTCGAACTGGCCTTGGCGGAACGCCGCCAGAAACTCTGCGTGCTCGACAGGCGCGCCTTCGGGGATGGCGGTGAAGATGCGCGTGGCCCCGCGACGCCCTTTCAAGCGCACCAGATCGACCTCCACCAGGTTCAAACCCGGCGCGCCATTGTGCGTCTCTTCACTCACCAGCAGCGTCAGTCGATAGAGTTTGCTCAAGCTCTCCAAGCGCGCGGCGATGTTTACGTTGTCGCCGATGGCTGAATAATCGAAGCGCCGTTCCGAGCCGAGATTGCCGACGCAGCATTCGCCGGTATTGACGCCAATACCGATGCGCACCTCATCGAACTGCCGGCCCGCCGCCGCCGCTTCATCGCGCCAGGTGCGATTGAGCTTCTGCACGCACGCCATGATCTGCACCGCCGCGCGGCAAGCGCGTGCGGCATGATCGCGCTGATCGAGCGGCGCGTTCCAAAACGCCATCACGGCGTCGCCCATGTATTTATCGATAGTGCCGCCGTTTTCGATGATGATGTCGCTGAGCGGCGTCAGGAAGCTGTTGATGAAGGTGGTCAGTTCTTCCGCGCTCATGCGTTCGGCGACGCTTGAGAAATTGCGGATGTCGCAGACGAGGATGGTGAGATCGCGCACTTCGCCGCCCAGCTTCAGCCTTTCGGGGTGGGCGGTGATTTCGCGGATCACGCTCGGCGCCACGTACTGGCTGAAGGCGCGCCGGATTTCGGAGCGTTGATGCTCGGTGCGCTGATAGAAATAGGTCGTCACCGCCGCGCTGAAGGCGAGCGATGCGAGGGTCGGGAAAATCGGATCGAGCAAATAATTGGCCTGTGCGAACAGCAAAAATCCCAAAGCCCAAACAGTGATGATGAGCCCGAGCCCTATCACCGCGTTCGTCGCCGAGCGCACGCGCGGCGCCGTCAGCGCCAAGATGAGGATCGCCAGCAATCCCGCCAACAACTCAAAGCTTGGCGCATAATCGGGCCGGGCGAGGAAATTGCCGGCGAGGATTTGCTCTAGCGCTTGCCGGTGAACTTCCACGCCCGGAATGCCGGCGTCGAGCGGCGTGGCGCGCAAATCCATCAGGCCGGGCGCGCTCGCGCCGATCAGAACAATTGTGCCTTCGATTTGTTCGGGCGGAACCTCGCCGCTCAACACTTGCCATGCTGGGATCGCTTGGCTCGGCTCATAAGCGCGAAAGCGCAGCCACACTTGCCCGTCGGCGTCTGTCGGAATGGTGAGCGGACCCACACGAATGGCGTTGAGTCCGGTGTGCGAGCCAAACGCGTTGGCGCCGCTGGCATTGGCGGCGCGGACCACATAAGTCGAGGCGCCCAGCGCCACCCGCAGCGCCTCAAGCGACAGCGAGGGCGCGATCGTATCGTTGTGACGCAACAGCAACGGCACGCGGCGCACGACCTGATCGCCATCGGGCAACCAATTCATAAAGCCGACGCCGCTCGCCACTTCGGAGAACGCGGGCAAGCTCGAAGCCACGCCGGGATAGCTGAGTAAAAACGGCGCCGGATCATCGCCCGCGACAGCGAAGCCGGCATGCACCGGAAACGGCGCGGTGGTGGACTGATCGTGCAGGCTCGCCGCAAGTACACTGGGATAGGCGCCGAGCGTCTCTGCAAAACGCGCATCGTAGCTTTCGACATCGCCAGCCAGAGCGCGCGTCAGCGCTGCGCGGCGCGCCGGCGGCAGCGTTGCGAGGATCTGGTCCGGCGATGTTCGGTCGGGCTCGGCGAACAATACGTCGAACACGATCGCCGCCGCGCCGGCGTCGCCGAGGCGTTGCGTGAGCTCCGCCATGGTGGCGCGTGACCACGGCCATTGCCCGAGTACGGCGAGCGAACTCTCATCGATCTGAACCACGCGCACCGGCGAATCCGGCATCGGCGCTGCGGGGCTGGCGCGCTGATAGGCGTCAAAGGCCAGATTGCGCAGCGACTGCAACACTGGCGGGCGTGCGTAGAACACGAGCGCCATAACGACCGCGAAGATCGCCACCGCGGGCCAATAGTGCTTCGGGATGGTCTTTTCGGCGGCTGCGTTTGCCAAGGCGATCACCCGTGTTTCGGTTGCGACGCTCAGACCATGCGTTCCCGATACGAGTCCAGCGATTTTCCGAGGTGTAGGGCGACAACATACTAGACTCAGTGACCCGCTATGGGTAGGTTAGCCGACCTGTGGCCGCGCCCTTATTGGCCGCGTGCGTTTGGCGGAAAAGTCATGCGCCTTCGAGACGATTTGCGCCGATGCGTTGGCTTCATCGGTTTTGGCAGCGGTGAGGACTTCCAGAGTGTTGGCTCTGGTTTCTTCATTGCTTATGGCGGCGTGCAATACCTTGTGACGGCTAGACACATCGCTGAGCCGATTGGCGATGATCCGTTTGGTGTTCGCGTGAACCGAAGAGAAAAGGGCACGCTGACGTGGCAGTGCGATCCGCACGCTGGCTCGCCCATCTGGCATTTCAGCGAAGACGAGAATGTGGACGCTGCGGTGATGCTCTTTGTCCCGCCGCGCGGGCGGCAAGATTCCGACTTGATGACATTGGCGGAAGGCCTAATCGCAGATCAAACTCGGTGGGCAGAAGAAAATATCGGCGTGGGTGACGTGTGCTACGCGGTGGGCTTGTTTCGGCTCCTGGCGGGCCGCGACCGAATTTTGCCGTTTGTACACACCGGAAATATCGGCTTGCTACCCGGCGACGAGAAAATACCCTCGCAATCATGGCGCCCGACCGGACCGCGTACCCTTCACATTGAAGGCTACTTGGTAGAAATGACGAGCATCAGGGGGTTGAGCGGTTCACCCGTGTTTGCCCGTCCGACCTTCGGTTTGCGCGGTTGCGAATTGAATGATGGCCGCGAAGCAAGTGCGCTCTTGGCTAACGAGCAAATATATCTGATCGGGTTGTGGCAAAGCGCGTGGGATGGCGACCCTGACGACACGCTTCGACACGAAGCGGGCGATTTCAAAGTGCCCGTTGGGATCGGCGTCGTGACGCCAATCGAACAAGTTGTTGCGATCCTAAACTCGCCCGCCGTTGTGGCGGAAAGAAACGCGGTGCTTCAAAAATGGAATGAAGACGAAGCAGCCAAGCCGGACTAATCGCGCTTCTTCTTTTCTTCCTTCAGCACGGCGTCCTTATCGACTGACATCACCTTTTTGGTCAGGCTCCGAAAGCGGGCCATCTCCGGGTTTGTGGCGACGCCCGCGCCCTTGGCGCCCTCTTTCTTTTCAGGCGGCGCATCCCGCGTCTTCATAGCCGGTCAATTCCTTCCACGTGAGGCGAAGGCCGTTGATGGACGCCGCCAGCTTGCGGAAGCGGTCGCCATCGGTGCCTTTGCGCTCGTTGAAGCGAAACGCTTGTTCGTCAAGGTAGCGCGCAAGGTGGAAGGGCTCAACCCTGACGTACGTTCCGCCAAGCGAACGCTTCAGCAGGCTCCAGAAGTTCTCCATACCGTTGTTATGAACGCGACCGCGCACGTACTCTTCGGCGGCGTGGTTGACTGTTTCGAGCACGTAGTCGGGGCGAAGGCCGGTATAGGCCGGGAGCGAGTCGCCCATGATTTCGGAACCCGGCTCCACATTGTTGCGGATGAACGGAAGCACGCCACCGGTGGCGTTCAGCGCGTGGTCGCCCATGACGTTGAGCCGAACGTGGCTCAGCGCGCCATCGGCACCGCGCTTCAAGAGGCCAGCAACGCCGACCTTGCGGCGCGCGTGGTCGCCGCGATCCATCGCCTTACGCTTGGCCTTGTGCATGTTGCGGGCCTTGCCGCCGATATAGGTCTCGTCCGTCTCGACCGTCCCGCCAAGCTTGCCGTTGCTGCCGCCTGCAATCTTCATGGCGAGACGAACGCGATGCAGCACATGCCACGCGCTCTTTTGCGTAATGCCGGTCATGCGCGCGAACTCGTAAGAACTGATGCCGTTCTTGTCGTTGGCTATTGTCCAGATCGCGGCGAACCAAATGTCCAGGCCAAGCGCGCTGTCTTCCATGATGGTGCCGACCTTCACGGAGAACTGCTTGCGCGGGTGCTTTTCCTTGCACTCCCACATGCGGCGCGTCGCGATGAAGCGAACGTCAGTGCGTCCGCAGGTCGGGCAATGCACGCCGTTCGGATAAACGAAATCCTTGGCAGCCTCGAACGCAACGTCCGGGTCCGCGAAGTACTTGATCGCTTCCATCAGGGTCTTGGGTTCGCGTTTCATAAGCCCAATCTAGGGCTCGCGGTTCACTGAGTCAAGTATATTAACGCCGACTGTACCACGTCCGAATCCGGCGAGACGGCGCGTCCGGTTTCGCTCATATTGGCCCCATGTTGGACGCCGACATCTGCCACGCCGCCTGCGACGCCAAGGATCGGCGTTTTGATGGGCGCTTTTACATCGGCGTGAAGTCGACGGGGATTTATTGCCGCTGCATCTGCCCGGCGCGTAACCCTAAGCGCGTCAACCGCACCTTCTGGGCCTCCGCCGCCGCTGCTGAAGCGGCGGGCTTTCGGCCATGCCTGCTCTGCCGCCCCGAACGCGCACCGGGGCTCGCGCCGATCGACGCGCCAGCGCGTCTTGCCGTCGCCGCTTATGCACGGATCGAGGCGGGCGCGCTGGAGGAGCAAGGCTTGGAAGCGCTCGCTGGCGAACTCGGCGTCACCTCGCGCCATTTGCGCCGTGTGATGAACGCGCAGTTCGGCGCAAGCCCCATCGATATCGCCCAGACCGGGCGCTTGCTCGCCGCGCGCCGGCTGCTGAATGAGACGGCGCTCTCCGTCACTGAGATCGCGTTCGCCTCCGGCTTTCGTAGCTTGCGGCGCTTCAACGCCACCATGAAAGATCGCTATGGCGCGCCGCCGTCGAAAATGCGCGGCCGCAAAGCGATTGCGCGCGGCGAGACGTTCAGCGTCAGCCTGTCGCCACGCGGCGATTATAACATCGCCTCGATCGCGTCTTTTTTGCGCACTCGGGCTCTACCCGGCGTCGAACGCGGCGGCGCGGACACGTACGCGCGCACGCTGAAGATGGGCGACACGTTGGGATGGATCGAGATTGGCATGGGGCCGAAGGGCTTGCTGCTCACGCTCTCGGAAAACCTTGCGCCGCAACTGCGCCCGCTCGTCGCCAACGTTCGCGGCGCATTCGATCTCGACGCGGAGATGACCGCGGTAGACGCGCACCTCGCCACCGATCCCGAGTTCAAGGCCGAGGTGAAACGCGAACCGGGCGTGCGCATTCCCGGCGCGCTCGATGGCTTTGAAACCGCGATCCGCGCCGTGCTCGGTCAGCAAGTCACCGTCGCAGGCGCGCGCACGCTGACGGATCGCCTCGTCACGCAGTTTGGCGCTGTGCTGGAGCGCGGGCCTGAAGGTTTAACCCGCGTCTTTCCGGATGCCGCATCACTTGCGAACGCAGGCGCTGCCGCCATCGCCAAGATCGGCTTGCCGATGAAGCGCGCCGAGACCTTGCATCGTCTCGCGGTCGCAGCCTGCGAGGGCAAACTGCCGCTCTCGCGCGGGGCAATCGCATCTGGTCGGGCGGCGCTGGCGGAAATCCCCGGCATTGGGCCGTGGACGATCGAGTACGTCGCCATGCGCGCGCTCGGTGATCCAGACGCGTACCCGGCCACTGACATCGCCCTCATCAACGCGCTGGGCCGCAAGGGTGAGACGCTCGAACATCTGAAACCCTGGCGCGCCTATGCCGCGATCCGGCTCTGGCGGCGCGCCGCGAAAAAAGGAGTGCTGTCATGATCAGCGCGATCCACGAGAGCCCGGTGGGCAAACTCACGCTCACCTCGAACGGCGCAGCCATCACCGCCATCGAGTTCGACAACCCGCGTCACCCTTTGCCGGCGCAACCACGGGGAGAAGACAAGATCATCGACGCGGCCCGCCGTCAGCTCGATCAATATTTCGTGGGCAAGCGCCGCGCGTTCGATCTGCGCCTGGCGCCGCAAGGAACGCCGTTTCAGCAGAGCGTGTGGCAGGCGCTGCTGGCCATTCCCTATGGCGCCACGCGCTCTTACGGCCAGCAAGCCGCCGCGATCGGCAAGCCGGCGGCGGTCCGCGCCGTCGGCCTAGCCAACGGCCGCAACCCGCTATCCATAATTATCCCATGCCACCGGGTCATCGGCGCCAATGGCAGCCTGACCGGTTATGGCGGGGGCGTGGAACGCAAGAAACTCCTGCTGGACCTGGAACAAGGCCAGAGCCTGATCCGCTGATCATTACAAAGCCTCAACCGCTTTCTGGCATCGCGTCCAGCGTCAGGGGCGTGCTATGAGCCGCGCCGAGGACTAATGCGGGAGTTGGCCTGATGCGGAAGCTGTTGGCGGTAGCTGTTGTTGCGCTGGCGATGTTGGCGCCGGGGGCCTCGGCCCAGAACGGCGCTTGGAATTACGGCTATGTCGAGGGTGTCGCGACCGCCACCCAGCGCGACGATAACGGCCGCATCACCGCAACGCTCACCTGTCGCCCGCCGACCGGCGATATTGTCATCACTGACTATGCCTTGGGCCGCCACGCCCGGCGCGCGACGATCGCTGCGGTCCGCATCGGCGCCATGAGCGTCAATGTGCCGATGACGCTGGAAGGCCGCGGGCGCAATGCGCGCGTGTTGATCAATCTCCCGCAACGCCCGCCCATTCTGGCGGCCGTGCAACCGACCGATCGCCTGTCAGTGACCGTCAACGGCGAAACGCACCAATATCTTGAAGGCGCTCCCGCCCGCATGCGCGAAGTCGCCTATGCCTGCTGGGGCAGCTAGGCCCCGCTCGCTGCGGCTCGGCTGAGCGCGGCGCTTGCACGCGAGAAAACTTGGCGCCTAACATCGTGCAGGGCTGAGGACACCGCCGGGGGCGGTGCGCGTGCATGATGGGATTAGCTGAACCGAGCCGGGCGCAGGCAGCGCTCGCGCCTCAAGTGGGCAATGTCTGCGCTATTTTGCGAGCGGAGACGCGAGCCGGGCGCGATGAGGATTTCGCGGCTGTGATGAGCGATCTCGCTCATCATGTGCGCGCCGACGAGCCGGGATGCGAGTCTTACGTGGTCACCCGCGCCATGGGCTCGCCAGCGCACTTCGCCATTCATGCACGCTTCAAAGATTGGCGCGCCTTCGAGGCGCATGCGGACACCGCGCACCTGTCGCGCCTGATGCCGCGCCTCAATTCGCTGCTTGTGGCGCCGATGGCGATGGAGATTTTTCTCGAAGCCTGAGCCGTTCACCGTTCGCGGTGACGCCCGGGACGAAATTGCCGCCAAGCGCGAGCGCGGCCAGTAGCGCGACGCCCAGCACTTTCGCCCATGTCGGCAAAGCCGCGATCGCGGTCAGTTCGAGGCTCAGAAACACCGCCAGTGAAACCGCCGCCGCGCCGAACGCAACGCGTGCTCGCTTGTCGGCGTTGCGCTGGCGCCAAAACAGCCAATGCGCCCAGAGCAGCACGGACGGGATCAGGAACGCAAACGAGGCGCGCGCAAACCACGCGCCTTCCGGCGCTGGTTGCCAGACGCCAGCGAGCCAGAGAACGCCGCTCACTGAGAGGCCCGCGAGCGCTGCAACAGCGCCGCCGCGCGCGAACGCCTCGCGCACCGCGCGTGCGCCGTGCGTCATGCGCGCCGCCGCGAGCAAGGACGCCGCCAGCCACAACGTGCAGTGCGACGCCGCTTCGACGAAGGTGATCGGCTGCAGCAGCGTGGCGCCGCCCGCGAACGCCATGCGAATGGCGACGTTTGCCGCGGAGATGGCGAACACGAACGCTGCTGTTTCAAGGAAAGCCGTGGTGCGGCGCGCGCCGCTGCGCTCGAAGAGATAAGCGCTGCCGCCGGTGAGCAGCGCTGGTAGAACAATGCCGGCGCAGGCCGCGAGCCACGGCGCCCAGTCCGTCGTTTCCGCCAGCAGACGCTGCGCGGCACCGAGCGCAAAACCGGCGGCGCACAACGTCGCAATGACGCCAAACACCCGCCAGACGCGGTTTGGCAGCCTCGAGTCGACTCCCGCGCAGGCCAGCGCCAGCGCCGCGAAGGCGGGCGCGGCAATCTGCGGCGGCGCGGCCAAGGCGATGCCAGCGGCGAATGCCGTGAACACGCCCAGCACCAGGATCCAAAGCGTAAGCCGTAGCGCTGCGACCCCTCGCTCACGCCGCAGCGCCGAGAGCGCGATCAACCCGCACAACAGCGCGCCGAATGCAAAGAGCGCCGCCGCCGCAGAAAGCGGCTCGGCCAAACCATGACCTGCCGCATGCAGCGCGGCGATGACGCCGATCGGCGCAAACGCGCCGGCGCCGGCAAGCGACACGCCGCGCGCGCCCAGTTGCGGCACGCGCACGGCGGCGATGGCGAAGAAGAGCGCCCCGGCCCAGGTCGCCACCGGCGTAAACCAGATCGCGGCGCTGTCTTGGCCGCTCAGCACGAACAGGCCAATGACCGACGCGCCGAAGGCGGCGAGGTGCATGGCGTCGAGCCGCAGCGACAGCGCGCCGACGATCGCGGCGCTCGCTACGATCACCGCAAACGCAGCGCCCGGCGCGCTAAACATGCCGATCTGTGCGCCGAGCGCCAACGCAGCGCCAGCCATGGCGAGCGCCATGGTCGCGCCGGGCATTGCGCCCCGCAAATGCGCGTTGACGATCCCAGTGACGCCCGCCAGCGCCAAGCAGACCGAAAAACTCATGGGATCGGCGGCTGCCGTTCCGAGCGCAAAGCCGAGTGCGGCCCATACGCCGGCTGTGAGCACGCTGGCCCACGCCGCCATCCGCCAGACCGAGCGCAAGGCGATGATCATCATCGCGCCAGCAATGGCGAGGCCCGACGCGACGGCCGCGTTCGCGCCGCCATCGATGAAAAAGCCGAGCCCCGGCGCAACCGCCATCAGCGCCAAGACCAAGGCGCGTCCGGTTTCCGGTGAGAGTGTCGATGCTCGCACCTTGCGCACGCGCGGCGGCGCGTCGGCGCCATTGCGCGCCGGGATTACGCGCTGCGGCGCCAGTTCTGAAATGGAGACCACCGAGCCGCCCTCGGCCGTGCGCAATTTCTGCGCTGGCGCCGCGGCGCGGCTCGTCATTTGCTCCTTGAGGCGCGTGATCTCCAGGCGCTGACGATCGAGCCTGCGCCACAGCAGCGCAAAGCCGGCCACGCTCGCAGCGGCGTGAAGGACGAGGAGGATCAGGAGGCTCATCAGCGGGGCTTCCTAGCGGAACGGAGCCGCTCACGCATGCTCAAATCCGCGCAGCCGCCATGCGCGCGCTTATGCTTCTGATTTACGCAGGAATTTCTGGGTCTGGTACATGCCGGCTTGATACGCCTCGGCGCCGGCGGGGTCAGAAATTGTGCTCCACGCGTCGCGGACGGCTTCGGCGTCGGCGCTCGCGCCGAGGAAGGTTCCCTCCGTTTCGACGATGCGCGCGAGCGCGAACACGCCGGCGCCGGCCGTCAGGATCGCGCCGGTCGGCGCTTCTTGCGACGCCAAATAGATAACGCCCGGCGTGACGTGCTCCGGTCCGAACTTGGCCAGCATGTCCGGCGGCATGATGTTGTCGGTCATCCGCGTCGCCGCGACCGGCGAGATTGCGTTGACGTGGATATTGTTCTTCGCACCTTCGATTTTCAGCGTGTTCATCAGACCGACGAGCGCCATTTTCGCCGCGCCGTAATTGGCTTGGCCAAAATTGCCGTAGAGACCGGACGATGAAGTGGTGACGACGATGCGGCCGTAGTTCTGCGCGCGCATCGTCTCCCAGACGGCCTTGATCGGCTTGACGCCGCCCAGGATGTGGACGTCGGCGACGGCAGTGAAGTCGGCCAGCTCCATCTTGGCGAAGCTCTTGTCGCGCAGGATGCCGGCATTGGCGACGAGCACATCGATGCGACCCCACGTGTCGAGCGTGCGCTTAACGAGATTGGCGACGCCCGCATCATCCGTGACCGACGCGCCGTCCGCGAACGCTTCGCCGCCGGCCGCTTTGATTTCCGCAACGACAGCCTCGGCTGCCGCCGATGAGCCGCCCGAGCCGTCCAGCGACCCGCCTAGATCGTTGACCACCACCTTCGCGCCGCGCCGTGCGAACTCGAGCGCGTGGCTCCGCCCCAAACCGCCGCCTGCGCCGGTGACAATGACGACCTGACCATCGAAGCGAATGTCGGACACGTGTTCTACCCCTGCAGTTTTGTGTGGCCCGGACTTCGCCGTTGCTCACTTTCGGGTCAAGCGCGATTGCAGCGCGACCCGAAGCCGTCCTAGCAAGGACGGGCAGCCGGGGGACATGCCTTGATCTATACGCCAGAAAATGCGCGCAGCCTGATCGCGGTCGTCTTAATCATCGTCCTATGCTGGCTCCTCTCGGAGAACAAGAAGCGGTTCCCGTTTCTGCTCGCCATCGGCGCGCTCGCGCTGCAAGCCGCTCTGATCCTGGCGTTGTTCGCGATCCCCAACTCGCAAGCGGTGCTTGATGGCGTGACGTCGGTTGTCGATGGTCTCGCCGACGCCGCCGATCGCGGCGCTCAATTCGTGTTCGGCTATCTCAGCGGCGGCGATCAACCGTACGCACTCCCCGCCGACAACGCGCAAGCGCCGTTCATTTTCGGCTTCCGCGTGCTGCCGTTAATCTTGGTCATCTCGGCGCTCTCGGCTTTGCTATGGCACTGGCGCATTCTGCGCTGGATCACGCGGGGCTTTGGCTTTTTGTTTGAAAAGACCATGAACCTCGGCGGCGCATCGGCGCTCGCGGTCGCGGCCAACATTTTCATGGGCATGGTCGAAAGCCCGATCGTCATCCGCGCCTATCTCGACAAGCTTTCGCGCTCGGAGCTGTTCTTGATGATGGTGGTCGGGCTGGCGACGGTCGCTGGCTCGACCATGGTTGCCTACGCCGTCATCCTCGCGCCGGTGCTGCCGAATGCGGCGGGGCACGTGCTGGTCGCATCAATCATCTCGGCGCCGGCAGGCATTCTGCTCGCGCGGATCATGATCCCGGAAGAGCACAAGGCAGGCGAACCCTACGATTACGCCGCCGCGCTCGAATATGAGAGCTCGATGGATGCCGTCACGCGCGGCGTTCAGGACGGCGTCATGGTGGCGGTAAACGTCGCGGCGTTCCTGATCGTGTTCGTCGCCTTTGTGTGGATCGTCAACAATGTGCTGGGCGCGTTTCCGGACGTGGACGGCGCGCCGCTAACGCTGCAACGGATTTTCGGTTTTGTGTTCGCGCCGGTCGCCTACGCGATTGGCTTGCCCTGGTCGGAAGCGCCAATCGGCGGCTCGATCCTTGGCACGAAGCTGTTCCTAACCGAGTTCATCGCGTTTTTCGAACTGGGCGCTGTTCCTGCCGATGCGCTGAGCGAGCGCAGCCGCATGATCATGACCTATGCGATCTGCGGCTTCGCCAATGTTGCGTCGGTGGGTATCATGACCGGCGGCATGACCGTGCTGATGCCTGAGCGGCGCTCCGAGATTTATACGCTGGCCACCAAGGCCTTGCTGCCGGGCTTTCTTGCGACTCTCATGACGGCGGCGATTGTCGCGGCCATGCCGATGGCGATGTTCGGGAACTGATCGATGAAACTCTATATCGCGCCCTACGCACCCAATCCGCGCCGGGTGATGATGTTTCTGGCCGAGAAGGACATGAGCGACATTGAGATCGTGAGCTTGAACTTGCAGGAGGGCGAGCACCGTGCGGACGAATTCCGCGCCAAGAGCCCGCTTTCACAAATCCCGACGCTCGAACTCGATGACGGCCGCACGCTGACCGAGAGCCGCGCCATCTGTTCGTATCTCGAAGCCATGCAGCCCGAGCCCAATCTCATGGGCCGCGACGCCTTCGAGCGCGCCTTCATCGAAATGTGGGATCGGCGCATGGAATTGCTGTTCTCGATGCCGCTGATGATGTGGGTGCGCCACGGCAATCCGGTGCTCGCCGCGGTCGAGCGCAATCAGAACGCCGAAGTGGCGACATACAATCAAGGTCAAGCCATGCGGATGGCCAAGTGGCTCAATAACGAACTGGCGTCGCGCCCATGGATCGCCGGCGACCGCTTCACCATCGCCGACATCACCGCCGCCTGCGGCGTCGACTTCGCCAAGATGATGCGCTGGCGCCCTGGCGAAGACTTGCCGCATCTCAAACGCTGGCGCGACGCCTTCAGCGCCCGCGCCGCCGGACAAGTCGCCGCCTAAAGGACTGCTACGCGCCACCGACGTGAAGCGCCGCGCCCATGGCGTCCGCACGCGTAGCGAGCTTGCGGCAACGGCGCTTCAGCGCCTTCAGCGCGCGCTTTGGCTTGTCGACGCCCACCAACGCCGGTTCGGCGTCGATGCGGTCGATCAGCAACAAGGCGTCCCGTTCCTTGCCGAGTGCGTCGCCTAGTTTTTCGCCGAGCTTGCACCGGCGCGGTTTGGGCCAGGCGTCGTTTAGCAACAAAGCCGCGTAGAGCCGATCCTTTTCGCGCTTGCGCCACTCATGGCGGCGCTGCGGTTCGCTGGCGGCGTAGCCGCGACGGCGGGCGCGGCGCGCGCGGCGGATGACCCGCATGGCGCCGCGCTTTATCTGACGCGCGGAAGCCTCTGGCCAAACTTGCGCGAGCGCCGACAAATCACGCAGGCCGGTGCGCGCCGCCTCCATGTCGAGCGGCGCCAGTGCGCCACGTTCAGCGTCGATCGCCTCCGCCACTGAGGTCAGCGCCGCCTCGGCGCGCTTGCCGGCCTTCTCACCGATGCCACGCGCGGCCTGCGCCAGGGCTGCAAGTTCGCGCGGCTCCGCTAGCGTGCGCATGACGCCGCGCGCGGAGTCGTTGAACACCTCAGAGAGCCCCGGCGCACATGCGCGCCCAACGCGCGCCAAGGCGCGCGCGCGCTTCAGCCTCACGCGGCAGCGATGGATGCCTTTCGGACGCCCCCTGGACGCTTCCAGTTCTTCAAGCGCTGCCCGCAATTCTTGCTGCAACGCTGCGCGTAGATCGAATGCCGGTCCCGGCGATCGCATGAGCAGCCCCTTTATGCCCCGATCTTCTTCAGCGTGCCGGAAAATGCAAGCAACGGGCGTGAAGCTTGTGTAATTAGACCGCGCACAAAGATTAGCGAGCGTGTCTCGCGCAACACTTCGCCCTCGGCTTCAACCTGGGTGTCGCCGCTTCCGGCGCCGATGAACTCGCTATTGCACGTCAGCGTCACCGCTTTGGAATCTCGCAAGGCGTTGTGAGCAATGGCGAAAAGCGCGAAGTCGGCAAAGCTCATCAAGGCCCCGCCATGAATGGTGCCGCCGCCATTGAGGTGATGGGGCATCGGTACGAAAGCGCACAGAGCGCGGCCATCGGTCACCTTAAAACAGAACGGGCCGATCAGGCTCTCGAAAGGGTCGGCGCCATTGCTCCATGTTGTCCAGCCCGCGAACGGACCTTCCGTCATGACAATAGGCCCCGTAGGGGTGGCGCCGTCGGCGCTCATGGCGTTTCTCCTTGCTGGCGCCGCGTGCTGGCATGGTATGATCACGCGGGCAAGGGCAGGCGCTATGCGGTTAATTTTCGCAATCTGGGTGGCGGTCGCTCTGGCGGGCTGCGTAACGCCGGACGATGACAGGTTCCAAGTCGGTCAGTCCGACAAGGCGCTTGTCATTATCGGCCTGGCGGAATCGGCCGAGAACACCTCGGCGCGTTACAGTCAGCTCTGGCGCCAACTCAATGGCGCCGGCTTCCAAGAGTACGACGATCGCTACCTCTTCCAACCGGAAACCAACACGCGCGGCTCCATTCGCGTGCGCGGAGTCCCCGGCGAGTTTTTTGTCTTTGAAGTTCGTCCCGGAATCTACGCGCTCGACGGCGTGTTCGCGATCATCCCTGAAAACCGGGTGAACTACGTCGCCGATGGATTGGTCGAGGGGCCTGCGCGTCCGAGTTTCGAGGTGCGCGCGGGCGAAGCGGTTTATCTCGGCATTTGGCAAACCGATATCGACGATGTACGCGCGGTCTCGCGCATGTGGCGTCTCGACGACGCGGATCTGCGCGCTGTCCTTGCAAGCGAAGATCTTGTGGTTGGGCCAGTGAGCCTGCGCGAGACGCCAGAGCGCGATGTTCCCTGTGCGCCCAGGCGCGTAAGCAATCTTTCACAACGGCGGATTTGTTAGACGATGCGAGACCAAGAGACGATCACTGAGCTCCTTTCCGCTGTCCGCCGCTTCGTCAACGAACGCCTGATCCCGCTGGAAGCGAAGGTCTCTGAAGACGACGCCATCCCCTCTGACGCGTTAGCCGAGATGCGCGCGCTCGGGCTGTTCGGCTTATCGATCCCCGAAGAATATGGCGGCCTCGGCCTCTCCATGGAGGACGAGTGCCGCGTCATGTTCGAGTTCTGCCGCTGCTCGCCGGCGTTCCGCTCCGCCTTCGGCACCAATGTCGGCATCGGCAGCCAAGGTCTCGTCATGTTCGGGACCGAGGCGCAGAAGGATAAATGGCTCCCAGGCGTCGCCTCGGGCGAGGTTGTCACCTCCTTTGCGCTGACCGAGCCGGAAGCGGGCTCCGATTCCGGCTCTGTGCGCACGCGCGCCGAACTGCACGGCGATCACTACGTCTTGAACGGCACGAAGCGCTACATCACCAACGCCTCGCGCGCCTCGCTGTTCACCGTCATGGCGCGCACCAATCCGGACGTGAAAGGCGGCAGCGGCGTCTCGGCGTTCCTTGTGCCCAGCGACTTACCCGGCGTTTCGGTCGGCAAGTCCGAAAAGAAAATGGGTCAGCAGGGCGCCCACATTCACGACGTGAATTTCGACAATGTGCGCGTGCCGGTCGGGTATAGGCTCGGCGAAGAGGGCCAAGGCTTTCGCGTCGCCATGCAAGTGCTCGATCGCGGGCGCTTGCACATCTCGTCGGTCTGCGTCGGCGTCGCTGAGCGCTTGATCGAAGAAAGCGTGCGCTATGCGGCTGAGCGCAAACAGTTCGGCCAACCGATCGCCAGCTTCCAGATGATCCAAGCCATGCTGGCCGATTGCCGCGCCGAAGCCAACGCCGCGCGCGCCATGGCGCTCGAAGCCGCGCGTAAGCGCGATCGCGGCGAGGACGTCACCATGGATGCGGCGGCCTGCAAGCTGTTCGCATCGGAAATGGTTGGCCGCGTCGCCGACCGCGCCGTGCAAATTTTCGGCGGATCGGGCTATGTCGCCGATTACGGCATCGAGCGCTTCTATCGCGATGTGCGGATCTTTCGCCTCTACGAGGGCACCAGCGAAATCCAGCGCATCATCATCGCGCGCGAAATGATGAAGCAGGGCAAGTAAGCGCCCATGAGTGATCAACCCGCGTTTCGCTTCCACCCGGACGCCTACGAACACGGCTCCTTCGAGGAGTCCGACGAAACTTGCTCCGCCTGCGCGCGCCCCTGCGTCTGGAAATACACGCAACACATCTACGCGCTGCCGCCGGACCCGAAAGCGATCTGCGCGCGCTGCATTGCGAACGGCAACGTCGCCAACGCCGTGCCGGACGGCGACTATGGCTTGCACGATTTCAGCTTTGACGAAGAACCCGAAGCGGCCTTAGCTGACGAAGTGGAGAAGCGGACGCCGGGCTTTGCCACCTACAATCCTTTCATCTGGCCGGTGCGTAACGGCGCGCCGCTTGTTTTCCTCGGCTTCGGCGCCGACGAAAACCTCGCGGGGCTCGACCCGGTTCAGGCCGCCATCACGGCGCTCGCCGCGGAGATGGGCGCCGATGAAATCAATCCCGCCGATGCGCTCATCTTCAGAACGCTGACCGGCGACGATTATGTGGCGACGCTCGATCTCGATTGAGCCAATGCGTGAGGACAGATCATTCCGCCCAAGGATCCGACCACCCAGCCCAAGACGCTCGCACAGCACGCCAAAAGCATCGCCGCTTTTCCGGGCGAAAAGCTCGGTGAGCTGAAAGCGTTCGGCGAAGAAAAACTGCAAGAGACGCTAACCGCCTTCTTCGGCGCGCTGCCGGCGCTGCGCCAAGCGGGCTACGAAATGCGCGAATTTGAAATCGAACTCGGCATCACGCCGAAAGTGATCGCCCATTTCATGCCAGCGCCGTCGACCGACGCCGATCTCGCCGCCGCGCGTGATGCGCTGAAAGACAACCGCATCGGCGCCTCGATGCTGAGCGTGCTCCAGCGCGCCGGCAACGTCCACCGCATCATCAAAGCCCCCGGCTTCCAATGCGCCCACATGGAAATCGACGTCGGCGTGATCCCGGCCGTGCGCTTGCGCTATCGCGCGGATGATGAGGTCGGGGGATAGAGGCGCGCCTATCGAACACTTGAGCGCATGTGTTCACAGGTTGTGAAGCGCGGGGCTCCGCCCCGCAATGGTGGCTAACCTCTGCGCGCGATGCACTTTTTCTCGTGATCATTCACCATCCCCACCGCCTGCATGAACGCGTAGCAGATGGTGGAGCCGACAAACTTGAAGCCGCGTTTCAGCAGCGCCTTGCTCATGGCGTCGGAGATGGCAGTCTTCGCGGGCACGTCGCGCAAGCTTTGAACTTTGTTGCTGATCGGCTTGCCGCCGACGAAGCTCCATATGTAGGCGTCGAATGAGCCGAACTCTTTTTGCGCCGCGATCACGCATTGCGCGTTGGTGATGGCGGCGGCGACCTTCAGCTTGTTGCGCACAATGCCGGGATCGGCCAGCAGTCGCGCTATATCCTTCTCGCCGTAGCGCGCGACCTTGCGAACATCCCAATTACTGAAGGCTTTGCGATAGCTTTCGCGCTTATGAAGGATCGTGCGCCACGAAAGCCCGGCTTGCGCGCCTTCGAGGATCAAAAACTCGAACAGCACCCGGTCGTCGTGAACGGGTTTGCCCCATTCCTCGTCATGATAGGCGATCATCAGGGGATCGTCCGTGCCTGCCCAGGCGCAGCGGTGCGGAGCGGTTTTGGCCATCGCCGCTCTCTTTCACTTCCGCCGCGCGCCGGCAATGCCTATGTGAGGGCAAGAGGAGGCGACATGATCCTATCCACCACGTTCGACGTTCACGGCCGTACGATCGGCGAGCATCTTGGCCTCGTGCGCGGCAATGTCGTGCGCTCGCGCTTTATCGGCCGCGATATCGTGGCGAACCTGCGCATGATCGTCGGCGGCGAGATCCATGAGTACACCAAGCTCCTGGCCGAAAGCCGCGAGCAGGCGCTCGACCGCATGATCGAGCATGCACGCTCGCTCGGCGCCGATGCGATCATCGGCCTGCGTATGGAGACGACCGACACCGGCCAAGGCCAAGCGACGGAAGTGCTGGCTTACGGAACGGCGGTGAAGCTCGCCTGACGCAACGGCGCCGCATGCGCTAAACGCCAAGCCGCCATCGCGGCGATGCCGGCGGAGACGTCGAGCGTCAGCCCATAGGCGACCAGGAAGATCGCGTGGTGCGTCAGCAAGTGGAGGGCAGGCGCGGTAGCGAGTTCGCCCAGGCGCCAGTCAGCCGCGCGGCGGAGGCCCCAGTCGAAGATCGCGCCTACGGCAATCACGCCAACGGCAACCGGAACCCAAGCAGGCACATGCGGCAGGTCGAGCGGTAAACCCGCCACCATGTGCGGCGCGGTGAAGGCGACGAGCGTCAAACCGTAAAGCGGCGTCGTCCAAGCGTGCGCCAGCGCTTTGGCGGAAGCGTCCGCCGGTCGCCCCGCGCGCATTGCCAGGCGCGCCGCTTCGTTCACGCTCCAATGCGTGTCCGCAAACAGCCGCCAGATAAAGAGAACGCCGATCGCGCCAGCCAAGCCGGTGAACGCGCCAACCGCCAACGCCGCAAGCGCTGGGCCGGCCAAAGCGGCTAGATCAATCTTGAGATCGCCGCTCATCAGCACGCGCGCGCTGAGCATCGCCAAGAGCAGCAAAGCCAGCGGTGGCCACGCCATGGCGGCTATGCCAACGCAGAGCGCTGCAAGCAGAGGCGTCGCCGCAACATCGGAGAGTCTGTCGTTCATGGTTCATAGGCATGAACCAACGTCGTGAATTGCACGTAAATGCGAAGATAACCAAGCATTTACGCAGATTACCTGCGTCTTATCCTTAACCGGACCTTACGGCGTGGGCGGAACCGCCGGGACGTCAACCGCGCTCCACGCCGCATCGTTGGGGTGTCCGATCGAGCGAAACAGCGACTCAAACACGGTCGTGCCGCCGCCATACGCCATGCAGAAGCCCGCAATGTCGAAACCTGGACGGGCTTGAAAGATGCCATAAACCGTCGACTCTGCGCCCGCGAATTCGGCGCGCTGGATCGGCCACGCGCCGCTCGCATCGACGCTTTGCGACGTTAACTGAGCATTGCCGCTACGAAAGAATGAGTTCACGGCGTTAGCCAGTTGCGTCCAATTATCGACGGAAAGCTGCGTCGCACCTGCTGTGCGCACGCGCGCGGGGGCTGCAGTGCTGGTTCCGGCGTTGGGTGTCGAGAACAGGTAGCAGTCGTGCGAGCCGTCGAAGGTGGTGACGACAGTTGAAGCGCTGTTGTTATCCTGCGGATCGACTTGCCAGCCGGGCGGCGTTTCGAACGTCAATCTGCCCGCAGGGTCATTCCACTGTTCAGCCCCTGCAGAGCCGCCCGCCATTAAGCCGATGTACACGACCGCCGCCGCCAGCGCGGATTTCCGCATGGTGTCTCTCCAACTCAACTTGGACGCCCTCACGATGGTCGGTTTAGGCCTCCGCCGTCGCGCGGTCAAAACCCGGATCAGTAGAACCGCGCCCGAAACAGCTTACAGTGCCGAAAAAGTGAGGAGACGCCCCCCATGAGCCAAGAAAACAGCCTGCGCGGAAAAACCTTGTTCATCACCGGCGCCAGCCGCGGCATTGGCCTCGCCATTGGCCTCCGCGCCGCCCGCGACGGGGCCAACATTGTGATCGCAGCCAAGACGGCTGAACCGCACAAAAAGCTCCCCGGCACCATCTATTCCGCTGCCGAGGAGATCGAGAAAGCCGGCGGCCAGGCGCTTCCGATCGTTGTCGACGTGCGCGAGCCCGATAGCGTCAACGCCGCCGTGGACGCAGCGGTCGCGCGCTTCGGCGGCATCGATGTCTGCGTCAACAATGCCAGCGCCATACAGCTCACCGGCACGTTGCAGACTGACATTCGCCGCTTCGATCTAATGAACCAGGTCAACATGCGCGGCACCTTCATCACCTCGCGCGCCTGCATTCCGCATCTCAAGCAAGCGTCGAACCCGCACGTGCTGATGCTGTCGCCGCCGCTCGATATGTCGCCGCGCTGGTTCGGCAATCACGTCGCTTACACGATGGCGAAGTTCGGCATGAGCATGTGCGTGCTCGGCATGGCCGAAGAGTTCAAGGACGAGGGCATCGCCTTCAACGCGCTCTGGCCGCGCACCGGCATCGCCACCGCCGCCATCGAATTCGCGCTCGCCGGCGAGGATGGCCTTCGTCACTGCCGCACCGTCGACATTATGGCCGACGCCGCGCACGCCATTTTCACATCGCCAGCGCGCACAACCACGGGCAACTTCTTCATCGACGACGTGCTGCTTTACGAAAAAGGCGAGCGCGACTTCGACAAATACCGCGTCGATCCGACGAAGGATCTGATGCCGGACTTTTTCGTGCCGGAAAACACGCCAGTGCCGCCGGGCGTGAGCATGAAGGCGAAGGCATGAGTGCGACCGGTGGCGCTCTGATCGGGATTCTGCTCGCCCTCGGTGCGCTGCACTTCTATTGGGGCGTCGGCGGTCGGTGGCCAGGACACGACGACGCGTCTCTCGTTTCAATCGTCGCGGGCGGCCAAGGCGGACGCATGTACGGCTTTGTCGCCTGCGCCGCGGTGGCGTTCGCGCTCGCAAGCGCCGCGGCGGTTGTGTTCGCGCGCCATAGCCCAGTGATGTCCGGCGCCTTCGGATGGGTCGTAGTCGCAGGCTACGTCGTGCTCATGCTGGTTTTCGCACTACGCGGCTTGGCGCCCTATGTCACAACGATATTTGACTACGCGCGCGGTACGCCGTTCTTCGACTTGAACCGGCTCTACTACGCGCCGTTGTGCCTCATCATCGCTGCGGGCTTGGCGGTGAACTTTCCGCGCGGCGCTTAAGCTTCGCCCCGCAGCCGCGCGCTCATTTGCGCTTGGCCGCCGCGGGCGTCGAGCCAGATGCCGAAAAAGTGGCGGCGGAAGTTCGGCCACTCGACCTGGCAACGCGCTGCGCCATTGACGAAGAAGCGCGCCGTGTTTGTTCCGGTGCTGACGCCGGTGATGCGATCGCCGCGCGCCACATTGGGGAAACACGCTTCGAGTTGCGTCCGCAGTGGCGCGAGTTGCGAGGCCGTGCCGGCGCCGCGCTGGCTCATCTCGCTAATGGTTCGGTTGATGATCGTGTTTTGGCGTGCTGAGCGGGCGTAGGTGAGGGAGAGTGCGAACGGCCGCTGCCAGGAGAATGCGCCTTCGGCAGCGTAAAGCTCGGCGTTGAACACCGTGATACCGAACAACTGGTAAGGCGCGGCGCCGACAGCCTGCGCGTTTGGGATGGCGGCGCCGACCTCGGCCGGGTTGGCAGCAGCTGGCGAAACAGCGGCAAGCGTCAGCGCCAAGGCGGCGAGAGCGGAACGGAAGAGGCGCATCGGCATATCCTGGCGTGAAAGCGAATTCATCCCCTGGTACGGGCGGAGTGCGTCAATGGATTGGCCTTCACTGCGTTCGCGCCGCCGCAACTTCCTCCGGCGTCAGCGCTATGGTGGAGAGATCGATCTTGGCCGAGCCTTCCACGATCTCGCGCGAATGCGAGACATAGACGATCGAGGCGTTATCCAAATCGATGATCCGCCGCACGGCGACGTTCTTGAAGAATAAGCTCTGGCGCTGGTTGAAAATCTCTTCGCCCGCGCGTGTGCTGCGCACGCCCGCTACGTCGATCGGCCCGATGCGTTGGCATGAAATCGACGAATTGGAGGGATTTTCGAACCAATTGCCCTGCCGCAACCGGTCGAGCACGCTTCGGTCGAAATAGGTCACGTGGCACACCACGCCCGGAATTTCGGGATCGCGGACAGCCTCGACCATGATTTCGTTGCCGAGCAAATCGTTCGAAAACTCGCCCACGGAATTGTCATTGTCGCCACCACAGGCCGCGAGGGTCCAGAGCGCCAGCACGGCGGCAAACACTTTGAGTTTCATCGGAACCTTCTCCTCGCGACCAGGGCGGTAAGCGCCGCCGCGCCTAAAAGTTCCCTTAGCTTTCGCTTTGGGGTGAGACTCAAGGCGCCACGAGCGCTTCGATCATCAGCTGCGTGTCGGCGTATTCGACCATCTCCACGACTTGGCCGCGCTCGAATCGGAAAACCCAGCAATACTCGTTGGCGTAGCGTTTGCCGGTGACGGTCGTGTTGTCGCCGCCCGCCTCCACCACAACACAATCGCCATCGGCGAGGATACGGTGTGCTTGGATATTGTTCTTGCCGTCCACGAACTGATCGCGGAGCGCCTTGAGCAGGGCGAGCACCTCGCCCTTGCCCTTATAGGTCTTCGACCAAGCGGTGGCGCCGATGATGCGCCAAGCGATGTCCGGGCTCATCATATCGATGAACGGCCGTCCGTTGCCCGCCGCGATGGCGGCGAAGGCGCTGGTGATGACAGCTCTATTAGCTTCGGTATCGCTCAAGGCATGCTCCCTCAAACTGCGGGCGTCTGACGTGACAATAGCTTCTCCAGCGCTTCCAGCGTATCGGCGTCGCGCGGCGGCTTATCCCAACGAATACGCGAAATCCGCGGAAAGCGCATGGCGACGCCGGATTTGTGCCGCGCCGAGCGCTGCAAGCCTTCGAATGCCACTTCCAACACCAGGCCCTTCGTCTTCGTGTGCGTCACTTCACGCACGGGGCCGAAGCGGTTCTCGGTATTGTTGCGGACGAACTTGTCGAGTTCGATCAGTTCTTCATCAGTGAAGCCGAAATAGGCTTTGCCCACCGGCGTCAGTTCGCCAGCTTCAGTCCAAACGCCAAACGTATAGTCCGAATAGAACGAACTGCGTTTGCCCGATCCGCGCTGCGCGTACATCAGCACAGCATCGATCACCATCGGATCGCGCTTCCACTTGAACCAGTAGCCCTTCGGCCGCCCGGCCAGATAGGGCGCGTCGCGGCGCTTGATCATCACGCCTTCCACCGCGCCCGCGTCAATGCCCGCGCCGCCATCGGCCGGATCGGCGCGGGCGAAGGTGAGGTCGTCCCAAGTTGTGAACGGCACCATTGGCGATAGATCGATCGGCGCGAGCGGATGCGCGCTCACGAACGCTTCCAGCTTTGCGCGCCGTTCCGCGAACGGCAGCGTGCGCAAATCTTCGTCGCCCAGCGCCAGCAGATCATAGACGCGGATGAAAGCCGGAAACTCGGCCATCATCTTCGGCGTCACCGTCTTGCGGTTCAGCCTTTGCTGCAGTGTGTTGAAATCCTGCACGCCGCCGCCGCGCTTGATCAGCAGTTCGCCATCGAGCACCGCGTCGAAATCGAACCCCGCGACCAAATCTGGAAACCCGCCCGACAAATCCTCACCCGTCCGCGAATAAAGCCGCGCCACGCGCTTGCCGCCCGCGTCCTTGCCCGCCGCCGCCTGCACGCGAATGCCATCCCACTTCCACTCGGCGCAGAAGTCGGCTGGATCGAGGCTTGCGAACTCCTCCGGCTCGATCGGATGCGAGAGCATCGGCGGATAGAACCGCACCGTCGTCGCCACGCTTGGCGCTTCGGCTCGGCCTTCGAGCCAAGCGAATACGTGCGGGTAGGGCGGCGCGTCCGCGTGCCAGACATCCTCGACTTCATCGGCTGATTTGCCGCCAAGCTGCGCCAGCGCCGTTCGCGCCAATCGCGCCGAGACGCCAATGCGCAGCGCGCCGGTGATCAGCTTCAACAGCGCCCAGCGCCCGTTCTCATCTAAGCGATCCAGCCAGTCCGCCACGACGCGCGGCAACTCCGCTTTCGGCGTCGTCTGCAACCCTTCCACCACATCCGTGATCGTCAGCTGCGCATTCGCGCGCGTCGCATCGGCGGGCCACATCAGCGCCACCGTCTCCGCCAGATCGCCGACGAAATCGTACGAGAGCCCAAACAGCAAAGGATCCGTCCGCTCCGCCGCGAGATTGCGGATCAACCCCGCTTTCGCGTTCTTGAACGTCAGTGCGCCTGTCATCGCCGCGAGCGCCCAGCCGCGGTCGGGATCGGGCGTGTCGCGGAAGTACGCTTCCAGCAACGCCAGCTTGCCCAAGCGGCGTGGCTCGTATGCCAACCGATCCAACAACGCCGCAAACCGGTTCATGCGGCCGCGCCCGACTCTTCCTCGTCGCCATAGCCGACGAGATGCAGCGCCTTCGCTTTCAACCCTTGCGTCCCGCACCAATGCGCCAGCGCGTATACCTCGCCATGCGTGATCCAGATTTCGCCAGCGCCGGTGTCCTGGATTGTGCGCTGCAAGTCCGGCCAGTCGGCGTGATCGGAAATCACCAGCGGCAGTTCGACACCGCGCTGCCGCGCCCGCGCGCGAATGCGCATCCAGCCGGACGCAAAGCACGTCACCGGATCGGGAAAGCGGCGCACCCATGGCGTCTGCAATGCGCCTGGCGGGCCCATCACGATCGCGCCCGCATAATGGCTCTTCGGCGCCGTCTCGACCGGCAGGACTTCACCCAGCTCGACGCCATGCGCCTTGTAAAGCTCGGTCAGCGCAATCAGCGCGCCGTGCACGTGGATTGGCTCATCCCAGCCGGCGCGGCGCAACTCCGCCATCACGCGCTGCGCTTTGCCCAACGCGTAAGCGCCAATCACGTGCGCACGTTCTGGAAACATGGCCACGGATGCCAGCAGCTTTTTCACTTCATCCTCGGCGCGCGGATGGGTGAACACCGGCAGCGCAAACGTCGCCTCCGAGATGAACACGTCGCACGGTACGATTTCGAACGGCGCGCAGGTCGGATCGCTCTGACGTTTATAGTCGCCGCTCGCCACCACGCGCGTGCCGCCGCACTCGACCGCCGCTTGCGCCGATCCCAGCACGTGCCCGGCCGAGTGCAGCGAGAAGGTGACGTCGCCAATCTTCAGCCGCTCGCCATAACTGAGCGCTTGCGTCGATCCGGCAAACGCCGCGCCATACCGCGCCGCCAAGATCGCCAGCGTCTCGGGCGTCGCCAGCACGCTCCCATGCCCGGCGCGCGCGTGATCCGAGTGCCCATGCGTGATCAGCGCGCGCGGAACCGGGCGCGTCGGGTCCACATAGAGGTCCGCTTGTGGACAATAGAGCCCCTCAGGGCGGGGGTGTAGGATTTGCGCGGGTTGCATCGTCTTCGAAAAGATAGGGCGCCACTGCGGAGATTGCCGCGTTGGCTCTGCGGAATATCGAAGGCCACTAGCGAAAACCCAAGCGCGCGCCTATGTGCGGCGCGTCTCCCGGGGGAAATCCAACTTTATGTCCGAACCGATCATCTCCATCCGGGATGTGAGCAAGACTTATAAGTCCGGCTTGCAGGCCCTGAAGCCTATCAATCTCGAGATCAACAAGGGCGAAATCTTCGCGCTGCTGGGTCCTAACGGCGCTGGCAAAACCACGTTGATCAATATGACCTGCGGGATCGTAAACCTCTCGACAGGCACGATCACCGCCGATGGCCTCGATATCATCCGCGACTATAAGGAGGCCCGCAAACGCATCGGCCTCGTTCCGCAAGAACTGCACACCGATGCGTTCGAGCGCGTCATCGATACGGTGACATTCTCGCGCGGCCTGTTCGGCTTTGCGCCGAACCCGGCCTATATCGAAAAAGTTCTGCGCGATCTTTCGCTCTGGGAAAAGCGCAACGACAAGATCATGACGCTCTCCGGCGGCATGAAGCGCCGTGTCATGATCGCCAAGGCGCTCAGCCACGAGCCAAAAATTCTGTTCCTCGATGAACCCAGCGCCGGCGTCGATGTCGAGCTTCGCCGCGATATGTGGGAAATGGTGCGCGGGCTTCGCGCCGATGGCGTCACCATTATCTTGACCACGCACTACATCGAAGAAGCCGAGGAAATGGCCGATCGAGTCGGCGTCATCAACAAGGGCGAACTGATCCTGGTTGAGGAGAAGAGCGTGCTGATGCGCAAGCTCGGCAAGAAGCAGCTGACGCTTGAACTGCAATCGCCGTTGACCGAAACGCCGCAGATCAACGGCTACGATTTGGCGCTCGCCAGCGAAGGCCGCCAGCTGGTTTATAGCTTCGATGCCCAAGCCGACGATACCGGCATCGCCAGCCTGCTAAAGCAGCTCGCCGAACGCGGCGTCGATTTCAAAGACCTCCACACCGAGCAATCCTCGCTCGAAGACATCTTCGTTTCCCTGGTGCATCGCTGATGAACACTTACGGCATCCAAGCCATCTACCGCTTCGAAATGGGGCGCTGGATGCGTACGCTCGGGCAGAGCCTGTTTTCGCCGGTGCTGTCGACGTCGCTCTATTTCATCGTCTTCGGCTCGGCCATCGGCTCGCGCATGTTGGAGATTGGCGGCGTCGGCTACGGCGCTTTCATCGTGCCGGGTCTCATCATGCTCTCGATCCTGACCGAGAGCGTCTCCAATGCGAGCTTCGGCATTTATATGCCGCGCTGGGCCGGGACGATTTACGAGCTGCTCTCCGCGCCCGTCTCTGCGTTTGAGGCCGTATGCGGCTATGTCGGCGCGGCGGCGACGAAATCGGTGATTATCGGCGTGGTGATCCTCGCCACCGCGCGGCTCTTCGTTCCGTACGAAGTGCAGAACTGGCCGGCCGTGATCCTGTTTCTGGTGCTGACCAGTGTATCGTTCTGCCTGTTCGGCTTTATCCTGGGCGTGCTCGCCGACGGGTTCGAGAAGCTGCAGATCGTACCGATGTTGATCCTGACGCCGCTCACCTTCCTCGGCGGCACCTTCTACTCGATCGATATGCTGCCAGAGCCCTGGCGCACGGTCACCCTGTTCAATCCGATCGTTTATCTGATCAGCGGTTTCCGCTGGGCCTTCTTCGGCGAGCAAGCGGCGGACGTGAATATCGGTGTGAGCCTTGCGGCAATCTCCATCTTCCTCGCGGTTTGCCTTGCGGCAGTGTGGTGGATCTTCAGGACCGGCTACAGGCTGAAGAACTGACGCCGCGGAAGCGCATCGCGAGCGATGTATCGTTGACGATGTAATCCAAATGGGCTAGCCCAAGACCCATGGCGAAGCCGCGATATTTGCATCTGCTCTCCCGCGCCGCCCGCGCGTCGCAGGCGATCGCCGATGATGGCTTGTCGGATTTAGGCCTCACCTCGGCGCAAGCCGGCGCCTTGTTCGCTTTGCCCTCCGAGGGCGGCGCGGGCGTGAGCGCTGTCGCGGATGCGCTTGGTCTGGCGCAATCGGCGGCCTCTGTTCTCGTCCAGCGGCTTGAGCAGGCAGGCCTTGTGGAAAGGCAGCCCGATCCCGTGGACCGCCGCGCAGTGCTGCTGACTTTAACGACGCGCGGCAGAACCATGCGCGCCCGCGCCATCGAGCGCGCTCAGCGCATGAACACCGCCGCCACACGCGGCTTCAGCAGCGACGAGCAGGCGACCATTGCACGCTGGCTGCAACATATGATCGATTTGAAGGAGACGAGCCGTGAGTGAAGAGCACATCATCGTCGCCCAAGACGGCGCCGTCCTCGAAATCCGTTTCAACCGGCCGGACAAGAAGAATGCCATCACCAACGCCATGTACGGCGTCATGGCTGACGCGGTGGCGCGCGCGCAGAGCGATGAGAGCATTCGCGCCGTGCTGTTCACCAGCGTCGGCGACTTTTTCTCCGCTGGCAACGACATCAAGGATTTCGCCGCCCAATCCATGGGTGCGGTCGATGGCCCGCGTCACGTCGTGCGGTTCCTGGAAGAGGTGATTAAAGCCGAGAAGCCGATTGTCGCCGCGGTGCAAGGGCACGCGATCGGCGTCGGCACCACGATGCTGTTTCAGTGCGATCTGGTTTACGTCGCTGAAGACGCGCGCCTCACCGTCCCGTTCATCGATCTCGGCGTCGTGCCGGAGAATGCATCGAGCCTCACCATGGTGGATCGTTTGGGCCATACGCGGGCGTTCGCGCTGTTTGGCTTGGGCGAGCCGCTCTTCGGCAGGGACGCCGCCGCTTGGGGCTTAGCCAATGCCGCGCTATCAAGTGGAGAGGTTGAAGCGCGCGCGCGCGCCGCCGTGCACAAGCTCGCCGCCAAGCCGCCCGAATCCATGCGCCTCACCAAGCGCCTCATGCGCGACCGCGAAGCTTTGATGGCGCGCATGAACGAAGAGGGCGCGATCTTCGCCGAACGCTTGCGCTCCCCCGAAGCCGCCGCCGCCTTCGCGGCGTTCCTTCAAAAGCGCTAACGCCCGCGCCGTGGCGTGTGCCGCGCGATCCAAGCGTCGACCGCTGGCATCGTGCGTTCCGCCAGCTGCGCGCGCAGACGCATGTTCGAGGCTGTCGCCGCGATCGTTGCTTGCGCGCTCGGATTGTCGCGGCCGTAGGCGATGAGCGCGTCGGCGATCGCGGGATCGGAGCTTTGATCTGCGACCGATGCGGCATACTCAAGCCGCTGCAGCGGATCGAGCAAGCCTTCGATGGTTGCGCGGTTTTGCAGGAAGAACTCCCAGCCCAAAGCCGGATGCGCGCCGGCGACCGTTTGTACGATCTGCGGCCGGATTTGGCGCGGGATGTCTTCGCCGAGCGTCAGCGCGAGCGTACGCCGTGCTAAAGCTTCGTCGCTGGCTGAGGCCAACAGCCGCCATAAGCGCCGTTGCTCGACAAAATCCGTCTCCGCCCGCACGCGCGCCAGCATGGCGTCATACTCCGCCGCCGTCGCGCGCGAAGCGATCAACGCCATCGCGGCGCTGCGGACCGAGCCGTGCAGCGCTGATGCGTCGCCACCGTCTGCCGCCGCCACGCGCCGCCGCGCTTCCGCGATCGCCGCTTCATCGCCCAACGCGCCGAGTGCTGCGATGACTGAGGGGCGGGCGAGGCGGATGTTCGGGTCTTCATCGTCACGCGGATCCCAGCCCCAGCGCGTGAAATACGGTTGCAGCACGCGCAAGCCGTAAGCGCGCACCGCCGCTTCGCTCTCGCGTCCGTGCGCATAGCCGGCGATAGCGGTCAGCGAGGTCGCCGCATCCATCACCACCACCGGATTGGCGTCGGCCGGCATGACATTGACCAGTTCGAGATAGTCGGTGAGCGGTGCATCGCCCGAGCGGCCGAACGCCCAATAGTCGAGCATCAAGCCAAGCTGATCGGCGTCTTCGAGCCGCGCGAAGCCTTGCACGAGGCGCTGGAAGTCGGCTTGCGCATAGTGAACCCGGAAGAAACCGGTTTGGCCGGCGTTCAGCAAATAGCCATTGCACGCATCCGCGACCTGAAGCTGGCTGCTTTCTGCCGCTGGCAGCACGCTGCGGACGGCGTTCGCCGATTGGATGGTAGTGGCGACCACAGGCGTCGCCCACCGTTCGCCAGTGCGCGAGGCGTCATCGAGCGCGAAGCGGCGCTGACGAACCGAGATAGAACCGCTATTGGCATTAGCGCCGCATGCAGCCTCCGCCGCCAACACTGGGTAGCCTGGCTGCAGCGTGTAGTTTCGTGCGATGTCTAGCACTGGCTGCCCCGATGCCGCCTGCACCGCGCTCCACAAATCTTCCGTGACCGAATTGCCATAGAGGCGCGCATTCAGATAGTCGCGCACGCCCCGGCGGAAATCCTCTTCGCCGACATAGGCCTCCAGCATGCGGATGACAGCCAAGCCTTTTTCATAGGAAATCGCATCGAACGCGGCGTTGGCGTCGTCGATGGTGTTGACCGTCTGCACGACCGGATGCGTGCCGGTGCGGGCGTCGAGGCCCATGGCGCTCTCCGTGCCGCCTGCACGCTGCGAGAGCCACGGCTGCCACTCTGGATGCAGCGCATCCATCGCTTTACCCGCGGCCCATGAGGCGAAGCCTTCGTTCAGCCAGAGATCATCCCACCAGCGCATGGTGACGAGATTGCCGAACCATTGGTGCGCGATTTCGTGCGCCACGACCTCGAACACGAAGCGCCGCTCGCTCTCGCTGGTGGCGTTCTCATCGACCAGAATGTATTGGTCGAAATAGAGGATGGCGCCCCAATTCTCCATCGCCGCAAAGCCGCCGGCGCCGGGCACGCCGACCATGTCGAGCTTCGGCAGCGGATACTCGATGCCGAAATATTCTTCGAAATAGCGCAGCGATTCCACCCCGGCCTCCAGCGCATAGCGCGCGCGTTCGGTGGCGCCGCGTCGCACCACGACGGCCAGTTCAACGCCGTCCACGTCAGTGGTGACGCGCTCAAAATCGCCAACACCAAGGAAGAGCAGATAGCTCGCCATCGCGGGCGTATCCCGGAAGCGCGTGCGCGTCAGCCCATTGGCGAGCGGCGTGGCGCTTTCCACCGGCATGTTGCCGATCGCCATCAAGTTGCTTGGCGCTGTTACGCTGATCGAAAACACCGAGCGCATGTTCGGCTGGTCCCACATCGGCGAGAAACGGCGTGCATCGCCGACTTGAAATTGCGTCGCCAATGCGCGCTGGGTTTGGCCATCCTGGTCGTACTCGACGCGGAAGAGGCCGTAAGCGTCATCGAAGATGCGGCCATTATAGTTGAGGCGGATCGTATGCCGCCCAGCGCGCAGCGGCCGGCGCGGCGTTAGCGTCAGTGTTTGTGCGTCGTTGTCGACGGTGAAGGCGACAGCTTGATTGTTGATGATGGCGCGCGTCACTTCGATATCGAGCGCGTTCATGGCGATGGCCGGCAGCGTGCGATCGCTCTGGATAACGATCGTCGTCTCGCCCGCAAACGTGCCGCCCTCAATGTCGGGCGTCACTGAAATCTCGTAGCGCACCGGCGTCGGCGCGTTTTCGAACCAGGCGCGCGCGGTTTGCGCCACCGAAGCCGGCGACAGCGCGAGCACCGCAAACAAAGCGGCTAGGGCGAACGGGCGAAATCTCATGCAAAGTTCCTCGAATGACCCTGTGAGTTGGCGGTGGCGGGTCTGGCGGGCAACGCTTTTCCGTCGAAGGGCGCTCGGCGTGCGGCGAGCGACGATCCGTTAGCGCGCCGCCCGCGTATCAGCTCCCGAAACCCGGAGCCGATCCATGAAAATCGTCACTGCCGCTGCGCTTGCGGCAACCCTCGTCGTTCTCGCCGCCTGCGCGACGCGCCCGCCCGTGCCGCGCGAGGCCGTCGCCGATGCCTTCGTGCTGGAGGAGGACCTGTTGGGTCAAACTATAGCGCGCGGCGAATTCCGCGCCATCAACGGCGTCCGTCGCGGCTTCAACGCGACGCTGAACGGAACATGGGACGGCCAGACCATGACCTTGGTCGAGGACTTCGTTTATGACGATGGAGAGCGCGACCGCAAAACGTGGCGTCTGCAACGTGTGGCGCCGGGCCGTTATGTTGGCACGCGCGAGGATGTCGTCGGCGAGGCGGTGGGCTTTCAGGATGGAAACGCCTTCCGGCTCGAATACGACGTGCGCCTTCCCTCAGATAATGGCAGTCCGGGCCGCCGGGTGCGCTTCCGCGATGTGATCGTGAACACGAGCGACGGAAACATTCTCAACCGTGCGACTGTCGGCCTTTGGGGTCTGCGCGTCGCCCGCGTCGAACTCACCATCGCGCGCGAAACGTCCGCGCCATAAAGCCGAACATGGTTGCTGCGCGCTAACTGCGAATGCGCCGGATCGTTGTCGGGTTTGACGCGTTCTCCATGTGAGGAGGACGTGACCTTATGGTAGGCGCTTCTCTCGAATGGTCGGTCCGCACGCTGAAGCCCGATCGGCGCATGCCCTGTCGCGGAGCGGCGTGTGTGATCGAGCCTGACGACGCCCGCCGCGCACAGCTCTCCCGGCGCCTGGCCCGCATGGGCTTCGTAACCCACGAAACCGCGTTCGGTGAGCTTGGCGCCGTCATCGCTGAGCAAGTGTCGCTGCGTGTGATCGTCGTCAACGTGCTGGTGCGGGACGTGCAGGGGCTGCAACTCATCCGCTATCTGCGCGATCGGGCTCCCGCCGCGGTGATCGTGTCGGTGTCGGAGCGTGTGAGAACCTCGATGCCGGTGATGCTCTCCAGGCTCGCCGGCGCTGACGCCGCCTTGATCGCTCCGGTCAGCGGCGAGGCGCTGGCGATGGCGATCGAGGGGGTGGAGCCGTTCCAATATGGTCCCCCGGAGGCCGCCCCGCCGTCGCTCGGCCACATGATCATCTGACTGGCGAGCGCCCCGGCCGGCCGGTACATGTCGGCCATGCTCCTCTTCACGCACCCGTCCATGCTGCGACACGAACCTCCCCCCGGTCACGCCGAGCACGATGGGCGCTTACAGGCCGTGCTCGACGCACTCGAAAGCCTCGACCTCGATCGCCGCGAAGCGCCGCCTGCATCGCGGGACGCCATCGCCCGTGTGCATCCGCGCGCCTACATCGACGCGCTTGAGCCGGCATTCGCCGAAGCGAACCACGCGCGCGTGCGGCTCGACGCCGATACCTACATCTCCGCCGGCTCACGCGAAGCGATCTATCGCGCTGCCGGCGCGTGTGTCGCCGCCGTTGATGCGGTGATGGCGGGCGATGATGAGATGGCGTTCTGCGCCGTGCGTCCGCCCGGGCATCACGCCGAGCCGATGGCGCCGATGGGCTTTTGTATTTTCAACAACGTCGCCATCGGCGCACTGCATGCGCTCGATGCACACGGCCTCTCGCGCGTCGCTGTGGTCGACTTCGATGTTCACCATGGCAACGGCACGCAAACCGTCGCTGAGAAGGATGCGCGCGTCTTCTTCGCCTCTACCCACCAGGCGCCGCTTTATCCTGGCACTGGCCAAGCAAATGAGACCGGCATCGCTGGCAATGTCGTCAACGCGCCGCTGCCGGCAGGGGCCGCGAGCGCTGTATGGCGGCAAGCCATGGAGACAAAAGTTCTCCCCGCCCTCGATGCTTTCGATCCCGATTTTATCTTTGTTTCAGCCGGTTTTGACGCGCATCGGGCCGATCCGCTCGCGCAAATGGAGTTAACCGAAGAGGATTTCGCGTGGGGGGCGCAACGCCTCCGGGAAATTGCATTACGGCGCTGCAAGGGTCGGCTTGTCTCGACTCTGGAGGGGGGGTACGACTTGGCCGCCCTCGCTAAGTCCTCCCTGGCTTATGTGCAGGCGTTAGAGCGCGAGTGAGACCCGCTCACGGGGAGGGGGAGTCCGCCGCGCGCAGGGTCAGAATGACGACGACCATGGCGCCCGACGAGACGTCAGATCGCCGTTCAGCCGCGAAGATCGGTACGATCGTCATTACGCGGCACGGACAGCCACACGCCGACAGCAAGGTCCGCGTCGATCGCGACGGCTATCGCGAATGGTGGCGCAACTACGATTTGGCGCGTCTGCATCCGGATGAGAAACCACCCGCTGACTTGCTGCGTCTTGCGCAAGCCAGCGATATCATCTTTGCGTCGACTCTGCCGCGCGCGATTCACACCGCCGAAATGCTGGCCGACGGCCGCGAAATTTTGACGGATCCGGTTTTCGTGGAAGCGCCGTTGCCGCCGCCTGGCATCATAGGCAAGCGCAGCCCGCGGCATTGGGGCGTGTGGTCCCGCGCCTCGTGGATGTTGGGCGGCCATGAGGACGGTGAAACTCTCGCCGACGCTGAGCTCCGCGCTCAAGCGGCGGTTGCAACCCTGACGGCCCAGGCGCTGCGTGGGCAGAACGTGCTGCTCTGCGCCCATGGCTGGTTTAACCGCATGATGCGCCCGGTGCTGCGCCGCCAAGGCTGGCGCGAAGTCGAGGACAAGGGCGACAAGTATTGGAGCTACCGCCGCTACGAGAAGGTTTCGAAGGGCTAATCCCTATTCCCTAAGCCGCCGCCAACCCATATTTTGCCAAGCATGACCACAGAAACCCGCGACCCGGCCCAGCTCTCTTTCGAGGAGTCCTTGCAGGAGTTGGAAAAAATCGTCGCGCATCTGGAGCGGGGCGACGTCCCGTTGGCCGACTCGATTCGCATCTACAAGCGCGGCGCCGCCTTGAAGGCCCGCTGCGAAGGCCAGCTCAAAGACGCCCAGCTCGAGGTTGACCAAATCGTGATGGGCCCAGACGGTCCGCGTACTGAACCCGCAAAGATCGGGTCGTAAGGGAGAGAGAAACGTCCATGGCCGACGATCCGCAAGCCAATGCGCGCCTGCCCATCATCGCCTTCGAGGATTTCCTCAAGGTGGACATCCGCCTCGGCACCATTGTCGATGTGAAGGTGTTCGAGGAGGCCAAGAAGGCCGCCTACCAGCTTTGGATCGATTTCGGCGATCCGCTCGGTGTCAAAAAATCGAGCGCGCAAGTCGTGCAAAATTACGACATCGGCGAACTGCTCGGCCGCCGCGTCGCTGCGGTCGTGAATTTCGAGCCGAAACAGATCGGCAAGTTCATGTCGGAAGTGCTCTGCCTCGGCTTCCCGGATCGCAACGGCAATGTGGTGCTGCTGAACATCGATCGCCCAGCGCTCGAAGGCGGCAGGCTTTATTGAGTACGCCGAAGCGCCAGCCGGCTCAGTTCGTCGGCAGCGCTTCCGGCTCTTCGGTGATCGTGGGCTCGGGCGGCGGCGTCAGCGACGACGGACCGGCCTCGGAACCCGTCGCGTTCGGCGGGACGAGATCTGGATCGGGCGAGCTTGCTTCGGGCGGCAGGACGGCCTCCAGCGGCGTCTCGCCCGCAGGCTCCAGCGTTTGCAATTCCGCGATCCGTCCGCGCGCCGTGATGGCGTGTTGGCTGTCCGGGAAGTCGTTGAGGAAGTTCTCCAACGCCTCGATCGTATCGGAGTCGCTGGCGGCTTCGAAGCTGCGGTCTTCCAGCGCTGCGAGCGCCGACTCTGCTTCGTCGCGGAAATAGCCCGGATCGCCGGAGATGAAAGCGCGCAGCGCATCGGCGTCGTTTTGCGCAACCGATTCCCACGCCGCCGACGTCGAACTCGCGGTCTGTGATTGATTGTAAAAATAATAGCCGCCGCCGGCCAAGCCAAGCACGACAACCGCGGCGATGCCAATCATCAAGCCAGCGCCGCCGCCTTTTTTCGGTTCCGACGATTGCGCCGCCGCCGGCCGAGGGGGCGGCGATTGCGGCGCGCGTTGTTGTGATTGCTGAGGACGGGGGGCGGTCTGACGCGGTTGTAGTTGGCGCGTGTTGGCGCCGGGAAGCGCGTTGGTAGATCCGCCCGGGACGCGGCCGGTGTGACGCGCGGCGGCTGCCGCTTCCGCTTGCGGGTTGACCGCGCCCGGCGTGAAGAATGGGCTTGGCGAGCGCGGCGCCGGTGGCGGCAAGGGCGCAACGCCGGCTTTATCCGTGACCAGCTTGGCAAGATCGCGCCAGGCGGCGAAATCATCTTCGCCGCGCCAGCCGGTGAGATTGACGATCGAGTCGTTGCTGAACTGGCTCGGCGCCGAAGCGTTCTGCATCACGACATGGACGAGCTTGCTTTTACCACGCGCGAACACCGCGTCGTCGACCAGCGGTTGCTGACCAATCGAGCGCGGCGACCACAAGGCCAGAGTGACTTTGGAGTCTTTCACGGCGCTGCGCAGTTCGTCGCCCAGCTGCTTCTCAAGCACGACGGTCAGCTTCGCCTGGCGCAGCTTTTCAGCCAGCGCGCGCGCCGGCAGAGCGTCCTCGGCCGCGTGGATGATCGCCACCGTCGCCATTTTTCCTCACTCTTTCAACTACAAGCGTCAAACCGCGCCGCTGGTGGCGGTCGCCCACTCAAACCCTGGCGCCATGATGCCCCGGATACCCAGTCTTTGGAAAGTCCACAGGCCAGCGCCAAGCCATTCTCCCGGCGCGGGAAGGCGCCGGCGGTTTGCGCCCCGCCCGGGCTCTGCTAGGGCAGGCCCCCATGACCAGCTTTGAACCCCGTCTCAAGGAAGCCGCCGAGCGGATCAACACCGCGCTCGACGGCCTGCTGCCGCGCGACCAAGGACCGGAGTCGCGGCTTCTCGGCGCCATGCGCTACGCAGCGCTCGGCGGCGGTAAGCGCTTGCGCCCGTTCTTCACGCTCGAAGTCGGCCGTATGTTCGACGCCGACGAGGGCATGTTGCTGCGCGTCGCGAGCGCGATTGAGTGTGTGCATACCTATTCGCTCATTCACGACGATCTGCCATGCATGGACGATGACGATCTGCGGCGCGGGCGCCCGACGCTGCACCGCCAATATGATGAAGCGACAGCGCTGCTTGCCGGCGATTCGCTGCTGACGTTTGCGTTCGAACTGCTGGGTGAGCCGGCCACGCACACCGACCCGCAAATGCGCTGCAAGCTGATCGTAGGCCTCGCCAAAGCTTCAGGCGCGCTCGGCATGGTGGCGGGGCAGGTTGCGGACATGGCCGGCGCCGATATCGGCTCTGACCTCATTGCCGTTACCCGCATGAACCGTTTGAAGACCGGCGCGCTGATTAATTTTGCCGTCGATGCGGGCGCCATGATTGGCTGCGCGTCGGAAGCGGAGAAAAGCTGCCTGTCGCGCTACGCGCACGATGTCGGCTTGGCCTTCCAAATGGTGGACGATTTGCTCGACGCCGAAGGTGTCGCCCGCGACACCGGCAAGGCGGTCGGAAAAGACAAGGACCGTGGCAAGGTCAATTTCGTCACCGTGCTCGGCGCCGACGCCACCCGCGAACGCATCGGCATGCTGGCGAACCAAGCCAAGACCCACCTCGCCATGTTCGGCCACCGCGCCCACATCCTCACCGCGGCCGTCGATTTCATCGTCCAGCGTCGGTACTGAGCAGTGCGCGAAACCTGAGGCGTGCTGTGCGCGTTCTCAGGTCATGGCCCAACCCATCACCATCAATATCCCGCACAAGCTCGGCCGCGCGGAGGCGCGCAGGCGCGTGGAGGCGAGCCTTGGCCGCTTCACCGATCAGATGAGCCAAGCCGGCATGGGCAAAATCCAACACGCTTGGGCCGAGAACGATCGTCTGGGCTTTCACGCCAAAGCGCTTGGTCAAAACATCACCGGGCGCATCGATGTAACCGACACCGCGTTGAACATCGAAGTTGATCTGCCACGCCTGCTCGCGGGCTTTGCCGACAAGATTAGCGGCAAGCTGAAAAAGGAGGGCACGCTGCTGCTGGAGAAGAAGTAGCCCTAATCTATCAGCCGCTGCGTTAGATACATGTACTCCAGCGCGCGTCGCCGCGCGGCTTCGCGCAGGTTAGCGTTGGCTTGGTGGCCGCCGTCCATGTTTTCGTAATAGAGAAACGGCACGCCCAGTTCCTGCAGCCGCGCCGCGTATTTGCGAGCGTGACCGGGATGGACGCGGTCGTCTTTCGTTGACGTGTAGATGAAGACGAGTGGGAAATTCTCGCCCGGCGCCAAGTTCTGATACGGCGTGATCCGTTCCAGAAACGCACGCTGCTCCGGCACATTCGGCGAACCATACTCGCCCACCCATGAGGCGCCCGCCAGCAATTGATCGTAGCGCAGCATGTCCAAGAGCGGCGAGCCGATGACCGCCGCATGCACCATTTCCGGATGCTGGTTCAGCATCACGCCCATCAGCAAGCCGCCATTCGAGCGCCCGGAGATGCCGAGCCGGCGCGGGCTCGTAATGCGCCGCTCAATCACGTCGCGCTCGACCGCGTAGAAATCGTCATAGATGCGTTGGCGATTGGTCAGCAGGCCGGCGCTATGCCAATCCGGCCCGAACTCGCCGCCGCCACGAATGTTGGCCAGCACGTAAACGCCGCCCTGGTCGAGCCAGAGCTGACCGAGATAGGCGTTGTAGCTTGGTGTTTGCGACAGTTGGAAACCGCCATAGGCATAAAGCAAAGTCGGGTTCCCGCCGTTCATCTCCACGTCTCGCCGGCGCACCACGAAATAGGGCACGCGCGTGCCATCAGCGCTGGTCGCTTCGAATTGCTCCGTCACATAAGGCGACGCATCGAATTGCGCCGGGAGCGAACGCACCGCCCGCGCCGCGCCGGCGTCGATGGCGTAGAGCGTCGATGGCGTCAGGAAATCTTCGAACACGGCAAACGCTTGCGTGCTGCTTGTTGAGGCGCCGGCGAGGGTGACGACACCGGTTGGGGGCAGCGCGATTTGTTCGCCGCTCCAAACGCCGCCGCGCAGCCTAAAGCGCTGCAAGCGCCCGCGCACATTGTCGAAGCCCGCAACCAAAAGCCCGCCGCTGGTCGCCGCGACATCCTCGATCGATTGACGTGGGCTCGGCGTGAAGATCACTTCGATCTGCGGCGCAGCCAAGGTTGCGGTTGCCAGCGGCAGCGCCAGCAGCGCGCCTGAGGGATACTGAACGCCGCCAATGCTCCAGGCTTCTTCGAGCGTCACGATCAGCCGATCTGCGAAATAGCTGCGGATCGAGGCGCGGCGCGGCAGCGTAATGCGCCGCGGACCGTCCGCCGTGATCAGCGAATAGACCGCCTCGAAGAACGTCTCGCCCTCGACCGCGATAGCGATGTGATCGCCGCTTTCATCCTCCAGCGTCGTGACGCCGATCGATACGTCGCTCGCTTGCCCGCGCATGATTTCCGTAGCGCTCGACAGCGACGTCCCGCGCCGCCAGGCGCGCAACTGGAATGGATAGCCTGACTCTGTCAGCGAGCCGTCGCCCCAATTCGTCGCCACCAGCAACGTGTCGCGATCTAGCCAGCCGATGTTCGACTTGGCTTCCGGCACGACGAAACCGCCGGCCACGAAGGCGCGCGTGTTCACATCGAACTCACGCTCCGTCGAGGCATCGAGCCCGCCATTGGAGAGCGAGATCATGCAGCGTTCGCCGGAGGGATCGCAGTCCGAACCCTGCCACACCCAGTTCGCATTCTCTCCTGTCGCCAGCGCATCAAGATCGAGCAACGCTTCCCAAACCGGCGCGTTCGCCGCATAGCTCGCAAGCGTCGCACGCCGCCAGACGCCGCGGACATGGTCGGGGTCTTGCCAGAAATTGTAGAGATAGCCGCCGCGCACGTCGCCAAGCGGCAATCGATCGCGGCTCTCCGCCACGGTGAGCGCGCGCTGCAACAGTTCGGGAAAGCGCGCATCGCCCTCAAGGATCGCCAGCGAGCGCGCATTCTCCGCGCGCACCCAATCCAGCGCCCGCTCGCCTTCGACCTCCTCGAGCCAAAGATACGGATCGGCGGCCGTCGCTGTCGCGATCGGGGTCGGCGTATCCGTCGCTTGCGTCGCACAGCTCGCGCTCAGAACCAAAGCCGCAAGGCAGGCGCACAGTCTCATCATTCGCGAACATCCCAGTCGGCCCCTTTGGCGCGCGGGGCGACACTACCCATCCGCGCCGCCGCGCCAACCCTTGTGCGATGTTTGGCGTGACGGGTGCGACCGGAACCGCTACCGCATCAACAGGCAGAGCGAGGAGAGACCCCATGCGCGAGCTTCACATCAGCAAAGGGAACATCCGCACGACGCAATGGGTCGATGTGGCGCCGCCCGCGCTCGCCCAGGGTGCGGCGCGCCTGAAGCTCGACCTCTTTGCGCTCACCGCCAATAACATCACTTATGCCGCGTTCGGCGCGGGTGTGCTCGGCTATTGGGATTTCTTCCCGGCGCCGGAAGGCTGGGGCAAGACGCCCGTCTGGGGCTTCGCGACCGTCATCGAATCGAACGCATCCGAGATCGCCAAGGGCGCGCGCTTCTACGGCTACTATCCGATCGCTGAAACACTCGACGTGGTCGTCCGCAAAACCGCCGGCGGCTTTCTCGACGCCGCGCCGCATCGCGCGTCGAAGTCGCCGATCTACAATCTCTACACCGACATCGCTGCCGATTCGGCTTACGATGCGGCTTTCGAACCGGAGCAAGCGCTATTTCGCCCGCTCTACGCCACCGGCTGGTGGGCCGCCGATTGCGTGCGCCAAACGCAAGCGCGCGCCGTCATTCTATCGAGCGCATCGTCGAAAACCGCACTCGCCACCGCGCATCAATTGCGCCGTCTCGGCGGCCAAGAGATCATTGGTCTCACTTCGCCCGGCAATGAAGCCTATGTGCGCGACACCGGCCTTTACGATCGTGTCGTTCTCTACGCCGACGCTGCAACACTCACCGCGCCGGCGCCCGTCACCTTCGTTGATTTCCTCGGCCGCCGCGATCTCACCGCCGCCGTCCACACAGCCCTTGGCGACACACTCACGCGCAGCATCATTATCGGCATCACCGATTGGCAAAGTGCGGCGGCGACGCCCGCTGCGCCATTGCCTGGCCCCAAGCCGGAATTCTTCTTCGTGCCGACGTACGCCGCCGAGCGTCTCAAAGCCGACCCTAACCTCGGCCCCGTCATGCAGCGCGATCTGCGCGGCTTCTACGAAGCCTCGCGCGCCTACGTGACCGCGCAGCGCGCCGCCGGCGCCGAAGCGATTCAGTCCGCTTGGGCGCGTTTGGCGATGGGCGACGTTCCACCGAACCAAGGCCTAGTGCTCTCGTTCTGAGACGGCGCCCCCACGCCTGCGCCGCCACGCCGCACGAATTCGGGCAGTAAAACCACACTCCTGCCGTGGCTTAGGCGTCGCCAAGGGGCCGGAACGGGGGTAGGTTTGATCCAGATCAAATCGCCGAGGATTCATGGCCACCCCAACGCCGCTGCTCGACCAGGTCCGGAACCCCGCCGATCTCCGCCAACTCGATGAGACGCAGCTGCGCCAGCTGGCCGACGAATTGCGCGCGGAGACGATCAGCGCCGTCAGCCACACAGGCGGCCATTTGGGCGCGGGCCTCGGTGTCGTCGAACTGACGGTGGCGCTCCACTACGTGTTCGAGACGCCGCGCGACAAGATCATTTGGGACGTCGGCCACCAAGCCTATCCGCACAAAATCCTGACCGGTCGCCGCGATCGCATCCGCACGCTCCGCCAAGGGCAGGGGCTCAGCGGTTTCACCAAGCGCGCTGAGAGCGAGTACGATCCGTTCGGCGCCGCGCACGCCGCCACCTCGATCAGCGCAGCGCTTGGTTTCGCTGTCGCGCGCGATAAACGCGGCGACGATAGCCACGTCATCGCCGTCATCGGAGACGGCTCGATGTCGGCGGGCATGGCCTATGAGGCGATGAACAACGCGGCGGAAACCACCAAGCGTCTCATCGTCATCCTCAACGACAATGACATGAGCATTGCCCCGCCGGTCGGCGGCATGAGCTCCTATCTTGGGCGCCTCGCCTCGTCGAAAACCTATCGCGCCATCCGCAAGACGGCCAAGTCGATCGCCGAGCATCTGCCGGCCCCGATTCATGACGTCGCCAAGAAAGCCGAAGAATACGCGCGCACCATGGTGACGGGCGGCACCTTCTTCGAAGAGTTGGGCTTCCACTATCTCGGGCCCTTCGATGGCCACGACGTCGATCTGCTCCGCCGCATTCTGAAGAACGCCAAGGAATTCACCGACCGTCCTGTGCTGATCCATGCGGTCACCACCAAGGGCAAGGGCTACGCCCCGGCCGAAAACGCCGCCGACAAATATCACGGCGTCAACAAGTTCAACGTCGTCACCGGCGAGCAAAGCAAAGGCGCAAGCGCACCGAGCTACACCAAGGTGTTTGCGCAAGCGCTCGTGCGCGAAGCGGAGAAGGACGACAAAATCGTCGCCATCACCGCCGCCATGCCGGCCGGCACCGGGCTCGATATTTTCGGCCAGCGCTTCCCGGACCGCACCTTCGATGTCGGCATCGCCGAACAGCACGCGGTCACGTTCGCGGCGGGCCTGGCGGCTGACGGCATGAAGCCGTTCGCGGCGATCTATTCGACCTTCCTGCAGCGCGGCTACGACCAAGTCGTCCACGACGTCGCCATCCAGAAGCTGCCGGTGCGCTTCGCCATGGACCGCGCTGGTCTCGTCGGCGCTGACGGCCCGACGCACGCGGGCACGTTCGATGTCGGCTATATGGGCGCGTTGCCGGGGGTGATCGTGATGGCCGCCGCTGACGGCAACGATCTGTCGCGCATGGTCGCCACCGCAGCGCAGATCGACGATACGCCCAGCTGCTTCCGCTATCCGCGCGGCGACGCTGACGGCGCGCTGCAAGCTGACGCGCATATCCCGCTCGAAATCGGCAAGGGCCGCATCCTGCGCGAAGGCACGTCCGTTGCGCTGCTGAACTTCGGCGCCCGCATGCGCGAAGCCAACGCCGCCGCCGATAAGCTCGGCGCCATGGGGCTATCGACCACGCTGGCCGACGCACGCTTCGCCAAGCCGCTCGACGAAGACCTCATCCGCCGCCTGGTGCGCGAACATGAAGTGCTGCTCACCATCGAGGAGGGCGCGCTCGGCGGCTTCGGCGCCTTCGTGCTGCACTTCCTGGCCAAGGACGGGCTGCTCGATCGCGGCGTCAAAATCCGCACGCTGACGCTGCCCGATATCTTCCAGGATCAAGACAAGCCGGAAGCCATGTACGCCGCCGCCGGCCTCGACGCCGACGCCATCGCCAACGCCGCTCTGCTGGCCCTGGGCCGCGGCGTGAACGAACAGCGCGCTTAATCCTCCTGAATTTGCGCGCGCGGCCCCGCTCGACGGAACATCTGCGCCAGCTCCTGTGTTGGATCACATTACCGCTTGCAGGAGCCCGATCCCCATGAAGACCACCACGCGTGCCGCGCTGTTTATCCTCCTCGGGCTCACCGCCCCTCTGGCGAGCGGCTGTGCGCTCGCCGCCGGCGCAGCCATCGGCGCCGCCGCCGTCGATTATTTCTCGGACGACAATGACGAGTGCAACGGCCCCAACGATGAAGGCCTGCTCGACAGCGATTGCCGCTAGAAGGCCCAGCGGCAGCAGGCGGTTAGGGACAAGAAATTCCTATTGCCTACTGCCCACGACCTAATGCCTACTCTCCGTCGCGTAAGCGACGGAGAGTCTCGCATGGCCAAAGGTCAGATGAAGTCCAACAAAGAGAAGCGTAAGCCGAAGAAGGAAAAGGCCGCCAAGGGCGCGCCGACCGCCGGCGGCATCGGCTCTGGCGGCAAGAAGTAAAGTGGCCGAGGCCCGTATCGACGAGGTGGCTGCGAACGTGTTTCGCATCGCCTCGGACGTGCCTGGCTTTTCCTTCAACCAATATCTCATCGCCGCCGACGAGCCGCTTTTGTGGCACACCGGCCAGCGCATGCTGCACGCCGCCACCCGCGCCGCCATCGCCCGCGTGCTCGATCCGGCCTCGCTGCGCTGGATCGGCTTTTCGCACTACGAGGCTGACGAGTGCGGCGCGATGGCGGAGTTTCTCGCTGAAGCGCCGAACGCCCAGCCGCTCTGCGGCCGCATCGGCGCGCTGGTGAACGTCAACGACGCCGACGCCAAGCCCGCGCGCGCCCTGGCCGATGGCGAGACGCTCGATATCGGCGGCGCGCGCCTCACCTGGTACGACACGCCGCACGTGCCGCACGGTTGGGATTGCGGCCTCATCTTCGACGAGACGCGCAAGCTCCTCTTCTGCGGCGATCTCTTCACCCAACCCGGCGCCGACCACCCGCCGCTCGTAGAGTCCGACATCCTCGGCCCAAGCGAGGCCTTCCGCGGCCCCCTCGACTATTTCGCCCACGCCCCGAACACGCGCGCCAACTTGGAACGCCTAGCCGCGCTCGCGCCGGAAACGCTGGCGTGCATGCACGGGAGTGCTTGGCGCGGGGATGGCGGCGCGTTGCTGCGGGAGCTGGCGGGGCGGGTGGGTTGAAAACCCAAGCGCCTGGGTTTATATGAGCCCATGCCGACGCTCCATAGGTTCGATGGCTATCGGGTGTTCGTGCCTGCCAACGATCACCGGCCAGCGCACGTGCATGTTGTGAAGGCTGAGAACGAAGCGATCTTCTTTCTCAATTGCCCGTCGGGGCCGGTCTCGCTGCGAGAGACGATTGGCTTCAGGGCATCGCAGCTGGCTGCGATAGAGCGCGAACTGAATCCGCTGGCGCCACGTTTGTGCGCCGAATGGGAGACGATCCATGGCGAGCCGTGACGAGATCAAGCGCGCAAACGCGGCCGGCAAGGCGACGCTGAAGGCGTACCCGGCGGCGTTGAAGGCGCACTACGAGCCCAAGATCAATCAAGTGATCATCACGCTCAGCACCGGTCTGCAATTCCTGCTCGACCCGGCCAAGACGCAAGGGCTGCAGCGCGCGACGCGCGCGCAATTGGAAAAGGTGGAGATCACCGGCCCAGGCCTCGGCATCCACTTTCCCAAGCTCGACGTCGACATCTACTTGCCCGCTTTGCTCGAAGGACACTTCGGCTCAAAGAAATGGGCGGCGTCTCAACTCGGCAAAGCCGGCGGCAGCGCCAAGACCCGCACCAAAGCCAACGCCGCCCGCGAAAACGGCAAACTCGGCGGCCGGCCGAGAAAGGCGGCGGGGAAGAGGGCGAACGGTGGGTGAGGGGAAACGCACTGGCTTGAGCCAAGGCGCTTTCGCTAAGCGTTATGTCTTAGCCCACCGCAGCCCGGATTTCACGCAGATTTGCGTGAGCTATCGATTACCAACTGTGTCCACTCGGTATGGCCATCTAGAGTTAGCAGCCAGCGCCCATCGACCCACTGTACCAACTTTTTCTTTTTGAGTTGGTGAACGGTACGCCGTGTGTGGGGACGCGAAAACTCCGTGAAGCTTCCCGTCAGCCCATGATCTCCGATCATGAACAAACAAAGCGTCTGCCTTTCTGTAAGTCTCGGTCTCTTGGGTCTGCGCATCCAACTCGCCTCTGATTGGGCCCCCTGTGGATAATTGGCTCTGATTCAGCACCGGCTCAACTGGAATACTCGCGACTTTAGTCCGGAAGTCCCAGACATGGTCGCAATCCAGGATGCACGACGAACGTGGCAGACCTCGAGCCTCTAATGTCCTCATCCTGATAGGCGAACGAAGTCCCTCTCGGACGGGACACACCCAAGATGTTGTACTGAACACTCAGTCCGAGTGCGCTATCCAGCGGCGTGGCGTTTCCGCCAAAGTAGTGCGGCTCGATGTCTGCAACATCGAATACGGTCTTGCCGTTGTTTGAAATCGCCGAAAGCATGCTCTCCACCCCGGGAAACGCAACGTGCGCCTCATCGAAGATTTCTTGGCGCAGATATTTCGACTGCTTGGCGAACAAGTGCGGCATCGCGGCGTTCGCTATGGGCCACGTACTATGGTCGAACGATGCCCGCACGAAATTGACTACATCACGCGGCCTCATCAGCGACATGCCGCAGAGGTGAGAGAATATTCTCTTACGCTGATAAGTCTTCATTCTGTAGATGTTGGAGAAGGCACCGCGAGATTCCGCTAGCTTTGCGGTCGGGTTCTCAAGTCTCGCCACCCGGAAGTCTGCTAGCGTTTGGAGTTCATCCTCAGTCCACTTAAGGTCAACAACGAGGTCCTCCCACTTGCCTTTGTCGGAGTCGGTTATCCGACGATAGATATCACTTCGTATTGCAATGATGGGAAATACGTTCGCGCGATTTGTGTCAGCGAAGGCTTTCCGAATGGAGAGCACGGCGCGCACCAGCGCTCGCGCGTATGCGAAGAAATATTCATCGCCTAAGGCGTCTGCGACTGTCGTGTAGTTGGAATCAATCCCATCGATCAAGATCAGATAGGTCGACGAGTCTATATTGTTTGTGAACCATTCAAGCAAACCCCTAGATCGCTCGGATAGGGACTGTGGGGAGTATCTGATTTCATTTCGCTCGCCGCCGCTCAAGCCGTGGCCAAACAACTGAAGACCACCCGCTCTATGGGTCGTGACTTCAGATTGGCCGAGCATCATTTCAGTCGGGCTTCGGTCGAGGGCCTCGGTGAGTTCCTCCCTAACGCTGGCTCGGACGTTACGACTGAACAACATCAGCTTGCCGAGCTCTCCCAGAATGGTCATTTGCCAGCGAGCGAACAGATCTGTCTCTAACTCAACCTTGCTCAGGTCGTGCGCCGAGCGGTGAAACACTCCAAAATCTTGAAGATCGAAATTGGACACGTGTTGGTTTGGTATTCGGCCTGCTTGCGCAAGATGGCGGACCAGCGCCGTCTTACCCGTTCCCTTCCGACCGATGACGATCGCCTTTTTCCCACTTTCGAGCTTTGAAACCGCATCGCGGACCCAGAAGAAGCGTCCGGATTGTTTTTCTTCGGCCGCATCAAGCGACCAACTATCGATATCGGAAGTCCAAGAGGGGCGATCATGCGGCGCGACGCTCAAGTGGACCTCCTGCGAATTAACCATAGGTTAGGTAATCAGGTGCCGCCGCGCAAGGATCGCTCGTTCTGGTTCTCGTCGCCTATTCGTGCGCAGAGCCAATGCCATTCGATCCGTATCCCTATCCCCCACGCCCCCACCAAAAACCCCAACCCTTCCAACGCCCCGCGCCGTCCGCGCCGAAATCAATCCCACACCTCAAAACCTGCGCGATACTGCGTGTCTCATGCGCATCGCGCCCGACATCATTCCCAGCAATCGCACCCGCACCCGCCGTCTCACGGCGTGGTTTCGGCTGTGGTTGCAGTCTTTGGTGTTCGCGTGCTCGGTTTGGATGAGCGCCGGTTGGCGCGGCGATGCGCGGCTGCTTGATGCGGCGGCGTCGTGTGCGCGGCGTTTGGTTTTGCGCCATGCGTGCGAGCGTATGGGCCGCTGGCCGCCGCGCACCAGAAATCGTCACGGCCGTTTGAATCACGTCACGCGGCGCATCGAGTTCGGCAGCGCGCTCCGCCGCGCCACGCGCGGGCGCGATCACGCGTCGCGCCTGTTTGCGATCCTCAGCCTGATGCGCGATCTCGACGCGCACGTCAGACGCTTGATGCGCCGCCTAAAGCGCGGCCTTACGCGCCTGCGCGTCATCGATCCCGTTCCAGAAAAAAGGCCCGGCGCTTGTCGCGTCGTGCGGCGCGGTTGTGGGCGTCGATAGCTCTTGAAGGTGAGGCAGTAGGCAGTGGGCAATTGGCAGTCGTGGTCCGGAGAGGATCACGGCGCCGCACGCGCACGCCTATTGCCTACTGCCGCACGCAAACAAAAACGGCCCAAGCGAGGCTCGGGCCGTTGCAGTCGCGGGGGAGGGGGTAACTTAGTTGGTCTCGGGTTCGACGGTCTCGGACGCTTCGTCCAAACCTTCCGACGCGTCCTGGCGAATTTCGTTGCCGGCTTCATCGACCAGAGCTTCGGCGCGGTCGCCGGCGCGGCCCAGCGCTTCGCTCGCGCCATCGGCCAGTTCGACCGCCGTCTCATCGATCTCGGCGCCGACGCGTTGAGCCGACATATCATTATCGACCCACGCATAAACCAGGATCGCAACACCGGCGACTAGGGCCACCGTCGCGAACGTACGACCACTTCCGCCGTGCGTCGCCGCGTGCGCGCCGCCGAACGTGTTGAAGACAAGCGAAAGAACAAAAAGAGCTAGAAACACCCAAAAAAGGATGATGGCGATGCCGGTGAACGCCGACGCTACGCCGCCGAACCCGAACACAGCAGCGACAAGCGCTGCAACAAAAAAGCCGATCGCCCAGCCAAGCATGGGAAACTCTCCTTAACGAAACTGACGAGCGTTGAACGCCGGTTCCGTATGGAGGTTCCCAAGCTGGGGAATGGGGAATGGGGATTGGGGAATGGGGATTGGATAAAATGCGCGAGCGCCTCAATCCCTAATCCCGGAAACCCAATCCCTAAATCGGCATCCGCAGAATTTCCTGATATGCCGAAATAACTTGGTCGCGCACGGCGATCACGGTTTGCAATTGCGTCTCCGCCGCGGCGATGGCGGTGACGACATCGACAATATCGCCGCGGCCGGCCGCGACATTGAGCGCTTGGGCTTCAGCGCCTTGCGTACTTTGCGTCGCTTGCCGGAGCGCATCTTGGAGAATATTGCCAAAGTCGACGCTATCGCCGGCTTCAATGCCGCCAGCGCCGGTGGCGCCTGCTGCTTGCTGATAAGCCCGTGCGGCTGAGACTGGATCGATGGCCATCTATCTATCTCCGCAGAAGATCGAGCGCGCGCGTCGTCATCGTGCGCGCCGCATCGATCATGTTGAGGTTTGCTTCGTAAGCGCGCGTGGCTTCGCGCAAGTCCATCATCTCGACCAGCGTGTCGACATTCGGCAATTGCACATAGCCATCCTCGCCCGCCGCCGGATGGCTCGGATTATACTCACGGCGAAAGGCGCTCATGTCATAAGAGGTGCCCTGCACCTGAACGCCTTGAGCCCCGGATGCGAGCGTCGTGCTCTCAAGCAACGGAATGCGGCGGCGGAAGGGTTCTTGGTTGGGATCGGTCCCAACCGAATTGGCGTTGGCGACGTTTTCCGCAGCGATGCGCATGCGCACTTGTTGCGCCCGCATGCCGGATGCGGCCGCGGAGAGGGCGGCGTTGATGTCGCTCATTCAGCTATCTCCCAGGCGCGCGTGCGGCCATGCGGATGAGTTCGAGGCCCTTCTGGTAAAGCGCAATGCCGGTTTCGAACGCCATCCGCGTTTCGGTCGCACGCGTCATCTGCTCTTCGAGCACCACGGCATTGCCATCGATCGTCGTCTCGGAATCGTCGCGCGTAACAACCGCGACCGAACCCGCTCCGCCGCCAGCGCCCATATGCCCCGGCGAAGTCCGCGCCAGGGTCACGCCGCCCGAGCGGCCAGCGCTCATCACCATGCGCTCGAAATCGGCTGTATCGACATCGCGCGGGCGATAGCCGGGTGTGGAGGCGTTGGCGATGTTTTCGGCGATCAAGCGCTGGCGATCGCTCAGATGATCCAAGCGTTGGCGCAAGAGGCCGAAGAAGGGCGTGTTGGCGAGATCCAAGGTCCGACTCAGAGGGCTGCAAACTTTGCCTAGTCGAACAGGCGATGGTTAAGCGCGACTTAATTTCGGGCGCGCAAATTAAGGTCTCGTTTACCAAACCAGCTGAGCCAAGAGCCTGAAGCTCCAGAATGGAGAGGGTATCGTGGACTGGTTGGATTGGGCGCGCTCGTTCTTCGCGCTCATCGTCACTTTAGCGCTCATCGTCGGCGCAGCCTGGGGCGCGCGCAGGCTCGGCATGCTGCAACCGCAGGGGCAGGGACCCAAGCGCTTGCGGGTGACGGAGAGCCTGATGCTCGATCCGCGCCGGCGCATGGTGATCGTGCGCTGCGACGATCGCGAGCATCTTATCCTCCTGGGTCCGGGCGGTGATATTGTCGTCGGCGACCAAGCAGCAAAACCAGAGATCAGCACGGAGCCGCAGACGTGAGCGAGGCCAGACTATCCGTGCGCAAGCCTTTCCACGAACGCGTCGCGCGCTGGCCGCGTTGGCTGATGATCCTCGCGTCGTCGCTGCTCCTCTCGATGACAGTCGGCGCAGGCGTTGCACTCGCCGCAGCGCCCACGCTCTCGGTTGACCTCGGCACCGGCGATGGCCTGACAGCGCGCGTGCTGCAACTGACGGCGCTGATCACGGTGCTGTCGCTCGCGCCCTCGATCATCATCATGACGACGAGCTTCGTGCGCATCGTCGTCGTGCTGTCGCTGCTGCGCACGGCGATCGGCCTGCAGCAAGCGCCGCCGAACGTCGTGATCGTGTCGCTGGCGATGTTCTTGACTGCATTCGTGATGCAGCCGGTCTGGCAGCAGGCTTATGACGCCGGCATTGGCCCGGTTATGAACGAGGAAATGCCGCTCGATGAGGCTTTCCCGCGCATCGTTGAGCCGCTGAAGCAATTCATGGTGAGCCAAACGCGCGAGCAGGATCTGGCGCTCTTCATCGATATGGCGCGTCTGGAAACGCCGCCGGCGAGCGCGGAAGAAACGCCGCTGCGCATTCTGGCGCCGGCCTTCATGGTGTCGGAGCTGCGGCGGGCGTTTGAGATTGGCTTTATGTTGTTCGTGCCGTTCGTGATCATCGACCTCGTGGTCGCGTCACTGCTCATGGCGATGGGCATGATGATGATGCCGCCAGTTACGGTGAGCTTGCCGTTTAAGCTGATCTTCTTTGTGCTGGTCGACGGCTGGCGCCTGGTCGCGGGCAGCCTGATCGAATCGTTCTCATCCGGCGTGCCGCCGGGTGGATAGCGATAAGTACGCTTAGCGCTCGATGCCGAGATCGGCGATCAGCAGGGCTTTGTAATTGTCGTCCTTGCGGACGAACAGGCCCCTGAAAAAGGCGGCGATCGCTTCAAACATAGTCGGCCCCAGTTCTGGTCCAGCGTTTCCCACGGCGCGTTCTGCGTTTCGGAACAATCGATTTTCCGTTGCACGCCTGAATCCAAGATGAGGCCGAATCGGCAAAATGGATGCCTTGCGGAGAAACTCAGTCCGAGCGTGTCGCGCTGAACACGGATTCGCGTCTCAGGTGGACGGTTTCGTACATTGCCAAGCCGTAAGACGGCGCGGCGCGGCCTCGAAACCTCGCATTAACCACGACCAGCGTCCTTGGATGCCTAGTCGGCAGAAATTGCCGGGCGGGAAGGCGCGATGAACGGAGCAGAAGTCCTCGATCTCGGGCGCGATGCGATCTGGGTGACGGTGTTGGTTGCGGCAGGGCCCATGATTGTGGGCCTGGTCGTGGGCCTCGTCGTCTCGCTGCTGCAGACGCTCACACAGATTCAGGAGCAGACGCTCGTCTTCGTGCCGAAGATACTCTCCATCTTTTTCGCCATCCTACTCTTCCTGCCGATCATGGGCGGCCTGCTCGGCAACTTCATGACCGACATTTTCACTCGCATCGCGGCGTTCTGAGATGAACCTCACGCTCTACGGCGTTGAGATTTGGGCGACGGCGCTTTTGTTTGCGCGCACCGGCGCGATGATCATGTTGTTGCCCGGCTTCGGCGAAACCGTGGTGCCGGCGCGCATCCGTTTGGCCTTCGCGCTGGCGTTGGCGATTTGCGTGGCGCCGGCCTTGGCGGGACGTGTTCCAACGCCAGCTGACACCGCCATCGGCATGGCGCTGCAAGTATCGACCGAAGTGCTGATCGGCATCATGCTCGGCGGTGCGGCGCGCATCCTAATTTCGGCGACAGCGACGGCGGGCCAGATCATGGGCCTCGAGATCGGCATCGCGTTCGCACAAACCGCCGACCCGACAGCGTCGCAATCGGGCCAATTGCTTGCGGTGTTTCTGAGCATCATGGGCATTGCGCTCATCTTCGCGACCGGGCTCGACCATATGTTCTTGCGCGGCGTCATCGGTTCTTATGATGTCATCGCGCCGGGTGCGGCGGCGCCAGTGGGTGACGCGGCGCAGTTGGCGGTAGAAGCTGTGTCGACATCGTTCCGTGTCGGCTTTCAAATCGCCATGCCGGTGATCGCGGCGGGTTTGATTTTTCGCGTCGGCCTTGGCGTGCTTTCGCGGCTTATCCCGCAAATCCAAGTGTTCTTCGTGGCGCTGCCGCTGCAGATCATGGGCGGTTTGGTGGTGATTGCGCTGGGTTTATCGACCGGCATGCTGATCTGGCTCGATAGCCTCGAGCGCTACGCATCGTGGCTGAGGTAAGCCATGGCCGGCGCGGATGACGACGACAAAACAGAAGAGCCTACACCGCGAAAGCTTGAGCAGGCGCGCGAGAAGGGCGACATCGTTTACACGCCTGAAGTCGGCGCAGCGCTTTCGCTAATGGCGGCGACGGGGATCGTCGCCTTTATGTCGGGCCCGATCGTCACCGAGATGGCGCGCGGCTTTATCGGCTTCATCGCCATGCCCGAACAGTTCTCCGTCGAGAGCGGCTCACTGCGCGCGATCATGACGAGCATCATGTTGAAGCTCGGCGCGATCTTCGGGCTAACGGCAGTGGCGCTCGCGGTGGCGGGGATCGCTGCGCGTTACGTGCAAGATCGGCCGACCTTCACCGGCGAAAAGCTCCAGCCCAAGATCGAGAAGCTCAATCCCGTCGAGGGCTTCAAGCGCGTTTTTGGTAAACAGGCGTTTGCGTCTTTCGTGAAGTCGTTGGCCAAGCTCGTGCTCGTCGGCGCCGTCGTGGGCTGGGCCCTGTGGCCGCACGATGCGGTGATCGAAAACCTATCCATGCTGGAGCCGGCAGCACTTTTGCCCTTCATCAAGGATAAGGTTGTCGCTCTGCTGCTCGCGGTCGCCTGCGCCGCGGGTTTGCTCGCGGTGGTCGATTATGTGTTCACGCGTCAGAGCTACATGAAGCGTCAGCGCATGAGCCGGCGCGAGATCAAGGATGAGCTGCGCCAGCAAGACGGCGACCCGATGGTCAAGGCGAAGCTGCGCCAAATCCGTAACCAGCGCTCGCGTCAGCGCATGATGCAGAGCGTCCCGCAAGCAAGCGTCGTGATCACCAATCCGACCCACTACGCGGTGGCGCTACGATACGAGCCCGGCGAGACAGCGGCGCCGGTGTGCTTGGCGATGGGCGTCGATGCGGTGGCGCAACGGATTCGCGAGGTGGCGCAGGAGCACGATATTCCGATCGTGGAAGATCCTCCGCTGGCGCGGGCCTTGTTTGCGACGGCCGAGATTGATCGCCCGATTCCGAAGGAACATTACGAGGCTGTGGCGAAGGTCATCGGCTTCGTTATGCGCTTGGCGCGACGGCGCGGCCGTCGCCGCACGGCTTTGTGAGGTGGAGAGACCTATGGCGGATGGCTTTCCCTCAGTGTCGCAACGTGATCGACGCCCCGAATCGGGGTCAAGTGCGCCGTTAACAGGCGCGCCCATGACAGATCACGTAGAACTCCAACCTCCGCGCAGCGGCGGGCGGCTCGATCCGCTTCAGATCCTCTTCTGGGTCTCCGTAGCCGTGGGCGTCGGCGCGGCCGGTGTGGCGATCACTGCTGGCCCCAGCGTCGGGCAGGCGGGTGCGGTTTTGCTCGTGCTGCTCGCTGCGGCGGGCATGGTTCTGTTCTTCTGGCTCTCGCGCGGCGCGGGACGCAAGTACGGCGCCTTTCCGGAGCGCGGTGTGATCGCGGCGGGCTCGCTGCTGAGCGGGCGCAACGAGTTTGCCTTGATCGGCGCCCTCGATGAAGCCGCGCTCGTTACCGACAGCCATCTCTCGCCGTTGACGGCGAACCAAGCCTATCTCGACATTGCGGAAACCACCGGCGTACTCGGCGATAGCGATCGTCCGCCGATGATGAGCCGCTTGTTCGGCGCCGACCCGATGTTGTCGGCGCCGATGTTCCGCCTGTCGAAGGCGGCGCAACTGGGCCAAGTGCGGCGCGAGGAATTGCCAGCGACCGCGGTGCTGAATGGCAAGCATACGCGCTACGAAGCGTCGGTCGGTCCGATGCCGGGCGGCGCGGTGCTTTGGCGCTTGCGCGAGATCGGCGCCGCCGATCAGATCGAAGTCACGGCGGAAGGCCGCCAGCTCTTCCTGGATGACTCGCCCGTCGGCTTCTTTGCCGCGCGCGCGGACGGCACGGTCATCTATATGAACCGCTCGCTGCGCTCGGTGCTGGGACTGGGCGACGATCCTTCGCTGCTGCGCGTGAAGGACATCGTGAAGGAAGATCCTTCGCGCTTGCTCCGCCGTGATCGCCGCGGCTTCGGGCCATCGCGTGTACGCGTAACGTTGCGCGGCATTGACGGCCACGAGACGCAAGCCTCGGCGCTGTCGTTCTGGCCGGCGGAAGACGTAGACGGCGCCTCGCGCACGTTCGTCTTCTTCGCTGACGCCGAGGCGCCGGAAGCGCCAGTGATCCAGCGTGTCGAAGGCTCGCACGCCGATGGCGGCGTGTTCGCGCATGCGCCGTTTGGCGTGGCGGTGCTCGACGGCATCGATCCGGGTTCGGCGGCTTTGCTCGATAGCAACGCAGCACTGATGGAAATGACGCAAGGCCGCGCGACGCCGAGTGCTGCGTTCGCGGATTTGTTCGAAGCCTCGGAAGGGCCGAGCGCTTTGGCGCATCGCTTGCGCCAGGCGATGACCGATCCGATCGAGATGACGCTCGCCACCGCGCCGCCGACGGCTGTGCATGTGCACTTGGCGCGCTCGCCGGAAGGGCGTGGTATCGCCTATATCAACAATGTCAGCCAGCAGCGCGAACTTGAGACCCGTCTGGCGCAGTCGGAGAAGATGCGCGAGATCGGCGAACTCGCCGCCGGCGTCGCGCACGATTTCAACAATCTACTCACCGTCGTCATGCAGACATGCTCGACGTTACTGCGCCGCCACCCGGTGGGCGACGCTGACTATCCGATGCTGCGCGAGATTTCCGATCACGCGGTAACGGCGAAAGAGCTCTCGGAAATGCTGCGCGCCTATGCGCGACAGCAGACTTTCGCGCGGGAAGTGTTCGACGTCGGCGATTTTATCGGCTCGAAGCAGGAACTGATCCGCCGCATCGTCGGCGCCTCGATCCCGTACGAAATCCGCCATGGCCGTGATTTACCATACGTGAAGGTGGACAAGACGCAGCTCGAACGCGTGCTGGTCAACCTCGCCACCAATGCGCGCGATGCGATGACGCCGAAGGATTCGCCGATGGCGAAAGACGGAAAGCTCACCGTGCGCACATCGGTGATCAGTGCGGAAGCGGCGCGCGGGCTCGGTCACAACCCGATCGAAGACGGCCAGTACGTGCTGATCGAAGTGGAAGACACCGGCGCAGGCATCAAGCCGGAACACGCCGCGAAAATCTTCCGCCCTTATCACTCCACCAAGGAGGCCGGCAAAGGTACAGGCCTCGGCCTCGCCACCAGCTACGGCATCATCAAGCAATCCGGCGGCTACATCTTCTTCAGCTCTAAACTCGGCGTCGGCACCACCTTCCGCATCTTCCTGCCGGTCTATGAGCCGACGCCGGAAGAGATCGAAGAGATCAACGCCAAGGAACGCGCGCTGATCGCGCCGCCGACCAAGGATGTCGCCGGCCGCGGCAAGATCCTGTTCGTGGAAGATCAAACCGCCGTGCGCCGCTCGATCGTGCGCAATTTGAAAGAGTGCGGCTACGAGGTCGAAGAAGCCGAGAACGGCGAAGAGGCGCTCGAAGTGATGGCGCGCAATCCGGGCGCCTACGACATCATTATTTCCGATGTCTCCATGCCGATCATGACCGGCCCGGAAATGCTGCAAGAAGCCGATCCCAAGCTCATCGGCAACGCCAAAGTGCTCTTTCTCTCCGGCTACGCCCCCGAAAGCTTCAGCCACATGCTGGAGCAGTATCCGGTGCACTATATGTCGAAGCCGGTGACGATGGAGCAGCTGGTCGGGCGGGTGAAGGAGATACTGGCGACGGCGGCTTGAGCCGCGCCGCGTAAGTGTCATCCGTGTGCCTTATTGCGCTCGCGCGCGGAGGCCATATTTTTAGCGGCGGAGGACGCCGCCCATGAGAAAACTCGTATCCCTGCAGAACGCGCCGCAGCCGCATTGGGTGGGCGATGGCTTTCCGGTGCGGTCGATGTTTTCGCCGCAGACGCATGGAACGGCGGTGAGTCCGTTTATCCTGCTCGACTATGCGCAGCCTTATGAGTTTAAGCCCGCCTCGCAGAAACGCGGCGTCGGCGTGCATCCGCATCGCGGCTTCGAGACGGTGACGATCGTCTATAATGGCGAAGTCGATCACCGCGACAGCACAGGCAATGGCGGCCATATCGGCCCGGGCGACGTGCAATGTATGACAGCCGCCTCCGGCATTTTGCACGAGGAGTTTCACTCCGCGTCGTTCACGCAAAACGGCGGCACGATGGAGATGGTGCAGCTCTGGGTGAATTTGCCGGCCAAAGACAAGATGGCGCCGCCCGGCTATCAGACGCTGCTCAACGGCGAGATTCCATCAGTGGCGCTGCCGGACGAAGCAGGACGGGTGCGCGTCATCGCGGGCGACTATCAGGGCGCGCGCGGTCCGGCGAAGACGTTCACGCCGATCGACATTTGGGACGTGCGCTTGAATGCCGGTCGCAAAGCTGAGTTCGCGCTGCCGGAGGGGCATACGCTTCTCGCATTGGTGCAGAGCGGCAGCGTGCGGATTGATGGAAAGAGCGCCGGTGCGTCACAACTGGCGCTGTTCGAGCGTGAAGGCGGCGCGATCGCGATAGAGGCGGAGAGTGAGGCGAAGCTGCTGATCATGAGCGGTGCGCCCTTGAACGAGCCGGTCGTGCAGTACGGCCCGTTCGTGATGAACACGGAAGGCGAAATCCGTCAGGCGATTTTAGATTTCAACGCCGGCAAGTTCGGCGACATCTCGGCGTTTGCTTAACGCCCCGTCGGCCGCTGACGTTTCGCCGCCAGGATCGCGAGCTTATCGCTGGGCGGATAAACCACGACGCCGCCGTCGGCACCGGTGACGAGCACCATGTCAGGATTGGGCTTTTGGAGCGGACCGGCGGGCCGCGACAGCGCCGCCGTCTTCACGCGATAGGAGGTGACGCCCTCCAGCGTTGCCGGGTGGCGGCTTGTCGGCGGCACTGGCGCTAAGGACGAAGCCATGGCGCGATCTACTCCGGTTTCCCCATCGAAACGATTAAAGACGGGGATTGGGGATTAGGGAATAGGGATTGGGTAAATGCACACACCGCGCCACAGGATTTGGCGCCCCAACCCCAAATCCCAAGAACCCGCCTCCACCGCCAATGTTCTGCTTGCGTTCTTAGAACAAAGGCGGTACATTCGATTCCTAATGATGCAGCGCCCTGGTCGGTGGCGCGAACCCTGGACTCAGGGCCTAAGGAGGGCGGAAACGATGGCTAAGCTGAAGCTTGTTGAGGCGAATGTGGAAACTGACAAGCAGAAGGCGCTGTCCGCCGCGCTGAAGCAGATCGACCAGGCCTTCGGCAAAGGCTCGGTCATGCGCCTGGGCGAAAAGCCGGTGGTGGAGATTGAGGCGATTTCGACCGGCTCGCTGTCGCTCGATATCGCGCTCGGCATTGGCGGCCTGCCCAAGGGCCGCATCATTGAAATCTATGGGCCGGAAAGCTCCGGCAAGACGACTTTGGCGCTGCACGTGATCGCCGAAGCGCAGAAGAGCGGCGGCGTGTGCGCCTTCGTCGACGCCGAGCACGCGCTCGATCCGATCTATGCACGCAAGCTTGGCGTCGATCTCGACGATCTCTTGGTGTCGCAGCCCGACACGGGCGAGCAAGCGTTGGAAATCACTGATACGCTGGTGCGCTCCGGCGCGGTCGACGTGCTCGTCATCGACTCGGTGGCGGCGCTGACGCCGCGCGCCGAAATCGAAGGCGAGATGGGCGATAGCCTCCCGGGCCTGCAAGCGCGGCTGATGAGCCAAGCGCTGCGCAAGCTCACGGCCTCGATCTCGAAGTCGAACACGCTCGTCATCTTCATCAACCAGATCCGCATGAAGATCGGCGTGATGTACGGCAACCCGGAAACAACGACGGGCGGCAACGCGCTGAAGTTCTACGCCTCGGTGCGGTTGGACATCCGCCGCACCGGTCAAATCAAGGAGCGCGACGAAGTCATCGGCTCGGAAACCCGCGTCAAGGTGGTGAAGAACAAGGTCGCCCCGCCGTTCAAGCAGGTGCAGTTCGACATCATCTACGGTGAGGGCATCTCCAAGACTGGCGAGCTGATCGAACTCGGCGTCAAGGCCGGCGTCATTGATAAATCCGGCGCTTGGTACGCCTACGGGTCGCAGAAGATTGGCCAAGGCAAGGAGGCCGCGCGTCGCTTCCTTAAAGAGAACAAGGCCGTGGCGATCGAGATCGAAGATAAAATCCGCGGCAAGTCGGCTGTGGTGGCGGATGCGATGTACTCGCCGCCCTCCGACGACGAAGCCAAGGACGCCGCTGAAGGCGAATAGGCGCTTGCGAATTTCGCCGGCTGGTTCGGGGCTCGTGTAGCCGACCCGACCCCATGCCCTGGCCATGAGTTCTGGGCCGGCCGGCGAATTACTGCGGGGGTGGTGCGATGGAGCCCCGCGTTTCCCTGATCACTCTCGGTGTTGACGATCTCGCTCGGTCGCGGGCGTTCTACGAAGCGCTCGGCTTCAAAGCCTCGTCTATCGGTGGCGGGGAGGTTGTGTTCTTTCAAGCTGGGCCAATGGCGCTCTGTCTGTTTCCGCGTGAGAGTCTAGCCTGCGACGCCAAGGTGTTAGCCGAGGGTAGCGGCTTTCGGAGCATCGCGCTCGCCCACAATGTCCGGACCAAGGACGGGGTAGACGCTGCGATCTCCGAGGCGGAACGGCTCGGCGCCGTAGTGGTAAAGCCAGCAGAGGATGCGCCCTGGGGCGGGCGTTCTGGCTATTTCGCCGATCCTGACGGGCATCTCTGGGAGATCGCCTGGAATCCGCACTTCCCGCTGGCTGAAGACGGTTCGCTCTCTCTGCCGCCCTGACGTGGCGGATAGGCGCGATTCGACAATCCCGCCGCTTGGCGTTCGCGCACGCACTACAATATACCAAGCCGAACCTTTGATCTGGCTTGGTTGGTATGAACAGCGTCAACGACATCCGTCGGCAGTTTCTGGAATTTTTCGCGTCCCGCGGCCACGAGCTGCCGGGCTCGTCGTCGCTGGCGCCGCAAGACGACCCGACGCTGCTCTTCACCAATGCCGGCATGGTGCAGTTCAAGAACTATTTCACCGGTGCGGCCAAGCCGCTGTATCCGCGGGCGGCCACGAGCCAGAAATGCGTGCGCGCCGGCGGCAAGCACAACGACCTCGACAATGTCGGCTACACGGCGCGCCACCTGACCTTCTTCGAGATGCTCGGCAACTTCTCGTTCGGCGACTATTTCAAGGAAGGCGCGATCGAGGCGGCGTGGACGTTGATCACGAAGGATTTTGCGCTGCCCAAGGATAAGCTGCTTGTCACCGTCTATCACGACGACGACGAGGCGGCGGCGCTCTGGAAAAAGATCGCCGGTCTCTCCGAAGATAAAATCATCCGCATCGCGACCTCCGACAATTTCTGGTCGATGGGCGACACTGGTCCGTGCGGTCCGTGCTCGGAAATCTTCATCGACCGCGGCGATCACATTTGGGGCGGCCCGCCGGGCTCGCCGGAACAGGATGGCGATCGCTATTTGGAGTTCTGGAATCTCGTCTTCATGCAGTACGAGCAGTTCGCCGACGGGCGTCGCGAGAAGCTGCCGAAGCCCTCGATCGATACCGGCATGGGGCTCGAGCGCATGGCTTGTGTGATGCAAGGCGTGCAATCGGTGTTCGAAACCGATCTCTTCCGCACGCTGATCGCGGCCCAGGAAGATTTGTTGAAGGTGAAGGCGCAAGGCGAGCAAGCGCCGAGCTTCAACGTCATCGCCGATCACTTGCGCTCGTCGTGTTTCCTCATCGCCGATGGCGTATCGCCATCGAACGAAGGTCGCGGCTATGTGCTGCGCCGGATCATGCGCCGCGCCATGCGCCATGCGCACATTCTCGGCGCCAAAGAGCCGCTCATGCACCGGCTGGCGCCGGCTTTGATCGCCGAGATGGGCGAGGCCTATCCTGAACTGAAGCGCGCGCGGCCTGTGATCGAAGCGCAATTGCACGAGGAAGAAGATCGCTTCCGCCGCACGCTCGGCAATGGATTGCGCTTGCTCGAAGATGAATTGGCGACGCTGCCGAAGGGCGAGAAGCTTGCGGGCGAAACCGCGTTCAAGCTTTATGACACGTTCGGCTTCCCGCTCGATCTCACGCAAGACATTCTGCGCGGGCGCGGACTTGAGGTGGATACGGCTGGCTTTGACGTGGCGATGGAGCGCCAGCGCGAAAAGGGTCGCGAGAGCTGGCAGGGTGCGGAGGGCGGCGATAATGCCGCGATTTGGCATTCGATCCTGGAGCGCACGCGCGGCAACGAATTTCTCGGCTACGGCGCCGAAACCGGCGAAGGCGGGCTCGCGGCGATTGTTGCCGGCGGCGCTGAGCAGCATGAGTTGCGCGAAGGCGTGACCGCGGCGCTCGTGTTCGATCGCACGCCGTTTTACGGCGAAAGCGGCGGCCAAGCCGGCGATCATGGCGTGATTACGTTCGCCAACGGCGCGGTGTTCGAGGTTGAGGATACGCAAAAGCAAGCCGGCGCGCTGCATGCGCATATCGGGCGGCTGACGAAGGGTTCGGTCAAGGTTGGCGACAAGGCCAAGTTTGCGATCGACGGCGCGCGGCGTGCGAAGATCCGTTCCAACCACTCGGCGACGCACCTGCTACACGCGGCGCTGCGCAACGTGCTTGGACCGCACGTCACGCAGAGGGGTTCTCTGGTGGAGGCGGATTATTTCCGCTTCGACTACAGCCACGGCGCGCCGATGAGTGCTGACGAGATTGGCCGCGTTGAAGACGAAGTGAACGCGGTTATCCGTCAGAACGCCGAAGGCGTGATCAAGGAGATGGCGCCGGCGCAGGCGATCGAAGAGGGCGCGCTGGCGCTCTTCGGCGAAAAGTATGGCGATCGCGTGCGCGTGTTGCGCCTAGGCGATGCGCTGAGCGGCGACGGCAAGGCGTATTCCGTCGAACTCTGCGGCGGCACGCACGTGAAGCGCACAGGCGACATCGCCGTGTTCTCGATCCTGTCAGAGAGCGGTGTGGCGGCCGGCATCCGCCGCATCGAGGGTGCTACGGGCGCGGCGGCGCTGGCTCATTTGAAAGCGCAAGCAGCACTGGCGAAGGCGATCGCGTCGAACATCAAATCGCCGCTCGGCGAAGTCACTGAGCGCGTGTCGCAACTCGCGGATGAACGTCGCAAGCTCGAGCGCGAATTGGCCGACGCGAAGAAGAAGCTCGCGCTTGCGGGCGGCGGCGGACAAGCTGCGCCGGCTGGGCCGGAGAGCGTTGCTGGCGTTTCAGTGCTCGCGCGCGTGCTCGATGGCGTGGCGGCGAAGGATCTGCGCGGGCTTGTCGATGAAGGCAAGAAATCGCTGGGCTCGGGCGTGATCGCTTATATCGGCGTCGAGGACGGCAAAGCGGCGTTGGCCGTCGGCGTCACCGATGATCTCAAAGGCAAGATCAGCGCTGTCGACCTGGTGAAAGCCGGCGTAGCGGCGGTCGGCGGACAAGGCGGCGGCGGGCGGCCCGACATGGCGCAAGGCGGCGGGCCGAACGGCGCAGATGCGGGCAAAGCGCTCGACGCCATTCGCGCCGCGCTCAAAGGCGCTGCGTGAGCGACTACACCTATCGCGATGCGACGGCGGATGACGCGGAGGCGTTGTCCGCATTTGCGCGCGACACCTGGGTGGCGACCTTCGGGCATCAATATCCGCCGCACGATCTGCGCGCTTTTCTGGATGCAAAGTTCACGGCCGCTATTCAGCTTCGCGAAATCGCCGATGCCAACACGCGCTACCGGCTCGCCTTCGACGACCAAGGCCTCGCCGGCTATTGCATGATGGGCGCGCTCGATATGCCGGTGGACGATTCCCGCGGGCTCGAACTGCATCGGCTCTATTTGCATCAGCGCGCGAAGGGCGCCGGCGTCGGCGATGCGTTGCTGCGCGAGACGATTGCCTGGGCGAAGGGCAAGGGCGCCTCGGCGCTTTATCTCAGCGTCTGGGAAAACAACGAACGCGCGCAGCGTTTTTATCGCCGCTACGGCTTTGAAGATCATAGCGAGTGGGACTTCATGGTCGGCAGCGTGGCCGACTGCGACTACATCTGGAAGCTGACGCTCTGAGGATCGATCCGCCTCGGTAACGTCTCGGAAACCAAATCAACCGTTTTTGGTCGACTCGATTCGGTTGTGGGGACGTCCGGATGACACAGAACGACGCGCTGGCCTCTTTTCTCGGACCAGAGCTTTTTGAGCGACTCGACTGGGGCCGTCTCACGCATGCGCAGCGTGACGCGATTCTCTCCGTGTTCCGAGTCGGATTAGGCGCCGGCGCGCAGTCGGGCGTGGTCTCGACGATTGATTGCGTGCTGGCGGCGGGGCGCGTGGTCATCTGCGAGGACGGTACGCGATGGGCGGCGTGCGAAAACGACGACGCTGAACTGATCGAGGATTGGGGCGCCGGCGCGATGGTGGCCATCCACCGCCAGCTGATCTACCGGCTCGACCCTTACCAAGCGGCAGAGGTTGAGTTGCTGCGGCTCTGAGCTAGCCTGTCCGCTCATTGCGGAGCCGCATCAATGCCGACCTATGAGACCATCAAACTCGACATCGCCGATGGCGTCGCCACGCTGACGCTCAATCGTCCTGACCGGATGAACGCGTTCACGCCGCAAATGGCGACCGACATGATCGCGGCGTTCGACGAGACTGACGCGAACGATGATGTGCGGGTGGTGATCGTCACCGGCGAGGGCCGCGCATTTTGTGCGGGCGCCGATCTCGGCGGCGGAGGCGCGACGTTCGATTACAAGAAGCGCAGCGCGGAGCGCGGTGAAGCGGCGTTTGCGGCCGAGCTGCAGCGTGACGGCGGCGGCACGGTTGGCATTCGCATCTACGAGAGCTTGAAGCCGGTGATCGCGGCGATCAATGGCGCTGCGGTTGGCGTTGGCGCGACGATGACGCTGCCGATGGATATCCGGCTCGCTGCTGAAGGCGCGAAGATGGGCTTTGTGTTTGCGCGGCGCGGGATCGTGCCGGAGACGTTGTCTTCCTATTTCTTGCCGCGCTTAGTGGGCGTGCAGACGGCGATGGAGTGGACGTTGACGGGGAGGGTGTTCACGAGTGAGGAAGCGTATGCGCGCGGGCTCGTGCGTTCGCTGCACAAGCCGGAAGAGTTGCTGCCGGCGGCGCATGCGCTAGCACGAGAGATCGCCGATAACACCGCGCCGGTCTCCGTTGCGCTGGCGAGGCGGATGATGCTCGACATGCTCGATGCGGAGCACCCGATGGAGGCGCATCGTTTGGAGAGCCGGCTCATGGTGACGCGCGGGCGCGCTGGCGATGCGAAGGAGGGCGTGACGTCGTTTCTGGAGAAACGCGCGCCGGTTTATCCGGACAAAGTCTCAACCGACATGCCGCAGCCATTCCCATGGCGGCCGACGCCGCCGTTTAAAGAGTAGCGCTTGGAGCGCGGGCCTTCAGGCTCGCATGCGCGTCTGAAACGCGCGGTCCGTGCGCTAGCGCCGATAATGGATGAAGCCGAGATTGCGCGCGACCTTATCGTAGAGGCTGCGGCCAGCGGCGTTGGTTTCGTGCGTAAGCCAATAGACGCGCGAGCAGTTGAGTTCATCGGCGCGGGCATAGACGGCTTCGATCAGAGCGCGGCCGACGCCGCGTTTTCGCGCCTGCGGCGCAGTGAACAGATCTTCGAGATAGCAGAAATCCTCGATCGCCCATGTGCCGCGATGCAGCACGCAATGGACGATGCCAAGAAGGTCGCCGTTGTCCTCAGCGACGAGCGCAAACATCGGCTCATCCGTATCGAGGAGGCGCGCGAACGTGATGTCGCTGACTTCCGGCGCGAGCTCGGATTCGTAGAACGCGAGATACCCGCGCCAAAGGCCGTCCCATTGCGGACGGTCCTCGGCGCGGAGATCGCGAATGATCACGCTTTGCCCATTGCTTTGTCGACATTGTCTGCGACCGCATCGAGAAAGCCTTCGGTGGTGAGCCAGGCTTGTTGATCGCCGACGAGGAGGGCCAAGTCCTTGGTCATCTGGCCGGCTTCGACGGTGTCGACCGTGATTTTTTCCAGGAGCAGCGCGTAATCGATCAGCGCCTGGTTGTTGTCGAGCTTGCCGCGATGGGCGAGGCCGCGGGTCCAGGCGAAGATCGAGGCGACGGAGTTGGTGGAGGTCGGCTCACCTTTTTGGTGTTGGCGATAGTGGCGCGTCACGGTGCCATGCGCGGCTTCGGCTTCCATCGTCTTGCCGTCGGGCGTGATCAACACGGAGGTCATGAGGCCGAGCGAACCGAAGCCTTGCGCGACGGTGTCGGATTGCACGTCGCCGTCATAGTTTTTGCAGGCCCAGATATAGCCGCCGCTCCACTTCAGAGCGGAGGCGACCATGTCGTCGATTAGGCGGTGTTCGTAGATGAGCTTGCGCTTGTCGTACTCGGCTTTGAACTCGGCGTCGAAGATCTCTTGGAAGATATCCTTGAAGCGGCCGTCATAGGCTTTGAGGATCGTGTTCTTCGTCGAGAGATAGACCGGGTAGTTCTTGATCAGGCCGTAACTGAACGACGAGCGGGCGAAGTCCTTGATGCTCTCATCGAGATTGTACATCGCCATGGCGACGCCGGAGCCGGGGGATTTGAACACCTCCTTCTCGATCGTCTGGCCGTCTTCGCCGACGAACTTGATGGTGAGGGTGCCCTTGCCGGGGAAGCGGAAATCGGTGGCGCGGTATTGATCGCCGAAGGCGTGACGGCCGACGACGATCGGTTGCGTCCAGCCCGGCACGAGGCGCGGCACGTTTTTGCAGATGATCGGTTCGCGGAAGATGACGCCGCCGAGGATGTTGCGGATGGTGCCGTTGGGCGACTTCCACATTTCCTTCAGGCCGAACTCTTTCACGCGCGCTTCGTCGGGCGTGATGGTCGCGCATTTGACGGCGACGCCGTATTGTTTGGCGGCGTTGGCCGCATCGATCGTGATTTGGTCGTTGGTGGCGTCGCGGGCTTCGACGCCGAGGTCGTAATATTTGAGATCGATGTCGAGATAGGGGTGGATCAGGCGCTCCTTGATCGCCGCCCAGATGATCCGGGTCATCTCGTCGCCGTCCATGTCGACGACAGGATTGTCCACCTTGATCTTGGCCATCGTTTCGCTCGCCTTTCGCGTTCGGGAAGTTGGCGCGCGTGGTAGCAGCAAGAGGGGCGGAGGCAAACCGCCGGGCGGCTCTATTCGTCGCGGGCTTGGGAAATGCCGGCGAGTTCGGCAGCGCTCAAAACCTCGAAGTCCTCGCCAGGGCCGCGAGCATTGGCGTCGAGCGGCACGCCACGAGGGCGGCGTTCGCTCCGGGACGCAGGCGCGGGCGGGCCGGCAAGCTCGTTCACGGAGATCGGCTCGGGTAGTTCCGGCGTCACCGCGGCCGTCGGCAGCTCCGTTTCAGGAAAGCGCGGCGTGACGGGGCGAAGATAAGGTATGACCCAAGTGGCCGCCGCAATCGCCGCGACGGTCAGGCCAAGCGCCAGCAATCTACGCGTGGTCCAAGCCCACGCGCTCCCGCGCTTGCGGCGCGGCTTGTGATGAGAAATGACGTTTTCCGCCATGTGCCAGGATCGCCTCAAGCAATGACACGCGCACGAAACATGCCGCCCCCAATCGAGGAGGAGTGGCCCGCCGTGTGTCTGGTGCGCCCCCAGATGGGGGAAAACATCGGCGCGGTGGCGCGCGTTTTGTTGAATTTTGGCCTGATTTCGCTCCGCCTCGTGGCGCCCCGTGATCGCTGGCCCAACCCGAAAGCGGAGGTGGTCGCCGTCGGCGCTGACGAGGTGCTCAAGCGGGCGCGGGTGGAATGGACGCTCGAAGCGGCGCTCGCGGACGCGACTTTGGTCATCGCCGCCTCGGCGCGGCCGCGCGGGCTGGAAAAGCCGGTGTGGGGGCCGCGTGAGGCGGCGCTCAATATTCGGGCAGCTTTGGCGCAAGGTGAGCGGCCTGTGGTGATGTTCGGCCCCGAGGCGGCGGGGATGGAGACGGAAGAAATCGCCCGCGCGGATGCGATCCTGACATTGCCGGTCAATCCCGCCTTTGCCTCGCTCAATTTGGCCAACGCGGTGGCGGTGTTCGCTTTTGCTTATGCCGAGGCCCGCCAAGCCCACGATTTGCCGTCCTGGTTTCGCGATAGTGAGAGCGAGCCGGCGACGCAGGAGGAGTTGGAGAAGCTTTTTCTGCATTTAGAGCAAGAGCTTGAACACGGACGTTTTTTTCATCCGATGGACAAGGCGCCTTTAATGAAGCGCAATTTGCGGTCGATCTTCCTGCGAGCGCGGCTAATGCAGCAGGAGGCGCAAACAATGCGCGGCGTGATCAAGGCGCTCACGATCGGGCGCGGCGGGCGCAAGAAAGATGACGTCTAGGAAATGACTTTCCCGAGCTAGGGGAATTTGGTTATCCACATGGCAGGCAGGTCGCTGGGAAACATCGAGAGCGTATGCGGAACGCAAAGCGTCGCCTGAAACCAGATTTGGAAGAACCGCCGCGCGCGGCTTCACAAGAACTCGTCCCTTGGGGCGGGGAGCATGTCGATGTCGATCGCTTCTGGGCCGAGAGCTGGATCGACCTGCTCAATCGTCAGCGCTGGCTATCCAAGAAGCTGAAGCTTGAGACCGCGCCTTGGCAGGTCGATCAGAACGCCGGCATCATACAGTTCGAGCGCAAGGATGGCGCGCTGGTGACGGCGCCGGTGCAGATTATTGGCGCGTGGAATCCACGCACCGGCATTTTCCGCTGGGGCTGGGACCATCCGATGGTGGCGCAACGCCTGCGCAACGACGCGGAGCGCACACGCTGGTTCGGCGATAAGCATGGGCTTGAGGAGCTGACCCAGAAGTCGTTCAAAACGGACGAACAGAACGCTTGGCAAATGACGGCGCTGGCGATGAAGGTGAACGGCGCCCACGGCGTCTATCGCGCGCCCACGGACGGGCCGGTGATCTTCATGACGCTTGGCGAGCCGAAGGTGAAGAAGAAGTAGGCCTCTGCCATCGCAGTTTGTTTACGTTTCCCGCAAGACATTTGATGCGCAACGAATCATCGGGTGCGCATGACAAAAGCTCAGATCGTTCGGACTGTCGTTCTCACGGCGATCATTCTCGCCGTCGCCTTGGCGGTCGACTATCTCATCAACGTTATCATCGCACCGGGCGTCGCGCCCTACACGCCCTTGGTGACGGGGGCGATTGTGCTGTTGGTGACGCCGGCGGCGATCGCCTACCTGCTACGCCAGAACGAAAAGATGCATCGCGCGCAAGGCGCGCTGGCCGACGAACGCGTGGCGCGGCTCGCCGCTGATGGGGCCAATGCGGCGAAGACGCAATTTCTGGCCCGCATGAGTCACGAACTGCGCACGCCGCTCAACGCCATCATCGGCTACGCCGAGATCATCGAGGAAGAGCCGAATGGCGTCACGACCGCCGCCGACGCCGCGCGCATCAACACGGCGGCCCACCATCTGCTCGATATGATCAACGCCATCCTGGATCATGTGAAATTGGAGGCCGGCGAGTTGCGCCTTCACAACACGCACACGCCGCTCAAGCCGGTGTTCGCGGCGATGGTCGAGGCGGTCGCGCCGCTGGCGGCGCAGAACGGCAATGTGATCGAGGCGCACTGCGCGCCGGACATTGGCTCTGCCTGGATCGACGAGCGGCGGTTGAAGCAATGCATGCTCGCTGTCGCCAGCAATGCCGCGAAGTTCACAAAAGACGGGCGCATCACGATGCGGCTGCGCGAAGATCAGGACGGGAACGTGGTGTTCGAGGTCAGCGACACTGGCCTAGGTATAGCCGAGGCGGCGCAGGCGCGGCTGTTTCAGCCTTTCATCCAGGCCGATGGTTCGCTCACGCGGACGCAGGATGGCGCTGGCCTCGGGCTCTCCGTCACCAAGCAATTGATGGACGTTATGGGTGGCAGCATCGCTGTGAAGAGTGCGGTGGGCCATGGATCGATATTCACACTGATTTTCCCGCGCACCATGTCGCGCAGCAATGTGGTGCCGTTCGCCGCTTGAGGCGGAACAGAGCGGCGCGGCTGAGGCTTTAGCTCCCAGTGTCCCAGTGGGAGTTCCAGAATGAGATTGATTTTGTGCGCCGCGTTCGCGTCTCTTGCCGCGGCTTGTGGTCAGACGACCGAGGTTGTGGAAACGCCGCCGCCGGCAGCGCCGCCGGCGCCGTTTGCGCTCCAAGCCATCGGGCAAAACGATATACAGGGGCAACTCACGGGTGAGCTGGGATGTTCGTTCACGGTCGCGGATGAAGTGCTGGTTGTCGCGATGGGCAATGTCGATCCGAACGCAACCAGCGAGGCGCTCGCCAAGCGTGCGGGCGCGACATCGGAACTGCGAGCGACCGCGACTGGCGGCTATGATGGCATGGTCGAAGGCGCGTCGTTCACCGGCGACGGGCTGACGCTCGCGATAGAAACCGTGCAGCGCTCGGAGACGGGCAATGAGCAGGTCGCCTACAATGCGCGGCTCACCGCAACACAAAACGACGGCGCGACGCGGACCTATGACGGCATGTGGACGTGCGGACCGTGAGCGCGGTCTAGTCGCTCGGCTGCGGATCGGCGCGTGGGCCGGTCAGCACGACTTGCATTTGCTCTGATGGAAACGGCTTCGCCAGTGCGCGTGCTTCATCTGGTGAACCATGCAGCCACGTCTCGATATCGTCTCCAGTCAGGATGACAGGGCTCGCGGCGGCGTGGATCGGCCTGGTGAGATCGTTGGCGTCGGTGGTGAGGATGGAAAAGAGCAGATGCTCGCCATCTTCCTTGCCGCGCACGCCGCTCCAGGGCCGCCAAATCCCGGCAAAGCAAAAGAGCGGGCGGTCAGCGCCGAGCGCGACCAATGCGCGATCTTTGGCGTCGTGTCGGTGTACTCGACAAAACTCGTCGCCGGCACGAGGCAGCGGAAGTCGGGCTTGTCGAGCCAGTTGCGCCAATAGCTTGAAGTGAGATTGCGCACGTTGGTGACAGGACGTTTGCCCGCCGGCGGCGGCGGGAAGCCCCAGCGCATGGTGACGACCTCGCGCACGCCATCTTTTGCGGTGCGGACAACCGGCGCCATTTGATCGGGAAAAATGTCCGGCAGAGGCGGCTGGTTGCCGGTGCGGTCACGCATGGCGCGCGTGTAGGCGACGAGCGCCTCGCGCGATTTGGTCATTGAGTAGAGGTTGCACATCAGATCAGCGGTCTGGCTGTGATTGCATTGATAGCGATATCATAGTATATATGCCGTATGGGCCAGATTTTGATCCGGAATGTGGACGACGCGGTGTTGGACACCCTTCGTAAGCGCGCCGCCGAACGGGGGATATCCTTGGAGGAGACGGCGAGGCGCGCGTTGGCTAGCGCCGCCGGCTTGGGCCGCGAAGAGGCTGTGGCCCGACTAGATGGAGTTCGCAAGCGGATCGGCAAGACCACGGGGCCAAGCGCTCTCGACGATCTGCGCGCTGACCGGCGGCGGGACAAATAGTGGTCATCGTCGATGCGAGCGTGGCGCTGAAGTGGGTGCTGCAGGAGCAAGATTCGGATCGCGCCATCGCGTTGTTGGTCAGCGAGGCGCTGGCTGCGCCGGACTTGTTCTGGGCTGAATGCGCCAATGTTCTCTGGGTAAAAGCACGGCGCGGCCAAATTGATCGCGGCGATGCGAACGCGGCGTTTGCAGCGATCGACGCGGCGCCGGTCAGTGTTATTCCCGCCCGTTCACTTGCCGCGGCGGCGCAAGCTATGGCGTTCGAACTGGATCAGACCGTTTACGATTGTCTCTATCTTGCAGCGGCGTTGGCGAGCGGCGGCGTGTTCGTCACGGCTGACGAAGCTTTCGCCAAAGCGGCGCTCGCACATCCGGTCTATGCGGCGAGCGCGCGGCTCTTGTAAGCGGCCTCAATCGGCAGGATTCCACTTCTTCTTTTTGGGCTGCGTGGACGCGTCGTTGCGGTCCGGCGTGCGCTTGGCTTTATAAGGCGGCTTTGCGCGTGGTGGCGGCGCGCCGCGTTCAGCGCGGTGAGGGCGGTGTTCCTGTGGCGGACCACGCTCGGCGCGGGCGGGGCGGCTGCTCTCTTGCGGCGGGCCGCTAAGGCGGGTGGCGCGGATTTGTTTTTCTAGGCGTCCGCCTTCGCCGAGGTTCGCGAAGAAGGCATCGACGCTGGCGGCGTCGATCTCGACGTGCGTCTCGTGTTGCTGAATGCGGATCGAGCCGATCTGGCGTTTGCTGATGCCGCCGGCTTTGCAGAGCATCGGAATGAGCCAGCGCGGCTCGGCTTGTTGGTTGCGGCCGACCGAGAGCGACACCCAAACGCCGCCTTCGAAATTGTCCTGCCCGCGTGGCGCGCGCTCAGGGCGTTGTTGGCGGTCCGGCGTTTCAGACCATACCGGCGTCGGCGCTAGCTCTTCGGGCGCTGCTTGGCCTTTGCGATAAAGGCGCACAAAGGCGGCGGCGATGCGCTCGGGAGCGTGCTCGGCCACCAGCGCCTTGACGATGGCGAGTTCCGATTGGCTCGGCGCCGCTTGCAGCACTGGATCGGCGAGCAGGCGTTCATCGTCGCGGCGCTTGATGTCGTCGACGGAGGGCGGTTCGCCCCATTTGGCGTTGATGTTGGCGTCGCGCAGCAAACGCTCCGTGCGGCGGCGGGCTGAATACGGGACGATGAGTACGCTGGCGCCTTTGCGCCCGGCGCGGCCGGTGCGGCCGCTGCGATGGAGCAGCGCTTCGGTGTTCTTCGGCAGATCGGCGTGGATGACGAGTTCGAGATCCGGCAGATCGATGCCGCGCGCGGCGACATCGGTGGCGACGCAGACTTGCGCGCGGTGATCGCGCATCGCTTGCAGTGCGTGGGTGCGGGCCGATTGGGTCAGTTCGCCGGAGAGTGACACGACCGAGAGGCCGCGGTTCTCGAAGCGGCTGGCCAGACGCGTCACGGCGGCGCGTGTGCCGCAGAAGACGATGGCGTTGGTGGCGTCGTAGTAACGCAGCACGTTGAAAATGGCGTTCTCGGACTCGTGACCGGCGGCGACGAGGGCGCGATACTCGATGTCGGCGTGCTGCTTCTGGCCGGTGACGGTGCTGACGCGCACGGCGTCGCGCTGATAGGTTTTCGCCAGCGTTTCGATCGCGCGCGGCATGGTGGCCGAGAACATCAGCGTGCGCCGCGCGGCGGGTGAGGCTTCGAGGATAAACTCAAGCTCTTCGCGGAAGCCGAGATTGAGCATCTCGTCGGCTTCATCGAGCACGACGGTTTGCAGACCATCCATCACCAATGAGCCGCGGCGGATGTGATCGGCGAGGCGGCCAGGCGTGCCGACGACGATGTGGGCGCCTTGGTTCAGCGCGCGGCGCTCGTCGCGTGCGTCCATGCCGCCGACACAGGATGCGATGCGCCCGCCCGCGGGCGCGAATAGCCATTCCAGTTCGCCGCGCACTTGCATGGCGAGTTCACGCGTCGGCGCGATGATGAGCGCGAGCGGCGCTTGCGCTGGTTCGAGGCGATTGCGGTTTCCAAGTAGCGCCGCACCGAGTGTGAGCCCGAAGGCGACGGTCTTGCCCGAGCCGGTTTGCGCGGAGACCACCATGTCGCGGTCTTGCACGTCGGCGGCCAACACCGCGTCCTGAACCGGCGTTAACGCTTCAAAGCCGCGCGCGGTGAGCGCACGGGCCAGCGCAGGGTGGACATGATCGAAGACGGACATTGGAATCTTTCAGGCCAAGCATGCTTTCCGCAGACCGGGCGTGTCTCGGCTAAGGGGCCGATGTAGGGCATGCGAGTCCAAAAGACGATGCCAGTTCGCGTCTCTGGGTAGCGTTTATCTGCAGGGCAGGAGGGCGCTGGCGGAGATTAAGGTTCGCGCGTGAGCCGAACCGCGACGACATCCGCGCGCGCTTGCGAGAGCACCCAGCTGGAAACGTTCTCAAGCGCAAGAGCGGCGAAGATCGTGGTTTCCGCGCCGATTGGCGCTTCGGCGACTACCTCGCCGGATGGCGCGATGATGAGCGTGGGGCAGGTCTGATCGGGTGCGGCGTTGTTTGAGCCGATCACGAAGCGTTGGGTTTCTGCGGCGCGGCTGATTGCGTGAGCGCGCCATAGGTCGTGGCCGATCGTGCTGCCGATGGCGTTGTTGACGTAAGCGATGATCTCCGCGCCCTGCACGGCGAGCGCGTGCCATTGCTCGGGATAGCGGATTTCGCGGCACATCTGGATGCCAAGCTTTACTGGCGCACCTGCAATCTCGATGTCGAACACCGGCAGCGTGTCGCCGGGTGAGAACGAGCCGCGCTCACTTTGGGCGAGGTTGATCTTGTCGTAGCGATGGCGTTCGCCGCGCGGGCCGAAATAGAAGCTGGCGTTACGCCAAGCCCCCTGATCGTTGATGCAGGCGCCAGCGATGAGATGGATTCGCCTTTCCACGCAGAAGGCTGCCAGGCGTTCGATGGCGGCGATGGTCGCTGCTTGATCGATGCGGGCGACGAAACCCGAGTCGTTGATGTAGCCGGAGAGTGCGCCTTCGGGTGCAACGGCGAACGTATTGGTTGGCGCGCCAGCGAGGAGGCGTTCGATTGTCGCCGCGTTGCGCGCGGGCTCGATTGTGACGTGGAATTGGAGCGCGGCGGCATGGATGACCGGGCGTGTCATTTTTCGACCAGCGCCCCAACCATTTCGTGGCCTTCGCCGCCGAGGATTTCGAGTTGGGTGATGGTTCCTTCGGCGATCTCATCGTCGCTATCGACGTAGGTGACGCCGTCGATCTCGGGCGCGTCGGCTTTGGTGCGGAAGGCGTAGGCTTCGGCGTCTTCGTCCCAGCCGTCGCAAATGCCGTCAACGGTTTTGCCGATCATGGATTGCAGGCGCGCATGCGCGAGCGTGGTTTGCACTTCCATGAAGCGGTCGTAGCGGTCGTTGACGTCGTCTTGATCGACGTGATCGGGGAGATCGCGTGATGGCGCGCCCTCGACGTTTTCGTATTTGAACACGCCGGCGCGATCGATCTCGGCTTCTTCGATGAAATCGAGCAGCGTTTCGAAATCGTCTTCGGTTTCACCGGGGAAGCCGACGATGAAGGACGAACGGATGGTGAGATCGGGGCAGATGTCGCGCCATTTCTTGATGCGATCGAGGACTTTGTCCTGGTTGGCGGGGCGGCGCATGGCTTTGAGCACGTTCGGTGAGGCGTGCTGGAACGGGATGTCGAGGTACGGGAGGATTTTACCTTCGGCCATCAGGCCGACGACTTCATCGACGTGCGGGTAGGGGTAAACGTAGTGGAGGCGCACCCAGGCGCCGAGCTCGCCGAGCTCTTTGCAGAGATCGTAGAATTTAGCGCGGACCATGCGGTCCTTCCATTTGCTCTCGGCGTACTTCACGTCGACGCCGTAGGCCGACGTGTCTTGGCTGATGACGAGCAATTCTTTGACGCCGGCTTTCACCAGCGACTCTGCTTCCTTCAACACAGCGTTGGCGGGGCGCGAGACGAGGTCGCCGCGAATGCTGGGGATGATGCAGAAGGTGCAGCGATTGTTGCAGCCTTCGGAAATTTTCAGATAGGCGTAGTGGCGCGGCGTGAGGCGATAGCCGCCCTCGGGCACGAGATCGATTTTGGGATCGTGCAGCTGCGGCAGGTGCGTGTGCACGGCGCCGACGACGGCTTCGTATTGGTGCGGGCCGGTGATCTCCAGCACCTTCGGGTGCGCGGCGCGGATCAGAGACTCTTCCTTGCCGAGGCAGCCGGTGACGATGACCTTGCCGTTCTCGGCGATGGCTTCGCCGATGGCGTCGAGGCTCTCGGCCTTGGCGCTATCGAGGAAGCCGCACGTGTTCACGACGACAAGGTCGGCGCCTTCGTAGGTCGCAGATAGGCTGTATCCCTCGGAACGAAGCCGCGTGATGATGCGCTCGCTATCGACGAGGGCTTTGGGGCAGCCGAGCGAGACGACGCCGATGGTGGGGGCTTTTGTGGACATTGAGGCGGGGCTTCTAGCGCAGAGCGCTGGGTTTCCCAAGCGCCAGCACTGAAGAATCGTGGCGCAATCGGGCGGGTTGGCTACGTGCTTCCGCTGGACGGGGGAAAGCATGATGCGTGGACGTGAGCGGCTTGGGCTGGAAGTAACCGCCCAATGATCCTCCGCCGCATCATCGCGCACGGCGCAAGCAGGAACGGACGGCGATCGCGATCGATTTTGTGATCGTGGTGCTTGGGGTTTTCGTGCGGCGCGATCAGGTCGTGGCGCTGTTGGTGACTACAGACTTGACGGCATGCCAGAGCCGGAGGCGACACCGTGAAGCCCAAGCTAGGCGCGGCGGGTCATCGCATAAGCCACAGCGCCAGCGGTTATTGCGATCAACGCGCCCCAAGCGCCGAGCGCTAGCGGCAGGCTTGGATCGAAACCGGAAAAGAGAGCGACGGCGAACACGATCACGAACCACCCGAAGAAGAAGGCTATGATACCAGCGGAAAGCGGGCTGATTGGCGCGGAAGGATCGTCGACCGGTTGCTTGTTGCCGGCGATCGCGGCGACCGCGCCGAAGGCGATCAAATTAAATGGCAGCAGGAAGAATAGCACGAACACATCGACGCCATTGACGCCCGGGCTCAGGAGGGCGTCGGCAGGGTCGTCCGGATTATAGTGGACGATCACCGGCGCGCCGACCGGATAGCGGCTCGCTAATGCTTCGGCGTGCGCGGCGCTTGCGGTGTGGCTGCCGTAGCGATGGCGGTCGCCGACATAGGCGCGGCCATCGACGGTGTACGCGAAGCGCAGGCGCGCGGTGTAGTTCGTACCGCTCTTGCTGGCAGGTGTGATCTCGATTTCGTTATGCGTGATCACGCCAGTGACTGTGGGAAAATGCTCGGCGCGCAATTGCTGGCGGATTGCGTTGATCGCAAAGACATCGCCGCCGAGCGTCAGCGCGATCCAGAACAGTCCAGCGACAATGAGGAAGAACGTTTTCACTGGTGCAGTGTGGCGCGCTGAGAAGCGGTGGTAAATGCTGCGCTTGGGTCGCTAAAGATGATGGCGTCCGGAAGCGGCGAGACTCGACCGTCCGGTTCTGGCGAAATAGCGGCGGAGAATGTGACATGGCCACGATCAGAAAAGAGTTCACCAGCCCGCGCTCGGCCGACGAGGTCTGGGCGGTGCTGAAGCGGTTCGAGGCGGTGCACGAATTGGCGGCTGGCTTCGTGACGGCGTCTGAAATGGAACCCTCAGGTGCGCGGCTGGTGACGCTGCTGAATGGCATGCAGGTGCGCGAGTGGCTGGTGAGCGCCGACGATGGCGAGCGGCGTTTGGTCTACGCCATCAACGACAGCCCGATTTACCAGCACTACAATGCCGCCGCGCAGGTGTTCGAGGATGGGCAGGGCAGCCGGTTCGTCTGGACCGTGGACTTCCTGCCGGACGCGGCGGCCGAAGGCCAGAACATGGCCATGGAGATGGGCGCGGCTGCGATGGCCAAGGCGCTCGGTTGAGCGGCGCTGCTTGAGTCTAAGCGCGCTTTTCGATCAGGATCACGTTCGGCAGGTCTTTGAAGTGCGCATCGCAGGTGAGGAGGTCGGCGTCGTGTGCGCGGGCGGTGGCGTACACTATGGCGTCCGCGGTCGCGAGCTTGTGCTCGCGGCAGATCGCAGCGGCAGTCAAAGCGACGCGGGTGTCGAGCGGCGAGACGGCGCATGTTTTGGAGAACGCCATCACCTCATCGGCCTTGTCTTCGTCGAGGACGCGGTACGCCCATTTGGCCAATTCAAGTTGGATGATGGTCGGCACAAGCCATTGGTCACGCTTTGGCAGAGAGCGCTTCACGACGTGGCCCGTTGGGGAGGCCAGAACCCACTCGATCCAACTCGAGCTATCGACCACCCTCATCAATAGCGATCGCGCCGGTCACGAATGTCCTCACTCTTCGCGCCCTTGGCGATGCCAAACATCTCTTCCTCAGTCGGCACCGGCACGAGCAGAACGCTATTGCCCTTTGGGATGAAAACGAACTCTTGGCCGGCCTCCCAACCTTGCGCTTCGCGCACAGCTTTCGGGATGGAGATCTGAAACTTTGAGGACAGGGTGGTTGAGTCTGACATTTCTTACGTATACGGCATCGATGCCGATAGCGCAAGAATTGAGTGTGGGGAGCCGCCCTCGCTCACCCCTGGCTGCGAATGACTTGCAGGAGCGCTCGCGATTGGCTAAGGTTTCTTTGCGGCTGACTCTCAGTCGCCAGATTCGCCTTTGCTTTCAGAGAAGTGCCGGATGTACGTCTGCAATTGTAACGGTGTGACTCGGTCGGACGTGGACGAAGCCATTTCCGCTGGAGCGCAGGGTCCCGAGGACGTGCTGGCCCATCACGGGTGCGAGCCGTGCTGTGGGCGCTGCCTCCCCGAGATCGCCGATGGCATTTCTAGCGGCGGTATGGCCTGCGCCAAGCGGAGCCTCGTCGCAGCGGAGTAGCGCGCGATGAAGGGTGATCCCGACATTATCAAGAAGCTCAACGTCATTTTGACGAACGAACTCACGTCGATAAATCAGTATTTCTTGCACGCGCGAATGTATCAGTCCGACGGCTACGGCAAGCTCGGCAAGAAAACGTACGAAGAATCCATCGAAGAGATGAAGCACGCCGACCGGATCATAAACCGGATCCTGCTGCTTGAGGGTCTGCCGAACCTCCAAAACCTCAACAAGCTCCAGATCGGCGAAAGCGTGCCCGAGCGGCTGCAAGCTGATTTGACGGCGGAAAAGACAGGTCACGCCGGGATCAAAGAAGGCATTACGCTTGCTGAGACGAAGCAAGACTACGTGACGCGCGACCTCCTCGTCGAATTGCTCGACGACACTGAAGAGCACATCGATTTTCTGGAGACGCAGCTGCAGAACCTAGATCAGCTCGGCCTGCAGAATTATCTGCAAAGCCAGTACGAACTGGACAGCGCGCCCGACTGATCGTTAGCGGGCCAGCGCCGCCCAGTCGCGAAGGCCAAAATGGCTGCACTCGGGGCAAAGCCAGCGCGAGGCGGAAGGCCGTTCGGGATGCGCCTTGTTTTCCAAGTAACGCGCCCCGCCAAATTCATGGAACAGCGCGCACTCGAGGTCGAACGCGTCGTGCGCGCTGTCGACGGTGGCGCACTTAAACGAGAGCTGCCGGTCATTGCCGACGCGCTGGAGTAGAGTGGTGCGCAGGCTGGTGTCGGCGCGGCCGACGCTGAGAACGGTGAAAACACCGCTCGTTACAAAGCCCAGCGCGTAGGCGCCGGGACCATCTTCGACAATGGCATTGGCGACGCCGTCCGCCGTCAGCGTATACGGACCCGAGAGACGAGATCGCACCAACTTTACCTCCGTCCGTAAAACGGCCACTCGATTAGCGAGGGCGTATGGAAGCACGGTCGGGCGCTACTGCGCTACCCGGTCGACGCAAAACTTTTTTGTGCCATTTGGACGGCCTTCGCGCTGCGGCGACAGCGTGCCCATGCGGAAAACCTCGGCTAGCCCTTGGCCACCTTAGCTTTTCCAACTCGCCCGGCCGCATAGCAGCCATTCGACGGCGATTTTCAGGAGACGAAACTTGAGAGCCTGGTCAGCGCGCCCAACTGCTCAGCGGCTACGCGCCGGTGTTTCAAAGCGGGCGATCTCGCGAAAGCTGTCGCCTGATTTGAGCGCTGCGAGGCCTTCCGGACCGAGCAAAAACCACTCGGCAACCGCCTCGTAGGTATCGAACTGACGGACATCAGCGTAGGGCAATTTTTCCGCGTTTCGCTTGGTCAGCCAATGGCTGAGGAAACGCTGGGCGGGCGGGCTTTCACAGATCCAGGCGGAGCGCCGCAGGAACAGGAGTTGGAGCGGCTCAAACAGCGTGCGGTTGGCGCGGAACACGTCGTCCAGGTCGGCTTGAGAAATCCCGGCGACTTCGACCTCGCGATGGATGACGCTCAAACAATCGAAGCCGAGCCAAACCTCGTTGCTGACATTGAAGCGAGCGTGGTCGCGCAGATCTTGCGCGGATACCGCGCCAGAATATTCGACCCGGCTGACCTCCAGCTTTTCATTGTGGCGCAGAACGATCGGCACGGACGAAAACTCTCCTAGCGCTGAAGGCCCGCGGCGCGCGCGTCGGCGCGGAAAAATTCGGTGAAGCCGTCACCGGTCCTGAGCTTTTCTAGTTCGAGTGGCCGCACCAGCAGCCACTGGGCGGCGGTTTCGAAAGTGTCGAACAGGCGCACGTCGCTTGACAGCGCGTCCTTGGCGTCGCGACCCTTGGTCCAATGGCTGACATGATGGTCGGCGCCAGGGCTTTGGCAGAGCCACGCCGAGCGACGCAGGATCAGCATGTTCATCGGCTGGTAGAGGTCGCGATAGCGATTGAAGAGGGCGTCCAGCGCTTCGAAATCGATGCTGAGAAAATCGGCGCCGGGAAGCACAAGGTTCAGACAATCGTAGGTCAGCCATGTCGGGTTGGCGGCGTTGAACTCCGCCAGGGCGCGGAGTTCGGCAAGCGTCACCGACCCGGCGTAGTCGACCCGGTTCAGCTCCAGTGCTTCATTATGGCGTGCAAAGATCGGCACCGGCGCAGCGCTCCTGTTCCAATCGTTTGCCGGGTGGCGCTTTAGGAAGCGTTAAGGCGCTCGTCGTGGCGGCCAACCGGCCTCGTAAAGCGCCAGATCCGTTCTGGGGGCTTGCTTATGGGCGCCGCATCCTTCAAAAGCCCGGCTTTCCGCCGTCTGGGCTCGTTCTGGACGCGGACAATGCTGGGCGACGGGCAACCGCCAGGGCAGTCGCGATCTCGTTTGTGAGGTCGCCGGTCCCCGTCACGGAAGAAGGCGCAATCAGCGCATGACGAAGCGTATTCAAGCTAAATACAAGTCGGATCGTCGTTTCGGCCAAAACCTTTGGGGCCGTCCGAAATCACCCGTCAACAAGCGTCAGTACGGCCCCGGCCAACACGGCCAGCGCCGCAAGGGCAAGACCTCTGACTTCGGCCTGCAATTGGTCGCGAAGCAGAAGCTGCGCATGTATTACGGCAACATCACCGAAAAGCAGTTCCGCAAAACCTACGAGGAAGCCGCGCGCCGCAAGGGCAACACGGCGGAAAACCTGATCGGTCTGCTCGAGAGCCGCCTCGACGCGGTGGTTTATCGCTGCAAGTTCGTGCCGACCGTTTTCTCCGCGCGCCAGTTCGTGAACCACGGCCACGTCAAGGTGAACGGCCGCCGGGTCACGATCCCGTCCTACCTTGTGAAGGTGGGCGACGTGCTCGAGCTGCGCGACAAGGCACGTTCGATGGCCCTCGTTCTCGAAGCACTGCAAAGCGGCGAACGCGACACGCCGGATTATATCGAGGTTGACCCCAAGGGCATGACGGCGCGCTATCAGCGCATCCCGACGCTCTCGGATGTCCCTTATCCGGTGCAAATGGAACCGAACCTCGTCGTCGAATACTATGCGTCGTAAGACGCTGTCGCGGCCGCAAGGACGCGCTTGAGGAATAGGGGCCTCCCGTCAAAGGGGGGCCCTTTTTTTGGCCGGAGGAGGCGATGACGCAGGGCCGATATATACTGACGCTGCAATGCCCCGACGCCGTCGGCATCGTGGCGGCAGTGTCTGGCTTTTTGGCGGAGCGCGGGTTTTCCATCGAGGAATCCGCGCAGTTTCACGATTTGCCGCGCGATGCGTTTTACATGCGCACGGCGTTCAGCGGCGCTGGCGAAGCTGGCGCATTGCGCGCTGATTTCGGCCCCGTAGCGGCGCGCTTTGGGATGGATTGGCGCATTTACGATCAGGCCGAGCGGCCGCGGATCGTGGTGGCGGTGTCGAAGATCGGGCACTGCTTTTTCGATCTGCTGCATCGTGAGCAGACCGGTTGGCTCGGCGGCGACATTGCCGCTGTGGTGTCCAACCACCCCGACATGGAAGCGTTCACACGCTGGCGCGAGAAGCCCTATTTTCATTTGCCCGTGACGCGCGAGAAGAAGGCTGACGCCGAAGCGCGTTTGCTAGCCGTGCTGGACGAAACTGGCGCCGAACTGCTGGTGCTTGCGCGCTACATGCAAGTTTTGTCGCCGGAAACCTGCGCCAAGCTCGCCGGACGTTGCATCAACATCCACCACTCCTTTTTGCCCAGCTTCAAGGGCGCCGAGCCCTATACGCAGGCGCATGCGCGCGGCGTGAAGATTATCGGGGCGACGGCGCACTACGTGACGCCCGAACTCGACGAAGGGCCGATCATCGAGCAGGCGGTGAGCCGCGTGGCGCACCATCACACACCCAAGGATCTGATCGAGATCGGCCGCGACGTCGAGAGCCAGGTGCTTGCGCGGGCGGTGCGGTGGCATTTGCAACGCCGGGTCGTCATCACCGGGAACAAGACGGTGGTATTCGCGTGATCCAGGCCCTTCTTGACGAGAATCCGAGGTCCAGCCTCGCAGCGGGCTTTTTTGCTTGTATGGTTGCACCATGGTGAAGCTTGCAAAGCTGATCGATGACCGCGTGCTGGTGAAGGCTGGAGAGAAATCCGCCTTGCCCGAGCGCGCGACGCTTGCGGACGACATCTTCACCGATCGTGAGGCAGCAGAAGCGGCGACCGCGGAGTGCGCCAAGGCGATCGATACTCTGCAAGACGCGCTGTGGGCGGAGCGCCAGCGTTCATTGTTGGTGATCCTGCAAGGGATCGACACCTCGGGCAAAGACGGCACGGTGCGCGCGGTGTTCAACCGGTGCGGGCCGCTCGGCGTGAACGTGACGCCGTTCGGCAAGCCCAGCGAAGACGAACTCGCGCACGATTTCCTATGGCGCGTGCACATGGCGACGCCGAAGAAGGGCGTCATCGGCGTCTTCAATCGCTCGCAGTACGAGGACGTGCTGGTCGTTAGAGTGCGCGGACTTGCGCCGGCGGATGCGATCGAAAATCGCTACGATCAGATCAATGCTTTCGAGAAGCATCTCTTCGAGAACGGGACGACAGTGTTGAAGTTCATGCTCAACATTTCGAAGGACGAGCAGCGCGAACGCCTTCAGGCGCGCCTCGACGATCCGGCCAAGAACTGGAAGTTCAACGCGGGCGATCTGGAAGATCGTAAGCTCTGGGACGACTATCAGAAAGCCTACGAGATCGCGCTTGATCGGTGTTCGACTGAACACGCGCCGTGGCGCATCGTGCCGGCGGACCGCAGATGGCAACGCAACGCAATCATCGCGTCGGTGGTGCGCAAGACGCTTGAAGACATGGCGCCGGCTTACCCGAAGCCGGATTGGAAGCCATCGGACTTCAAAATCGAGTGACCTACTTCCCGGTCGGCGACGCGTCTTGGCGGATGATGCCGAGTGAGATCACGCGCTTCAGGGCTTCGTCCGGCGCGATCGAGAGCGGGCGAAGCGTGGCGCGCGGCAAGTAAAGCAGGAAGCCTGACGTCGGGATCGGCGCTTGCGGCACATAGACGGCGACGAGATCGGCGCCGATCTCTTGCGCGATTTCGCCGGTGTCTTCATTGGTTATGAAGCCGATTGCATACGAGCCTGGCTGCGGAAATTCGACCAGCACCGCTTGCTTGAACGAGGTTCGTTCGGGCGCCGCCACTTGTTTGAAAATCTGCTTGGCGCCGCCATAAATCGTGCGCACGAGGGGCAGGTTGGCGATGCCGGTGTCGGCGGTGGCGACGATCCAGCGGCCGACCAAATTCCCCGCCAGCGCCCCGACGAGGGTCAGAACCGCCAGGGCCAGCAGCAAGCCCCCGCCGGGAAAGCGGGTCAGGATGTTGAGTTCGGGCGGCACCAGCGGCTCGACCCGCGTGTCGATGAAGGTGACGACCATCCAGATCAGCCACGCCGTGACCACGAACGGCAGCACCAGCGCAACGCCCGTCAGGAACGAGTTGCGAAGCCAGGCCAGGAAATTGAAGCGCCGCTCAGGCGGCGGGGGGGAGGGCATGATTTCGGATGTAGGGTAAGCCGCCACCCTCGGGAAGCGCCCCTAGCGTTGTAGGGCTGAGGTTCCTACTTTCGCTCCCATGTTCGGTCGCAAGAGCACACTGGTCTCGGCGCCGCGCCGACGCGGGCCGCGGGACGGATTTTCTGAAACAGTCATCCGGGTGGTGGAATCGATCGGCCCGGCGGTGATCGGCGTGCGGCGCACCAGCCGCGCGCGCGATCTTTATGACGGCGCGGGGTCCGGCGTGATCATTTCGCCTGACGGTTATGCGCTGACAAACAATCACGTCGTGCGCGGTGCGGGCCGGATCGAGGCGATCCTGCATGATGGCAGCGTGGCGAACGCCGATGTTGTCGGCGCCGATCCAGATACGGATTTGGCGCTGTTGCGCCTGAACGGGCGCGGCCACGCCTCAGCCGAACTAGGTGATTCCGACGACTTAAAGGTTGGCGAACTTGCGATCGCGATCGGCAATCCGCTCGGGCTGCAGGCGACGGTGACAGCCGGCGTGATTTCGGCGCTGCGGCGGACGTTGAGAGGCGAGAGCGGGCGTTTGATTGAAGACGTCATTCAAACCGATGCGGCGCTCAATCCCGGCAATTCCGGCGGCGCGTTGGTGGATGCGCATGGGGCGGTCGTTGGCATCAACACAGCGATCATTGGCGGGGCGCAAGGCTTGTGCTTTGCGGTGCCGAGCAACACCGCGCGGCTGGTCGTGCCGGAACTGATGCGCGATGGGCGGGTGGCGCGCGGTTGGCTTGGTATTGCTGGGCAAACGCAAGGTTTGTCCCGCGCTTTGGTGCGCCGGCTTGATCTGAGTGCGGAGAGTGGCGTGCTTGTGGTAGCCGTCGCGGGCGGCGGTCCAGGAGAGTCGGCGGGCCTTCAAGAAGGGGACGTGGTCCTGAAGCTCGATGGCGTGACGACGCCGTCGGTCGACGCGATTCACAAAGTGCTGACGCGCGAGCGGATCGGGCGCACGGTTGAACTGGCTGTGTTGCGCAACGGCGCGCTGGCGAAGCTGAAGCTCGCCGTGACTGCACGGCCGGAGACGAAAGCGGCTTAAGCCGAGAGCGCGACGCCCTTGTCGGATAGCAATGCTTTCAGCTCGCCGGTTTGAAACATCTCACGAACGATATCGCAGCCGCCAATGAACTCGCCTTTGACATAGAGCTGCGGGATCGTGGGCCAGCTGGCGAATTCTTTCACGCCTTGGCGCAGGTCCTCGTCGGCCAACACGTTCACGTCGCTATACGGCACGCCCAGATGATCGAGGATGCGGACAACTTGGTTTGAGAAGCCGCACTGAGGCTGGTCGGCCGTGCCCTTCATGAAAAGCACCACGTCGTTCTCGGTGACGGTGCGGCGGATGGTTTCGATCGCGTCGGACATGAATGCTCCTCAATCGCGCACTTAAGGGTGCGCCGGCGGCTCATCAAGCGGTCTTGGGGCCGGTCTCGAGCGCCAAAGCGTGCAATTCGCCGCCCATGCGGCCCTTGAGCGCCGCATAAACCATCTGGTGCTGGGCCACGCGGCTTTTGCCGACGAAGGCGTCTGAGCGGACAACCGCGCGGTAGTGATCGCCATCGCCGGCTAAATCGTCGATCCGAATGTCGCCATCTGGAAACGCGTCGCGGAGAAGATTCTCCAAGTCTTGAACGGACATAGCCATGGCGGACGGGGCTCCTCGGCGCGTGATAAACGCTGACATGATAATGTCGCCTTTTTGCGTCCAGGCCGGAACACATGACTATCACGAAAGTTTTGGTTGCGCATGACCGCGCGTTCGGGGCACAGCCATGGTGGGGGATGGGCGCCCTGACTTGGCGCTCACTGCGTGGGAGACGTTGACAAGGACGCCATTTCCGAAAATTTAGGCAAGGCATTCGGATGCCGTCTGGCGAAAAGACCGTTCCGGTAACGGCGATGCCAGATTCGGGATGACTGCTTCAGGTCTGGGCATGGCTTGGGTGGCTCTAGAGCGTCATTTCCCGCGTGAGACGAATAAGGCGGCGGACCGCGGTGAGTGCTGTAAGCGCTCTTCTCGATCGCCAGACATGATTTAAGGCAGAGGCAAAAGGGCAGACAATGAGCTTGATTTCTTCGCTGCTGATGGTTGCGCAGCAAACCGCGGCGCCAGCCGCTCAACCAGGTGCAACTCCAGCGCCAATCGCGCCGCCGGCTGCACCGCCGCCATCGGCTGCGGAACTTGAGGCTGCTAAAGAGCGCGGCGCGACGGCTCAGGACGAAGCCGCCGGTCACTCCGAAGTCAGCCTCATGGAGCTCGTGCGCGAGCTGAACGCCGTCGAATTGGGCGTTCTCGTGATCCTCGGCCTCTGCGCGATTTACGCTGTCGCGCTGCTGTTCGAAAAAATCTACGTCATGCGCAAGGCGGCCGGCCAAACGAAAGAATTTCTCTCCGCGTTCCGCAAGGCCAACTCGGTTGAAGAAGCGGAAGCCATCGTGCGCAAGCTGCCGAACTCCGGCATCAAGTCGATGTTCGACGCCGGCATGGGCGAAGTACGCCGCACGCAAGACCTCGGCCTCTACACGATGCGCGACGCCCGCGATCACACGATGCAGCGCGTCGCCTCTGCCATGGTGACGCGTCAGAACGAACACCTTGAAGATTTGGGTTCGTCGATGACCTTCCTCGCGTCGATCGGCGCCAACGCACCGTTCATCGGTCTGTTCGGTACGGTCTGGGGCATCATGGTCGCCTTCGTCGGCATCGCCAAAACCCAAACCACATCGCTCGCGGTCGTTGCGCCTGGTATCGCCGGCGCTCTACTCGCCACCGCCGCCGGTCTCGTCGCCGCTATCCCGGCGGTGCTGATCTACAACTTCGCCGCCAAGCAAATCTCCAAGCAAGGCCAGAAGATGGACGACTTCGCCTCTGAATTCATTGCGCTTGTCTCGCGTGACATGGACCGTCGCGCTGGCTGAGGCTTTGAACCATCGGAGGAACCGCAATGGCGGGTAAATTATCATCTGGAGGCGGCGGAAAAGGCCGTCTCGAGGTGACGGCCGATCCGAACGTTATCCCGTTCATCGACGTCATGCTCGTGCTGCTCATCATCTTCATGATCGCAGCGCCGATCTCGAGCGTCGATATCGAAGTCAATATGCCGACTTCGCGGATTGAGCCGTCCAAGCGTCCGCCGCGTCCGACCTGGATTTCTGTGAACCAGAGTCCGGCGGGTGGCGTACAGGTCTTCGTTATGAACGATCCGGCCACGCTCGATAGTTTGGGTGAGCAAACCGCTGAGGCGGTGAAGCTCAACTCGCCGCAGATTGCCAATGACGAGTATGAGGTCAAAGATCAGCGCATCTATATTCGCGCTGACGGCGAACTCGAATATCGTCACGTGGTGCGTGTGATGAACCGTCTCCAAGATGCTGGCTTCACCAAGATCGGCTTCGTCGCCGAAGATCGGCGGATGTAGGTCATGGGCGCCAAGCTTTCATCTGGTGGCGGCCGAAAAGGCCTGCAGCCCAACTCTGAACCCAATGTCATCCCGTTTATCGACGTTTTGCTCGTGCTGTTGGTCATCTTCATGGTCACAGCGCCGATCCCGACCGTCGACATTCGAGTGGACTTGCCGCCGCCGAACCCCGTGCCGATCCGGCTCGAGGGTTTGAACCCGACGATCGTGGGCATTCGCGAAACCCCGCAGGGCATGGTGATCTACGTCGACGAAGAGACCGTGCCGCTGGCCCAAATCGGCGACGCCACCCTCACGCACGCGATCCGCAACAACCCGGCGCTCGATGTCGAAGACATCTATGCCGAGGCCCGGGTTTTCGTGCGCGCCGATCAGAGCACCGCTTATGCCAACGTCGTCAACGTCATGAGCCGTCTTCAGGAAGAAGGTTTCGCCAAAGTTGGCATCTTCGCTGAACTTGCGAGCGAGGGCTAAACGATGATTGGACTTCGTCTTATCTCGCTCACCCTTGCAGCGATCATCTGTCTTGGCATTGCGTACCTGGCGTTCACCGGCCGTTTCCGCGCCGTCACCGACATGTTCGATGACGAAGACGCAGTGAAGGTGGAAATCGAGGAGAAGGTCAAACCGCCTCCGCCGCCGCCACCGCCGCCACCGGATCGCCCACCGCCACCGCCGCCGCCGGAAATGCGGGTGCCGCCGCCGGACATGGGCGCGCCGCCGACGCCGACGCCACTGCCTGTGGCCGTCGATCCCCCGCCAGCGCCGCCGACACCGGCTGTGCTCACGGGCGTCACGTGGCTCGAACAGCCGAACGCGAACGACTACGTGCGCTACTATCCGCCGCGCGCGATGGAACGCGACCAGGAAGCCCGCGTGCAGCTCGACTGCCTCGTGTCTGCTGACGGTCGCATCTCCTGCACGGTGACTTCGGAAGATCCGACCGGTTGGGGCTTTGGCGAGGCGTCGCTTCGTGTGGCGCGTCACTTCCGCGTCGCCGCGACGACCGCGGATGGGCGTCCGACATCGGGCGGCCGGATTCGCCGGACCATCGTCTGGCGGCTTGGCTAACATCGTTGGAAAGCAGACTGCAGAAGCCGCGGCGCCAATGAACGCCGCGGCTTCTCGCTTATGTGATCATGGCTCGCGCGCCTGTGATTAGCGCAACGTCATGACCACGCACACGCTCCACTCCAACAACCGCAACACGCGGTGTCAGGGAGGCGAGCATGACGCAAACATTCAGTATGCGTGCCACATCGTTGGCCGCATCGGCGGCTCTAATGGGCGCGGCGGTGATCGCGGCGCTCACCTTCACATACGCACTGCCATCACTACGGCTGCCCTTCGACGGACCATCGATTGAGATGCAAATGGAGCCGCCGGTTGCGCCGCCTGTGCGTCCGCAAACGCCACGCTCGGAGCCGGCGCCGCGCGAGACGCTGTTTGTGGCTCCGCTGCCAGAAGGAGAGGATGTGGCTGAATTGGAGCCCGTATCGGCGACGACCGGTGAGGCGGGGCCGCCCGTGCTGACGACAATCGATCGACCACACTGGCTGCAGCGGCCTGCCAATTTGCAGCGCTATTATCCGCGCCGCATGTTGGACGCAGGCGTTCAGGGTGATGTGGTGTTGGACTGCCTCGTGCGAGTCTCCGGGTTTCTGGTGTGCGATGTCGTGGCTGAAGATCCCATTGACCGGGGCTTCGCGGAAGCGGCGCTTCGGATCGCGGCCGACCACCGCATGACCCCGGCGATGCGTAACGGCGTTCCAGTTGAGGGGCGCTATCGGATGCGAGTTCCCTTCCGCGTTGAATGAGTACGAGCGCGCTGTCGGGCAATCAAATTTTGGCCCTGTTTCGCTCGCACATGCCGGTTGAGAGGGCTATGCTTCGTCCTGAGGGACGCGAGGAGATATTGGATGAGAGTTTTGTTGGCTGGCGCGGCAATGGCGCTGCTGATCGCTTCACCTGTCGCGGCGCAAACCGGCGATACGACGGTCCCGACAGCGCCGGCTGCGGCGTCCGCGTGCGGCGACCTCGCAGCGCCCCCAGCGTTGCCCGACCCCGCCACCGCCACGCGTGAAATCATGGAAGCCGCGAACGTCACTTACACGGCATGGGCCACCGCCTATCACGCCAACCTGACTTGTCGACGCGCGGAGACGGAGGCCGCCCGTGCGCTGTCGGTAGCCCGAGCCGCCGAATATAACGCTGGCGCAGCGGCGCTCAATGAGCGCAACAGGGCTTGGGAGGAAGCAGTCGCTGCATTCAACGCGCGCGAGCCCGAGCGTCGCCGCGGCCGCTAGTGGTTTGATGCTTCAAAGCGCCAAAGCGGCGTAAACACAGCCAGTGCAACGGCGGCGAGCGCGAGTCCCGCAGCGGGGATGAGCGCCGCCGTTCGTGCGCCCATCTCGCTTGCGGCGAAGCCAACGATGGCTGAACCCAGCGGGGCGCCGCCCATGAAGCCCATCGAATAAACCGCGAGCACACGGCCAAGATAACGCTCGCCCGCCGCGCCTTGCACGATCGTGCGGCTCATCGAAATTGCGACGCCCGCGGCAAAGCCCCAAAGCACGGTGATGGTCATGAACCAGAGGAACGGCTTGTCGGCGGCGAACGTCGCTAAGGCCGCAGCGCTGGCGACGTGGGAGAGGATCATGGCGCGGCCGGGTTTTCCCAGCGGTTTGGCGCGGCTTAAAATCAGCGCCGATACAAACGACGCGCCCCAGAAACACGCAAACAATGCGCCCAGACGCGCGGCTTGGGTGTCGGCGTCGCCGCCATAGGCATCGCGCACAATGAGCGGGAAGAGCACCTGGAAAGAACCGACGACGAAAACGCCGACGTAACCCGCCGAGATGAGCATGGGCGACATGATTGGATTGCTGAAGGCGTAGGCGAGGCCGTCTTTCATGTCGCGCAGCGCGGCCGAGATGGTGCGTTCGTGTCCGGTCGGCTTTGGCGCCTTGAGGAAGAGCGATATCGCAGCGGCCATAAGCAGAGCGATCACTTGCAGCGCCAAATACGGCGCCGGGTCGCTGCCGGCGGCGCGGCCGACGAGAATGCCGGCGATCTGCGCGCCGATCTGCACCGCCGTGGTGGTTGCGGCGGCGGTGGCGATTGAGGTTGGCCGCCCGCGCGCGGCCTCGCGCATGACAACCCCGTTCAACGCGGCGTCGCGTACCGGCATCATGAAGGCGGCGCAGCATCCGACAAGCACGGCGTACGCGACCAGCACCGTATAGGTGAGCCAGCCCAGAACGATGATGAGACAAAGCCCGATCGAGGCGAGCGCGAAGATCAGGTTCAGTTGCGCCAGTGTGGGCCCGGCCTTGGCGCGCTCGGCCAGCAGGCCACCGAACAGCAAAAAGCAGAACATCGGGGCCGACAGCGCAGACTGCGCCAGGCCGACGCCAGCGGCGGTTGCGCCCAGGAAGAAGGTCACGAGCGATGGGAACAGAACGAACTGCATCCCAAAGGCGAAGAAGTAGCAGGCGACCAGCGCGTAGTAGAGCGCCAGCTCAGGGACATCCCCTTGCCGGGCAGGGGGCGGTGCAAGCTCCTGCGGCGCGTCCATCAGTCTGCCATAAGCAGTGGGAAGGCCCGCGCGTCCAGACCCTTCATCCCCGCATTGACGAGTACTTAACGCCGCGCGTGTTGACCTCCCCTGTCACATGCACCGTGCGAATCATGAACCGTCGATTGAGCCCTTGGAGCTCACCAAGGCGAACCAGCCACAGGCGCGCGACGCGCTTGTGCAGCGGCTGTGCGATCTGGTGTCGTGGCCTGAGAGCCGTATCCCGGCGCATGAACGCCAGCTCGCGGCCGATATTCTGGTCGGCTTGTTGCGTACCAGCAACGTCGAACTGCGCCGCCGCTGCGCCCAGGGGCTCACGCGGATCAACGATGCGCCAAAGACTCTGCTCCGCTACCTCGCCCGCGACGAAATTACCGTCGCTCAAACGCTGCTCGAGGATGGCGTCGGCTTCGACGATTCCGACCTGATCGCGACCGTGCGCGCTGGCATGGCGGCGCATTGGCTCGCCATCGCGCGCAGGAAGTTGTTGTCAGAGCCCGTAGCCGACATCTTGCTGCAGACCGGCGATGTGGATGTCATAGAAGTGGTGCTGCGCAATATGGGCGCGCGGCTCTCTACGCAAGCGATCGATCTCGCGGTCGGACGCGCGCGCCAAGCGCCACACCTGCCGGCGTTTCTCGTTGCACGCACGGAATTAAGGCCGACACAAGCGCTGGTGCTGTTCTGGTGGGCGGACTTTCAGGCGCGTGTTCATATTCTTCGCCGCTTCGCGATTGATCGCAGCGTCTTGCTCCAGGAGCTGGGCGATGTGTTCGCGATCGCCGCGGCGGAAGGGTGGTCTGATCCTGACACGCGCAAGACGCTGCAAGTGATCGAACGGCGCCAGCGCAACCGCGCGGCGGCGGCAAAGAGCCCGTATGGCTCGCTCGAGGGCGCGTTGGCGGCGGCGGAAACCGGGATCGATCGCGGGCTGCTCAACGAAATCGCACACTTGGCCGGCATCAAGCCGACGACGGCCTCGCAAATCTTTTCCGATGCCGGCGGTGAAGCGATTGGCGTGTTGTGCAAGGCGGTGGGCCTCAAGCGCGCTTCGCTCATCAGCCTGTGGAAATCGTTGCGCCGGCCGTACGGCGATCCTGACACGACAAATAACCCTCTCGGCCGCACAGTTTACGTGTTTGACACATTGGCGACGGCGAAGGCGCAAACCGTGCTGCGTTACTGGAATTGGTCGTTCACCGCCGATGCCGTCGGCATCGATCGCGCATCGTACGACGACCCCGAACTCGAATTGCGGCTCGCGCGCCGAAACGCCGCATTGTTGTTCCACCGCAACGGCTAAGCCGCACACGTTTCCTAAACTGGCGAATCCAAGCGCGCGGCGCTAAGCCAACGTGTGCGCGCCGGCGGCGCGGGGAGGCGCATCCATGCTTCACGCCGCAGCGATGCTGATCGGCTTTTTTCTGTTGGCTTTGTTGGCTTTCGCGCAGCGTGATCTGGCGGAAGCCGCATTGCTTGCAGCTTTACTTTCGGTTGTGTGCGTAACATTCGCGGCGCGCTTCGTTGGGATAGGCGCCACTGTGGTCAGCGCGCCGCAAGTTTTGATGCTCGGGGTCATGCGGAGTGGCGCCGTGATTGCCGGCGCGGTGACCATTATCCGCAACGCGATCGCCGCCGACGTCACCTTGCGGCCAGCGCTCGTGCGCGTGAAGGCGCGGGCGCAATCGGGCTTGGCGCGCGCTGTCATGGCCGATCTGGTGAGCGCCGCACCGGGCGCGATTGTAGTCGAAAACGAACCGGACGCGGCACTCGTTCATGTCACCGATGAAGAAGCGATCGACGCCGCCGAAATTGGCGCGCTGGAGGCGCGCGTGGTGGCGGCGTTCGACGGCGGAGCGCGGGCATGATTGCGCTTGGGATCGGCGCGCTGTTGACGGTGGCGATCGCGCTCACAAGCCTCCGCTTGTTTGCCAGCGCGACGCTTTATGATCGTGCGTTGGCCGTGAACACGATCGTGTTGCAGGCCGCGCTTGTGTGTGCGGCGGGTGCTGCTGCGCTTGGCGCCGTCGAGGGTGCGGACGCGGCGCTGGTGATGGTGCTCGGGCTCTTCGTGCTGAATGCGGCAGCGCTCAAATTCTTCCGCGCGCGTACGTTCCAGGCGCCGCTGGCGCGGCGTGAGGAGGGCCTGTGATGGAGGCGGCGCTCGATCTAGCGCGTTCGGGACTCGGCGGATTGATCGCGGTCGCTGGGCTCTTGTTTATCGCCGGCGGGACGCTTGGCATTTTGCGGTTTCCAGATTTTTACACCCGTTTGCATGCCCAGCGCGCCGGCGACGGGTTGGGCGCTGTTTTGGTGTGCGTTGGCTTGGCGGTGTTGGCGCGGGATGGCGACGTCGCGCTTCGTCTGTTTGTGCTGGCCGTTTTGATCGCCGCGCTCGGGCCGCTCATCGCGCAACTCTCTGCCAATGCTGCGCATGTCGGCGGATTAGCGCCATTGACGGGCCGGTACACAGCGCCGCGTCCGGGCGTGACGCGCGAGGAGGGTGAGACATGAGCGTCGCATTGGCGGTGACATGGCTCGCAGGCGTTTTGGCCTTGGGCGCGGGCGTCATGGCGGTAGCTGCGCTGCGTGCGCGATCGTTGTTCGTGACGGCGGCGTGTGTGGCGGGCGTCGTGGCGCTGGCGGCGGCCGCTGCGCTATTGCTGGGCGGCGGCGACGGGGCAGTTGCGATGGCGGCGTTTGGCGTCGCGTTCGCGCCACTCGTCATCATGGCCGGCGTGCTGTTGACCGCGCGCACGGCGAGAACGACGCGGGGCGGTTTGTGGGTCAGCGTCGTCGCGGTCGTTGCCGGACTTGCGGCGGCCGCGGTGATTGCGCCGGAACTTGGCGGTGCGCCGGCTGCGTTGCTTTCGCACGCGCCGATCTCGCTATGGCTTGGCGCTTTGGTGTTTGTGGCGGCGGCGGGGTGCGTGGCTGTGCTCGGCTATGGCGAGCGCGGCGTGCTGCAACGGCCTGAGCCGGAGCCGGACGCGTGATCCGTTCGTCGCACCTCTCTCTACTCGCCGCCGTGCGGCTCTATGCGCCGCTCATCGTTTTGCTGGCGCTGACGATGCTGGTGCTGCGTGCGCCTGGCGGCGGCGTTGGCTTTGTCGCCGGCATCGTGTTTGCGATGGCGCTCGCGGCTCACGCGCTGGTGTTCGGCGCGGTTGAGGCGCGCAAGGCGTTTCCGCCGTTCGCCGCGCGCGCGATCCTGGCCGTTGGATTGCTCGTCGTCGTCGCGGGCGAATTTGGCGTTGGCGGCGCCATGGCCGGGCGGATCGGCGAAGCAGGTTTGTTATTGGTCACTGTGGCGGGCCTCCATCTGGTATTCACCGTGCTCTTCGGCCGCATACCGACATTGCGCGACGGAGATACGTCGTGAGCGCGCAAGCGCTCGCCTCGATGTTGGTGCTGGGCGTCGCTCTCGCGATGCTGTTCGCTGGCGCGGCTACAGCGTTGACCGCCGCCAACATCGTAAAACGCATCACCGGCGTGCTGATTGCGCTGCTCGGTGCGGTGCTCTGCCTGGCGGCGCTCGGCGCTGGCGCGCAGACGCTGGTCGCGGCGGTTGCGATCGCTCTGGCTTATTGCGCAGTCGGTGCGGCGCTGCTGGTGCGCATGCAGGAAAGTTACGGCGTGGTGGAGACGCCGGAGGCAGACAAGGCGGACCTCGCCGACGAACCGCGCGAGCCGCGATCGTGAGCGCCTATCTTGACCTCATTCGCTCGCATGCGCCGGCCGTGATCTTGGGCGCGTTGCTCGTTGGAGCGGCGCTCGCTTTGGCGACCCCGCACGGGCGCGCGAGTTGGGCGCTTGCATTGTTTGCGGCGATCGCGGCGGCGGTGGCGGCGCTCGATTTGTCCTGGCGCTTTCTCACCACTGGCGCGCCGCTTGCGCCGGATGCGGTGCTCACGGTTGATGGGGTTGGCGCCTTCGTGGCGCCGCTGATCGCTATCCTTGCGGCCTTGGTCATCCTGGCTGAGGGCGCCGCAATACGCGAACGTTTGGCGCGTGCGATCCCCTTCGCCATGGCTTTGCATCTTGCTGGCGCGGCAGGTTGGATTGGCGCGTTATTCGCGCAGGATTTTGTGGGTCTTGTTGTCGGCGTGAACGTGGGCTGGCTGGCGTTGACCGGGTTGGTGGCGACGGGGCCGGAGCGCGGTGGGCTTAACGGCGCGTTGCGAATGCTGACAGCGGGCGGCGCGGGCGCTGCGTTCATGTTGGCGGGCGTGGCGTTGGTCACCTATGCGACCGGGAGCAGCGCGGTCGACGCCGCAGCACGGGCTTTGATCTCCGGGCCGCAGATCGCGACGCTGGGCTTTGTTCTGTTGCTGGTTCCGTTGATGCTGATGGCCGGCGCGGCGCCGTTTCATGGCTGGAGTGGCGCTGCGTTCGGACGCTCCAACGAAACATTGGCATTGACGATGGGTGCGCTGGCTTCGCTGGCGGTGGTGGCGCGGCTGGCGGCGGTGGCGGCCACGGCGCCTGCGGTGGCGGAGAGTGTCTCGGTGGTGTTGGTCAGCGTCGGCATTGCCAGCGTGTTGATTGGCTCCGTGCAAGCGGTAGGCGCGGTGAATGTGCGCCGGCTGATTGCCTATGCGGGCGCCGCGCAAGCCGGGTGCGTGCTTGTGGCGATTGCGCTTGAGTCGCCTGCTGGCCTAGCGGCGGCGTTGATCCAGCTCTCCGCATGGGGCGCTGGCGCCTTTGCGTTGTTTGCCGGGATCGCCGCGTCGAAGGACGCGGCCTTGACCGCGCTCGACGGTTTAGGCCGGCGCGCGCCGTTTGCCGGCATCGCCATCACTGTGGGCGCGCTGAGCTTTATGGGTGCGCCGCTGACGATCGGCCTTCTCGGCCGTTGGCGCCTGATCGAAGCGGGCGTCGGCGCCGGCTGGTGGTGGGCGACCGGCGCCGCGATCGTCACCTCGCTGGCCGCGGTGTTCTACGGCGGGCGCCTGATCGAGCGCATCTATTTCCGCCGCGCCACCGAAGCGGCGGCGTTCGATCTCGACGTTTGGCGCTGGGCGCGCGCGCCGGTTTTGGCGGCGGCGATCGCTGCGATCGCGTGGGGATTGGCGCCGTCGCTGTTGCTCGAACTGGCGGCGCGTGCGTCGCGTCTGGCGCTGGGGGTGGACGCATGACCGCCGAACTCGCTCTGGCTGGCGTGCTGGGCGTTTCGGCGCTGCAAGCTCTGCTGGTGCTGGCGCTCTCACGTCCGCCAGGTTTGCGCGATGTCGTGCATGTGCTGTCGACTGGCGTGGTCGCGCTGTTTGCGGGCTATCTCGTGGTCGCGGTGGCGAACGGGGAGACTGCGCGCATCGTGCTGGCGCAGCCGCTTCCGAACGTGGAACTGGCGTTCGCGATCGAACCGCTCGGGACGCTGGCCGGCGCCGTGTTGGCGGGGCTTGGTTTCCTGCACGCTGTGCACACTTCGGGCATGGTGCGCGCGACCGACCAAAAAGCACCTGCGCGTTTGATGGCGTTCTCGGCGCTGACGACGGCGGCGGCGATGGCGGTGATGTTCTCCGCCAATTTGTTCAGTTTCTTTGTGGCCTACCAGGCCTTGGCGTTGGCGGCGTTTCCGCTGGTGGCGCATGTCGGCGACGATGAAGCACGCAACACGGCGCGCACATTCTTGGCTGTGCTGCTCGGCGCATCGATCGCGTTGCTGCTCCCGGCGATGATCTGGACCTACACGCTGGCCGGCGCGCTCGAGTTTCAGACCGGCGGCGTGTTGGCGGGGCGGGTGGATCAGCTCAGCGCCAACATTCTGTTGGTGTTGTTCGTGCTGGGTATTGCCGGCGCGGCGGCGCCGCCCATGCACCGCTGGCTGACGGTGTCGTTTACAGCGCCGTACCCGTCGCTGGTGCTGGTGCAAGGTTTGGCTGTGTTGCCGGCGGCAGGCATCGGCTTGTTGAAAGTGTTTGCCTACGTGTTCGGCTCGGCGCTGATCACGGCGGCGCCAGCAACGCAGATCCTGCTCGGTATATGCGGCGTCACCATGTGCTCGGCGGCGCTGATTGCGTTGTCCAAGACTGACATGCGCGAGCGGCTCGCTTACTCGTTCTGGGCGCAATCGCTGGCGGCGATCGTCGGCGGATTGCTCGCCGCGCCAGCCGGCTTGTTCGCAGCCGCGTTGCAGATCGTGGCGACGAGTTGTGCGGCGACGACCTTGCTGATGGCGGTCGGCACGACAGCGGCGGTGACGGGGCGGCACAGAACGCTCGATTATCCCGGGCTCGGGCGGGTGATGCCGTGGACGTTCGCCGGCATTGCGATCGCCTGTGCGAGCCTGATTGGCATGCCGCCCTTCTCCGGCGCGTGGGCGAAGCTGTGGCTGATCACGGCGTCGGCGAGTACCGGCGTGATCTGGGCGGCGGGGCTGGTCGGCGCGGCGGCGGTGCTGACGTTCGCGCATCTCGGGCCGCTCGCGGCCAACGCTTTTGCCGGGCGTGCGCCGACCGATGCGTTCAAGCGTCCCGATGGCGCGTCGATCTTGCTGGTGGCGCCTGTGATCCTTGCCGCGGCCGGAACGCTTGGCTTGCTGGTGCTGGCCGATCCTTTGGCCTCGTTTCTCTCGCCGGTGTGGACGCCACGATGATTAAGCCGCCGCCGCCGCGAAAGCGCGGCATCGCCCCAATGCTTCTGCTGCTCTGTGTCGTGGCGCTCGTCGCCGGCGTCGGCTTCGAGTTCATCAGCGGCGCTTCGGCGCGTTTCAGCGTGGTTGCGCAACCGGGCGGACGCGCGGTCTTGGGCGTGGGCGTCGCAACGGCGCTGGTGGTGTTGGCGCGCGGCATGCGCTGGCTGCTCGCTGTGCCGAAAGACGGAGGTGGCGATGCCAGCGATCACGCTTAATCCTGGCTTCATCTGCATTCTTGCAGCGTTGGTGACGCTGGCTGCGCCGCGCGTGGCGCGCGCGCCCATCATGGCGGTGTCGGCGGTTGTCGCGTTATGGCTGATGCTCGACCGCGATTTCGGCGCCGCGGCGGCGGCGGCGCAGATGGGCCTGCCGGTCGTGTTTCTCGACCTCGACGCGCTCAACCGCATCTTCGGCATCGCCATGCTGATTGCATTGATCGTGATCGCCATGGCCTCAAGCGCGCGGCGCAGCCGGGCGGAGGACGCCGCCATTCTATTGATGGCGGGCGGGGCCGTGTCGGCATTGTTTGTCGGCGACCTGGTGAGTTTTGTCGGCGCGGCTGCACTTTCGGCTCTTGCATCGGCGTGGCTCGTATTTGCGTCGCCCTTGCCGCGCTCGGCGCAGAGCGGGGTGCGGCTGCTGATCTGGCAGGGATTGGAGGGCTTGCTCTTTCTCGTCGGCGTTGCGTTTCATCTTTCGGCGGGGGCGGCGAGTTCGATCTTCGCGCAGCTCGACGCCTCTTCCATCGGCGGCGGCTTCATCTTCGCCGCCTTGCTCATTCGCGCAGGCGCGCCGCTTGCACATGTCTGGTTGAAGGACGCGGTCGCGCACGCCTCGCCGGTGGGCGCCGCCGCGCTGAGTGCGTTCTCAACCATGCTGGGCGTCTACGCGCTGGCGCGGCTTTTTCCGGCGGAACCGGTGCTGATCTTCATTGGCGCGGGCATGATCGTGATCGGGCTCGCTTACGCGATGGCGGAAGACGATTTACGCCGCGCCGCCGCGAGCGGGCTTACGGCGCAGACCGGCGTCTGCGTTGCGCTGATCGGCTTGGGTTCGCCGCTGGCGTTGGCGGCTGCGGAAGGCCATGCCTTCACCGCGATCTTTGCGTTCACAGCGTTGCAGCTTGCGCTCGGCGCCATCCTAGGGCGGCGCGGCAGTGTGAATGCGTCCGATATGGAGGGCGTGTCGCGCCTCATGCCGTTGACCGCGACGCTGCTCCTGACCGCGGGCCTCGCCGTTTCCGGTGCGCCACTCTTTGCAGCGTACACGACGATCTCGATTGCGCTCGAAGCCTTGGCGCAATGGGAGTTGCAATGGGTGTGGCTGTTGGTGGCGAGTGTGCCGGCTGGACTGTTCGCGGCCTTGTGCCTGCGCCCATCCTTGGCGGCGTTTAATGGAATACCGCAACGCGCGCCATTGCAGGAAGCGCCGTTCCCGATGCTGCTCGGTGCGGCGATCGCGGTGTTCTTTTGCTTCTCGATCGGCGTCGCCCCGCGTTGGCTCTACGGCTTGTTGCCGACAGCGCTAGAGTTCGCGCCGTTCGCGATTGATCGCATGGCGCCGCACCTCGCTTTGCTTGGCGCGACCGGTGTTGCCTACATTGCGATGCGCGCGTTCAAGCTCGCGCCCTCCGAAGCGGCGGTGCGGCTGCGCGACGTCGATGCGCTCTATCGCGGCCCGCTTGCAGGGGCGGGGCGGTGGTTGGGCGTCGTTATGCTGCGGGTCTACGGCGCAGCGCAGGCGCTTCTCCATGCGCAAGCGGCGAGCGCTGGTCGGCTGGCCATGCGGTGGATCCGAGCCTGCGATCAGCCCTATCGAGGCACGGGCGTCCTACAATTGGCAGCGCTCTTGGCTGTGACAGCACTTGCACTAGTCTGGCGTTACTTTTAGCGGCAGCGAAGCGCGCACGCCGGTTTTCTCGAAATTTAGCGTAAAGGTTGCGCAAATATTTGAAGTCGAAATACCGTTGCGCTATTCTGTAGCCGCTGCTCTTCCGGCGGCTTTTATTCAACAGATTTCGCGTGCGCTTATGGACACTAGGAATGACTTGGTGGAAATGGCGGCGGAGATAGTATCCGCCTATGTCTCCGCCAATCAGGTGCCGCCACAGGAGATTCCTGGGCTGATCCGCACTGTCCACTCAGCATTGCAGCAGATCGCGGGTGCTGCGCCGCCGGCCGCCGCCGGCGCCCTGGAGCCGGCCGTGCCGGTCAAGAAATCGATCACGCCCGACTACATCGTCTGCCTCGAAGACGGTAAGAAATTCAAAAGCTTAAAGCGTCATCTGCGAACGCGTTACGCGATGACGCCGGACGAGTACCGCACCAAATGGGGGCTACCGCATGACTACCCGATGGTGGCGCCGAACTACGCCAAAGAGCGTTCGAACCTGGCAAAGCGCATGGGCCTCGGCCACGCCCGGCGTCCAGAATAGGAAAAAAATCCTGCTTATAGGATAAAATCTATCCTACACTTCTGGGTGGTGGGCTAGTTTGGTTAGGATGGGATTCCTACATCTGAATATGGCATGAACTTGAAGCTTTGCTTGAGCGCGGGTCCAATCGTGATCTGCCTTCTGAGCCTGGCGACATTCACCAGCGGGATAGCGATGCAGCATGAGCGGCGGAAGCGCTTGCTGCTGCAGAGGCTGCCCGCCCCGTCTGTGCTGACGGCTGGCGGTCGTCAAGCATCGGAAGGCAGGGTGCGTGTTCGCATCATGGCGGGGTCAGGCGAACGCCGCAGCAGCCCTAGCGCATGGCATCTTCCAGCGACGCATGGCAGAGTATCGAACATGAAAAAGAAAGCCGCTCCTAAAAAGCAGCCGCGCGATGTGAACCAGCGTGCAAAGTCCATTGTCGATCAGGCGACGCGCGCAAAGCCCCCGGAGAAATCACCGCGTAAGTGACTTCTCGAACTCTGCGAGTACCTCAAGGTGGTCCGATGTCTTTAAAGGCGCCGCTGAGAAGTAAATGTTCTTGTCGAACGATACGCCAGCGCGACGCTCGACGAGAAAGTTGATCGGGACCAGCGACCGTTCCGATGGGTCGGGAGATACAGAGATGCAGTCAAATTCAAACTTGAATTTGGGCCGTCCGTACGACTCCCACTTGGCGGACACCATTTTTTCGATCGGCCTCGCCCAGGGAATTATGCGGTCGGGATCGATGTCCAGTTGGACAACCAATGCGCTCTCATAAATTGCGCCTTGTCTCAGTTGTTGGATTTCTTGCATCTCGTACGTGGTTTTTGTCCAGATCAGGAGGTCTTGGATAAACGCGTCGAGTGTCTCCGAACGGCATGCGGAGGAGACGACCAAACCGTCATTGTAAACTCGAAGCTCGGCGATGGCAGAGTCGTCGAAAACGCCATGCTCGAACGTCAGCGGCGGTTCGCTAAGCAGGTTCTCGGGCAACCCTTGAAAGTGGTAGCGATCCACGAGTCCCTGCGCGGCTAACGGAAGAAAGAGCTGACCCTTGGGACGGCGCAGGATCGTCAGATAGGTGATCTTCGTCAGTTCGACGTGCAGGAGTTCCATAGGCGATCCATCCGGGCTTTCTGAAATTAAGGCGGCCCACTTTTCGGATATGGGTGAGCGCGCGAACCTCGCGGTAAGCGAGTGAATGTCGGTTCGTGTTGAGTTCTTTGAGAGTCGATAGTCGCTTGAACGCGTCGCTCGCTGAAGACGAAGCAGTTGGGGCCGTAGTGTTGTATTGCGCGTGCACTTGCTCAAACGGCTCAATGATTACACGCAGGCGCGCGCGAAGCACTTGCGCCACTTTCTTGAGTGTCGAGTAACTCCAGCCGCGATAGTCCGCGCTTTCAATTCGGGAGATCGCCGGTTGTTTAGTGCCGAGAAGGTCAGCCAAGTCCTTCTGACTTAGGCCACGCATCTGGCGAAGACTAATCAGAGCGCGGGCAATTTCCGACGAAGCTTCCGCTTCAAAGAACGCGTTGCGAAAGGCTTCATCCTTCAACTCCTCAAAGAGGTTGAGGTCGAGTGAGGGCAGCGCATCGGTCGCGTCAGTTTTAGTCGCCATCGCTGAGTCTCCGTTCCGCTTCTTTCTTTCTGCTCATCGCCGTCTGGTACTCTCGCTCCTGAAGTTGCTTCGATGTCTTCTTGAACGCGCTAACGACGACAACGATGCGGCCGCCCCAGGGGAAGTAGAGTAGTCGTATTTGCTCCTTGTTGACCTTCAGGTTGAGTTGCCAGAGGCCCGCGTTCGCCTTCCCTAGATTTTTCACGTTTCGCGCCGGCGGATTAGGTCCGAACCTGGCGAGGTCGAGAAGGGCCGCCTTCAACTCTGCTCGCGCAGCTGTAGGAAGCGCCTCGATTTCCCGCTTCGGAATGGACTCCGGCCAGTATTTCAGCTCGTACGGCATAGATATTACAATATTGTTCTATCCGCAAGAGGCTGGTCTTGATCCAGTATAACAAAATTGGTATATAGGTCCAGCAGGACCATGTAGCCATGAATCGCCTCGATCCTAACACTCGCGCCCAAATCCTTCGCTGTCTGGTTGAGGGCAACTCAATCCGCGCGACCGTGCGTTTGACCGGCGTTGCCAAGGCGACCGTCACAAAGCTTCTGATCGACGCGGGCCGCGCCTGCTCAGAATTCCAGGACTACACGCTTCGGAATCTGACGACGCGCCGGTGCCAGGTGGACGAAATCTGGAGCTTCGTTCACTGCAAGGAACGAAATCTTCCGCGCGCCACCGCTGCGCCGGAAGTCGCAGGAGACGTGTGGACGTGGACGGCGATCGACGCCGACACCAAGCTCGCAATCTCTTGGCTTGTTGCCGATCGTTCGCCGAAGGCCTGCGAGGAATTCTTGCTCGACACCTACGCGCGTCTCGCCAACCGCGTCCAACTCACGTCTGACGGCTACGGCGCGTACATTTGGGCCATGCGTGACGTGTTCGGTGAGAAGGTCGATTACGCCCAACTTACAAAGACGTTCGGCGCGCCGCTCGAAACGCCAGCGCACCAGCGCTATAGCCCCGCCGTTGTGACCGGCATCAAAAAAACCGTTCGCTGCGGCAATCCTGATGATCGCCACATCAGCACGTCATACGTCGAACGCCAGAACCTGACGATGCGGATGCAGATGCGCCGGTTCACGCGCTTGACTAACGCCTTTTCCAAGAAGGTCGAAAACCACGCGCTCGCGGTCTCGCTCCATTTCTTCAACTACAATTTCTGCCGCAAACATCAGACGCTCAAGATGACGCCAGCAATGGCGGCGGGGATCACCGATCGCATCTGGAGCGTGTCGGACATCGTGGCGCTGATTGAGGAAAACGAGGAGCACGAACGAGTCGCCAAACGGCGAGCCGGTTCTCCCTGGGCGCTTTGAGCGCGCAAGTTGCTATGACGGAAATTACGTCTGAGGCCCCCGACGCTCGAAAGTGCTGCCTTTTGTTGGATTGCAAATATGCAGGGGGAATATGCATATTTGCCCTCGTTAAGGGAAGTTTCTGTTTTGAATAGCACCGTTTGTGCTATCGACGACGCTAGAACGCGGTCAGAACACGCAATAATATTCTAAAGCGCTCCAGTCCGACTGAAAATATTCACCATGATCTGTGGGCAACACAGGGTGAAATATTGCCGAATTAAGGACCCTGAAAGCGTTCCAGTCGTTGACTTGCCACAGTCGGCTGCGCACATAGTCGTCCCTGTGGGAGAAGCGCAAATGAGTTCGGTCATCGTAGTTAAGGCTGCGTTCGATCCTGAAGCTGGAGTTTGGGTTACAGAATCCGCAGATATTCACGGCCTTCGCGTCGAGGACGCGAGCTTTGAAGCCCTCATCGACAAGCTGCCCGGCGCTATTCAGGATTTGTTAGAGCACTCCAACTGCCCCAACACATCCCGGCCTGACGTGCCGATTGAAATTATAGCTCACGCTAGCACCCGAGTTCGTTTAACTCAGGCTGCGTGAAAGGCTACGGCAAACTAGTCCGAGACGCACTGACAGCAGCAGGTTGCTGGTTCCACCGCTCAAGACGGGGGGATCACGACGTCTGGTGCAGTCCCAATTGCGAGAAGCCATTCACCGTTCCCACCAAGATACTGTCGCGGCATACCGCGAACGGCGTGTTGAAGGACGCTGGTCTGCCAAAGCAATTCTAGCCTTCCCATAACCCCAAACTAGCCCACCACCCACTTCTGAAGCGCCCGTATCCTCCGGTCTGGGTTGGGGCTGGGCGCTTTGAGAGGTGGGAAATGAGGAAGTCCGAGGGGCGCGTTCGCGACGAAGCGGCGGCCCGATTGGCGGCCGGCGTGGCCGCGTTTGCATTGAATGTTTCCGACGAAGAGCTGTTGGCGGAAGCGCGCGGCAGCGCCGAGGTCGCGTTCGCGCGCCAGGTGGCCGTCTATCTGTGTCACACAGCGTTCGAGATGAGTCTGGCGCGCGTGGCGATCGCATTCGGGCGAGATCGCTCGACGGTGGCGCATGCGTGTCACCTGATTGAGGATCGTCGCGATGAGCCGCATTTCGATCGGTGGATCGGCGGGCTCGAAGGGATGTTGCGCGAAGCGCCTGCGCCGGTGACGGCGCGGGTGATATCAGCATGAGCGCGCAGCGGGTGGAGCGCGCTCTGGCACGGATGGCGGCGTCGGGCTGGGCATTGGCGCAGGAGCGCAGCGGCGAGCGCTATGGCGTGTATCCGCAGAACGATCGCCGTCGTCGCCCGTTGGTGCGCTTGAACGCCGACGAGGTGCGTGCGCTGGAAGCCAGCGGCGCGATCGTGAAGCGTGGCGATGCCTTTGTGCTGTCCAATGCTGGCGGTGCGCGCGTGCGCCGCGCAGCGGCCGCGCCGGGAGAAGCGTTCGCGGCGCAGCATCGTGAGATAGTCGACCGCACCATCGTTGCCGGCAGCGGCAATGTGCGGCGCGTGCGTGGGCACGATGCCGATGCCGTGGTGCGCAAGCTTGCGGCGCTCCGTGACGGCGCGGGCGGGCCGTGGCTCGACGCGGCAGAGGTCGCGGCGGCGGCGCGGTTGCGCAGCGACTGGGAGATGGGTGAGCGCGGTTTGGTACGCGGTTCCGATTGGGCTGCGCCGCCGAATTCCTCGTCCGGGCGCTCAGTCAGCAACGCGGTGGAGTTGGCGGCGGGTGCGTTCTGTGATGCGCGTCGACGCGTTGCGGGGGCGCTTGAGCGATTGGCGCCGCCGCTGAGGCGCGTTGTGGAGCGCGTCTGTCTGCACGAAGAAGGGCTCGAGGCGCTCGAGCGCGGAGAGTCGTGGCCGGCTAGGTCAGGCAAACTCGCTCTGAAGCTCGCTTTGGCGCAACTGGCGGCCGCCTAAGCGGCGCGGCGTGCTTCGTCCTGGATGCGCTTGATCATGGCGAACAAGCCGTTCGATCGTTGCGCGGTGAGTGCTTCTTTGAGACCGAGCCGATCAAACAAGGCTTGCGAATCGACCGAAAGGATCTCCGCCGACGTGCGACCTGAAAAGACGCGCATCAGCATAGCGACCTCGCCGCGTACGAGGTGGGCGTCTGAATCGCCGCGAAAATAAAGCTTTTCCGGCGCCGCCGGCCGTCGTTCCGAGATGAGCCAGACTTGGCTTGCGCAGCCGCGCACTCTGTTGGCCTCGACGCGCTCATCGTCGCTCAGCGGCTCAAGTGTGCGCGCAAGCTCGATCACATGCGAAATGCGCTCCTCCCAGTCGGGAAGGAGCGCAAATTCGTCCGTCAAATCTTGGATGGCCTGATCGACACCGCTCATGCGCGTTACATGCGCTTTGCGATGCCTTCGGGCAAGGCGCGCTTAGTCGCGACCGCCGCCGCCGCCAGTGGTGATCGGCGCCATAGCGCTTACGTCGGGCTGGCCGACAGCGCCGATGCAGGTGCCGATGTCGCGGAGGCCGTGTTGGCCGAGGCAGAAGGCGTTCTCATAGCGGAAGCGCGCGGCCGACATGCATTGATAGAGCTGCAATTGGGCCATCTCGAAGCAGTCGCGCGAGCGCGGATCGGCGATGAGTCGGCCAACGGCGCTTTGATGGCTGCCCATCGCGTCGAGCGCTTGCAGCGCGGCCACCGCCGCCATGCGATCGAGCGCTTCGCCGCGCGTGGCGTTGACGCGCCATTGGTGGGTTACGAGCGGCTGCGCCGCTACTTCTGTAACGTCCGCGCCGCCGCGCACCGCGTCCCAGAAGCGGCGTCCGCCATAAGCGGCGGGGTCGGAGGTGGTGATGGAAAGCGGTGTGACCGAAAGCCGGGGCGACACTTCAGACGGCAGCGATGGCGTATGGCCACCGACGCGGCCGAGCGCGCGGATGCGTTGCACGCGCGCGTCCTGCTGCGGCGCGACGGCGTTGGCCCAGCGCTGGCGCTGCAGCGAGTAAGCAAGCTCCTGGTACCGGTCGGCGACGCTGATAATTCGGGCGCTGTCAGCGTTGGCGCTGTCGAGCAGGATGCGGGTGGCTTCTGGGCCGCCACGGAGGCCGCGTGCATAAGATGGGTCGACCGTCACCGCCCAGATGACGGCGTCGCGGCCGTAATAAGCGGCGGCTTCGCGTACGCCTTGCACATAGGCCGGAGATTGCGCCGCGAGTTGAGCGCCGTAGGCGATCCAGCCTTGCGTCAGCGCGTCGCGGTTGTGGCGCCCGACACGGTCGAGCGCTTCTTCGAGCTGGGCGGCGTTGCCGAGCGCGCCGCTGCGCAAATCGGAGACATCGCTGTGATAAGCCGCGTAAGCCGTGATGGCGGATTGCAGATCGCTCGCTCCGGCGGCGGGCGCGTCGCCCGTCGTGGTTTGAGCATTCGCGACGCCAAGAAGGGCGACGGCTGCGGTGGTGGTCCAGACCGCTAAGCTGCGCATCGGCTCTACTCCCTGATCCTAGAATGGTGAGTCCGCTTCCGCGAGCGACTCAGAGCGGGCAGCATGTCCGCCAGCACGTTAAGAAGTCTTTTACTCGCGAGCGGCCTTTCCGTGTCAACACAACACGCAGCAAACCAGCCTGCAATAGCAGCGCCAAACGCAGCGCCGCTGGCGCTGGCGTGCTGGTTATGGCTTGCGGGCGTGGTTTTTGCGGCGGTTGTGGCGGATGCGAACGGCGCGGCGCGCGCCGATATCGCCGCTGCTACGGCATTGGGTGCGGCGCCGTCCTTAACAGGCTTCGTCCTTTTACCGCGATTGGGCTCGAAATGGGCCGTTTTAGGCTGGTTGGCGGTTTGGCTAACGAGTCTGACAGGTTTGGTAGCGGGAACCGGCGGCGCAAGTTCTCCGCTCGCCGCGGCCTTGTTGATCGTTCCGGCTCTGGCATTGGTGCTCGGCGGTCACTGGGTTCGCGAGGCTGGGGCCGCGGCTCTGCTCGGCTACGCGTTCGCTGCGTACACCCAGCGGTTTGACGACATGGCGCTCGCGCCGTTCGGCGAGATCATGACGGCGGTGTCGATCGCGCTTGTCGTCGGGCTGATGATGATTGGCCGTCGCAGCGGCGCCGCGCGGGACGCGGCCATCGGCCAACGCATAGCAGAGGTGTCGCACGAACTGCGCACGCCGCTAAACCACATTCTCGGCTTCTCCGAGATGATCGAGCGCCAGATCTTCGGCGAAGTCGGCGCGCGCTACGTCGAATATGCGGGGCTGATCCGAAAGAGCGGCGCACATCTTCTCGGTTTGGTGAACGATCTGCTCGATCTGTCGAAGATTGAGGCGGGCAAGTACGAACTGGAACTCGAGACGTTCGATGTGCGCGGCGTGGTCGAAGACGTCGTGCGGCTATCAACCGATGACGCAGACAAAAAACAGATTGTGCTCGGCATGATCACGCCGGAGACGCCGCTCATGGTGCGCGCCGATCAGCGTGCTCTGAAGCGAATGCTGATCAACACGGTGAGCAACGCGATCAAGTTCACGCCCGAAGGTGGCCGCGTGTTCGTGAGCGCTGTCGCAATTGATGGCGCGCTCGATCTGGACACGACCGACACGGGCCCCGGCATTCCCGAAGCTGAGCGTGAAACTCTGGGCCAAGCCTATGAACGCGGATCGGGCGGCGCTCATGCGGAAGGCACGGGGCTGGGCTTGTCTTTGGTGCGCGCGATGGCGGATTTGCACGGCGGCGGGCTGAGCTTCCACGACGCGCCCGGCGGCGGCGCTTTAGTGCGGATCAGAATGCCGGTGCTGGCGGATTAGTGCAGCGTCAGGAACGCGCGGGCGGCCGCGACATCGCCGACTTCCGCATAAAGGCTCTGGGTGCTGCGGCCGTTAGCGAGGCGCAATTCCACGCTCTCGCGCGGGTCTAGCGCTAACAAATGGCGGAACGCGGTGTCGGGGAAGGTGAACACCGCTTGGCTGCGTCCGCCTTCGATCCGCTCAATCGTACGCGTGGACGGCAAGCGCGCAGCAGAGTTTGGGGCGGGCGCGCCGGCGGCGAGGCCATAGGACATACGCCGTGGCAGACTGACCTCAGTTACGCGCGCACGCGCTGTGTCGCGCAGAACAAGTGTGACGGACGCTGGCGGTGCGGCGCCGCGCGCGAGTGGCAATGTCAGCACCAGGCGCTGGACACCGTTTTGCTCGCGCACACCGAATGTGCCTGCGATTGGCGCGTCGATGGCTTGGCTCAGTCGCCAGGCCGGATCGGTGGTGACGGCGCGGCGCGCGATCCAGGTGCGCTCCCAGCCGGGAAACTGCATAGTGCCGGCGGCTGACCAGCGCGCGAAAGCGTGGCGCGCATCTTCGGCGGAGGTCGCCGTGCGTTGATCGCCGCAGGCCCGCGAACGCGCGGCGCCGACGGCGGCTTGTTCAAGCTCGCGCATCTGAGCGTTAGTCCAGCCTGAACGCAGTAAAGCACCGCGCGCCTGCGCTGCGCTGATCTGCAAGGCGGCGCGGATGTCAGCGGTGAACAGGCGGCATTGGGCGTCTGCTTCGAGTAGGCCGCGGCGCTCGGCATAGGCGGCGCGCGCGTTTGGCGCCTCGTCGGCGGAGGCGGCGGTTACGGTCGCCAGTCCGAGGGCGGCTGCAAGGAAGAGGAGGCGCATGCGAGCGAGAAGGGTTAAGCTCATGGTCTTGCGTTCTGATGAACGCCGGGAGTGTCATGGACGAGTTGAAGACTGATTTCTGGGCGACGGCGCTGATGCGGCGGGCGCAGATCGCCGGCGCCTTCGCCGGTGTGACGCGGAAAGGCGACACTGACGCCGGCGCCGTGCTGGTCAAGGTGGCGACCATGAACGGCAAGGCGCGGCTCTATGCGCCGGCGCGCGACGGGGATGGCGAGCGTATCTGGCTCGACCTCTCGGCCGGGCCTCTAGGCGACGCCGAGCCGGACGTCGACGCCTACGCCCGCAAACGGGCCGAGACTGACCCCGACCTCTGGGTGATCGAGATTGAGGACAAGCATGGGCGCCATTTCCTTATGGAACGCGTGGACGGCGGGACTAGGACTAGGGATTAGGGGTTAGGCCGACCGCGCGAGGTGATGGCGTCTTTGCTCGATGTTTGTTACCACGCGCCCCCAGTCCCTAATCCCCAGTCCCTAATCCCTATGTCCGACCCCGCCACAGAGGCCGCTCGCCGCCGCACGTTCGCGATCATCTCGCACCCCGACGCCGGCAAGACGACGCTGACCGAAAGCTTGCTGCTCGCGGGCGGCGCTATCCACTTGGCCGGCGCGGTTGCCGCGCGCGGGCAGGCGCGGCGCACCAAGTCGGACTGGATGAAGATCGAGCGCGAGCGCGGCATCTCGGTTTCGTCATCCGTGATGATGTTTGAGCACGATGGCTTGGTGTTCAACCTGCTCGACACGCCGGGCCACGAAGACTTCTCGGAAGACACCTATCGCACGCTGACGGCGGCCGACTCCGCGGTTATGGTGCTGGACGCCGCCAAGGGCATCGAGCCGCAGACGCTGAAATTGTTCGAGGTCTGCCGCCTGCGCGATATCCCGATCACCACGTTCATCAACAAGATGGACCGCGAAGCGCTCGATCCGTTTGAGTTGCTCGATGAAATTCACACTAAGCTCGCGATGGACACCGCGCCGATGTACTGGCCAGCGGCGTCCGGGCAGCGCTTTGCCGGCATGCTCGATCTCACGAGAGATGAGTTCGTTCCGTTCCGTCGGCTTGAGGCAGGCGAGCAGGGCTTTGGTGTCGAAGAACGCCAGAAACGCGGCGGCAATGATTTCCTCCATGGCGTAAGCGACGATGTGCGCGCTGAGCTTGAGGAAACGTCGGAACTCGCCCGCGAGGGGCTGCCGAAGTTCAATTTGCAGTCGTTTCGCGAGGGGCATTTGACGCCGGTGTATTTCGGCTCGGCGTTGCGCCGCTTCGGCGTGCTGGAATTGCTGGCGGGTTTGGCGGCGAATGCGCCAGGACCGCGTGCGCAACCGGCGGCCGTGAAGGGCATGGAAACTGAGATCGAACCGGGCGGCAGCGACGTCACCGGCTTCATCTTCAAGATTCAGGCAAACATGGATCCCAAACATCGCGACCGTGTCGGCTTCTTCCGCATCTGTTCTGGCAAGTTTCAGCGCGGCATGACGCTCCGCAGCGCTGTCGGCAAAAGCTTCAACGTCCACAATCCGATGATGTTCATGGCGCAGGACCGAGAGATCGCGAACGAGGCGTTCCCGGGCGACGTGATCGGCATTCCAAACCACGGCGGTTTGCGCGTCGGCGACTCGCTCTCGCAAAGCGGCGATGTGGCGTTTCGTGGCATCCCGAACTTCGCGCCGGAAATCTTGAAGCGCGTGCGTGTACGCGATCCGCTGAAGCAAAAGCACTTGCGTAAGGCGCTGGAGTCCCTCGGCGAAGAGGGCGTGACGCAGGTGTTCAAGCCAGTGCAGGGCGGCGATCTCGTCGTCGGCGCGGTTGGCGCGCTGCAATTCGACGTGCTCAATGAACGGATGAAGGCCGAATACGATCTGGATGTGATCTTCGAGATGTCGCCCTATCAGGCCGCGCGTTGGGTGAGCGCCGATAAGCGCGCCGACCTCGAGACGTTTCTCGACAAATCAGCGTCGCAAATGGCCGAGGATGTCGACGGCTCGCCGGTTTATCTGGGCAAAAGCGCCTGGGAGATCGGCTATGTTCAGGACAAGAACCCGAACATCCGCTTCAGCGACACCAAGGAACGCATCGCTGCCTAGGCGGCGGCTTTGCGCACTTTCATGAACCGCAGGGCGCGTTGCGCCGCTTCGATCGGTACAGCATTGTAGAGTTTGCCGAACTCTTCGGCCCGATCCATCGCTTCTTCGCCGCCGCAGGCGAGCACAGCCAGCGTCACGAAGAGCGGCCGCTCGATGTTCGATGCGCGGCAGATCATGGCGAGGCCGTCAATGTCGCGACGATCGAGGATGCCGGCGACAGTCTCGCTGTCGAGATTGGTGATCTCGGCGAGGCCGTAGAGGAAGTGCATCCGCTTGGCTTCGCGATAGAGCGAAACCAGAAGACGCGCATTGAGTTCGCCGTTGTTCTTCTTGCTCTGGATGAAGGCCATGGCGTTCTTGGCCTCGTTGTCCATCGCGCCGACCGATTGATTGAGCTTGGCGCGCGCTTTCGAAAGCGCGGCGTCGAGCGTGGCGGGATCGACTGAGGCGTTGCGCTCCAGGATCTGATCGCGCAGCCGCGCTTCGACGACGAAGTACATCTCGTTCAAAAGATCGAGCGGGATGTCGCGGCGTTTGACGACCGATTCATGCAGCAGCTCGTTGCGGCGGGCGCGGTCGACGGCGGCTTCCATGCTTGTGCGGGAGACTTCCGCGCCTTCGTTGCGCATGAGCGCGTCCAGTGCATGGTCGTCGCCGAAGCGCACGATGGCGTCCGAGAGGCTTTCGCTCACGGTTTCACGCTGGGCGACCGCCTTGATATGGCTCTGGCTTTGATAATTGACGATCTGCAGCAGCGTGCCTTCGTCGAGGGCTTTGCTGTTCTTCAGCACTGGCCCTGCGATTTCGAAGGAATGGTTGGCGAGGTCGCGCATCAGACCGACAGGAGCGTCCTCGGCGTTGGCGAACACGTGCGCGAGTTCAGCCAGGACGCCGTCTGGCATCTCGGCGGCGACGAGCTGCAGCACGTCATCAAAGAGCGCGGTCTCGCGGCCGCTACGCGAACCGGACGTCTCGAAAAAGAGATCAGTGACCTCGCGCAACAGTTCGCGGCGTACGCCGCTATCGGGCGTGCGCGCCAAATCGATCAGCTTCGCGAACCGCGACTGAGACATACTTACGGGCTCCAGAATTGGCGCACACCATACGGCTCGCCCGTTAATAAATGTTGCAGCGCATCACTGAGAGCGGCCAAGGCGAAGCTCTAAGGCCATCTCCTCGGGGCCACCGAGTAGGGCATAGGCGGGGTCGTCTTCGGAGGCCGTATTTTCTGGTTCGGTGTTCTCGCTTACGGCGCTTGGTGCGGCCTCGGAAAGTGCGCTCGGCATTGGGGAGGGCAGCCTGGCGAACCCGGGCGCGCGACTGGAAAGGCCGACCGCTGAGCCGTCCGTTGGCCAAGTGGCCGGCGCGGTGGCGGAGAGTTCGCAGACGCCTTGCGTGCGCTGAATCCAAGCGATGCAGAGGCCGTCCTCAGCGCATGCACGCGCACAGGCGGCGGCGTCGCGCAATGGCAAGCTGGCATAGGCAGCGCTCGAACTGGCGAGCGCGGGCGTGAGCGCGGCGCCGATCTGGCCGAAGGCGGATGCGAGGAAGAGAGCGGTGTGACGACCCATGAAGCGCCAAGCTGCCGCAAGAGGGTTAACAGAGGATTCACTCCTCTGCGGCGAGCGCCTCGCGCCGGAGCTCAATCTCTAGCCACTCGGTTTCAGCGGCGGCGTGCTCGGCGCGCGCGGTTTCGAGCCGGTTGGCGGCTTGGTGAAAGCGATTGGGCGCCTCGGCGAAGAAGTTCGGAGCGGCCAATGTCGCTTCGAGGCTGGCGATCTCGGCAGTCAGCTTCGGCATCAGCGCGTCGAGTTCGGCGGCGCGGCGCTCTTCCTTATAGCTGAGCTTGGTGGTCTTGCGCGGTTGTGCTGGCGCGGGCGGCCTTGTGGCGCTCGCTTGCTGGCGTCGCTGCACGGCGCGGGCGCTGCCATGTTCGCGCTCGAAGTCGGACCAACCGCCGGGCGTCTCCACCCACTTACCGCCGCCAAGCGGCCCCACGATCTGGGTGGCGACGCCGTCGAGGAAAGCGCGATCGTGGCTGACGATGAGGACCGTGCCGTCATATGTCGCGAGCATGTCTTCGAGTGCGTCGAGCGTATCCATATCGAGATCGTTGGTGGGTTCGTCGAGCACGAGAAGGTTGGCCGGTTTCGCCAATGCAACCGCCAGCGCCAGCCGATTGCGTTCGCCGCCGGACAGGGCCGAGACCGGCTGGCGCAATTGCGCGCTCGTGAATAAGAACTCGCCTGCATAGGCCGCCACGTGCTTCGGCGCGCCGCGAACCATCACCTGATCACCGCCGAGCGGCGTCAGCGCGTCCCAGATGGTGTCATCCGTATTGAGAATGGCGCGCGCTTGATCGACGTAGGCAATCTCAAGATTGCCACCGAGGCGCACCGTGCCTGCATCTGGCTCGCGCTTCTTGAGGAGCAACTCAAGCAAAGTGGTCTTGCCGGCGCCGTTGGGGCCAACGAGGCCGATGCGATCGCCGCGCATGACGCGCAGCGAAAAGTTCGTGATGATTGGGCGGTCGCGGTAGGTGATCGAAAGATTGGCGGCGTCGATCACCAAGCGCGAGGAATCCGCGCCCTTGGCAGCTTGCAGCGCGGCCTTTGGCGCATGCGTGAGCGCGGTGCGTTCGCGGCGCTCGCTCCGCATCGCTTCGAGCTTGCGGCGGCGGCCCTCGTTCCGCGAGCGTCTGGCCGTTACGCCGCGGCGCAGCCAGTGTTCTTCGGCTTTCAGATGGCTGACCAATCGCGCGGCGGTGCGTTCGTCTTCCGCCTCGATGCGCTCGGCCCACTCCTCGAACGTAGCGTAACCCTTGTCGAGCGCGAGGACCTTGCGTTGCCGAAGCCACAATGTGGCGGTCGTGGCGCGTTCGAGGAAGCGGCGGTCGTGGCTGATGACGAGGCAGGCGCCATTGAAGGCAGCCATGCGCTGCTCGAGTTGCTCGATGGCGGCGACATCGAGATGGTTGGTAGGCTCATCGAGCAGCAGAATGTCAGGCGAGGCAGCCAGCGCGCGTGCGAGCGAAGCGCGTCGGGCTTCGCCGCCAGAGAGACCAGAAGGCGCGCGATCAGGATCGAGGCCGAGCAGGACAAGTTCGGCTTCTGCCGCGTGAGCGGGCGCAGCGCGATGGCTGCCGCTGAGCCGCGCCGATGGCGCCATGGCGTAGTCACGCAGTGTCGCAAAGCCGTCGAGATCAGGTTCCTGGCGCGCAAACGCGACGACCGCCCCCGATGCATAGGAGATTTCTCCAGCGTCGGTGTCGGCGTCTCCAGCGAGCATACGCATGAGCGTCGATTTGCCTGCGCCGTTCGCGCCGACGAGGGCGGCGCATTCGCCCTTGTGCAGCGTGAAGGAGACGCCGTCGAACAAGGGTGCGCCGCCGAGCGTGAGGCGCAACCCTTTGACGTGCGCGAGCGCTGATCCCCTCGCCATGGTCAGCCGCTAATTGAAGATGTCTTCGATGAAGTCGCCGAGGTTTTGGCCCTCTTCTTCTCCGAAGGCGCTGGCGAGACCATCAAAGAAGGTGGCCATCTCCACTTCACGCGGTGATCTAACCGGCTGTTCGATACCTGGCAGATCGTGGTCTTCGACGTCGCGGTGCGCGACGCGCATCGTGTCGTTCCAGATTTGCGCCGGCAGCGTGCCGCCTGTGGTGCGGCCCATGGAGGTGAAGTCGTCGTGGCCGACCCAGACGCCGGCAGTGTAGTCGGCGGTGTAACCGACGAACCAAGCGTCGCGCCAATCGGAGCTGGTGCCGGTTTTGCCGGCGACATCTCGGCCGCCGAGACTTGCGCCCGTGCCGGTGCCGCGCAAAACCACCGCGCCCATCATGCTGGTCATTTGCCGCACCACGGCTTCATCGAGCACGCGCGGCGGCTCGTAGGCGGGGCGGCGATAGAGTTCCTGGCCGGCGGAATTGGAGACGGCGCTGATAATGTGCGGATCGATGCGGCGACCGTCATTCATAAAGACGGCGAAGGCCGAGGTCATATCCCACAATGTGGTTTCGATGGAGCCCAACGAGATCGAGGGCGGCACGAACTGGTTGCGCTCTGGCATGCCGCGCACGCCGAGGCGTGCAGCGAGATCGGCGACGCGCCTGGCGCCGACCTCGTCGGTGACCTCTGCGGCAATCGTGTTTATCGAAAGCGCAAACGCGGTTCGCAACGTCACCGCGCCGCGGTGGCCTTCGTCATAGTTTCGAGGTCTCCAGCCATCGATGACGACAGGCTCATCGTAGCGGACGTCTTCGCTATTTAAACCGGCCTCGATGGCGGCGGTGTAGACGAATGTCTTGAAGGTTGATCCGGGCTGTCGCTCGGCTTGGGTGACGCGATTGAACTTCGAGGTCGCGTAGTCGGTGCCGCCGACGAGTGCGACAATCGCGCCTTGGCGGTCAACCGCCATCATCGCGGCCTGCAGCGGGCGACGCCCGAAGGCGCGGTTGCCGAGGCGGCGGCGGATCGAGTCCGCCGCGGCGACCTGGATGTCGCGATCAATCGTCATGCGAATGACCAGATCGGGCACTTCGCGCCCCACGGCGCTGCGGGCCTGCTCAACCGCCAGGTCGAAGGCGTAGCCCATGTTGCGCTCGCTGTTCGGGCGCTCGATCACGTTGATGACTTCCGCGCGTGCTTGGTCGCGTTGCTCAGGCGTGATGAAGCCAGCTTCAACCATCGCATCGAGCACAACATGCTGGCGGGCAGTGGCGCGTTCGAAGTTCTCGGTTGGCGTCGAACGCGACGGCGCCTTCGGCAAGCCGGCGAGCATCGCGGCTTCAGCGAGCGTAAGCTCTGCGGCGGTTTTGCCAAAAAAGCGACGCGCGGCAGCGTCGACGCCGTAGGCCTGTTCACCGAGATAGACGCGATTGAGATAGAGTTCGAGAATCTCGTCCTTGGTGAGGCGCCGCTCGATGCGCGAGGCGAGAACCATCTCGCGCAGTTTGCGGTTGATCGTTTGCGCAGGTGTCAGGAAAAGGTTGCGCGAAAGCTGTTGTGTGATGGTGGAGGCGCCTTGCACCGTTTCGCCGGCGCGGAGGTTGGCGAGCAGGGCGCGGAAGATCGCCATGCGATCGACGCCCTCGTGCTGATAGAAGCGGCGGTCCTCGATGGCGAGGAAGGCTTGCGGCACGTAGTCGGGCAGGTCTTCGAGGCTGGTGCGGCGTCCATAATAAGGTCCGCGCACGCCTATGATCTCGCCTTCGGCGTCAACGAACATGACCGATTGCTGGCGGTTCAGCGCCCAGAGCGCATCGGCGTCAGGCACGCGCGGCAAACCCCAGTAGATCCAGACCCAGAGCGCCAGCACGAACAGGAGTACGCCGCCGGCAGCGATGCTGGCGAACATGCGCCAGTTCCAGCGCGAGCGATCGCCCAGCACGCCAGCAATCTGCTGACCCGCCGTAGCGGCGCGCAGCCGCGCCCAATCGATGCTGCGGCGTAAATCTGGCCGTTGGTCAGGCAAGGACGTCTCCGGGAGGGGTGTGTCCAATAGAGGTATGGCCGAATTCTGGCCAGGGGGAACGCGGATAGCGCACCTGCCTATCCATGTTCCAATCCGCTCAATGCACGGATTCGGCAGGACTTCCTCGAAATCAGTCCGACCGGGCCGGTGTTGGGGTAGTGTTTGGGCACGGTCGATGAGTGGGTTCACAAAGGAGAGAGCGGTGGCGACGACGCAAACGGCGCTGCGGCGCTTGATGGACGAGGCGCTGGAGAAGCTCTCCGGCGGCGATGCTGCCGAAGCGGAACGATGCGCCAAGGCGGTCTCGGCGCTGGTTCGGGCCGAGCGCGACCTGGCGGAACTCGAAGCCAGCCGCGCTGGGCTCATGGAGGATGATGAAGAAGCTCGACGCGCAGAGCTGCGCCGCCGATTGGCTTTGCTCGCTGAAGCCGACAACGCTGGAGCAGGTCCTGAGGTGCTGGAGCGGATCGCGCTTACGGGATCTGCTGGATGATTGGCGGGTCTGGGCGCGCCGGGCGCAGATCGCCCCCGATGGCGACTGGCGCACCTGGGTGTTCATGGGTGGACGCGGCGCCGGCAAGACGCGCGCTGGCGCCGAATGGGTTTCGGAACTCGCGCGCTGGCGCAAAGCCGGGCGCATCGCGCTGATCGGACCAACGTTTCATGATGTGCGTGACGCGAACATCGCTGCGGTCGGCGTGGATTGGTACCCGCCACTGACCGATTGGCGCGATGGTGACACACATGCCGACGCCGGCCTCGCGCGCCGCATCCATGACAGCGCGTATCTCGAGGGCCTCATCGAGGCGGGCGAAAACTACGATTGGTACTATGCGTCGGATGCTGATCGGGACGCGCAAACGCGCACGCCTATCGCCGATGGCGCGCATGACGAACCCTGGGTGTTTCGCGCCAAGGACATTCGCAATTTTTGGGCGCGGTCGCACCATGATCGTCCAGGTGGCGTGCGCTCATCGACGCCGACCGCTTGGACGCCGGAGATGCAGCCGGTGTGGCTCGTCGAATTGGGTTGTCCGGCCGTGGATAAAGGGCCGAACGCGCCGAATCTCTTCTCCGACGCTAAGAGTGACGAGAGCGCGCTGCCGCCGTTTTCATCGGGCGCACGCGATGATCTCATCCAGCGGCGCACGTTGGAGGCGTACCTCCGCTATTGGGGTGATCCGGCGCTCAATCCGATCTCGGGCGTGACCGGCGAACGGATGATCTCCGACACGTTCCTGTGGGCCTGGGACGCGCGCCCCTATCCGGCGTTTCCCGCTCGTGCTGAAGTGTGGGCCGATGGCGCCTCTTGGCGTCGGGGCCATTGGCTCAACGGCCGAGCGGGATTGTCGTCCTTGGCGGAAGTCGTGCACGATGTGTGCGCACGCGCGGGCGTGAGCGAGGTTGACGTGTCCGCGCTTGTCGGCGCTGTTAGCGGTTATGTCGTCGACGCGCCGCTCGATGCACGCAGCGCGCTTGAGCCGCTGATGGCGGCGTACGACTTTGCGGCGGCTGAACGCGGCGGCGACATCGTCTTCTTCCATCGCAGTGACGCCACGCCAACTGAAATCGAGTTGGGCGAACTCACTGCCGATAGCGTCGCCGATCCGTTTGCGCGTCGTGTCGCCGCCGCGGACGCGCCCATCGAAGCGCGCGTGCGGTTCATCGACGCCGAGCGCGACTATCTAATCGGCGCGGTCAGTGCGCGGCGGCTGGATCGCGCGACCGGCGGGGTCATTCCGCTTGAAGCGCCGCTCGTCTTCGACGCCGCGGGCGCCGAGGACATCGCTTGGACTGTTCTCGCGGATCGCCGTGCTGCCCGTGAGGCGCTGCAGATTGGCTTGAGCCCAGTGCGCTTGGCGCTTGAGCCCGGCGACCAGATCGTTCTGGAAACCAGCGCCGACACCTTTGAAGTGACGCGCATCGAAAATGCAGAGCAGTTGCGCTTGGATCTGCGTCGCGCTCACGCTTCGGGGTCCGCGCGTGTGGCTGACGGCGAACCGAACGCGCCAGCGCCGCCGATCGTCTCGCCGACGCCTGCATTCGCGGTCCTCGATCTGCCGCCGTTGCCGGGCGCTGAGGATGACGAGCGCCCGCTTGCTGCTATTTTCGCATCGCCTTGGCGCGGGGTGCATCATCTTCACGCGGGCGCCGCGCTCACAAGGCGCGCGAGTGCGACGCAGCCTGCGGTGATGGGTGAATTGCTGTGGGCGCTTTGGCCCGGTCCCGTCGATCGTTGGGATGATGGCAACCGCGTTCGCATCAAGCTCTATGGCGGCGTGCTTGCAAGCGCGACACGCGCGGCCGTCTTGGGCGGCGCCAACATCTTCGCTGTGGAAACGGACGGCGAATGGGAAATTGTGCAAGCGCGGACATGCGAACTGGTCGCGCCGAACGAGTACGAACTCTCCGGCTTTCTGCGCGGACAGCTTGGCTCGGCGCACGCTATGCGCGCGCCGCACACGGCGGGCGCCCGCATCGTCAAGCTCGATGCTAGGCTCGCGCGAGTTGAGGTTGGCGCCCATGAATGGGGCGAGGCGCTGGCGTTTGCCGCCGCGCCCGCCGGCGCCGCCGCAACCGATCCACGCGCCGCCACTGACACGATAACGCTTCCTCACGCCGCCGCCCGGCCGTGGGCGCCGGCGCATTTGCGGGCGCGGCGCGTTGCTGGCGGCGATGTGGAAATCTGCTGGGTGCGTTGCGCCCGGGCGGGGGGTGATTCCTGGAGCGCTGGCGAGCCGCCGCTCGGCGCCGTGGCCGAGGCTTACCGGCTTGATATCCTCGACGGCTCCACGCTGAAGCGGTCTGTGGACCTCACGAGCGCCTCTTATCTCTACGGAACGGCGGCTCAGACCGCTGATTTCGGGGCGCCGCCCAGTTCATTGCGGCTCCGGGTGGCCCAATTGGGTGACAACGGCGCCGCAGGCTTGAACAAGGAGTTAACCATAACATTATAGCCGAGCAGCAGAAGGCTGGTTAGGCGATTCCTGTTAGGGTGCGCCCGTCTGCCAGATTCTGCCGCCAGATTCTGCCGATAGGCCGGAGCGTAGTCGCACTTGAGTTGGGATCCGTACGCCACGCTCGGCCTGGGCCGAACCGCCACCGCGGACGATATTCGTCGCGCGTACCGGGCGCTCGCCAAAGAACTTCACCCCGACGTACGCCCCGGTGACAAGGCCGCCGAGGAGCGCTTCAAGCGCACGACGGCGGCGTTCAATCTGCTTTCCGATCCGGCGATGAAATCGCGTTATGACCGCGGCGAAATCGACGCTGACGGCAATGAACGCATGGCGTTCAACACAAGGCCTAGGCAAAACGCGCGCGCGCATGCGGGCGCCGGTGCGGCTGGTCCAGGCGCCGGCGCTGGCGCGCAAGACGCGTTTGACCTTGGCGATATCTTCTCCGATCTGTTCGGCCCGGGACTGGGTGGCGGGCGTAGCTACACGCGCATGCGCGGGCGCGACATTCGGTTCACGCTCGAAGTCGACTTCCTCGACGCCGTTAACGGCGCCAAGCGCAGGGTTTCGCTGGCTGAGGGCCGCACTTTAGAGGTCGGCATTCCTGCCGGCGTCGAAAGCGGCCAGGTGCTGCGGCTCAAGAATCAGGGCGGCGCTGGCCTCCAAGGCGGACCCGCCGGTGATGCTCTTGTGGAACTTACGGTCCGGCCGCACGCCTTCTTCCGGCGCGAGGGCCAAGACATCCACATGGATCTGAACATCTCGCTGACTGAGGCGGTTGAAGGCGCGCGCATCCAAGCGCCGACTGCAACCGGCGCGGTCACGCTAACCATTCCGGCCGGCTCCAACACCGGCAAGACGCTGCGCCTGAAGGGCAAAGGCGTTGGCGGACAGGGCGACCAGTTCGTACGTCTGCAGGTCGTGCTGCCAGAGACGACCGACGACGAACTCAGGAAATTCGTCAAGAAATGGCCCAAAAGGGACTATGTCCCGCCTAGGCCGCAAGGCTGAGGCGAAGCGCTGGCTACGTTCAGGGCCCGTTCAGTGGGGCGCGGGTACACCCAGTTCCGTGATGTGGGCCAAGTCCATCCTCCTTGTCGGCGCGATGATCGCGCTCAGCGCCGGAACCGCTCCGGTGTCGGCGAACGTGTTCGCCCATGCGCAGCTCGTGCAGCCGAACTTCGTGATGCCGGCCCAGCAGCAGCAGCGCGATATTCGCCCGCTGCGCGAAGTGGTTGATATCCTTCGTTCCCGTTACGGTGGCGAACTGATTAGCGCTCGGCTTGAGGAGGGCGCGCGCCCTGTCTATGTCCTGCGTTGGCGAATGCCGGACGGTGAAGTGCGCGACATCCGCGTAGACGCCCTCCGCTAAGGACGACGTGCATGCGGGTGCTGGTGGTCGAAGACGATAAGAACCTGCGTGAGCAGCTCTCCGGGGCGCTCACAGATGCTGGCTATACGGTCGATACCGCCGACAATGGCGAGGACGGCCAGTTTCTCGGGGAAACCGAACCCTACGATCTCGCGATCCTCGACCTTGGCTTGCCGAAGATTGATGGACTGTCGGTGCTGAAGGCGTGGCGCAAAGACGGTCGTTCGATGCCGGTGCTGATCCTTTCCGCACGCGACCGCTGGAGCGAGAAGGTCGAAGGCCTCGACCTCGGCGCCAACGACTATGTCACTAAGCCCTTCCACATGGCCGAATTGCTCGCGCGTGTGCGCGCCAATGTGCGCCGGCAAACCGATCACCAATCCTCGGTGCTCGAGGTCGGCGATCTCCGGCTGAACGCTGCGACCGGGCAAGTCACGGTCAACGGCGCGCCGATCAAGCTGACGGCGTACCAGTATAAGGTGCTCGACTATTTGATGCATCATGCAGGCCGCATCGTCTCGCGCACCGAGCTGACAGAGAAAATCTACAGCCAAGATCACGAGCGCGATTCGAACACGATCGAAGTGTTCGTCGGCATCCTGCGCCGTAAGATCGGCTCCAACCGCATTCTCACCGAAAAGGGCCTGGGCTATCGCCTGGTCGATCCCGCGGAACAGCAGTGAGCCAAGCGCCCACGGGCATTCTTGGTCGCTTCCGCGGGCTGATCCGCCGTTCCCTGGCCGCGCGACTTGTGACGATTGCCACCGTCAGCGTGCTTGGGCTCGTGATCATGGGCTGGATCGCGCACGCGCAATTCAACCGCCAGCTGTTGCGCCTGCTCATCGACCCCGAAATCCAGAGCGTCGCCGATAATCTCATCGGCAATTCGGGGCCAGGGCTCGAGGGCGAACTGGCGCTCCAAGACCTGCCCTACGACCCCCGTTATTTGCAGCCGCTAAGCGGGCGCTATTTCCAGATCGCGCGCATTCGTGATGACGGCCAGATCGACGTGCAGGTGATTTCGCCGTCGCTATTCGACGTCACCATTCCCCTCGATAAAAAAATCCGCGACCAGTTGTTCGATCCCGACGCGCCGCGTGGGCCGCGCTTTCTGGACATGCCGGGGCCAGACGACGAGCCGTTGCGGGTGATCGCGCGCGTCGAACAAATTCCGCAGGTTGAGGGCCGCTATCTCTATCTTGTCGGCGTCGCCCCGCGCGCCATATTGGCGCCGGCCGCCAACCTTGTGGGCTTGGCGTTTGCGGTGTTCGTGGCCTTCTGCGCGCTGATGGTGGCGGCGGTAACATTGCTGCAAATCCGTGTCGGGCTTGAGCCTTTGCATGCCTTACAGCGCGACATCGCGGATGTGCGCCGCGGCGATAGCGAGAAGCTGCAGGGTGAGTACCCCGCCGAAATCCAGCCGGTGACGCAAGAGCTCAATGCGCTGCTGGATCATAATCGCGAAGTGGTCGAGCGCGCGCGCCGCCACGTTGGCAATCTTGCGCACGCGCTGAAGACCCCGATCGCCGTTTTAAAGAACGCCGCCGCCTCCGGCACTTCCGACGACGTGCTACGGCAATCGGTGGACGAGATGGAGGCGTTCGTGGAGCGCCAACTCCGCCGGGCCCGAGTCGCCGCGCGCGCGGAAGCCCGCGCCGGCGCACAAGCCCCGACCATCGCCTACCGCACGCCGGTGCTCCAGAACCTGCAAGACCTCGTCTTCATGATGGAGCAGAAGTACGACCACACCAAAGCGGTCGACATCTCCATCGAGGCCGAGGCCGACGTCACCTTCCGCGGCGAACGCGAAGACTTGCTCGAAATGGTCGCCAATTTGATCGACAACGCCTGCAAGTATGGGCGTAGCCAAGTCATCGTGCGGTTGCTGCCGCCGTTCGAATCTGACGGCATGATGGAGGTGGTGGTCGAGGACGATGGCCCAGGCCTCTCTGAGGAGGAACTGGCGCGGGCGATGGCGAGGGGCGCGCGTCTCGATGAGGCCGCGCCGGGTCAGGGCCTCGGGCTCTCCATCCTTAAAGAGACGGTCGACCTTTATGCCGGCGAGCTGCTTTTCGAGCGGGGCGAATTGGGCGGGCTTAAAGCCAGATTACGCCTGCCGGCCACTGACTAGCTCGCCTGCGGCGACGCTACTGATTTCGCGCTGGCGCAAACCGGGCTAGGCAGCCCTGGTGTGGACTTCTCTGGCAGTCTTGCTTGTCGCGGCCGTCTTAACGGCGGGCTCGGCGTTTTGGGTGCTGCGCGCCTATCGTCGCGCCGGCGGCGGCTCGCGCTCCCCGATACCGGCCTTAGCAGCATGTGGGGCGGTGGCGCTGACTGCGCTTGTCGCTTATCTGACCATTGGCCGGCCGGAACTCCCAGATGCGCCCTATGCGGCGCGGCTCGAAGCGCTGAAGACCCGCGATCTGAGCACGCTCACCTTCGACGAAGCTTTGGCCATCTTGCACGATCGCTCGCGCCGCGACCCCGCAGACGCGCTCTCACATTTCTACACGGGCGAACTCCTGTTGCGCATGGATCGGCCGCAAGAAGCGGCGCGCGCTTACGATCAAGCACTCCGCCGCGAACCGCAGCTGACAGAAGCCATGCTCGGGCTCGGCCGTTCGCTGGTCGCAATTGAAAACGGTCGCGTGACGCCCGAAGCGCTGGCGCTGTTTGAGCAGGCTGGGGCTCTGAGCGACGACCCCGCGCCATGGCTCTATCAGGCGATGGCGGCGATGGAGGCGGGCCGTGACGCGCGATCGCTGTGGCGCGAAGCGCTTGCGCGCATGGCGCCGGATGATCCGCGTCGCGCTATGGCCGAGGGCATGATTCGCGAGGGCCGGCCATGAGACGGCGCGACCAACGCTTGATGATGATCAGCGTGGCGGGCGCCGTGCTTGTGCTAGCGGCCACACTAACGTTCGCGGGCTTGCGCGATTCTGTTGTGTATTTCGTCGCGCCCTCCGAACTCGCTGAGAAGGCTTCGGCAGGTCAACGCATCCGCCTTGGCGGACTTGTCGTCGAAGGCACGGTGCGGCGCGAGGCCGATGGCGCGTCACTCTTCGACGTCACAGATGGCGTGACCAGCGTGACGGTCCGCTATGATGGCCTGTTGCCCGATCTTTTTCGCGAGGGCCAAGGCGTCGTAGCGGAAGGTCGCTGGCAGCCGGGCCAAGCCTTCGAGGCCGAGCGCGTATTGGCAAAGCACGACGAAACTTACATGCCGCGTGAAGTCGCCGAAGCGCTCAAACAGCGTGGCGAGTGGAAAGGCGATCCGCCGCCATGATCGCAGAAATCGGTGCGTTTGCCGCCGCTTTGGCGCTGGCCCTGAGCTTGGCGCAAGGCGTATTCGGCCTCGCCGCATCGCGCCGCGACTCGCGTGCGGAAGCGACAGCCGCGATCGCGCAAGCGGCCGCTGTGCTCTGCGTGCTTGCCTTCATCTGTTTGATCGCTCTGTTTGTGCGCTCGGATTTTTCCGTCGCGCCGGTGGCGGCGAACTCACACATCGACAAGCCGCTGATCTATAAGATCGCCGGCGCGTGGGGCAACCACGAGGGCTCAATGCTGCTTTGGTGTCTCGTCTCCGCTGTGTTCGGGGGCGTGCTTGCCTCTACGCGCGGCAGTCAAAGCTTAGGTCTCTGGTCGCGCGCTGTCGGCGTGCAAGGGCTCGTGACGGCCGGCGCGCTCATCTACACGCTCTTCTTGTCGAACCCGTTTGCACGTCTCGATCCCGCGCCCATGCAGGGCTCGGGCTTGAACCCGCTATTGCAGGACCCCGCGCTCGCCGCGCATCCGCCGCTGCTCTATCTCGGCTATGTCGGCTTGAGCGTGCCCTTCTCGCTAGCGCTTGCGGCCTTGCTTGAGGGCAAGGCCGATCAAGCTTGGGCCAAAGCTCTGCGGCCATGGACTTTGCTGGCGTGGACATGCCTCACGCTTGGCATCGGGCTTGGCTCCTACTGGGCGTATTACGAACTCGGCTGGGGCGGTTGGTGGTTCTGGGATCCGGTCGAGAACGCGAGCTTCATGCCGTGGCTCGTTGCATGTGCGCTCGTACATTCGGCCATCGTCACCGAACGACGCGGTTCGTTGGCGAGTTGGACGATCCTGCTCGCAATTCTGGGCTTTGGCTTGGCCCTGCTTGGCACGTTCCTAGTGCGCTCCGGCGTTCTGACGTCTGTTCACTCCTTCGCCGTTGATCCGCAGCGAGGCATTGCGGTGCTCGTCTTGCTTGCCATCGCCATGGGCGCGGGTTTTGGGCTTTATGCGTGGCGCGCGCCGAAGCTTGCGCAACCCTCGGGCTTTGCCGCCATCAGTCGCGAGAGCATGTTGGTCTGGAACAATTTCGGCCTCGCTGTCGCCGCCGGTGTTGTGCTCATCGGCACGCTTTATCCGCTCTTGGTCGAAGCGCTCGGCGGTGGGCTCATCTCTGTCGGGCCGCCATTCTTCAACATGACGGTAGCGCCGCTCTTGGCCGCGCTCTTTCTTGTGTTGCCCTTCGGGCCGATGCTCACTTGGCGCGTCGGCGACATGCGACAAGCTTTGCTGCGCCTTGCGCCAGCAGCGGCGCTTGCGGTGTTGACGTTGATTATCGCCCTGGTGACGACGCATTGGCGCGCCGCGCCCGCCATCGGTTTAGCGCTCGGCGTCTGGCTGATCGCGGGCGGGTTGATTTATCTCTGGACGCGGATCCGCCGCGGCGAAGGCGCCGCTTTGGCCAAGGTCGCCATGCTGCCCCTGGCGGTGTGGTCGATGAGCATTGCACATATCGGCGCCGGCGTGTTGACGCTGGGGGCGGTGGCGGAGACGGCGTTTCGCGCGGAGCAAGCGGTGGCGCTCTCGCCTGGCGAAGGCGTGGCCTTCGCGGGCAGGCGCATCACCATGATCGAGATCGGCGAACGTGAAGGCCCCAACTACTCCGCCACGCGCGCCAATTTCCGCGTCGATAGCGCCAATGGTTCAAGGACCATCGGCGCCGAACGGCGTTTTTATCCGACGTCGCCGATGCCGACGACGGAGGTCGGTATTTTGAGCAGCCTTGACGGCGATATTTATATCGCCCTCGGTGAAGCGGTGCGCGATGGAGCGGGAGCGTGGACGGTGCGCCTCTATCACAATCCGCTCGTCCATTTGATCTTCATCGGCGTGAGCATGATGGGTGTCGGCGGCTTGCTTAGCTTCGTTGCGTTAACCCGTCGGCGGCGGGCGACGTTATGAGCTTGACCGCGCTCCTGTTCGCCATGGTCGCGCCGGCCGTTCTAGCCGATCCGGCGCAAGAGGCGCGTGCGCAATCGCTTGAACGAGAAATCCGCTGCGTCCAGTGTGAGAACGAGCCGATCGCTCAATCCACCGCCGACATCGCCGCTGACATGCGCGCGCTTGTGCGCGAGCGCGTCGCCGCTGGCGATAGCGACAGCGAGATCAGAGCCTTCTTCCGGCAGCGCTATGGCGATTTCGTCCTGTTCCGCCCGCCATGGGACGCGCGCACCTGGGCGCTCTGGGGGGCGCCCTTCCTGCTGCTGGCAGGCGGCTTGGCCGGCGTTCTTGCAGTCCGGCGCCGACGGGAGGGCGAGGACGCCGACACGGTTCCGGAAGAGGGCGAACGATAAAGCGTCGCGAGAAAGCGCCTGCCCGTCGCTCGCGCCGCTGTTGGTCCCAAAAAAGCCGCCGGGTTCTGCCCTAATCCATCCCAACTTCGCCCCAAACGGTGCTTACCGCACCGTTCATCGCGATTACTTAGGGGCTTGCAACAGAGCCGGGCTAAGCTTCCTATCGAAGGGTCTCCCGAGGGTTTTCCATGATTGAACGAGTATCACTGAAGTTTTTGCGCCGCACTTTGATCGCGAGCAGCGCCACCGTCGCGTTGTTCACAGGCTTCGCGGTTGGGCCGATCCTGCTCTCGGGCGGCGCAATCGCCCAGGAAATCAATCCCTCGTCCGTCGCGCCGCCCACCGGGGCGCCGATGAGCTTCGCCGATTTGATCGAGCGCGTGCGCCCGGCGGTGGTCTCGATTTCGGTGCGCCAGCGTCCAGGCGCGGCCAGCCCCTCCGAAGAGGGCCTGCCGCCCGGTTTTGAGGAATTCTTTCGCGGACGCCCGGGCCAGCCCGGCGGCGCGGCGCCGACATCGCTCGGCTCCGGCTTTTTCATCGATCAGAACGGCACCATCGTCACCAATCATCACGTGATCGAGGGCGCCGAGGAAATCACCATCCGCACCAGCGATGGTCGCGATATCCAGGCTGACATTGTCGGCTCCGACCAGGCGACGGACGTCGCCGTTCTGCGCGTGCGCGGCGGCGGGCGCTTCCAATACGTGACCTTCGACGATGCGAGCCATGTGCGCGTCGGCGATTGGGTGGTCGCGGTCGGCAATCCGTTCGGTCTCGACGGCACGGCGACCGCCGGCATTGTCTCCGCCATTGGCCGGCGCGATGCGGGCTCTTCGGCCTATGTCGATTACCTACAGATCGATGCGCCGATCAATCGCGGCAACTCGGGCGGGCCAGCCTTCGATTTGCGCGGCAATGTGATCGGCGTGAACAGCGCGATCTTCTCGCCCACGGGCGGCAGCGTCGGCATCGGTTTCGCTATTCCGGCCAACACCGCCAACCAAGTGGTGCAGCAGATTCTGCGCGATGGCCGCGTGACTCGCGGCTGGATCGGCGTCTCCATTCAAGGGTTGGACGATGACCTCGCCCAAAGCCTCGGTCTTGAAGATGCGCGCGGCGCGCTGGTTGGCTCTGTCGTACCCGATGGCCCTGCCGCCGCGGCCGGTCTGCAGCAGGGCGACGTCATCTTGAGCCTCGACGGTCGCCGTGTTGAAGACAATCGCGATCTGACGCAACGCATCGGGGCGACAACTGTCGGTCAATCGGTGCGCCTCGAAGTGCTCCGCAACGGCGCGCGTCGGACGCTGACAGCCCGCCTGCGCGAACGGCCTTCGGATGAAGTGCTCGCCGCCAGCGATCGGCCCCAGCCGACCACGCCGCAGATCACACCGTCGCAACCGGGCGTGGCGCAAAGCTCGCTCGGACTGTCAGTGCGTCCGCTGAGCCAGGCGGACCGCACCCGGCTCGAATTGGCCGCCAATGCCGGCGGCTTGTTAATCACGTCTGTCGATGCATCGAGCGACGCGGCGACGAAGTTTATTCAGGCTGGCGATGTGATTTTGCAGGCCGGCGGCCGCGCGGTGCGCACGCCGCAAGAGCTCGCCACCGCGGCCGACGCCGCGCGCAGCGCCGGGCGACCGTTATTGCTGCAAATCGATGGCCGTGGCGGTCGCCGCTACGTCGCCGTTGACGTGAGCGCTGAGTGATGAGGGGAGTTGGCGCCATGCGCGTGCTATTGGTCGAAGACGACCTCGATATGGCTGCAAGCCTGAAGGCGTCGCTGACGGCCGATAGTCATGACGTCGATCATGCTGGCGACGGCGAGACCGGCGAACAGATGGCGCTTAACGGCGCCTACGACGTCATCGTGCTCGATCGCATGCTGCCGAAAAAGCAGGGCGTGTCGATCGTGCGCGACCTGCGCGGCAAAGGCGTTTCGACCCCGGTGCTGATCTTGTCGGCGCTGCACGACGAAGATCACCGCATTGAAGGCCTCAACGCCGGCGCTAACGACTACCTCGGCAAGCCGTTTTCAACGCGCGAGCTCCTCGCCCGCGTGCGCGCCCTCTGGCACGGACGCGATCTTGGGCCGCAGACGCGGCTTCAAGTGAACGGTCTGGAGATGGATCTGCTCGCTCGTACAGTGAAGCGGGACGGCAAGAAGCTCGACCTGCAGCCGCGTGAGTTTCGTCTGCTTGAATATCTCATGCGCAATGCCGGCGAGACGGTGACGCGAAAAATGCTGCTCGAGAACGTGTGGGATTATCATTTCGATCCGCAAACAAACGTGATCGACGTCCACATTTCCCGCCTTCGCTCGAAGATTGACCGCGATTTTGGTCAAACTCTTTTGCACACGGTGAGGGGCTCGGGCTATCGTCTCGGGGGATGAGGCCCCGCCTCGACGCGCTCCTTCGCACGACCACGTTCCGGCTTGCCCTGGTGCAGGCCGGGGTGGTCCTTGCGTTCGTCGTGGTGATGTTGATCTACGTCTATTTCTCGACGGTCGGTCAGCTCATTCGCGATTCCGACGCGCTGGCTGATCAGGAATACGCAACGCTGGAACGCGCCTACGCCGAAGGCGGCATGCGGCGGCTAAACCAGGAAGTGGTCGAGCGCGCGGCGCGGCAGGGGCCGTTTCTCTACGTGTTGGCCGAAAGCGATGGTTCGATCGTCACCGGCGATTTCCAGCAATTGCCCGCCGCGCCGCGCGAGACGCCCGAGCGCGTCGATTTCAGTTTCGAGCGCGTCGATGAAACGGGCGCCTCGGTGCGCGGGCGGGCTAGCGGCCGTGTCGGACGGCTCATCAACGGTCCCATCCTATTGGTCGCCCGCGACCTGGGCGACAGCGCCGTAATCGCCGGGCGGATCACGCGCGTCCTGTGGACCGTGGCGATTGTCGGCCTGATCGTTTCGCTGGTCAGCGGTTTGTTGGCGGCGACACAGGCGGCGCGACGCGCTGAAGCGCTTTCGACCACCGCGCGTGAAGTCATGTCCGGCGATCTTTCGCGCCGTGCGCCGGTGCGCGGCGCCGGCGATGAGTTTGACGAACTGGCGCAGAGCATGAACGACATGCTCAATCGCCTCGAACAATTGATGCACACAACGCGCACGGCCGGCGACGCCATCGCGCACGATCTGCGCTCGCCGTTGACTCGCTTCCGTCAAAAGCTTGAAGCAGCACTTGAGCAGCCGCCGAACTCCGACGCTGATCGCGAGGCCTTGCGCAAAGCGCTCGATGAGGCCGATCTGCTGTTCAACATGTTCGCGGCGGTCTTGAAACTTTCGCGCGTTGAAACGGCGAGCAATTGGACGTTCCATCGCGTTGATGTCACCGGCATCTTGCGCGAGCTGCTCGAATTTTACGAACCTGTTGCGGAGGAACAGGGCCTCGGCTTCCTTGGCGAAGTTCAAGACAGTTTGGTTCTGCAGGGCGACCAGGGCTTGTTCACGCAGGCGGTGTCGAACCTTGTAGAGAATGCGCTCAAATATACGCCCACAGGTGGTCGCGTTGAGGTGCGCGCCGTGCGACGGCCGGACAGTCGCATCGAAATCACCGTGCTCGACAGCGGCCCTGGCGTTCCGGTCGCGGATCGCGATCGCATCATGGAGCGCTTCGTGCGGCTCGAATCGGCGCGCTCGACGGCGGGCGTCGGCTTAGGCCTCAGCCTCGTCGCCGCCGTCGCGCGCTTGCACAAAGGCGGTTTGCATCTGCGAGACGGGTTGGACAACGGCGCCGGCAAGGGCCTCGCCGCGGCGCTGGTTTTGCCGGTGACGACGTCATGAGCGACGCCTTCGCCGGTACACCCTGGGCGGCGGCAGCAGAAGCCGCACGCAGCCATGCGCCATACCTAAAGCGCCTGATCGAACGCCGCGCCGATTTGCTTGGCGGCATCGACGCGCAGTGGCCCGATCGACTGCTCGCGCAAGCCCTGGCTGATGCGGCAGCGCTCGCCGCCGATCCGCCAGCGCTCGAAGAGGGCATGCGCACGCTCCGTCGCGCCAAGGACGCGGTGCACCTCGCAGCAGCGATCGCAGACATAGCGCGGGCTTGGCCGCTTCATCGCGTTACCGGAGCGCTCACCGACTTCGCCGATGCTTCGCTGCGCGCCGCCCTGGCCTTGGCCGCAAAAGAACGCGCCGCGCACGGCGACCTCCTCATCGGTCAGGATTCAGAGCATGGCCCCGTCGCCGGTTTCGCACTCATCGCCATGGGCAAGATGGGCGCGGGCGAACTCAATTATTCCAGCGACATCGATTTCTCGGTGTTCTTCGATCCCGAAGCGCTGGCGGTGACGCAGACGCGCGAGCCGCGCGTCGCGGCGGTACGCTTGGTGGCGCCGATCGTGCGCGTGCTGGAGGAAATCACGCCCGACGGCTACGTTTTCCGCACCGATCTGCGTCTGCGCCCCGATCCAAGCTCCACGCCAGTTGCAGTCTCGATCGCGTCGGCTGAGCACTATTATCAAAATCTCGGCCAAAACTGGGAGCGCGCGGCGTTCATCAAGGCGCGCGCCGCTGCGGGCGACCGTGCCTGCGGGCGTGAATTCTTGTCATCGCTCGAGCCGTTCATCTGGCGCAAGCATCTCGATTTTGCCGCGGTCGAAGACGTGCACTCGATCAAGCGACAGATCCTCTCCTCCCATAAGAGCGCCGAACTCAACGACCCTGTGTTTGATGTCAAGCTCGGCCGCGGCGGCATTCGCGACATCGAGTTGTTCGCGCAAACCCAGCAGCTCATTCTCGGCGGCCGCAACAAGAAGCTACGCCAACAAGGCACAATCGCCGCCCTCGATGCTTTGGCGGAGGCGGGCGCGATTTCGGACTCCGCGCGCACAGCCCTGCAGACGGCCTATGTGTTCTTCCGCGACGTCGAGCATCGCATCCAAATGCTGCAAGACGCGCAAACCCACCACCTCCCGCGCGAGGCGGAGACGCGCGCGCACGTCGCGGCGCTTGCGGGGTTCGCTGATCTGGCATCGCTCGACGCCGAATTGATCCGTCAGCGCAAAATAGTGTCTGACATCGACCATCAATTGTTCGGCCGCGGCGATAGCTTGGCCGATCCGCTTGGCAGTTTGATCTTCACTGGTGTCGAGGATCAGCCCGAAACTCTGGATACGATCGCCAAGCTCGGCTTCGCCAATCCGGCCTCTGTCAGTCAGACCATTCGCGGTTGGCACCACGGCCGCATCCGCGCCATGCGCTCGGAGCGCGCGCGCGAATTGCTGACACGCTTGACGCCACGCCTGTTGCGCGCGTTCGCCGGCGCCGGTGAGCCGGATCAAGCGTTCACGCGCTTTGCCTCGTTCTTTGGCGGCATGACGGCAGGTGTCCAAGTGCTGTCGCTGCTCGACGCACGTCCGGCGCTGCTTGATCTGCTCGCGCGCTTGCTGACGCTGGCGCCGCGTTTGGCCGATGCGTTGGCGCGCCGGCCGGCTCTGCTCGATGCGCTGATCGAGCCGCGCTTCACCGTCCCGCTCGCACAAGACCCGCCGCAGCGGCGGCGCGACGAACTCGCCGCGCTCTTGGCCGATGCGGATACGTTTGAGGCCAGGCTCAACGCGGCGCGCCGGTTTCAGCGTGAAGAGGCGTTCCGCATTGGTGTCCAAATTCTCGAGGGTTTTGCGAGCGCCGCTGAAGCAGGCCCCGCGCAGTCCGATCTCGCTGAAGCTTGTGTAGATGCCATGGCGCTCGCTGCGCTCGCGGAGACGGAACGTCAATACGGCCCACAGCCCGGCGCTTTTGTCGTCCTAGCGTTGGGCAAGTTCGGCGGCTGCGAATTGGCGGAACGCTCCGACCTCGACCTCATGCTGATCTATGAGGCCGCGGCCGCGACGGAATCGGCGGCGCCTGACTTTTACACGCGGCTGACGCAACGGCTGATCAGCGCGTTGTCGGCGCCGACGGAAGAAGGCGTGATGTATGAGATCGACACCAAGCTCCGTCCTTCTGGGTCAAAGGGGCCGGTGGCCGTGCGCATGTCGTCGTTCGACCGCTACTATCGCGAAGAGGCGTGGACGTGGGAGCTTCAGGCGCTGACGCGTGCGCGCGCTGTCGCTGGGGACGTTGCATTGGGCCAACGGCTAACAGCGCTGGCGCACGCTGCCATCGCGCGCCCGCGCGACAACGCCAAAGTCATGGCGGACGTAGCCGACATGCGCGGCCTCATGGAGCGGGAGCGACGTGGCCGTAGCGCCTGGGACTTGAAGCTCGCACCGGGCGGCTTCGTCGACATTGAATTTATTGCTCAGGCGCTCCAACTCGCCCACGCCGGCGACGCGCCCGAGGTGGTCGCTGCCAATACTGGCGAGGCGTTGAAGCGGCTGACGAATGCTGGCGTGCTCAATGAAGAGGCGGGAGAACGGCTAGCGAGCGCCTGGCGCGTGTTTAGCGATCTCCAGCAAGTTATGCGGATCGCGACGACCACCAGTACCTTTTCGCCCGAGACGACGCCCGCGCCGCTCATGGCCCTGCTGTCGGCCATCGTTGGGGTGACCGACCAAGGCGCGGTCGAGGGCAGGCTGCTGGATTTGCAACGGGGTGTCCGCGCCGATTTTGTGCAGATTGTCGGCCCCGTCGGCGACGGAAGCGCCACGCTCACGCGTTGAAGAGCCAAAATGGAGCTTATTATGCGTTTGACCGCCGTTTTGGCCGTATCCGTTCTCGTATTCGCCGCGCCCGCTTGGGCTCAGCAACAGCGTGGACAGGCGCTTGAACAATTCATGCAGTTGGACACTGACGGCAATGGCAGCGTATCGCGCGCCGAAGCCGAGCGTGGGCGCGTCGCGATGTTCGCGCGGCTTGATACTAACCGCGATGGTGTCCTGTCCGAATCCGAACGCGCGAGCGGCAGCGGGTCGCCCCAACCCTTCGCCCGCGCGGACAGCAATCGCGACGGCGCCGTCAGCCGCGCTGAAGCCATGGCTGCGCCCTACCGCATATTCGACAGGCTCGATAGGAATGACGACAACACCGTCTCCGCAGCTGAGCTGGAGACGGTGCGTGCGCAAATGGGCGGCGGCTAAACGCTGAGGAGGGGTTGAGCGGCGCATGATCGATCCGGACGCCGATCTCGTCCGGAACGCGGGGGCTGGAGACGCCCAGGCCGCGTCAGCGCTTGTGCGTCGTCATTTGCCCCGCATGGTGGCGTTGGCCCGGCGCATGCTGAATGACGCCGCTGAGGCCGAAGACGTCGCGCAAGAGGTGTTTCTGCGCGTGTGGCGCGAGGCGCCGCGCTGGAAGCCGGGGGTCGCCAAGTTCGAAACCTGGATGCACCGCGTCGCGCTCAATCTTTGCTACGACCGTTTGCGGCGGCGGCGCGAAAAATCCGATCCCGATGCGGGGCTCTACGTCGCCGATGGCGCGCCTTCGGCGGGCGACGCATGGCTCGCGCGTCAGCGTGTAGCGAAGGTCGGCGCGGCGCTGGCGCAATTGCCGGAGCGGCAACGTTCGGCCATCGAACTGGTGCATTTTCAGGAACTGACCAACATTGCCGCGGCGGAAACGTTGGAGATCAGCGTTGAAGCTTTGGAGTCGCTGTTGGCGCGCGGGCGGCGGGCGCTGAAGGCGGCCTTGGCGGACGTAGCGCAGGATTTGATCGGGGACGCCGACGGCGGTCCGAGAGTTTGACGAGGAAGGGCAGCGACATGGACCGTCAGAGGTTCGATCATTTGCTGGAAGCCTACGGCGCTGATTTCGCGCGTTGGCCCGCCGACGAGCGCGAGGCCGCTGCGGCATTTGCTGTCGCGCACGCGCCTGCGCTCGCCGATGCGCTGAACGACGCACGAGCGCTCGACTGCGTGTTGGACTCCCGCCGTGTGGCGGGTGATGCGCCTGAACTGCTGAGCGCGCGGATACTCGCGGCGCACAAACGCCAACGCAGCGGCAGTTTCGATTGGCGCGCCGCAGCGGCTTTGGCTGCCTGCGCGGTGTTTGGCGTGGCCGTTGGCTATGGCGGCGGTTTGCTGGCGCCGGTGGCTGACGATGGAGACTATTTCGCGTCCGCCTTCGAGGCGCCGTTTGCTGAGTTCGACGGAGACGAGGGATGAGCGAGAGACCCTTTCCCTGGCGCACATTGCTGTTCGTTTCCGTTGCGATCAATTTGTTGGTGATTGGCGCAGCGGTCGGCGCCTACAGCGCGGGCGTGCGCGTGCAGCGTGAATCCGGGGAGGCGATTGTGGCGCGGGCGCCCGGTGTGCGCGCGTTTCTGGCAGCCGTCCCGGCGGAGGCGCGCCCGCAGCTACGGCGCGAGTTCGGCGAAAGTTGGCGCGAGACGCGCGAGCTGCGCCGCGCCGCGATGGAAGCGCGCCGTGAGGCGTACGAAGCCGCGGCGACCGAGCCCTACGACGCAGCGCGCGTGCGCGCCGCTTACGCCAACTTGCGCGCCGCCGACCAAGCCGTGATCGGCGTGTTTCATGACAACGTCGCCGACGCCTTCGCCGATCTCACGCCCGAACAGCGCCGAGACGTTTTGGAGCGCCTGCGCCGCGCGCCGCCAGCAGCGCGCGAGGGCCTGGCGCCTGCTGATGATGAAGCGGGCGACGGCGTCGCTGTCGATGGGGAGGATCGTGAGGCGCTGCGGGAACGCCTGCAGGAACGCCGCCGCGCGTGGCGCGAGCGGCGAGAGCAACGCCTGCAACAACCGTAAGCTTATTCCGCCGCTGTCGCTTGCGGCTCTTGGCGGCCGCCAAAGTTACGCGGCAGTGTGACTGTCACGATGGTGCCGCGCCCGACTTCGCTCTGGATCGAGAGTTTGCCACCGTGCATTTCCACCAGCGATTTGGTCAGCGCGAGGCCAAGGCCGGTGCCGGCGTTGGTGCGCGTATACTCTTGCTCGACTTGTTCGAACGGCCGCGCGAGGCGCGGCAAGTGTTCGGGCGGGATGCCGCAACCGGTGTCGACCACACGCAGCGTGAGACCCGCCGTGTTGCCGCGCGCGTGAACCATGATGGCGCCTTGGTCGGTGAACTTCACCGCGTTCGAGAGCAGGTTTAGCAGGATCTGTTTCACGGCGCGGTGGTCGGCCTCGATCTCGCCGAGGTCTTCGGCGTCGATGACGATGGAGAGGCCTTTCTCTTCGGCTTTGCGCTTGTGCAAGCGCACTGCTTGCTCGATCGCGACGGTCGGATCGAGCGGCCGAGGCGATAATGTGAGCTTGCCGGCCTCGATCTTGGCCATGTCGAGGATGTCGTTGATCAGATCGAGCAGGTGGTTGCCGCTCTCATAGATATCGGTTGAGTACTGCTTGTATTGCGGGTTGGCGAGCGGACCGAACAATTCTTTCGCCATGATCTCGGAGAAGCCGATCACGGCGTTCAGCGGCGTGCGCAGTTCGTGGCTCATATTGGCCAGGAAGTTTGACTTGGCGCGGCTGGCTTCCTCGGCGCGCTGGCGCTCCTCGTGCGCTTCGCGGGCGAGCGCCTTGATGCGATATTCCTGGCTCTCGGCGCGTGAGAGAGCATCGGAGAGCCGACGCTCATTCTTCGCCAGCTCTTCTTCCTTGCGCTTCAGCGGCGTGATGTCGACACCTACGGTGATGACGCCGCCATCGGCGGCGCGGCGCTCGACGATGTGGAGCCACTCGCCGTTCTGCAACTCGATGACGCGCACGTCCGGATTGCTCGGATCGTGCTTTTCGCGGCGAATGTTGGCGGCAGCAGCGGCGGCGATTGCTTCATAGGAAGCGCGCGGGCGCAGCAGTTCAGCGCCGAGCTTGAAGGCGTTGGCAAAGCTTTGGTTCCAGAGCAGCAGCCGGCGGCGCGAATCCCAAAGCGCGAACGGTCCAGAGAAGTTCTCGATCGCGGCGCGGAGCTGTTGCTCCAGACGCGACACGCGCGCTTCAGCTTCGTGGCGCTGCGTGGCGTCGACCACGGTGCCGAAGACACGCGTCTCCAGCCGGCCGCTGGAATCTTCCACGGCGGCGCCGCGCGTTTCGATCCACGCCATGCCGCCGCCGCGCGCCACGCGGAAACGCGCATCGAGCATGCCCGATTGGCGGGCGCGGCGGAAATCTTCTTCCGCCGTAAAGCGATCCTCGGCGACGATAAGCTCCAGGAACTCGCGCAGCGAGAGCGTATCGCGCGGCGTGCCCAGCAGACGCGCGGCCTGCTCGGACAGCTGCACCTCGTCGGCCGAGGCGCGCCATTCGACCACGCCGACCTTGGCGCCGTCGGCGGCGATACGGAAATGCGTCTCTGCGCGCACGACTTCGGCTTCCGCGAAGCGGGCGCGTTGGGCGTTTTGGCGCATCAGCAGATAGAGCACGCAGATCGCCGCCAGCGGTGCGGCGGTCACTAGCGCGAAGCGCAGGAATGCCGCCAGCCATAGCGCAAAATCATTCGGCGCCGGCGCGGCGCTCATGACGCGCAGTTCACCGATCGGCGCCTGCGCTTCAGCCGCGACCCAGGTCGCGCCAGAACCATCGCTGATCAGTGCGCCGGCATCGCGGTTGCGCGTTGCCGAGAGCACCTGTTGCTGCGCGCGGACGCCAGCGCTCTGCAGCGCGGGCGAAGCATAGATCACGTCGCCGCCTGGGGAGGCGATCAGGATGCGCGCGTCGGCGTCGAGATCGGGCAGCAGACGTGCAGGATCAATGATGATGACAAGCGCGCGACCGCCGATTTGGCGAACGACCGCTGGCGCGGTTGCAAGTTCGCCCATGTCCGGCGCGCCGCTCCAGATGGCCGCGCCGCCCGCGGCACTTGCCGCAGCGACCACGATCTGGGAACGGCCGGCATCGGTAATTGCTTCGATGACGCCGTTGGCGCCGACGATTGCGGCGGCGTCGGCCGGCGCGGTGCTGGCGGCGGCCGAAGCGAGGCTTTGCGCGTCGGCGCCGTTGGCGCGCGCAAGCTCGGCGACGCCGTTGCTGGCGCCGAGCGCCACCGCCAGGTTCGCGTTCACGCGCTCCGCGATCAATCCGGCCGATGACGCTTGCGCCGCGACGATGGTGTCGGCGGCGTCATCGTGGTGCGCCTTGATCTGCGCGCTCATCGCGGCGGCGAATGCCGTGATGAACAAGAACACGAGCCACATGAACGGGCGCGTGGATGTGTCGGGTGAAATACCCGGCGCTCCGTCGGTTGCTTTTGTCTTCGACACAAGTATTCCCCGGCCGCCCCGAATCGCCGTTCGGAATCCTCAAGAGTTCTAATCGTAATGAGGGCGTTAACGCCATGTCGAGCCGCCCCTGGATTCTATTCCCAATGCAGTGCGGCGGCTCGTGTCGCCGAAAGGACTCACGCCAGCGTGCGTTCCACCATCTCGCGCGTATTTTTCGAGAGATTAGGCAGTGCAGCCAAGCGTTCCAGGGCGTCGCGGGCGTGTGATTGCCGAACCGAATCAAAACGACGCCACGACTCGAACGGTGTCAACAGCCGGGCGGCGAGGGCAGGGTTGTTCGGATCGATCGCCTCGGCCAGTTCGGCAAGGAAACGATAGCCGGCGCCATCGGCGCTGTGGAAAGCGCGCGGGTTCCGCATCGCGAACGCCGCCGCCAGCGCACGCACGCGGTTAGGGTTGCGCATGTTGAAGTCAGCATGACCGCGCAACCGCGTAACGCGCTCGATCGCATCGGGGCGCGAGGCGGCGGCCTGCACCGCAAACCATTTGTCGATGACAAGCGGATTGGCGCTCCAGCGTTCGTAGAAGCGCGCCAGCGCGGTGTCGAAACCCGGGCTGTTCGAGGCTCCGAGCGCATCGAGGGCGGCGGCGCTCTCCGTCATGCTCAGTGCGTTGTCGAACACTTGCATGAAGACAGGCTCAAGCTCTGGCCCTAGCGATGCGAGCAGATCGAGTGCAGCCGCCTTGAGCGAACGGCGGCCAGCCGCTTCAGCGCTCGCTGAGAACGGCGTTTCGCTCGGGGCGCTGGCGATCGGTTCGAGCCGCGCGCGCAGCGTCGTGGCGATCGCGCGGCGCAAGCTCTCGCGCGCCGCATAGAGCGCTTCTGGATCGGGCGAGGGCGCGGCGAGGACAAGTTCGCTGAGGTCCGGCAAACGCAAAGCGAGTGCTGCGAACGCCGGGTCTTCCTGCGCCCGATCGAGTTCGCGTCCAAACGCTTGCGCAAGCGCGGGGGCAGCCTCCGGCGCCTCGCCCAGCAGAATCGCGCGCGCGATTGATTGGCCGGCTTCCCAGCGCGTGAAGGGGTCCGGATCGTGTGCGATCTGGGCGAGCCGCTCGTCGAGGCTGAGATTCTGTTCAAGCGTCACCGGCGCCGAAAAGCCACGCAGCGCTGTCACGATCGGCGGCTCAGCGACATCGGTGAAGCGGAACGTGTGCTGAGCTTCTTCGAGCAGCGCATGATGTTCGGCGCGCGACACTGTATCGCCCTCAGCCGTGCTGGCGATCACAGCGCCGTCCTTGGCGATGAAGCCGATCTGCAACGGGATCGGCAGCGGCTTTTTCAGCGGCTGGCCAGGCGTCGGCGCGGTACGCTGCGCGACTGTCAGATCGTAGGTCTTCGCGGCGGCGTCGTAAGCCCCCGAAACAGTGAGTATCGGCGTGCCGGCCTGTTCGTACCAGCCCATGAAGCGCGAGAGATCGCGGCCCGACGCTTCCTCGAAGCAGCCGATGAAGTCCTCGACCGTTGAGGCTGTGCCGTCGCGGCGCTCGAAATAGAGTTGCATGCCGGCATCGAACACTTCGGCGCCGAGAATGCGCTTCAGCATGCGGATCACTTCGCCGCCTTTTTCGTAAACGGTAGCGGTGTAGAAGTTGTCGATCTTCTGATAGCTCGACGGCCGCACAGGATGCGCCAACGGCCCCGCGTCTTCGCCGAACTGGCGCGCGCGCAGGCGCTTCACGTCCTTGATGCGCTGAACAGGCCGCGAGCGTTGGTCGGCGGAGAATTCCTGCTCGCGATAAACCGTAAGGCCTTCCTTCAGGCACAGCTGAAACCAGTCACGGCAGGTGATGCGGTTGCCGGTCCAGTTGTGGAAATATTCGTGGCCCACGACGGCTTCGATCGCTTCGAAATCGCCGTCGGTCGCCGTCTCGGCGTCCGCCAGGATCAGCGACGAGTTGAAGATGTTGAGGCCCTTATTCTCCATCGCGCCGAAATTGAAATCGCGGACGGCGACGATGTTGAAGACGTCGAGATCGTACTCGCGCTGAAATACGTCCTCGTCCCATTTCATCGATCGCTTCAGCGCATCCATTGCGTAAAGCGCGCGCCCTGAATCGCCGCGATCGACATAGATGCCGAGATCGACTTTGCGGCCACTCTTGGTCGTGAAGGTGTCGTGGATTGACTCATAAGCGCCGGCGCAGAGTGCGAAGAGGTATGAAGGCTTCGGGTGCGGATCGACCCAGATGGCGTAATGGCGTCCGCCTTCCATATCGCCGCTCTCGGTGAGATTGCCGTTGGAGAGGAGCGTGGGGTAGGCGGCTTTATCGGCCTCAATGCGCACCGCGTAGCGCGCCAAAACGTCCGGCCGATCGAGTGAATAGGTGATCGCACGGAAGCCCTCTGCTTCGCACTGCGTGCAGAAGCGCCCGGCTGACATGTAGAGGCCATCAAGGTGCGTGTTGCCGGCCGGATTAATGCGCGTGACGATATCGAGGCGGAACGCGGTCGGCGGATTGGCGATGATGAGCTTGCCCGGCTCCAGGCTATATTGATCAGTTGTCAGAGCAACGCCGTCGATCGAGATGCTTTGCAACTCAAGCCGTTCGCCAACGAGCACGAGCGGCTCGGGTGCGGTTGTCGTGCGGCGCACAAAATTGCTGGCGGCGACGATCGTCGCTTCTGGTTCGAGCGAGAACACGAGCGCGATTTCGTCGATCAGATAGGCGGGCGGCCGGTATTCGGAGAGACGGACGGTCGCGGTTTCTGCGTCGCGCATGCAGGACTCCTTAGGGGAAGCCCTGACATGAGCCGCGGAACCGCGAAAATCAATGCGCCTTATTCAGCGGCGACGGCGACGTCCATTTTCGGCGCAGCGTCATGATAAATTGCGGCCAGCACCATCTCGGCTTGCTTGGCCAATTCGATCAACTGGCCGGGCGTTTCATGAGGGTAATCTTGCGTAAACTCTATCAGTTCGCGCGACACCCGCATGAGCCGCAATGCATTCGCCATCACGCGCGACTGATGCTCGATCCGCTGCGGGTCGCGGTCGTACTCGGCCATTGGCACGCGCCAGCCGCCCCAATCCTTCTCGTCTGTGACAACGACCGGAAAGGTTCCGGGGAAGGGGTGGCGGGGATCGCGCGCGTCGGCTGAGAGACGGTTCACGGCGCGGAGGATGCGCCAGTTTTCGGTCTCGATCAGGTCGGGCTTGTCCGGCGCGCGCTCTTCGGCGGCCAGTTCATGGGCTTGGAAATCGCGACCGAGGCCGGTGTCATAGGTGACGCGCAGCGGCTCTTCGACGCCTTTGACCCATTGTGGGTGAACGTTCTCGATCACGGCCCACGTCGCCACTGGCTTGACGTAGACGCGTTGACCCTTGTGGAAGACGGCCTTCGCCATTGGTATTCACCCCAAAATCTGAACCACCACCCTAGCGCAGTGCGATTGAGCCTTCGTGAACAGACGTTGACGCCAAGACACTCTTTCAGCCGGCACGCAGCGCGCGTTAGAGTGTCAGCAACCATAAAACCCGGGAGGATGGGTTGAATTTCGATTTTTCCGACGACCAGAAGAGCCTGAAGGACGAGGCGCGCAGGTTTCTGGCCGACAAGGCCGGCGCCAAAGTGACGCGTCGCGTGCTCGATGATGCGGGTGTGTCTTATGACGACGGCCTCTGGCGCGCCGTCGCCGAGATGGGCTGGCTGGGCGCTGCGATCCCGGAAGAGCATGGCGGCTTGGGTCTTGGGCGGCTTGAGCTGTGCGTGCTAGCCGAAGAACTGGGACGCGCGGTGGCGCCGATCCCGTTCTCATCCACCGTGTATTTCTTCGCCGAATCTTTGATGCTTGCCGGCAGCGACGCGCAGAAGGCGGCGGTGTTGCCGAAGGTTGCGGCGGGCGAGGTCATCGGCTGCTTTGCGCTGAGCGAGGGGCCAGGCGCGCCGAGTTCGGCGGGCATTCAGGCGAAGTTCGATGGCGCGACGCTGAGCGGCGTGAAAATTCCTGTGACGGATGGCGATTGTGCGTCGCACGCCGTCGTCGTCGCCAAAGAGGGCGCTGGCGTTTCGCTGGTGCTGGTCGATCTCAACCAAGCGGGCGTGACGCGCACGACGCTGAAGACGCTCGATCCAACGCGCGGCCATGCAAAGCTTGAGTTCAAAGGCGCCAAGGCCGAGCGCATCGGCGCGGCGGGCCAAGGCTGGGAGCTAGCGGAAGCCGTGCTCGACCGCGCAGCTGTGCTGCTGGCGTTCGAGCAAGTCGGCGGCTCGCAGGCGTGTCTCGAAATGGCGACGGCTTACGCCAAGGAGCGCTACGCCTTCTCGCGCCAGATCGGCTCATTCCAGGCGATCAAACACAAACTCGCGGATATGTACGTCTCGATCGAGGTCGCGCGCTCCAACGCCTATTACGGCGCCTGGGCGCTTTCGACAGAGGCGGCGGAGATGCCGTTCGCGGCGGCTGCATCGCGCGTGGCGGCCAGCGACGCGTATTATCTCTGCGCCAAGGAAAACATCCAGACGCATGGCGGCATGGGTTTCACCTGGGATGTCGACTGCCACCTCTTCTTCCGCCGCGCCAAATTGCTCGCCGTGCAAGCCGGCGCGCCTGCGGTGTGGAAAGAGAAACTGGTGAAGCGTCTCGAACAACGTAACGCGGCTTGAGGGATCACAATGGATTTCAACGACACGACCGAGGAAGCCAAGTTTCGCGCCGAAGCGCGCGCCTTCCTCGAAGCCAACCTCACACCAAAAAGCTCCGACAAAGAGCGCCTGCAGCGCAAGCTGACGCCAGCTGAGTATTTGAAGGCAGCGAAAGCGTATCAGGCCAAGAAAGCCGAGAACGGTTTCGCTGGCATCACCTGGGCGAAGGAGCAGGGTGGTCGCGGGCTGCCGCCGATCTATTCGGTGATCTTCAACCAGGAAGAAGCCAAGTTCGACGCGCCGTCCGCGCCGTTCTCGATCGGCCTTGGCATGTGTGTGCCGACCGTGATCGCGTTCGCGGATGAAGCGACGAAGGATCGCTACGTCGCCAAGGCGCTGCGCGGCGATGAGATTTGGTGCCAGCTGTTCTCTGAGCCAGGCGCGGGCTCCGACGTTGCGGCGTCGAAGACGAAAGCCGTGCGCGATGGCGATGATTGGGTGATCAACGGCCAGAAGGTGTGGACCACCGGCGCGCAATTCTCCGATTACGGCATCGTGCTCGTGCGCACCAATCCGGACGTGGAGAAGCACAAAGGCCTCACCATGTTCATCGTCGACATGAAGCAGCCCGGCGTTGACGTGCGCCCCATCCACCAGGCCTCGGGCGGCCGCGACTTCAACGAAGTCTATTTCACCGACGTGCGCGTGCCCGATAAAAACCGCCTCGGCGACCCTGGCCAAGGTTGGGGCGTCGCACTGGTGACGCTGATGAATGAACGTCTCGCCGTCGGCGGCTCATACGGCCCCGACTACAAGGAGATTTTCGAGTTCGCAAAAGGCATCAATGCGCCAAGCGGCGATGGTCCGCTGATTCAGGACGAGGCGTTCCGTCAAAAGCTCGCCGATTGGATCGTGCGCGCCGAGGGCTACAAGCTCGCCAAATTCCGCACCATGACGGCGCTCTCGAAAGGCCAAACGCCTGGCCCCGAAAGCTCAATCGGCAAAGTGATCAACGCCAACCAGATGATGGACATCGGCAACACCGCCATCGAAGCGCTCGATCATTACGGCATTATCAATGACGGCGATCTGGCCCCGCTCGAAGGCGCCTTCCACCAGAGCTACATGTTCGCGCCGGGCCTACGCATCGCCGGCGGCACCGATGAGATTCTGAAGAACATCATCGCCGAACGCGTGCTCGGTCTGCCGCAAGATGTGCGCGTCGATAAAGGCGTGGCGTTCAAGGATCTGCCGAGCGGGCGCTAACTGGAGCGCGGGTCTTCAGACCCGCACTCTTCGGCGCGGCTGCGGGCCTGAAGGCCCGCGGTCCGCCTACTCCGTCGTGCGCCCGTCGAAGTGTTCCTCTTCAACATCGGCCTTGTCTTCGGCGACAACGCCTTCTTCGTGCTCGGGCGGGCCGTAGAGCGTGTAGAGCCGTAGCGGCTGGGAGCCCGTATTGATGACGTTGTGCTTGGCGCCAGCCGGCACGATGATCGCGTCATCGTCCTTCACTTCGGTGCGTTCACCATCGATCACGACCGCGCCGTTGCCGCTCTCGATGCGGAAGAATTGATCGTGATCCTTGTGCACTTCCGAGCCAATATCCTGACCCGGCTCCAGCGACATCAGCACCAGCTGCAAGTAGTGGCCAGTATAGATCACGCGCCGAAAATCGGTGTTCTCGGTGGTCAGCTTTTCAATATTGTCGACGAAGCCGGTCATGATTGTCCCTTTGCGTCGGGACTAATGCGGCGGCGGTTGAGATTGTTCCCATCATGCCAATCCCTCAAACAACATCGGCTCCTTCGCCCGCCAGCCTTCGATCTGGAGCAGCTTGAGTTTCGTCGCGATGCCTCCCGTTGCGCTGAAGCCGACGAGTTTGAAATCGGCGCCGACGACGCGGTGACACGGCACGACGATCGCAAACGGATTGCGGCTCAAAGCTTGGCCGACCGCGCGGGCGCCGTCCGGATCGCCGATGGCGCGGGCGATTTCGCCATAGGTGCGCGTCGTGCCCGGCGGAATGGCGCGCGCGGTTTCATAGACGCGGGCGTTGAAGGCCGGCGCGCGGCTGAGATCGAGCGTGATCGTGCGCAGGCTTTTCTTTTCGCCGTTCAACAGCGCCTGGATGTCCTCGATTGCGCGCGCATGCGCTTTCGGCGGCGCGATCTCATCGGCGTGGGGGCAGTGGCGCAGGATGCGCGTGACGGTCGTGGCTTCGCTGCGCTCGGGCAATTGCACGCCGACGACGCCGCGTGGACCCCAAGCGAGGCCGCAGCGGCCGATGGCGGTGTCGAAGAGGGAATAGGCGAACATCGTTGCGCTACCGCCTTGCCGGGGAGGACTCAGGGGTGTAGAACATATAGAGAACATGAGTCCGCGTCTAGCCCCCGCAGAGCCCGGTTTCGCCGGTCTAGCCGCCATTATGGCCGCCCAGCCTTTGCACGAGGCTGGCCCCGCCGGGCCTGGGGCTGAGGCAGCGGCCCTAGGCTTCACTTTGGCGCTCGCCGCGACCTGGGTCGGGCCGGCGGGTCTCTTTTGGGCGGGTGAGGACGCCGCCTTTGGCGAAGAGGGCGGGCCTTATCCTGTGGGGCTCGCACAATACGGCATTGCGCTCGACCAGCTCATCGTCGTCCGCGCCAAGAAGCGCGACGAGGCGTTGTGGGCCGCAGAGCAAGCTTTGGCGGCGCGAGGCGCGGTGGTGATTTGCGCACTCGGCGCGCAAGGCAAACCGCTCGATCTCAAAGCGAGCCGGCGTCTGCTTCTGTTCGCGGAGCGCTCAGGCTCGCGCTGTCTGCTGCTGCAGCCAGCGAACGGACCAAGCGCTGCCTGGACACGCTGGAGCATCGCGCCGGCTGAAAGCGAATCGGAAGACCCGCGCGATCTCGGTCTTCCAGCGTTCGCCGCTGAACTCACACGCAACCGCGCCGGCCCATCCGGCGCTCGCTTCACTTTGGAATGGAACGCACATGAGCGTCGCTTTGCCGAGCGCTTCCAGGAAAAGTGTGAAGCGGTTTTCCGCCCGGAAGTGCGCCAGGCATGAAAGACGCGCGCTGGCTGGCGATCTATCTGCCGCGTTTGGCGACCGATCGGTTGATCCGAGCCGGGCGCGCGCCGGCCGATGATCGCGCGCTTGTCGTCTACGCCAAGCAAGCCAACGCCTATCAGCTGACAGGCATGGACGCGCGCGCCAGCGCGCTGGGCCTGCGCCTCGCCATGTCGCTCGCCGATGCGCGCGCGATGCAGCCATCACTGGAAGCAGTGGAAGCCGATCCCGAGGAAGATGGTCGCGCGCTCGATAATATCGCGGCGTGGTGCGAGCGCTTTACGCCGGTGGTCGTGCTCGATTCCCCGGAAGGTTTGTTTCTGGATATCACCGGCTGCGGGCATTTGTTCGGCGGCGAAGAGCACTTGCGCCAACACATCGTCACGCGTCTGCGCGCACAAGGCTTCGTCTCCCGCGCCGCAATCGCGCCGACCCCAGGCGCTGCGTGGGCGTTTGCGCGCTATGCAACGCGAAAGGCGGCTAATCTTCGTGATCAGCTCCAAGCCTCGCTTGGGAGCACAAATGAGGACGTAGCGGCAAAGCTTTCGCCGCTGCCAGTCGAAGCACTCAGGCTCGATCCCCAGCCCGCCGCTTTGCTGCGACGCCTAGGCTTAAAAACCATCGGCCAAGTGATGCAAGCCCCGCGCTCATCCTTCACAGCGCGCGCAGGCGCGCAGGCAATGCTGCGCCTCGATCAAGCGCTAGGCCGCGCGCAAGAAGCGTTGAGCCCACGCCGGCCCGCGCCGATGGTGTTTGCGTTGCGTAGGTTTGTGGAGCCGATCTTCAGCGCCGAGGCCGTGCTCAAGGTCGCCGAAGATTTGTGCGCAGATGCTGCGGAGAAGTTGGAGCTGCGCGGCGCGGGCGTGCTGCGGGCGGAACTCATCTTGTTCGGCGTCGATGGCCGCGACCGTGTTATCGGCGTGAACGTCAGCCGCCCGTTGCGCGCCGTGAAGCCGCTCATGCGACTCTTCCGCGAGAAGCTCAACGTCGTTGGCGAAAACCTCGATGCCGAGTTTGGCTTCGAAGCCGCGCGCCTCGATGTCGTGCGCTTGGCGACTATTGACGAAAGCGCGCGTACACTCGCTGGTGTCGAAGAAACTGCCGCAAGCGCCGAACAGATCAGCAGCATCGTCGATATTCTGAGCGCGCGGCTCGGCCCAAAGCGCGTGCTGCGCGCGCAAGTGCATGACGAGCACGCGCCTGAACGCGCAGCCGGCTGGCGCTCAGCGCTCGGCAAGTCGAAGAAGAGCGCGCCTGTCGTCCAACCCGCCCGCGATGGCGTGCAACGCCGGCCCATCCGACTATTTGCGCCGGCCCAAATCATCGAAGTGATGGCGAGCGTCCCCGATGGCCCGCCGATCCGCTTCCGCTGGCGGCGCGTGACGCGCGAGGTCGTTCGCGCCGAGGGCCCCGAGCGCATCGCTGGTGATTGGCTCAAGCGCGAAATTATGCGCGATTATTATCGCATCGAAGACAAACAAGGCCGCCGCTACTGGCTCTATCGCGAAGGCCATTACGGCGAAGGCGACGCAGCGCCACGCTGGTTCGTGCACGGGCTGTTCGCATGAGCTTCGCCGAACTCTGCGTCACCACGAACTTCTCCTTCCTCCGCTCCGGCTCGCATCCAGAAGAGATGGTGGAGCAGGCGGCTGTGCTTGGGCTGGCTGGGATCGGCATCGCAGATCGCAACACGCTCGCCGGCGTCGTGCGCGCGCACATGAAAGCGAAGGCGCTTGCAGAGAAGGGCGTCAACATCCGGATGATCGTCGGCACGCGCCTCGTTTTTCGAGATGGCACGCCGGACATCATCGGTTATCCAAAGGACCGCGCTGCCTACGCCAATCTCACGCGTATTCTAACGATAGGAAATAGGCGCGCACCAAAGGGCGAATGCTGGCTCGACTTTGAAGATTATTTCGAGCGGGCAGCGGGGATTCAGGCGATCGTTGTTCCTCGCTTCGATCTTGGCGGCGATCCCAGTGTTCTTCGCGGATATTTGGAACGGATTAGAGCAGTCGTTGGCGATGTGTGGCTAGCTGCGCCGTTCCAATTCGATGGTGAGGATCGCCGGCGTATTCTTCAGCTGAAGAAGCTAGCCGCCCAAACGGGCGCGCGCTTGCTCGCGACAACCGAGCCGCTAATTCATCATCCAGACAAGAGGCCGCTCTTGGATGTGGTGACCTGTATCCGGGAAAAAAAGAAACTGAGTGATGCGGGTGGGCTTCTAGCTATGAACGCTGAGCGGCATCTTAAAAAGCCGCCAGAGATTGCGCGAATTTTCCAATATGCGCCTGAAGCTGTGCCTGAAAGTCTATATTTCATCGATGGCATCAGCTTTTCGATGGATCAGCTCCGTTATGAATATCCAGAAGAAACGTCGCAAGGTTATGCGACGCCGCAAGAGGCTTTGGAAGCGCGCGCGTGGGCGGGCGCCCATGGTCGTTATCCCAATGGTATTCCGGAGAAAATCCAGACGTCTCTCAAGCGTGAGTTGGAGATTGTCGGCAAGAAGGGCTATGCGCCGTACTTCCTGACGGTCGCCGATATTGTTGAGTTTGCCCGCTCTGATTTCGATAAAGACGGAAAGCCTAAGAAGCCGATCCTTTGCCAAGGCCGTGGCTCGGCCGCGAACTCCACAATTTGTTACTGTCTGGCTGTCACGTCAGTTGATCCCAACACTAACGTATTGTTGTTCGACCGCTTCGTTTCCGAAAATCGGAACGAGCCGCCGGACATCGACGTCGACTTCGAGCACGAGAGACGCGAAGAAGTCATTCAGTACATCTATCAGAAATACGGGCGCGAGCGCGCGGCATTGGCGGCGACACTGATTTGCTATCGTGGAAGAAGCGCGATCAGAGACGTCGCCAAGGTGTTTGGTTACTCGGAAGACCGAGCGTCCAATCTCGCTCAGATGCTTCACTGGTGGTCCAGCGGGGTAACGGAAAAGGATTTACAGGAACATGGTCTCGATACATCCGACCAACAGCTCATGACATGCGTGGGCCTAGCCAACGCTCTGCAGGGTTTTCCAAGGCATCTTTCTCAGCATGTTGGCGGCTTCGTTATCACGCGGGAAAAGATGTATGACGTCGTGCCTATTCAGAATGCGCGAATGGACGATCGCACGGTCGTCGAATGGAACAAGGACGATCTCGAAGATCTCGGCATCCTGAAGGTCGATATTCTCGGTCTTGGCATGCTCACTTGTCTGCAAAAGGCGTTCGATCTTCATCAGAAGCATTATCCCGACGAGGACTGCGCGTCGCTTACAACGCCGCCCAATGAGCAACGTGTGTACTCAATGTTGCACCGCGCAGACTCTATCGGCGTTTTTCAAGTGGAGAGCCGCGCGCAAATGTCGATGCTGCCTCGGCTGCGTCCTGAAGAATTCTATGATCTCGTGATCGAAGTGGCGATTGTACGCCCGGGGCCAATTCAAGGGGGGATGGTTCATCCGTATCTAAAGCGGCGGGAGCAACGGCGTAGGGGCGAAAAGATAATCTACCCGCACAAAGACCTAGAGAAAGTTCTCGAGCGAACTTTGGGCGTTCCTTTGTTTCAAGAACAAGCCATGCAGATCGCTATTACCGGTGCGGGTTTCTTGCCTGCAGAGGCGGATAAACTTCGTCGTGCAATGGCGACATTCAAGCGTGTCGGGAAGATCAACGAGCTTAAGGACAAGTTTATCGATGGAATGATCGCGAACGGATACGAGCGCGCCTTCGCCGCGGCATCCTTCGCGCAAATTGAGGGGTTCGGAGAATATGGCTTTCCAGAAAGCCACGCGGCGAGCTTCGCAATTCTTGTGTATGTGTCTTCGTGGCTGAAGTGCTTTTACCCAGATGTTTTCGCGGCAGCTTTACTTAACTCCCAGCCTATGGGGTTCTACGCTCCGGCGCAGATTGTCCGAGATGCCCAAGATCACGGCGTTGAAGTCCGGCCAATCGATGTGAATTACTCTGAGTGGGACAACACTCTGGAGATCGGACTGCCGGCAAAGGAGAGACTGCATCCGCGTCATGCCGATATGGTGCGGGATATAAAATCAACGCACGCAATGCGTCTTGGTTTTCGTCAAGCAAATGGTTTGAAGCAAACCTCGCTTGAGCGGCTCGTGACAAACCGAGGCAATGGTTACGATTCAGTCCGGAGCGTCTGGCTTAAGAGTGGCCTGAAGGTTTCCGAGATCGAACGGCTCGCAGAGATCGATGCATTTCGCTCTCTGGGGTTGGATCGTCGTGACGCCTTATGGGCAGCCCGAGGTCTCAACCGCGTCGGCGGGCAAGAAGACTTACCATTGTTTCAGAGTGGCGTAGATCGCACGCGCGAACCCGATTTCGATTTACCTCAGATGCTGCTCGGCGAGCATATCGTTGAAGATTACCGAACGATTGGTTTGTCTCTAAAGGCGCATCCGACATCTTTGCTGCGCGATGAGTTGGCTGCGCGACGTGTCATTGTGTCGGAAAAGCTGGCGCAAGTGCGCGATGGCGAGCGCGTGCGGGTGGCTGGCCTTGTTCTTGTTCGGCAGCGGCCAGGAACGGCATCCGGCGTAATTTTTATGACGCTCGAGGATGAAACGGGAATCGCAAATGTCGTCGTTTGGCCGAAACTGTTTGAACAATATCGCCGCGAAGTGCTTGGCGGGCGTTTAGTCGCCATCGATGGCCCCGTGCAGAGTCAGAGCGGCGTGATCCATGTCATCGCCGAGCGTGTGCGTGATTACACGCCGCTGCTCGCCAAACTTTCCGCGCACGGGGCGCAAATCGACGCCTCAGGCCCAACCGACGAGCCGCGCCGTGGCGGTGCGGGCGATGCGCGGCAGCGTCATCCGCGTGATGTCCGCATCAATCTCGATGTGAAGAAAGCCGCGGACGTGATGCCGAAGGGGCGAAACTTTCACTAGCCGACCGCGAGCCTTTAGGCTCGCTCTTCACTCGACGCATATGCGGGTCTGAAGACCTGCGGTCCGTTTCACTAACCCCGCCAGCGCGCGAAGATCGCCGTTGGCAGCAGCATGTCGCGGCCTTCGTGCGGCAGCGCCATTTCGCCCGTTTGCCATTCGCCGCCAACGAACAGTTGTTGGGCGGTTTGCGCCAGCGCCAAATATGAGAGCCGAACGGCATAGACGGTGGCGATCATGAAACCCCTAGCGCTCGCGCGATCGCCCGGGGCGGTGCGCAAGAGCGTTTGGCAGCTGTCGAGCAGTTCCGCGAGCTGCTCTTCGAGCTTCCACGTCTCGCCATCGGGCCCGCGCCCAAACTTCGGCGGATCGAGAATGATCCCGTCATAGCGTCGCCCGCGCCGAATCTCGCGCTTCACGAAACCCAGCGCATCGTCGCAAATCCAACGTATGGGCGCATCACTCAAACCGGACGCTGCTTGGTTGTCCCGCGCAAAGCCGATGGCTTTCTTCGACGCATCCACATGCGTCACCTTCGCGCCGGCTTTCGCGCATGCAAGCGAAGCAAGCCCTGTATAGCCAAACAGGTTCAGCACTTCCGGCTGTGCGCCGCGATGGGCTTTCAAGCACTCGCGCGCGTAACGCCAGTGCACCGAGTGTTCGGGGAAGAAAGCGAGGTGCCGGAACGGCGTTGGGCGCGAGACGAATTTGAGATCATCCCAGGTGAGCGTCCATGTCTCCGGCAATTGCCGATTTAAGCGCCAGCGGCCAGCGTCCTCATCGCCCGTTGCCGCCGGCGCGAAGATGGCGTCCGCGCCATCCCATTCGCTTGCCGCGAGCGCAGGCGTCCACAGGGCTTGCGGCTCGGGCCGCACGAAACGGTAGGGGCCGACCTGTTCGAGCTTGCCGCCATTGCCGGAATCCAAGAGCCGGTAATCGCCCCAATCGTCGGCGACTAAAATTTCAGGCAAGGCGTTAGTCTTTGGCGCCGTCATATCCGCGTCTCCGCCAAAGATCGTAGAGCATCACGGCTGTTGCGACCGCAAGATTCAAACTATCCGCCCGCCCGCGCATCGGTAGTTTCACCAGTACATCGCACGCCGCTTCCATGTGTTCGGGCAAGCCGGATTGTTCGTTGCCCATCAGCACGATTGCCTTAGCAGGCGGCGGCGTTTGCGCGTCTTGCGCAGCGCCTTTAAGCGAGAGCCCCAACATTTCCGCCCCGCGCGCCGTCTTGTAGCGCATCAACTCTTCAAACGTCGCACGCGCCAGCTTTACCGCAAACAGCGAGCCCATGCTGGCGCGTACAGCTTCCACCGAAAACGGATCGCAACTGTCCCCGATCAACACGACGCCGCCTGCGCCGGTAGAGTCCGCCGTGCGCAATATCGTGCCGAGATTGCCCGGATCGCGGATGCCTTCGAGTGCGACGATGGCTGCACCATCCAGCGCATCAAGTGGCGATAAATGCTGCTTGTAGGCGCCAATCACCGTCTGCGGGTTATCGCGCTTGCTGATCTGGCCGAGGATCGTCTCGCTCGTCTCGATCACACGCACGCGCCGCGCTTCGGCTTGAGCGATCAAGGCGCGCACCTGATCGCGCGCCAAGGCGGCTGGCGAGAACACCAGCATCTCGGGCCAAACGCCTAGATCTGCCGCCTCCACCGCCAGCCGCGCGCCTTCTGCCAGGAACAAGCCGGTCTCGGCCCGCGCCTTCTTCAGGTGCAGGCTCTTCAGCAGTTTGATCTGCGGATTGGACGCGCTGGTGATCTGATGCGCCATGGGATCCTGTATCCGCTCAACCGCGGGGGTGTTTGTGGTTTTCGCTTAGTTCGCGGGGCATTAGAAGGGCGTTAAGGCGGGGCAAATGCGCGTGACGCGGGAAATATGATCGGCCTGTTCTTGTCCGAGGTGGTGCTTTTCGCGACAGCCGCGTTGCTCGGCTTCGCGATCGGCTGGCGTGCGTTCGTGTTTATCGCGGGCGAGCGCCGTCGCGAGGAGGCGCGTGAGGTCCAACGTCTGCGCAGCGCGCTCAGCGATCTGCAAGTGCGCCGGGCGCGGATTTCATGAGCGCCGCCGACGAAACCCCGCGCCGGACGCTGCTCTGGACAGGCCTTGGCGGCGCGGTCATCGCCACGCTGCTCGGCATGCTCGCGCCGCACAATGGCGCGGTCTGGAAAGCGCCGGGCGTCCTGCGCGACCGCGTGGCGGTTGCGCTGACGGCGGCCGGCTATCCCGGCCTCGATATCGAGATGAACGGTCAGCACGCGCGCCTGCGTGGCATCGTCGAAGACGAAGACGACATCGCCGCAGCACGCCAAGCGGCGTTGCGCGCCGCCGGCGCAGGCGGCGCCTGGGCGGGCGGCGTCACCAGTGTGGACGCTTCCGATGTTCAAGTCGGCGCCTTCGACCGCCCTTATGTGTGGAGCATCCGCCGCGGCGACGATCGCGTGACGCTCTCGGGCGCCGCACCGAGCGAAGCAGCGCGCGCTGAACTGCTTGCCGCTGTCGGCCAGGCGTTTCCGAATGCGGAAGCGGTGGACGAGATGCACGTCGCGGGTGGCGCCCCGTCGCCGCTGTTTGCGGACATGGCGCGTGACGCCGTGCGCTTGCTAGCAGGATTGCGCACAGGTGAAGCGCGCATCGTCGATAACCAGATCGTCTTCATCGGCGATGGCGATCAAGCGGGCGTCGACGCCATCCGCCGTCGCTTTGAGACACCGGGTGCTCCATTCCGCTCGCGCCTCGCCGTTACCATCGACGGGCTCGATGTCGAACACCCGGAATTGCAAGGCCTCAATCTCGCCAGCGGCGACGCGGAAACCTGTGAGCGCGCGTTCGATCGGGTGATGGAGCGCAACGTCATCAATTTTGCACCAGGCTCGGCCGCGATCGATCCGTCAAGCCGCCAAATCCTCAACGCGCTCGCCTCGGTTGCGCTGCGTTGCGACCGGTTCTCTATCGAAGTGGGCGGGCACACCGACAATCAAGGCGGGCGCGATCTCAACATGGACTTGTCGCGCGCCCGCGCCGACGCGGTCGCGGCCTATCTCGCCGGGCAAGGCGTGGCGCGTTCGCGTCTGACAGCGCGCGGTTACGGCCCTGATCGTCCACGCATGAGCAACGCCACCGAAGCAGGCCAAGCCGCCAACCGGCGCATCGAATTTTATGTGAGCAGTTGAGATGATTTACCTCATCAGCCAATTGTGGGTTTGGTTGCTGCTGGCGCTGGTGTTTGCAGCCATCGCCGGTTGGGCCTTCGCCGCGGAGCGCGCGGCGCCAGCGCAAGCTTCGCAACGGCGCGAGCGGGAGAATTTGTTGAGCGATCTGCTGCGGCTGGCGTCCGAGGATGCCGGTGGGGCGCCGAGCCCTGAAGGTGAGCGCGAAGCGGATTCCGTGCGCCGTCAGCTCGAACTCCGCAATGGCCGCATTGCCGAACTTGAACGCGCGCTGGAGCACGCGCGCGCACGCGCCGACGATCTCGCCGGCGAGATGGCTGAGCTGCAGCGGCGCGGACCGGGCGATTCTGACCAAAGCGCGGAGCTGGCGCGCTTGCGTGCGCTGGTGGCCGATCACGACGCCGAGCAGGCGCGCACCATCGATGTGGAAACCGCGCCGGTCGAAGAGCCATCGACGCAGGCGACCGAGGATGAAATCGCTTTGCAAACGTGGCGCTTGCGCTATTTCGAACAGCGCGTCCGGTACTTGGAAGGCCAAGCACGCGCGAGCGCCGAAACACCCGCACCGCTGGCGGCGCTCGCTGCGCCTGAGACGCCGCTGCCGGAATGGCGTGCCCGTGAAGCAGAGGCGCGCGCGCAATATTTGGAGGAAAAGCTGCGCGAGGCGACGACGCCAGCGCCCATCGCTACGGTCGGTGCGGCTGAAGAAACGACGCCGTTTGCCGCTGACGCCGACGTCGATGTGCTGCTTCGCTGGCGCTTGCTCTATCTCGAGCGGCGGGTTGCGTATCTGCAGGATGCTGCAGCTGCTATGCCGGTCGCTGCGCCACAACGTGCGCTGGCGCCTTCACCGGCTGCCGATCTCGGGCCCGACCCCGATCGCTGGAAGTGGCGTGCGCGTTATCTCGAAGCGCGCGTGCGCCATCTGGAAGAGCGCGCCGCTGCTGCGCCCCTAGCGGCAACATCTATGCCTCAGCCCGTGGCGGCGCCGGTGCGCGCTGTAGACGTTGAAACCCCGCCTGCGCCGCCGCCGCGCACGCGCCGTGGCGTGAAGCCGCCTGTGCTGGCCGCAGCCCGCAATGGCGCGCCCGATGATCTGACGCTGATCGACAGCGTCAGCCAGTTGCAGCAGGGCACGCTCAATGCGCTCGGCGTATTCCACTTCGACCAGATCGCCGCATGGTCGCCCGATCACATCGCCTGGGTCGATGGCTATCTGCGTTTGCAGGGCCGCATCGAGGACGAGGAATGGATCGAGCAGGCGCAAGCGCTTGCCGAGGAAGGCCCTCGCGCCGCACGCCGCATCGTCGAAGAAAGCGTCGACTGATCTAGCCTTTGAAGTAGGCGCAGAACTTGTTGCCTTCCGGATCGCGCACGTAGGCGCCGTAGAACGGCGGATCGCTCTCGCCACGTACGCCCGGGGCGCCTTCATCCCTGCCGCCTGCCGCAAGCGCTGCCGAATGAAAACCTTCAACAGCCGCGCGTGACGATGCTTTGAACGCCAGCATCGAACCATTGCCGAGGCAGGCGGTTTGGCCGTTCTCGGGCGTGGCCAGATAGATCTCGAGGCCTTCCTTCTTGCCGTCCGGGCCATAGCCGGCCCAGCCGCCGCCCTCGAAGGTGCGTTTGTAGCCGAGCGGTTCGAATGCGGCGTCGAAGAAGGCGCAGGAGCGCGTGATGTCGTTCGAGCCGATGGTGACGTAGCCGATCATGTGATCCTCCCGGCGCCACTACACACCAAGACGAAATCGAACGCAAGAACAAAAAGAGAACAGCTAGATGCCGGCGATCAGCACCGCGAGCACCTCAGCCCCGTACTTCTTGAGCTTCGCCTCGCCAATGCCGGAGACGCGTCCGAGCGCTGCGAGATCGGCCGGCTTGTCGCGCACCATCGCCGCCAGAGTCGCGTCATGAAAAATCACGTAAGGCGGCACGCCGCTCGCGTGCGCGGTTTCGCGTCGCCAAGATTTCAACGCGTCGAAGAGCTTCGCATCGCCGCCCTTGAAGCCTTCGCGCACAGCGTCCTTGGCGCCGCGTGAGGCGCGACGGTCCTCCTTGCTGCGGCGCGTCGACGGCGCCGCTTCGCGCATGCGGACGACTTGCTCTTTGCGAAAGATCGCGCGCACGGCGTCGTCATCGCCAATGCTAAGCGTTGGGCGCTGATCATCGCCTTCGCTGAGCACGCCTTCGAACAACAGATGCTCGATCACGTTGCGCCACACCGGCTCGGGCTGATCGGCGCCGATGCCAAATGTCGTCCGCGTCGCGTATTGCTCATCCAGCCCATCGCCGGTGCGGCCGAGCAAATGGTTCACCACACGGCCCCGCCCGACGCGCTGATCCATGCGCATGACTGCAGAGATCGCTTTCGCTGCGAGTTCGGTGGCGTCGATCGATACCGGTGGGTCGGTGCAGATATCGCAAACGCCGCAGGGCTCGGCGTTCTCCTCGCCGAAATAGCGCCGCACGCCCGCGCGGCGGCAGGTGAGTCCGTCGAGATAGGCAAACAACTGCCGTGCCTTCTTGATCTGCACGGCTTTGACTTGCTCGCTCGCGGCGCCTTGGTTTGCAAACATGATGGCGCGGCGGAGATCAGTCGCGGAGTAGATGCAAAAGCCTTCCGCCATCTCGCCATCGCGCCCGCCACGGCCGACTTCTTGCCAGTACGCCTCGATCGATTTCGGCGAATCTGCGTGGATCACGTAGCGCACGTTGGGCTTATCGACGCCCATGCCGAAGGCGATAGTGGCCACCATGACAACGTCGTCTTCTTCCTGAAAGCGATGCTGCCGATTGGCGCGGAGGCCCGCGTCGAGGCCCGCATGGTAGGCAAGCGCCGGCACTTTCAGCGCGGCCAAGTTCGCGGCGATCTTGTCGACGTTATCTCGCGTGCCGGCGTAGACGATTCCGGACTTTCCACGCCGCGCGTTGACCAAATCGAAGATGCGGTCCTGCGGCTTCGTGCTCTTGCGTTCCGCGCTGAGCACGAGGTTTGGGCGGTCGAAGCTGTCGATAAACGCGCGCGCGCTTTCGAGTTTGAGCTGCGTGCGGATATCGGCTTGTGTTTTCAGATCGGCGGTGGCGGTGACGGCCATGCGCGGCACGCCGGGAAACCGCCCCGCGAGTTGGCCGAGCGCGCGATAATCGGGGCGGAAGTCGTGGCCCCATTGGCTGACGCAGTGCGCTTCATCGATAGCGATCAGCGCCAGCGGGCACTCTTCGAGAAAATCGAGGAAGCCCTGCGCGAACAGCCCTTCAGGCGAGAGGTACAAGAGATCAAGTTGCCCCTCGCGCGCTGCATCGAGCGTGGCGCGGCGCTGCTCCGAGGCGATGGTGGAATCGAGTCGCGCGGCGTTCACGCCGGCCGCGCGCAGCGCCGCGACTTGATCCTGCATCAGCGCGATGAGCGGCGAGATTACGAGGCCGACACCGGGGCGCAGGATCGCCGGTATCTGATAACAAAAGCTCTTGCCGCCGCCTGTCGGCAGCACTGCCATCACGTCGCGGCCTCCCAGCACTTCCGCGATCACGTCGCTCTGCAACCCGCGAAATTCGCTGTGGCCGAACACGCGTTGCAGCGTTTCGCGGGCGGCTGTGAGATCGGGACTCATCGCGCCGTCATGCACGATCCACCCCCTCCCCGCGAGGGGAGGGGGCAGGGGGTGGGGAGAAACTCCACTGTTAGAAATGACGGGACCAGCGCGCGAAATTCCATAGATGGCGCTTCACCCCGCCCCCAACCCCCTCCCCTCAAGGGGAGGGGGCCTTTGATTTGTGCAACCCCAGCGCCCCAAAACAAATCGCCGCTTGTCCGCCCCAATACACCATCCACCCCGCAAAGCTGCGCCAGTAGGCGAGCGTGGGATCGGGGTCGGTGTGGAACATATTCCAGGCGACGAAGCCGTCGGAGATAAAGAACAGCACCGCGCCCGCCATCACCAGCCAGCGCGCCGCCGGCAGCGTGAACGAGCAGAGCGCCATCAGCGTGAGCACGCCGGTATAGACGCTGAGCGGCGCGAACATCGCATTGTCGCGCGGCACCAGCAGCGCCGTCATCACGAACGCGGCGGCGATCAGCGCCAGCGCGGCGAGGATGCGCGGCGGCTGCTTCAACGCCGCGCTGATGCCGATGCCGGCGCGCAGGAAGAGCGCGATGTAGAACAGATGGCCGATCAGGAACGCCAGCGCGCCATAGAGAAACGTCTCCGGTCGCCACGCCAGCAATGCGTCGCCCAATGCGCCAAAGAGAAGCCCGGCGGCGAGCAGACGCGAGCGCGCGACGAGCGCGATGAGGCCGAGGACGATGATGCTGGAGGCTTTGAAGATCGTGCCGATGACATAAGGCGGCGCGCCTTCGTAGAGGGAGGAACCGAAGGCGCCGTAGGCGATGGCGAGGATGGCGGATAGGGCGAGGAGGACGAAGACGGCCATGAGTTAAGGGTTTCGGTTCTTGAAGAAGGGCCGCGCGATCCAGAGTGCAAGGATCAGAGTCATCAGAAGAAGGGCAGGCACGCCCAAGGTGTTTCGGACGACTAACACGACGTCGTGGACTGCCTCATCCTGCGCATCTCGCATCGCATCGACTTTGGTCGCGGCTCGTTCGATGCCCGAAATGCAACCAACACTCGGGTCTTCACCCCAAACGCCGCGCGCAACCTCGCTTGATGCTACCCTTGGGCAATCTTGCTGGCGTGCTTCGCGAACCATTTCGTCCCAGCGCACTCTGGATTCTGGGTCAGCAGACTGCGACATTGCGTAAAGCTGAGTGAAGGTTGGCAAGTTATCTTCTTGAGCGTGTGCATCTTGGCGAGCAATGTAGCCGGTTTGCATCAGCGCTTCCGGTACACTTTCGATAGTGCGCTCGAACGCCATCGTTACAAAAAAAGCGAGAACGGCAGCCACCAAGCCTAGTCGCGACAGTCCAGTGCGGTAGCTGCGCCAAATTGCAACGAGGTCGTCCACTGCTCAATCCCGCCTTACCGGCTGCGCATAGCCGAGCTTCTCGTTGAGCGCCGCCAGCAAATCCTGCGCGATATCCGCGATCACTCCGCCCGGCGGATACACAGCCGCCGCGCCCATTTCCTTCAGCGTCGCGACATCTTCCGGCGGGATGACGCCGCCGATGACGATCATGATGTCGCCGCGGCCGCGTTCGACCAACGCGGCGCGCAGCGCGGGCGTCAGCGTCAAATGACCCGCCGCGAGCGAGGAGACGCCAACAACGTGCACGCCTTTGGCGATGGCTTGTTCGGCCACTTCCTCGGGCGTTGCGAACAACGGCCCGATCTCCACTTCGAAACCCAAATCCGAGAATGCGCTCGCGACAACCTTCTGCCCGCGATCGTGGCCGTCTTGGCCCATCTTGGCGACGAGGATACGCGGGCGTTTGCCTTCGGCTTCCTCGAATGCGGCGACGCTTTGGCGTGCGCGCTCGAGCGGCGCATCGTCGCCGGCTTCGCGCGCGAACACGCCGGTGACGAGCCGGATGGGCGGCTGGTGGCGGTTGAACGCGCGCTCCAGCGCCGACGACATTTCGCCCACCGTCGCCTTCGCGCGCGCGGCGTTCACGGCAAGCTCGAGGAGGTTGGATCGCGCGCCTCCCGGCGCGCTGCGGGCCGGAGGCCCGCGCTCCAACGCGGCATTCGTCAGCGCCTCCAGCGCCGCATCCACTTCGACCTGTTTCCGCTCCGCCTTCAGGCGCGTCAGTTTTTCCAGCTGCATCGCACGCACTTTGGCGTTGTCGACTTTGAGGACCGGCACGTCCTCTTTTTCGCCGAGCTTATACTTGTTGATGCCGACAATGGTTTGGTGCCCCGTATCGATCCGTGCTTGCGTGCGGGCGGCGGCTTCTTCGATGCGTGCCTTCGGCAAGCCTTGGTCGATCGCTTCCGACATGCCGCCAAGCTTCTCGACTTCCTCGATATGCGCCCACGCTTTCGCCGCGAGATCGGCGGTGAGGCGCTCGACATAATAGGAGCCGCCCCACGGATCGGCTGGGCGGGTGACGCCAGCTTCTTGTTGTAGCAGGATTTGCGTGTTGCGGGCGATGCGGGCGGAGAAATCGGTGGGGAGTGCGAGCGCTTCGTCCAGCGAATTGGTGTGCAGCGATTGCGTGCCGCCGTACGCGGCGGCCATGGCTTCGACGCAGGTGCGGACGGCGTTGTTGTAAACGTCCTGCGCGGTGAGCGACCAGCCGCTGGTTTGGCAGTGCGTGCGCAGGGCGCGGGATTTGTCGTCCTTCGGATTGAACTCGGCTGTCAGTTTCGACCACAGGAGTCGCGCCGCGCGGAGTTTCGCGATCTCCATGAACGGGTTCATGCCGATGGCCCAGAAGAACGAGAGCCGCGGCGCGAATTTGTCGATGCCGAGGCCAGCGGCGACGCCGGCGCGAATGTATTCGACGCCGTCGGCCAGCGTGTAGCCAAGCTCCAGGTCAGCCGTCGCGCCGGCTTCCTGCATGTGATAGCCGCTGATCGAGATCGAGTTGAAGCGCGGCATCTCGGTTGCGGTGTAGGCGAAGATGTCGGAGACGATGCGCATCGATGGCTTGGGCGGATAGATGAACGTGTTGCGCACCATGAATTCTTTGAGGATGTCGTTCTGGATCGTGCCGCTGAGCTTGGCGTGCGGCACGCCTTGCTCCTCGCCGGCGACGATATAGAGCGCCATGATCGGCAACACCGCGCCGTTCATCGTCATCGACACGCTCATCTGGTCGAGCGGGATGCCGTTAAAGAGCGTGCGCATGTCGAGGATCGAGTCAATCGCAACACCGGCCATGCCGACATCGCCGACGACGCGCGGGTGGTCCGAATCGTAGCCACGATGCGTGGCGAGATCGAACGCGACGGAGAGGCCTTTTTGGCCGCCTGCGAGATTGCGGCGGTAGAAGGCGTTGGAATCTTCTGCCGTGGAGAAGCCTGCGTATTGGCGGATCGTCCATGGCTGTTGGACGTACATGGTCGGATACGGCCCGCGTCCAAACGGCGCCATGCCGGGGAAGCCGTCAACGAAGTCGAGCCCCGCACGATCGGCGGCGGTGTAGGCGGTCTTCACCGCTATGCCTTCGGGTGAGAGCCAAGGTTCGCCGGGGTGCGGCACGTCTTTGGCGACGTCGCTTGAGAGGGCGAGCTTTGAAAAGTCAGGAAGGGTCATGAGTTTGGCCGAGTAGATGAGGAAGCGAAGCGCGCAAGCGCCGCCAGGTCACCGCGAAACGCATTCAAATCAATCGGCCCGCTGACGCCGCGCTTGTGGCCGCGATTGTGGTGTTGCCAGATGATCCAGTCGCGCTCGCGGAAGCGTGGCGCGACGCCGAGCGAGCGGATCCAGAAGCGTTCGCCTTCAACGCCGCTCAAATGCGCGTCGTGAAATTCGCGCGTGGTGTAGATAATGGGGCGGACGCCATAATGCGCTTCGAGCGCGTCCATGAAGATGCGCGCCTCGCCGACGACGTCGCTCATCGTCGGCCCGCGCCGGCAGGGGCCCATATGTTCGAGATCGACCGCCGCCGGCAGTGCGCCCGCGTCATGCGGGACTACCGCGATGAAGTTCGCCGCTTGCCGCGCGCCAGGTTGGCAGAGCGTGAAGAAGTGATAGGCGCCGCGATAAAGCCCCGCCGCCGCCGCCTCGCGCCAGTTGAAGGCGAAGCGTTGATCGACGTGATCGCCGCCTTCGGTCGCCTTGATGTAAGCGAACGCGACATCGTCGGCGGCGAGTGTACGCCAATCGATCGGGCCCTGGTGCCACGAGACATCGACGCCCTGCACATAGCGCGCCGCCCACGGCGTCCACCAGCCGCCAAGCGCTGCAAAGCTCGCTGCAAGCATCACCAAAACGCCAAAGCCCAACGCCGCCAACACCGCGCGCTGGCGCCCCGGCCGCCCGGTGCGGCACACGTTGCTTGTGAGCGGCTCCGGCGTCATCCTGGCGCGATCCCCAACGCCGCGTGTAGCGTCTCCAACTCTTTCAGCACGTCGGCGCCAGCGAAGATGAACTGATCCACACCCGCGGCGCGATACTTGGCTTCCGCGTCGCCCGGCTTGCCGGCAAGCACGATCCAGTCCGCACCGGCAGCCTTCAGGCGCTGGGCGCAGTTTTCGGCGTGCTCAGCGTAGTGTGCGTCCGTGCTGGCGATGACGGCGACGCGCAGGCCAGTGCTGCGGAACGCATCGACCAAAGCTTCCATGCTCGCATAGGCGTCCTCCTCGCTGACGCTGGCGATGCCGCCGACGCCGAAGAAGTTGCGGGCGAACTGCGCGCGCGGGCTAAACTCGGCGAGCGTGCCCAAGTTGGCGAAGAAGACGCGCGGCTCTTGTTTCTCCGCCCGCTCGCGCAGCGTCTCAAACGGCTCGGCCCAGCGGATGTGCTCCAAGGGCTCGCGGGTCTTCAGACCCGCATCTTCGGTGGCATCGACCATTGCGGGTCTGAAGACCCGCGCTCCGTTTAGGAACTCAGGCATCGTAGCGCCGAGCAGCGGAAAGTCGCTAACGCCGGTGATCGTCTCGCGTCGTGTCGCGATCAACTTCTGCCGCGCCGCGCGCGCGTCGGTGACGCGCTTTTGCAGGCTGCCGGCATGAAGCGAAGCAACGATGCCGCCTTCGGCTTCGATGCCCTGCATGATCTCCCACGCCTTCGCGGCGAGTTCTTGCGTGAGCTTTTCGACGAACCACGCCCCGCCGGCCGGATCGGCGACGTGGCCGAGCCGGCATTCTTCCATCAGCACGTTCTGCGTATTGCGCGCCACGCGCCGGCCGAACGGCGTCGGCAGGCCGAGGGCATCGGTGAGGGGGTAGGTGGTGATATCGTCAGCGCCGCCGACAGCAGCAGCGAACGCTGCCGTGGTGACGCGCAGAATGTTGGTCCACGCATCGTAGCGCGTCATCATGCGCCGTGAACTGAAAGCGTGGAGGTGCGCCGCGCGATCTTCAGGCGCCGTGCCGCTCGCCTCCAGAACGCGCGCCCAGCACAGCCGCAGCGCGCGGAGCTTTGCCGTCTCGATCAGCACGTCCGGGCCAACGGCCACGGCAAACGAGAGCGCCTTAGCGCTAGCGCCGATGTCGAGGCCTTTGTCCGACAGCGCGCGCAAATAGTGGATGCCGCCCGCGAGCGCTGATGCAATCTCTTGCGCCTCAGTGCCGCCAGCTTCGTGGACGATGCGCGCGTCGACGCGGACAAAGCGTGCCGCCGGAAGTTCAGCCGCGTGCCGTGCTGTGAAGTCGATGGCGAGCGCATGCTCCTCCGCGCACTCTTTGCCGCTGCGCATGAACGCGCCGAGCGGATCAAGGCCGAAGTTCGTGCCTTTGGCGGCGACGCCCTTCAGCTTGTCGCGCAACAGGCCAGCGAACCAAGCGCCATGCTCACCCGCATCCAGCGAAACCGGCGCCGCTTCGAGGATTACATCGGCCAACGCTACATCGAGATCGCGCGCCTCTCGGATGGCGACGCCGTGGGCGCCATCAGGATCGATCACCAGTTCGATGCCGCCGACTCCGCCTGTCAGATCCGCGAGGATGTCGGCATTGCTCTGAGATGGATCGGGATGCTCAAACGCCTGGCGAATTGTCCATGTGCCATCGCGCGCGCCGCGCACGAACGGCGCACCGCCCGGCGTGCCGGCTTCGTCCGCCGCTGTGGCGATGTCCGTTTCGCGGTAGAGTGGTTCCAGCGCGATGCCGTCGGCTGTTTTGCCCACAAGGCGCGCCCAGGCGCCGCCCTTTAGCCCTTGCTCGACCAGCGCGCGCCAGGCGGCTTCATCCGCCGGTTCGCCGAGATGCAGGGGTCGTTCGCTCATTTCCGCTCCGGTTGACGCCATGTCAGCATCGACGCGCTTTTGAGCGCAGGGTAGGGCTTAGCGCAACCGGAGAGAAGCATGGCCCTGCCGCCCCTGTTCGACAAACTGCGTCTGCCCGTCGTGGGCGCCCCGCAATTCATCATCGCCAACCCTGAATTGGTGATCGCGCAATGCAAGGGCGGCATCGTCGGCTCGTTCCCGGCGCTCAATGCACGTCCGCAAACTTTGCTGGACGATTGGCTCTACCGGATCAAGGACGAACTCGCGGCGTACGATGAAGCCAACCCCAATGCACCGGCGGCGCCCTATGCTGTCAATCAGATCGTGCACAAGACGAATGAGCGCTTGGAACACGACGTTGCCGCATGCGTGAAGCACAAAGTGCCGATCGTCATCACTTCACTCGGGGCGCGTCCGGACGTGAACGATGCGGTGCACTCATATGGCGGCATCGTTTTGCATGACATCATCAACATCAAATTCGCTGAAAAGGCGCTCGAGAAGGGCGCCGACGGCTTGATCGCGGTGTGCGCGGGCGCGGGCGGTCACGCGGGCGGCATGTCGCCGTTTGCGCTCGTCAGCGAGATCCGCAAATTCTTCGATGGCCCGTTGTTGGTGTCCGGCGCGATCGCCACCGGACACGGCGTGCTCGCCGCGCAAGCCATGGGCGCGGACCTCGCCTATATCGGTTCGGCTTTCATCGCCACCACTGAAGCGAACGCGCCGGAAGCGTACAAGCAGATGATCGTCGACTCCGCCGCCGGCGATATCGTCTATACCAATCTCTTCACCGGCGTGCACGGCAACTACCTCAAAGGCTCAATCGCCAACGCCGGCCTCGATCCCGACAATCTGGCGCAAAGTGACGCGAGCAAGATGAGCTTTGGCGGCGGCGAAGGGTCGAAACCGAAAGCGTGGAAAGAGATCTGGGGCGCCGGGCAGGGCGTTGGCGGCGTCGACGCCATCGTGCCGGCGGCCGATCTGATCGCGCGCCTGAAGCGCGAATACGACGCGGCAAAGCGGGGATTGTGCGCGGGTTAATCCCTACCTCCAATGTCACCCATTCCCGGATTGGCGTGTAGCGCCAAGTCCGGGACCCATAAACCCAACCCTGAAAAATTGGAGCACGGTCAACGCTGTGCGACGCCCATAAGCTGTCGTGGTTATGGGTCCCGGGCTCGCAGCTTCGCTGCGGCCCGGGAATGGGTGAGCCAATCAATCCGACCGGGCGCCCCGCACCCTTAGGCTTCTCGTCCATCGAGGAGCCCACATGACCACACCACCTACAGAAAAAGCCGCGATCAACTCGCTGACGCTTCGTAGCGCAGCTGCGATCGCCATCGCAGCCGCTGCAAGCCGGCTCGGCGTCGTCCTGCCAGACGGCGCAGCGCAAGAGCTGGCCGCCGCGTTCGTCGATCTTGTCGTGACGCTTGGCCTGATCGGCGTCGCCGTCGGTCGCGCACGTGCGCGCACGCAGATCGTTTGAGGAGAATGCAATGAAACATCCTTTGCGAACGCTCGCGCTTGCCTGCGCGCTCGCCTTCACGCCTGCCTGTGCGTCGCTGCAACTCGGCGGCACGCAGATCGAGAACCCCGTCGCCGCCGCGCGCACGCTCGATCAACGCGCCTATGCGCTTTTGCACGCCTATGCCGCCGTCATCGAGGAGGCGACGGACATCGTCCGCGATCCCGCCGCGCCGCTCGCCTTCAAGCGCGCGCTGGGCCAAGTCGAACGCGTGGCGACGCCAGCGGCGGAAACGCTGCAAATCGCCGTCACCGCTTATGTCGGCGCGCGCGCTGATTTCGAAGCGGCCACTGATGCAAGCCAACCGGCGCTCGAACGCGCAGCAAGCGCGCTCACCATAGCCGCCCGCCGGCTCGGTGACGCCATCGATGCAGCCCGCGCGCCCGTCAGTGAACTCGAAGACCTCGTCCGCGCGCGGCGCGGCTGAAGGAGACAGCCATGCTCAATCTAATGCTGCAATTGCAGCTCTTGCTCGCAGCGCTTTCGGCCTTCCTGCCGCTCGTACCCCCTGAACATCTCACACGCGCCGCCGAGATCATCGACGTCGCCGCCAAAGCGCTCGCCGCGGGCGGTTCGATAGGCGCCAATCTCGACGACCTCGCCGCGAAGCTCAGCGCCGTCCGTGCCGAAGTCGAAGCTATGGCCGTCGCCGGTCGCGCCGTGACCAGTGAAGAACTCGATGCGGCGATGGTGCGCGTGCGTTCGGCCTCGGCGGCGTTCCGCGTTGCACTTGAGACTGCGGAGGCGGCTGGCCAATAGTCGCCGTCCCGCATAGGGGAGGCGCTGGCCGAAGACCGCTCCCGCCCCCGACCGCCGGTCTTCGTAAAGGTCGTGATTGACCTCGGCGCCTCCCCGTCCTTTTGTGCGCGCCCATGAACACACACATTCTCGTCATCGATCAGGGCACGACATCAACGCGCGCGATCGCGTTTGATCTTGCTTTCGAACCGCGCGCCACGGCGCAGATCGAACTGAAGCAGCATTATCCGCAGCCAGGCTGGGTAGAGCACGACGCGGAAGAGATATGGTTGGCGACGCTGCAAGTCTGCCGCGATGCGATCGGCCAAGTGGGCGGGCCGGCCAACATCGCCGCCATCGGCATCACCAATCAGCGCGAAACCACGATCATCTGGGACCGCAAAACCGGCGCGCCTGTGCACAAAGCCATCGTCTGGCAAGACAGACGCACGTCTGAAACATGTGCGGCGCTGCGCGAAGCCGGGCACGAGCAGCGCGTGCAAGACACGACAGGCCTTCTGCTCGATCCGTACTTCTCCGCCACGAAAATCGCTTGGATTCTGGATCAGGACGCCAACCTTCGCCGCCGCGCCGAAGCGGGCGAACTCGCGTTCGGGACGGTGGAGTCCTTCCTGATCTGGCGCCTCACGAACGGCCGCTTCCACGCCTCCGACATCACCAACGCGTCGCGCACCTTGCTGTTCGACATCAACAAGCGCGCCTGGAGCGATGAGATGTGCGCGCTCTTCCGCGCGCCGCGCGCACTGTTGCCGGAGATAAAGCCCTGTGACGCGCGTTTTGGCGAAACCGATGCGTCGCTCTTCGGCCGCGCTATTCCCATCACCGGCGCGGCAGGCGATCAACAAGCGGCGCTTTACGGTCACGGCTGTGTGAAGCCTGGCATGGCGAAGGCAACGTTCGGCACCGGCGCATTTCTAGTTATGAACATGGGCGCATCGCCGCCACGTTCCGCTAACCGCTTGCTTGCGACCGTCGGCTACCAAACCAAAGACGCGCTCGCTTACGCGCTCGAAGGTTCTATCTTTTCCGCCGGCGCCACCATGCAATGGCTGCGCGACGGTTTGAAACTCATCCGCACGTCCGCCGACTCTGAGGCGATCGCGGCGTCGCTCGCCGACAATGGCGGTGTCTATCTGGTGCCGGCGTTTGCGGGTCTCGGCGCGCCGCAATGGAATGCGGAAGCGCGCGGCACAATCATCGGGCTCACGCGTGACTCCCGTTTGGACCATATCGTCCGCGCTGGCCTTGAGGCGGTTGCGTATCAAACCGCTGACTTGCTCGACGCCTTGCGGGCTGACGGAGCGCCGCGGATCGAGTCCCTGCTCGTCGATGGCGGCCTCACGGCGAATGCGTGGGCGATGCAGTTTCTGGCCGATATTTGCGACGTGGAGGTCGCGCGCCCGGCCTTCCAGGAGGTGACGGCGCTTGGTGCGGCGAAACTTGCCGCACGCGGCGCCGGAGTGACGACGGCGTCAGCGGAACAGACCGGCCAAACCCGGTGGACGCCGCGCATGAGCGCAGAGTCGCGCACGGCTGCTTTAGCCGGATGGCGACGGGCGGTGTCGGCGGCCCTGGCCGCCGCTGAGGCGCCATGAGTATTGCGCCGAACGTGGCAACAGCTTAAGTGCCGCGCTTCGCGAAATAGCGAGCCTGTAGCTCAGTCGGTAGAGCATCTGACTTTTAATCAGAGGGTCATGGGTTCGAATCCCATCGGGCTCACCATTTCGCGCTGTCGCCGCTCCACGCGATTATGCTGCGGGCTCGTCGAGATCCTCGGCAGTCGCGGGCGCATCGTCGGAAGGGACAGCCGACAATGGGGTGTCATAGGCCGTGTCGGCCATGACTTGCGCCTCCGGCGCGGAGTCGGCCATGAGGCCCGGACCCTGACTGAACGCCATATATCCCCAAGCCGCAGCGGCGAGCAGTCCCGCGAGTATCACGACGCGAAGGATCGGCCCACTGCGCTCCTTGTGACGCGGCGGCGGTGCATAGGGGTCACGATTGTGGTCCGTGCGCTCGGTTGTCATTGAAAAGCTCCAGACAATTAGGGTTGGCTTAAACAACCCGAGTCACCTGGCATGGTTCCGGAATGTGACGCGCGAGCAACATGTGAAGGAAATGGTTGCAGTGGGCGCCTTCAGGGCTCGGAGTTGGGGATAGGCTGCGGTTAAGCTCAGCCGAGCGCTGGCACCGAGACTTGATCAGGCGTCAGTGCGCTGAGTTCGGCCCTGGTTTCGCAGGGGCTATCGGGGGAAGGGGCCGTGCCGGGAGGGGCGCGGCCCCAATAATCTCGATCGGCAAAATAACCACTCCCGTGAGAATAATGCCCTGTTTTGGGTGCACGCGCGTGGACTTGAAGCGCGAGCGGGGAGATATTGAATTTGCGACCTTGGCCGGGAACCAGGCGGGGACGCAGTCGTTGTAGTGGGGGGCGTTTCGGCTCCATTGCGAACATGCGCGGGGGGGTCGCTGAAGCGGTCTCTGGCGCAGGGGTTTACGCTTGAGAGGGATAAATATGAAATCGCGCATCACTAAGACGGTCGCGCTCGCGGCCTTGATGGCTACGGGCGCGTCAGCTGCCTACGCCACCGAAGGTTGGTACGGCCGCGCCGACATCGGTTACTCGACTGATGGCAGCATTGAGTTTGACGGTGGTGACGAGTTCGACCTCGACCATGAGTGGAGCGAACACCTCGGTCTTGGCTACGCATTCGCTAACGGCTTCCGTCTCGAAGGCGAGATTGGGCACCGCTTCAACCAGTTCGGCGAAGACGAGTTAGACAATGGCGACGTCCACGCTTGGTCGGCGATGTTGAACGGCTATTACGACTTCAACCGCGGCGGCAGAATCGAGCCCTATATCGGCCTCGGCGTCGGTGCTGCGCGCCTCGACGTTGGCGCGACGGTCCACCCGATCTCGTATCTCGATGACGAAGACACCGTGCTTGCCTATCAAGCGCTGGTCGGTATCGCGATTGGGCTCACCGAACGTCTCGACCTCGATATCGGCTATCGTTATTTCGTGGCCAATGGCGGCGAATTTGAAGGCCTCCAAGACGGCCCGGCAACGGGCATTCTCTTGGTCCCGACGACGTTTGACGCGGATTACGAGCATCAAGCCGTGACGGTTGGTCTGCGTTGGCAATTCGCAGGCGCTGCCGCGCCGCCGCCGCCGCCGGTTCAACAAACGC